>OIZL01000494.1_pt1 | contig 28908 bp, 27 predicted proteins | sample 1588541 | NCBI WGS metagenome assembly OIZL01 (sample SAMN03283285) | human gut metagenome | biome: human-associated habitat; material: feces | host: Homo sapiens | place: Peru | collected 2012 | reverse complement strand
CTCGCGCCGCAGCAAGAATAACCCCGTGCTAATAGGTGAGCCGGGCGTCGGCAAGACCGCCGTGGCCGAGGGCATAGCCGCTTATATCGCAGGCTCCGACGCGCCCGACAGCATGGCCGGCAAGCGCCTTGTTGCGCTCGATCTTCCGGCGCTGCTTGCCGGAGCGTTGGTGGCAGGACTGCATTTCTGGAAGAAAAATATCCTGCTCAGCATCGGGATGGGAACGGTTTGTTATATGATATTGATCCAGCTTGTTTTTGTATAAAAGCCTCGAAAAAGCGGCGTTATGCGGCGCTGGGAAACGATCCGGGGCGCAGACAGAATGGAGATGCAGAAAATGTTCAGAGATCGAAGAGAAAGACGCAGACAAAGAATTAGGAAGCTTTATAACAGGTACAAGAGGATGCACAAGCTGCTCCGGCATTACGGGCAGGATATTCTGGATTCGGAGAATTTCAAGAGCACAAAGGGGCATCTGCAGCATGGCAATATGACCGTGCACAATCACTGCATGGATGTGGCGAGATACAGCCTGCTGATCAATAAAAAGCTCCAAGTGAACTGCAATAAGAGGGATCTGATCCGTGGGGCGCTGCTGCACGATTATTTTCTCTATGACTGGCACGATAAGGAAGCGTTGGCGAACCGCCAGCGTCTGCACGGGTTTCATCATCCGGTGACGGCCCTGCACAATGCGGAGAAGGAATTCCGGCTGAACAACAGACAGCGCGACATTATCAGAAAGCATATGTGGCCTCTTTCAGTCGTGCCGCCGATGTGCCGGGAGGCATGGGTGGTGACGGCCGCAGATAAATACTGTTCACTGATGGAGACGCTCAAGCTGCACAAGGGACATGGAAAACAGCTGCCAAATGGAGTTTAAATGAATCTTAATGGGAATAAAAACGGGCAAAGACAGGGATTGTATGAGTTGCTGCGAAAATATGCGGAGAGCGACTATTATCCCTGCCATATGCCGGGACATAAGAGGAACCCGCAGGCGGGAGAGATGGCGGATTTCTGTCATATAGATATTACGGAGATAGACGGCTTTGACAATCTGCACGAGCCGGAAGGGATTCTGCACGAAGCGCAGCAGAGAGCCGGACGGCTGTACGGGTGCGAAGAGACATTCTATCTGGTGAATGGGAGTACGGCGGGCGTTCAGGCGGCGATCCTGACAGCGACAAAGCCGGGAGAGGAGCTTCTGATCTCGCGGGGCTGCCACAAGTCTGTGTATCACAGCGCCATTCTCCAGGGGCTTGCGCTGCATTATCTGCCGACTCACCGGATAGAAGAGTACGATATCTGCGACGCGCCGAGGGTAGAGGATGTGGAACGGATGCTGGAAGAGCATCCACAGGTGCGGGCGGTTATCATCACATCGCCCACCTACGAGGGAATTCTGGCGGATGTGTCGGCGATTGCCGCACTTGTGCACCGTAAAAACAAAATTTTGATCGTCGATGAAGCGCACGGAGCGCACCTGAAACCGGAGCTTTGCCTGACGGGGACTTGCGCGGCGTTACTGAACGGCGAGCAGCCGCAGGACGCTATCTCGGCAGGGGCGGATCTGGTGATCCACAGCCTGCACAAGACGCTGCCCTCAATGACGCAGACAGCGCTCCTGCACGTGAAAGGAGAGAGGGTCGACCGCCTGCGGCTCAGGAAATACCTTGCCATGCTGCAGAGCAGCAGTCCGTCCTATGTTTTGATGGCGAGTATGGATTCGTGTATCGCCTATCTGGAAAATCAGGGAGCGGAGGACTTTCTTCGGCTGAAGGAGAGATATGCAGTTTTCTGCGAGCAGACCAAAGCGTGCCGCCATATCCGGATCGGGAGCTTATCGCAGGTGCAGGGAAAAGGGTATGGCCTGGCGGGCTGGGATATCGGAAAGCTGGTCATCTCCGTGAAAGATACGGAAATGAGCGGACAGGAGCTGTACGATACGCTGCGCGAGCGCTACCATTTGCAGATGGAAATGGCTGCCGATACCTACGTGCTTGCGATGATGACGATCCTGGATACCGCAGAAGGATGGAAGAGATTGGCGGACGCATTGACAGAGATCGATGCTAAAATAAAGCAGAGGGACGGCAGGGAGCAGCGGACGGAGATAAGGCTGTACGGTGGAGAGCTGCCGGAGGTGCTGAGGACGCCGGCAGAGGCTTTTCATGCAAAAAAAGAGCAGACGGCGCTGGAGGATGCGGTTGGACGGATCGCCGGGGATTTTGTGAATCTGTATCCGCCGGGGATTCCTTTCCTTGTGCCGGGAGAGCGGATTGACGTCGCTTTGGTGGAAAAGGTGAGGAGCTGTCTTTCCATGGGACTGCACGTGCAGGGCGTGACCAGAGAGGGGAAAATCTGGGTTGTGGCGCCGTAAGGAATCGCACGGGACGGTTCCCGGAAGAAGAAAAAATTGAAATTCCCATGGAAATATGGCATGATAGAAGAAGCGTAAAGAATTTTGGACAGGTAACGGAGTATGGGCAAAATAATCTGCCTGATGGGGAAAAGTTCATCGGGAAAAGATACCATTTTTAAAAAAATAATGGACGAAGACAGATTTTCTCTGAGGACGATCGTACCCTATACGACCCGGCCGATCCGTGCGGGAGAACGCGACGGGGTGGAATATCACTTTACTGACGAGGCGGGCTATCAGGCGCTTCTTGCGGACGGGAAGGTCATTGAAGGAAGGGCGTACCATACCTGTCTTGGGCTGTGGCGGTATTTTACCGTGGCAGATGAAGAGATCGACCCGGAAAACCATTCCTATCTTGTGATCGGAACGCTGGAATCCTACGTTCAGCTCCGGCGGTATTACGGGACGGAGAAGGTGCTGCCGGTTATGATAGAGCTGGACGACGGGGAGAGATTGCAGAGAGCGCTCGACCGGGAGCGGTCGCAGCATGAGCCGAAGTATGAGGAGATGTGCCGCCGGTTTCTGGCCGACGCGGAGGATTTTGCGGCAGACAGGATAGAGAGCGCCGGGATCGACAGGTGCTTTTACAATGGCGATCTGACAAAGTGTCTGACAGAGATCTATGCGTATCTGCAGGAAAATCTGTAGACAGCAGGCAGAAGAGAGAGTGCGGAAAAAAGGGGGTGACAGGAGTGGAGATCAAAGTAAATCAGACACAGCAGCCGATGCCGGTAGAGCAGACGCAGCAGGCGCAGGAAACGGATGGTACTTTCAAATTTACTCTTGTCAGCAGGATAGAGGAGCAGGATCTGCAGACGGCTCTTACCGGGATGATGGAGGAGATCACAAGGCAGGGGGACAAGCTGGCCAAGCGACGGGATATCAAGGATATGAAGCGGTATCGCGCGCTGATCAAGGATTTTATGAATGAGATCGTGAATCGTTCCCACGCGTTTTCGAGGGAAAATTTCCTCGACCGGAAGGGCAGACACCGCGTATATGGGATCATAAGACTGATCGATCAGAATCTGGACGAGCTGGCGCAGGAGCTGGTGAAGGATGAAAAGGATAATCTGGCGATCCTGAGCAAGATCGGGGAGATCCGGGGGCTTTTGCTGGATATTTTCACGTAAGAGCGCTGTGCGCGGGGAAAGGCCGGATTGTGACGGCGGTAAATTGGGAGAACAGGTGAGGTTGATAGATGGCTACTTTTAAGGACATTATCGGACAGGAACAGCTCAAGGAGCATTTACAGAACGCGATCGCGATGAATAAGGTATCACACGCATATATCATCAACGGAGAGAGAAGCTCCGGCAAGGAGTTTGTGGCGAAGATCTTTGCCATGACGCTTCAGTGCGAAAAGGGAGGAACGGAGCCCTGCGGAGAATGTCATTCCTGCAAACAGGCGATGAGCCAGAACCAGCCGGACATCATCTTTGTTTCGCATGAGAAGCCGAACAGTATCGGCGTGGAGGATATCCGGAACCAGATCAACAATGATATCGGGATCAAGCCTTACAGCAGCCCGCGCAAGATCTATATTATGAATGAAGGAGAGAAGATGACGGTGCAGGCGCAGAACGCACTGCTTAAGACACTGGAGGAGCCGCCGGAATATGCGGTGATCCTGATCCTTACGACCAATGTAGACGCATTTCTGCCTACGATTCTGAGCCGCTGCGTGGTGTTGAATATGAAACCGGTGGCAGACGAGCTGGTGAAGAAATATCTGATGAGCGAGCTGCATGTGCCGGATTACAAGGCGAATATCTGCGTGGCGTTTGCCAGAGGAAACATCGGCAAGGCAAAGCTCCTGGCAAGCAGCGAGGAGTTTGAAAAGGTAAAGGAAGAGGCGATCACGCTTGTCAAGTATATCAACGATATGGAGACGAACGAGATCGTAAAGGCGATCAAAAAGATTTCAGAGTACAAGCTGGATGTAAACGATTATCTGGACATCCTTTCCGTGTGGTACCGCGACGTACTTTTGTATAAGGCGACCAGGGATGTCAACAGCCTTATTTTCCGGGACGAGCTGCAGCAGATCATCCGCGTGGCTGACCGGAGTACCTACGAAGGGATCGAGAATATCGTCAATGCGCTGGAGCAGGCGAAGAGAAGATTACAGGCGAACGTAAACTTTGATCTGACCATGGAGCTGCTGCTTCTCACGATCAAGGAAAATTAGGATAACGCCGCACGGAAGATGCGGGAAATGGGATTTATGGAGGTTGATAGATTATGACAAAGGTAATAGGCGTGCGGTTTCGTACCGCCGGAAAGATATATTATTTTGCGCCCGGAAAGCACTCGGTAAAAAGAGGAGATCACGTCATCGTGGAGACGGCTAGAGGCATTGAGTACGGAACGGTTGTATGCAGTCCGAAGGAAGTGGAGGATGACAAGGTATTCCAGCCGCTAAAGCCGGTCCTGCGTGTTGCCAACGCGAAGGACGACGAGCAGGAAGCAGCCAACAAGCAGAAGGAGAAAGAGGCGTTTAAGATCTGTCTGGAGAAGATCCGTAAGCATAATCTGCAGATGAAGCTGATCGATGCAGAATACACCTTTGACAACAATAAGGTTCTCTTTTATTTTACGGCGGATGGGCGGATTGACTTCCGTGAGCTGGTCAAGGATCTGGCGGCGGTGTTCAAGACCAGGATCGAGCTGCGGCAGATCGGTGTGCGGGACGAGACGAAGATCGTCGGCGGTATTGGCATCTGCGGGCGTGCGCTCTGCTGCCACACCTACCTGTCCGATTTCGTTCCGGTGTCGATCAAGATGGCGAAGGAGCAGAATCTTTCGCTGAATCCGACGAAGATTTCCGGCGTGTGCGGGAGACTGATGTGCTGTCTGAAAAATGAGGAGGACACGTACGAGGAGCTGAACCGGAGACTGCCGAACGTAGGCGATTATGTGACGACGGATGACGGCTTAAAGGGTGAGGTACACAGTGTAAATGTTCTCCGCCAGCTTGTCAAGGTGGTCGTGGATGTGAACGACGAGAAGGAAATCCAGGAGTACAGGGTGGAGCAGCTCCGCTTTAAGAGAAAGCATAACAAGAACCGCAAGATGGATGTGAACGAGGCGGATCTGAAAGAGCTGGAAAAAATGGAGAAGCAGGATACCAAAAAGTCGAACCTCGACGACAATTAGGCGGACGGGGCTGAAAGAGAGCCATGATACTAAAGGAAAATGAGAGAATCGATGATTTAGAGCGAAACGGATACCGGATCATTCAGGATCCGGAGCGTTTCTGCTTTGGAATGGACGCTGTGCTCCTGTCCGGCTTTGCAAGGGTAAAGGACGGCGCAAGCGTGCTGGATCTTGGCACGGGAACGGGGATCATCCCGCTCCTGCTGGAGGCAAAGACCGGGGCGGCGCATCTCACCGGGCTGGAGATCCAGCCGGACAGTGCGGATATGGCAAGGAGAAGCGTTGCACTGAATGGTCTGGAGACCAAAATCGATATTGTTACGGGAGATATAAAGGAGGCAGGAAGTCTTTTTGACGCTGCTTCCTTTGATGTCATTACCTGCAATCCGCCGTATATGATCGGAAAGCACGGGATCGCAAATCCACAGGACGCAAAGGCGATCGCAAGGCATGAGATCCTTTGTACGCTGGAGGATGTGATCTCGCAGACGGCAAGACTGCTGAAGCCGGGGGGGAATTTCTATCTGGTGCACAGACCGTTCCGGCTGGCAGAGATCATGGTGCTCCTGAGTAAGTATAAGCTGGAGCCTAAGCGGATGCAGCTGGTCTATCCCTATGTCGACAAGGAGCCGAATATGGTCCTGCTCGAGGCAAACAGGGGAGGACGGCCGCGTATGACGGTGGAGAAGCCGCTGATCGTATATCAGAAGCCGGGCGTTTACATGCCGGAGATCTACGATATTTATGGATATTAAAAGCGATGAGATGATAGATACAGGAAAGGGAAAACGCAGGATGGCGGGAATGTTGTATTTGTGCGCGACGCCGATCGGAAATCTGGGGGACATGACGCCACGGGTGATCGAGACGCTTCGCAGCGTGGATCTGATAGCGGCGGAGGATACCAGAAACAGTGTGAAACTTCTGAACCACTTTGAAATAAAGACTTCTATGACCAGCTATCACGAATATAATAAAATGGAAAAGGCAGATGTGCTGGTGGCGCAGATGCAGCAGGGCAAGAACGTGGCGCTGATCACCGACGCGGGAACGCCGGCGATCTCGGATCCGGGAGAAGTGCTGGTGGCGAAATGCCATGAGGCCGGGATAACCGTAACATCGCTGCCCGGACCGGCGGCGTGTATCACGGCGCTGACGCTGTCGGGGCTGAGCACCAGAAGGTTTTGTTTTGAAGCATTTCTGCCGGCTGACAAGAAGGAAAAGGCACAGATACTGGAGGAGCTGAAGGAGGAATCGCGCACGATCATCCTCTACGAAGCGCCACATCATCTGGTCAGGACGCTTCAGGAACTGTATGAGGCGCTTGGAAACAGAAGGATCACTCTTTGCAGGGAGCTGACAAAGAAGTTTGAGACGATCCTGCCGACGACACTGGAAGAGGCGCTTGTAAAGTACGACAGCGAAGAACCGAGAGGGGAATATGTGCTGGTCATCGAGGGCAAGAGCTTTGAAGAGAAGAGAGAGGAAGCCCGTCAGGCATGGCAGAGCATGAGCATAGAGGAGCATATGGCATATTACGAGAAGGAGGGGATGGATGAGAAGAGCGCGATGAAGCAGGTCGCGAAGGACAGAGGGGTATCAAAGAGAGATATTTATCAGTATTTGCTGCAAGCGGATTGACAAAACGCGAAGAATCCTAAAAAATAAGGTTGACAAACAAAGAAACAGACCATATACTTTGAAAGTCGGATAAATTGACTGAAGAGGACCATGAGGGAATCAATAGATAGGAATTGTTGAGAGAAAGGATAAAAGGAGACTAGGACAATGTTGGAAAGAGTTATTGAGATCATTCAGGAGCAGTTAAATTTAGATGGCGTGGAGATTACAGAGGATTCTTCCTTTAAGGACGATCTGGGAGCAGATTCCCTGGACCTGTTCGAGCTGGTTATGGCGTTTGAGGAAGAGTACGGAGTAGAGATCCCTTCCGAGGATCTGGAGCAGCTTACCACAGTGGGCGCTGTAATTGAGTATATGAAGAGCAGAGGCGTAGAGGCATAAGAGCTTTACTGTCTTGCATAGTGGAAAATGATGGGGAGAGCTTTGGTGGGCTCTCCCTTTGTGATAGGTGCACAGGATAGGGGAAAGCCCGGAAAGGCAGGAGTTTATATGAAATATCTGATCGTAGTGGATATGCAGAAGGACTTTATTGACGGAGCGCTTGGTACGAAGGAAGCGCAGGCGATCGTTCCGAACGTCCGGAAAAAAATCGAAGAGTTTGACGGGGAAGTGATCTTTACCAGAGACACGCATCACAAAGATTATCTTTCCACACAGGAGGGAAGGAATCTCCCGGTAGAGCACTGTATTGAGGGAACCGCTGGATGGGAGATTGATAAGAGCCTGCAGCCTTTCTGCAAAGGACTGGTTGTGAACAAACCGACCTTCGGCAGCATGGCGCTGGCAGAAGAGATCTGGGAGAGAGGAGATGCGCAGGAGATCACGCTGGTGGGTCTGTGCACGGACATCTGTGTCATCAGCAATGCGATGCTGCTCAAGGCGGCAATGCCGGAGGTGCCGATCATCGTGGACCGTGCCTGCTGCGCCGGAGTCACGCCACAGAGCCACGAGAACGCGCTGGAGGCGATGAAGATGTGCCAGATCACGATCGTCTGACAGAGAAAACCTGCCTGCCGCGCCGGTCGGGATGACAGCAAGAGGATTTTGAGAGGAAATTTGGATGTGACGGAGATACAGAGAAGCCTGTTTGCATTGCAGGATGAAGAGTACAGGAAATTTAATTCCGGACTGTTGCCGACGGTCGATCCGGAGACGATGATCGGTGTGCGCACGCCCGCACTCAGAAAGCTGGCAAAGCAGCTTGTCAGAGAACCGGAGGCCGGGAGCTTTTTGCAGGAACTGCCGCATAGCTATTTCGAGGAAAACTGCCTGCACGCGTTTATGCTGGAGTCCATTAAAGATTTTGACGAGTGTGTACAGGCGCTCGACCGGTTCCTGCCGTATGTGGATAACTGGATGACCTGCGATCTGATGTCGCCTAAGGTTTTGGGCACACATCCGCAGGAGCTTCTGGAAAAGACAGAGGAGTGGCTTGCCTCGGGGGAAACCTACACGATACGTTACGGGGTCAATATGCTGATGAAGCATTTTCTCAGGGAGCGGTTTTGTCCCGAATATCTGGAGATGGTTGCAAAGCTGGAGACACAGGAGTATTATGTTCAGATGGTGATCGCCTGGTTTTTTGCGACAGCGCTGACCTATCAGTATGAGGCAGCCGTGGAGTATCTGGAAAAAGAAAGGCTGGAGAGATGGATCCACAATAAGTCGATACAAAAGGCGATCGAGAGCCGTCAGATACCGGATGAGAGAAAGGCGTATCTGCGCATGCTGCGCCGGAAGAAGCAGTAAAGGCGGATGGAAGTGCTTTTGGAGAAACGCAGCTTCGAAAGGGCAGCAGGAGAACGGAGAGCAGAAGAAGGGAACAGGAGCAGATGGAAAATTTGGAGATAACCGTGGGTGAGCTTTCCCATTTAGGGAAGAAAACCTATAGGATAATAGATGTACGTGACGAAATGGCATATTCTTTCGGGCATATCCCGGAGGCGGTGTCCGTGCCGATAGAGAAGCTGGAGAGCTGGGAGCCGGAGGATGCGGGGAAGAAGTTTGTCGTCTGCTGTCAGAAGGGAGAGCTGAGCCTGGAGGCAGTCTCGATGCTCAGAGAGCGGGGACTGGATGCAGTGTCTTTGCAGGGCGGCTATCTGGGATGGATCATGGAGAGCATGCAGGAGGACAAGCCGCAGTATGTGGATGCGGAGGAGAGTCTGCGCAAGAGGTTCCGGAAAAGTATCTGGTGCAAGTTTACCAGAGCGATCCGGGAATACGATCTGGTGCAGGAGGGCGATAAGATCGCGGTCTGTATCTCCGGCGGAAAGGATTCGATGCTGATGGCGAAGCTGTTCCAGGAGCTCAAGCGCCACAACAAATTTCCGTTCGAGCTGGTTTTTCTGGTGATGGATCCCGGATATAGTCCGGAAAACCGTCAGGTGATTGAGTCCAATGCGAAGAAACTGAATATCCCGATCACTATCTTTGAATCCGACATTTTTGAATCGGTATTCACGGTGGAGAAGTCGCCGTGCTATCTGTGCGCCCGTATGCGCCGGGGATATCTTTACAGCAAGGCAAAGGAGCTGGGGTGCAATAAGATCGCGCTTGGCCATCACTACGATGATGTCATAGAGACGATCCTGATGGCGATGCTGTACGGAGCGCAGATCCAGACGATGATGCCCAAGCTGCACAGCACGAACTTCGAAGGGATGGAGCTGATCCGTCCGATGTACCTGATCCGCGAGGATGATATAAAAAAATGGCGCGATTATAATGAACTGTATTTTATCCAGTGTGCCTGCAAGTTCACGGAGAATTGCTCTTCCTGCCGCGACGACGGACAGAGCAAGTCCAAGCGGCTGGAGGTGAAGAACCTGATCCGGGAGCTGAAAAAGATCAATCCGTTTGTCGAGGGAAATATTTTCAAGAGCGTGGAGAACGTCAGCCTGAACACGCTGATCGCTTACAAAAAGGATGGTGTGCGACACCACTTCTTAGATGATTATGACGATTATAAAGGATGATTTTTAAGAGGGAGAAAAAATATGCTCAATCAATTTTCCAGAACCCAGCTTCTTCTGGGTGCAGATAATATGGAGCGGCTGAAAAATGCCAAAGTTGCCGTCTTTGGGATCGGCGGTGTCGGCGGCTATACGGTAGAGGCGCTTGTCCGCAGCGGGGTTGGTTCGTTTGTGCTAGTGGACGACGACAAAGTGTGCCTCACCAATCTGAACCGCCAGATCATTGCGACCCGCAAGACGGTCGGAAAATATAAAGTGGAGGTCATGCGGGACCGGATCCTGGAGATCAACCCGGATGCGCAGGTAGAGATCCGACAGTGCTTTTACCTTCCGGAAAATGCGGATGAGTTTGACTTCAGCGGGTATTCCTATGTGGTGGACGCCGTGGACACGGTGACGGCTAAGATAGAGATCATTCTGCGAGCAAAGGAGTGTGGTGTGCCGGTGATAAGCTGTATGGGCGCCGGAAATAAACTGGATCCGACGCAGTTTCACGTGGCGGACATCTATAAGACGACGATGTGCCCGCTGGCCAAGGTGATGCGGCGGGAGCTGAAAAAGCGGGGCGTAAAAAAGCTCAAGGTGGTGTATTCCACGGAACCGGCGAGAAAGCCGCTTGAGGATATGGAGAGCAGTTGCCGCAATCATTGTATCTGTCCGCCGGGAGCCGTTCACAAGTGCACGGAAAGAAGGGCGATTCCCGGAAGCGTGTCCTTTGTCCCCTCGGTGGCAGGTCTGATCCTGGCGGGAGAGATCGTCAAGGATCTGAGCGTTTTTCCGCAGGAGCAGGAAACGGCAAAGGGGCAGGGGAAAAGTTCTGTAAGGAAGACGGAAGGCATAGAATAGGGTAAGGCAGAGCGGAGATGACGACGCTCGGAAGCGGAGAATATCTATGCTGAATTATATCTGGGCACTGATGATCCTGATCGGTGTAGTGTACGGGGCGATTACCGGGAAAATGGCGGATGTGACGAATGCAGCGCTGGATTCGGCGGGGGATGCTGTCTCGCTGTGCATCACGATGATCGGGGTGATGGCTTTGTGGGTCGGTCTTATGGAGATCGCGCAGAAGTCGGGACTGATCGCAAAGATGACGAGAGGGATCCAGCCTTTTATCACGTTTCTCTTTCCGCGGATTCCGCAGGGGCATATTGCGCGCGAGTATATTGCCACGAATCTGATCGCAAATATCCTGGGACTTGGCTGGGCGTGTACGCCGGCGGGACTCAAGGCGATGGAGGCGCTCGCGGATCTGGAAAGAGAGCGGGGGAACGAGGAGTATCTGGAGGAGGACAGGATGAACCCAGCGCGGGCAGATCGGAAACGGCAGGTATCGGCAAGCGATGAGATGTGCACTTTTCTTATTCTGAACATCTCCTCTCTCCAGCTGATCCCGGTCAATATGATCGCGTACCGCAGCCAGTATGGGAGCGTGAACCCTGCGGGGATCATCGCACCGTCGATCGCGGCGACGTTCCTGAGTACGGTTGTGGCGATCGTCTACTGTAAGGCGGTAACTCATAAAAGAACGAGAAACCTGTGATGAGAATCGCAGGTTTTCCTGTGCAACAGGGTATTCCGGGCGGCGTATTCACTGGATAACGGCAATCGGGGCAGTAGCTGTATTTTTCATGTGTTTTCTGTAAAAGCCGCCATTGTCGTGAAAGCCGCTTTATGATACCATAGTAAGGAAGGCATATTGCAAGAAGAGACGTTGGAGGGATACGTATGAAATATGATGTGATTATTATCGGCGCCGGACCGGGAGGTATTTTTACGGCCTATGAGCTGGTGCAGAAGGATAAGAATCTGAAGATTGCTGTCTTTGAGTCGGGACACGCCCTGCATCAGAGACATTGCCCGATCGATGGAGACAAGATCAAGAACTGTATCAATTGTAAGAGCTGCTCGATCATGAGCGGATTCGGTGGGGCGGGCGCTTTTTCCGATGGAAAATATAACATCACGAACGATTTCGGAGGCACGCTGTACGAGCATGTGGGAAAGAAACGTGCGATCGAGCTGATGAAGTACGTGGATGAGATCAACATGAAGTATGGCGGGGAAGGAACCAAGCTGTATTCTACGGCGGGAAGTCATTTCAAGAAGCTGTGCCTGCAGAATAAGCTGAATCTTCTCGATGCTTCGGTGCGTCATCTGGGAACGGACATTAACTATGTGGTTCTGGAAAATCTGTATGCAGAGCTTAAGGATAAGGTTACTTTTTACTTTGACACGATGGTACAGAGCGTGGAGCGTCTGGAAAAGGGATACCGTGTATGCTGTGAGAAGGAATCTTATGAGTGTGACAAATGTGTAGTTTCCGTCGGCAGAAGCGGCAGCAAGTGGATGGAGAAGGTCTGCAGGGAGCTGGATATCGAGACGAAGTCGAACCGCGTGGACATTGGTGTGCGTGTAGAGCTTCCGGCGGTTATTTTCTCACATCTGACGGATGAACTGTATGAAAGTAAGATCGTGTACCGGACGGAAAAGTTTGAAGATAATGTCAGAACGTTCTGTATGAACCCGCATGGGATCGTGGTAAATGAAAATACGAACGGGATCGTGACGGTAAACGGACACAGCTATGAGGGGGCGGATAAACAGACGGAGAATACGAACTTCGCCCTTTTGGTGGCAAAGCATTTCTCAGAGCCCTTCAAGGACAGCAATGGTTACGGAGAGAGTATTGCGAGACTTTCGAATATGCTGGGCGGAGGCGTTATCGTGCAGCGGTTTGGCGATCTGGTGAGAGGACGCCGGAGCAACACGAAGCGTATTCAGGAAGGCCTGGTAGAGCCTACGCTGTCTGCTACGCCAGGCGATCTGAGTCTGGTGCTTCCCAAGCGTATTCTGGACGGTATTATCGAGATGATCTACGCGCTCGATAAGATCGCACCCGGAACGGCCAATGACGACACGCTGCTTTATGGAGTGGAGGTCAAGTTCTATAACATGGAAGTTGCGATTGACGAGAGACTTCAGACAAAATATGAAGGTCTGTATATCATAGGCGATGGAAGCGGAGTGACCCATTCACTGTCCCATGCATCCGCCAGCGGCGTGCATGTGGCGAGAGATATTCTGCAAGACGCCGAATAGTTAAACATAATTGGCAAAGTCCCGGAATAGGTATTATTAAAGAATACAGTTCCGGGATTTTTTATGGCTGCGGTTTTATCGAATATATCCAACATTATCATTCCTGTTATCATTTTCTACATCATTGCTTATGGACTTACGGCCAGATGCAATGTCTACGAAGACTTTATCAAGGGTGCAAAAGACGGGTTTCACACAGTGATCCAGATCATGCCGACGCTGATCGGACTGATGGTGGCAGTCGGCGTGCTGCGCGCGTCAGGATTTCTGGATTTTCTGGGCAGGCTGGTATCCGGGCTGACGCAGAGAGTCGGGATATCGCCGGAACTGGTTCCCGTGATCCTGATCAAGATGTTTTCCTCTTCGGCTGCGACGGGGCTGGTGCTGGATATTTTTAAAAACCACGGGCCCGACTCGCTGGTCGGTCTGACAACATCGATCATGATGAGCTGCACGGAGACGATCTTTTACACTATGAGCGTTTACTTCCTGGCGGCGAAGGTGACGAAGACCAGATACACGCTGAAAGGAGCGCTCCTATCCACAGCGGTCGGGGTTGCGGCAAGTATTTTTCTCGCGAGAGTCATGATACCATAAGAAAACGGCATCCGTTTCGGGATGCCGTTTTCTGTGTGAGAAGGATAGAAATGTGTTTATCAAATATATGTCAACAGTGCATCGGCGAAAGATGCAGCTGTTATGGTTAGTCGAAGCCGTTCGACACCAAATCAGCACCGGCGACTCCTTTGAACAATTATTACTATAAGGGGGAATTGTGAATCAGATGTGTCAAAATTCGAAAGAAAAAAGAAAGAAATCATAAAATAAAAGTTTATAATTTCTATGTCCGGGGCAGATACGATATAGAGCCGGAACAGAATGAAAATAAGCTGGCCGTGAGAGCGCTGCCAGGGCGGGTACGATTTTACCATGCAAAGATTGACGCAGAAGCGTTGAAAACAGGAGAAAGTTATGATATGCTGAAAAAGGTATATGTCATTTTTATCATGCCGTTTGATCCCTTTGGATGTGACAGAATGATATAAGAATTTCAAATGAATTTCTGAGAGGAGAACGACTATGGACAATAAGCAATGGCTATCAACGCCGCCGATGGGGTGGAACAGTTACGACTATTATGACACAACGGTCACGGAAGAGCAGGTGAAAGCGGACGCAAGGTATATGGCGGAGCACCTGAAAGAATTCGGATGGGAGTACATTGTCATTGATATTGAGTGGTACTCCAACGATGCAGGAACAAAGAGAGATCAGTACCAGTACATACCCTTTGGGGATGATGAGATGGATGAATATGGACGGTTCCAGCCGGCGCCCGGGAGATTCCCTTCATCGGCCGGTGGCAGGGGATTCGGGCCGCTTGCCGCATATGTGCATGATCTTGGATTGAAATTCGGTATCCATATCATGAGGGGAATCCCTCGCGAGGCGGCGCACCGGCATTGCAGGATAGCAGGCATCAATGTGACGGCAGATGTTGTGGCCGATCCGGCTTCGATCTGCGGCTGGAATCCGGATATGTACGGCGTCAGACCAACCCCGGAAGGACAGGCATATTACGATTCATTGATAGCCATGTATGCGGACTGGGGTGTCGATTATATCAAGTGCGACGATATCTGCGACAGCTGGATCTACCGGGACATTCCGGTGATGCCTTTTTCCGGGTGGGAGGAGACAAGGATGATTCACCGCGCGATCGAAAAGTGCGGAAGGAATATCGTGCTGAGCCTGTCGCCCGGACCTGCGCATATTGACCGGGCGTGGGAGTATGCGCAGAACGCAAATATGTGGCGGATCACGGACGATCTCTGGGATAAGTGGGAGGACGTGAAAAATATGTTCTGGCGCTGCGAGCTTTGGCAGGATCATGTTGCCGCAGGATGCTTCCCGGACTGTGATATGCTTCCGCTCGGCAAGCTCGGAAAGGGCTTTGGGCATGAGTGGGAGTGCCGCCTGACGAAGGAGGAGCAAAAGACCATGCTCACGCTCTGGTGTATGTTCCGCTCGCCGCTGATGATCGGAACAGAGCTGACCACACTGGATGAATGGACTTACCAGCTATTGACTAACAGAGATCTCCTCGCACTTATGGGGGCAGACCGGAGAGGAAAGCAGATCCGCAGGGATGAAGGGCAGGCAGTCTGGATCAATACGGATCATAAGACGGGTGAAAAATGCGTAGCATTGTTTAACCTGGACGATCAGGAGACGCAGCTTGGTATAGCGCTGCAGGAGGTCGGCATACAGGAGCAGGCCTGCCGTATATATGAGTTGTGGGATAAGCAGGAGCTTTTGGCTGATGACGGACAGATCCGGGCGGATGTTCCGGCGCATGGAGTGAAGGTGTACCGTCTTCTGAAATAGGAAAAAGAGATCGCATGGTCGGAAAGAGCAGAGAGGATGGAACAGGACAGGATTATTATGGCAGCAGGCGCGCTCCTGCTTGTGCTGATCGCAGTCACAGGCATTGCAGGGTTGATCCGCTATCTGCGGCGGCGCAGGAAGGAGCAGGACATTGACCAGATGGAAGGTCACGATTTTGAAGTGTTTTGCGCCGGTCTTTTGGAAAAACATGGATTTATGGAGGTAGAGGTCACGAAGGGCAGCGGAGACTTCGGCGTGGACGTCCTTGCAGAGAAGGATGGCATTACCTATGCCATCCAATGTAAGCGGTATCAGAATCCGGTCGGAGTGGAAGCGGTGCTGCGAACTTACGGCGGAAAGGATTATTATGACCGTATGGTGGGCGTAGTGATGACAAACCAGTATTTCACAGCGCCTGCGGTCAAGGCGGCAGAGAAGCTCAGGATCCTTCTTTGGGACAGAGGCTATCTGGACAGCATGATGGAGGAGAGCAGTTCAAAATCAGCAGGCCCGTTGTGAAGAAGAAAGCTGTGAAAGCGATATAAAAAGGCAGGATCCGAGCAGGAGGTTATGGGTTGGTCGTCTGTTGACCAGGTCAGAGCCGCCTGCTTTTTCAGTTCCTCGATCTCCAGATACCCAAGATAATATTTCGGATAATTGGCGGGTTCCTCCGCAATATATTCATAGACGGCAGCGATACCGGCGTCATCCGCAACGCCGAGGGAGGAGAGGATCTGCCGGACGTCATCGGTGGTAGCGTCGTCGTAATGGATGGCGATATCCAGAAGCGAATACAGACAGAGCTGGATCTGGCGGTCAAGGCGGCAAGCCTGGTAATAGGCAGATGCTTCCGGTTGTTCATCTCTGACAAGAGCGGCGGCATAGTCGTAGGAAAGCAACTCAACATACAGAGCCCATCCTTCGGTAAAGCCGCCATAATAAAGGATGCTCCGAAGCGGCGTGATCTGCTGGTCCTTCCAGTACTGGTAGCAGTATACAGTCTGGTAGAGATGTCCCGGATATCCTTCGTGCGCGAGCGTGGTAAAGAGGGAGAGCCGGTCGGAGGTGTCCTTTGTATTGATATAGATGGTGTTGTCGGAAATGTTGTCGATACACGGAAGCATGTAAAATGCCGGAGCGGTGTAAGGCTCCATGGACGGATCGACATACTTTACGGTGCAGCATACGGCAGAGGAAGAATCTGTCGAAAGAGCCGGAAAGGAACCGGCCATCTGCTGCTGCAGGGCATAGAGCATCTCCTGAGGGGACATCTCGGGAAGGAGCTCGGAGTCCGAGCGCAGGAGGGTCTGCAGACCGGGATTCTCCTGCAGGAGGAGAAGGAGCGTATGATAGTTGGACGTCAGGTCGTTATAGAGCAGGGTCTTAATATCCTTTACGGAGCGCAGGGAGCCGGTCTGTTGGCGCAAGAGTGCGGCATAATAATCGCGGCCGCCGGGATAGTGGGAGAGACCGCAGGCTTTGGTGCCGCTTTCCTTTAGGAGAGTAAGGCTGTCGGCAAGACGGTCGTAGGCGGGACCGACGACCGTGGTAAGAAGCCGGTCATTTTCGGAGCAGTAGGAGGCGGCGCTCTGGTCATCCAGAAGCCCCGACTCGATCAGTGTATTCAGTCGTTCGGAGAAGGTCCGTTTCAGAAAATGGTCGTCGGACGCAAGCGCATCCGGACTCATCAGATCTGCGCACTGTCCGATCACCTTGTCGGCGGTGCCCTCTGCCATGAAAAGGCCTGCCTGTGCTTTTTCCTGCTCATAGATCATAAGCCCTGCGAAATAGTCCGGGATCTGTTCCAGAAGGGAAAAGTAATTTTCAATATCGTCAATGCTTTGCAGACGGTATTCGGCAAGCAGGACCGGGAGCTCGGAGGGAACCCCGGAGGAGGGAGAGAGCGGTTCGTCGAAGTAGGGATAGGCATTTACGGCGTCCGCAACCGTGAGGTAGCGAGAGAGGATCGTGTAGAGCTGACGGTTGCCGGGTGAGAGATGATCCGGCTGGAAGTCTGCCAGGCATTGACGGACGACGAGAAGTTCATTTTCCGGGGAAATGGCCTGTCTTGGCTGATAGACGGGGAGGCGCAGATCTTTTTCGTCGACGTGATAGCCGGAGGCATTTTCTACGGAAAAATGGAAGTTGATGGGGTTGGAGGTAAGCTGGTCGAGAAGAAATCCCTCGGCAAAACGGATAAATCGGGAATCCTCACTGTCGCGGGTATGCAGGCAGACTACGAGGAAAAGGAAAGAAAAAAAGAGAAACGCAGCGGCGAGCCACTGCCGGAAGGATAATTTATGACGCAAGGAGACACCTTCTGATGTGGTTTGTATCAGTATATGTATTTATCTTGGGAGAAAGACCGGATCAGAATACGACCTGATCCCTGCCATGCTCTTTGCCGTAGTAAAGTTTGCTGTCAGCCTCCTGGAGCAGAGTGTCCAGGGAACTGACATAATCATATTCGACCAGTCCGAAGGTCATGGTGACATGGAAATCGATGTCTCCACTACGGAAAGTAAGATCCCGGATATCCTGACTGAGCGTAGACAGATGTATACGCGATTCATCACCATTGTGGCTGGGAAAGATCAGAAGAAATTCTTCGCCGCCCCAGCGGGAGATAAAGCAGTCTGACGGCAGACTGTTCTGGAAGGTTTCCGAGATTTTCTTCAGCACTTCGTCGCCCATCTCGTGACCATAGGTGTCGTTGACCTTCTTAAACCAGTCGATATCGCACAGACAGATGCTGATAGATGTGGACGGACGATCCAGAAGTTTCTCAAGATATGCCGTGGTACAACGGCGGTTGGAAAGTCCGGTGAGAGGGTCGGTGTTGGCCTGCTTCATAAGCTGTTCATTGTATTCGATCAGCTTGCCTTCAAGTGCCTGGGAATCTCTGCTGAAGATAACCATAATGACAGAGATAGAGACATAGATCGCCAGCGTATTAAGGATCTGCAATGTATGTCCCATGACCGGTTCCACAGATAAAATAGGCGCGTGCCGGGCACTATACAGATAAAGCGCGATTCGAACCAGAAGCAGCAGGACTACATAGAGGATCTTGAGTGCTTCGTGTCCGTATTTGGCGAAGAAGCAGAAGACGACCAGCGCAAGCAGAAACTGCTGTGTGCCGATGTTCCAGCCGAAGCAGAGGATCGTGGCTGCGATCCAGATAAGGATCAGAATATTCAGGAAGCAGAAGGTCGTAAAGGTTTTCAGACGGTAGGAGAGGGGAAGGACGCCGATAAAGAGCAGAAGCCATAGCCCGACAAAGAGCAGTCCGTTTGTGTAGGAGTGCAGACTGAACATGACCAGGGTAGTGTAGCAGATCATCAGGATGGTAAGCATCCGTGTGACGATGATCAGTTTGGCAGATTCATTTTTGCTTGCAGTATCTTTGCAGATAGTGTGGTATAATTTCTTAAACATGGAATCCCTCTTTTCTGAATCTTTGGAGGAGTTGTTTCAGTTCACTGTTGCAACTTGGAAACGGACTGTACAACTTGCAGTAAGAAACGGAATCTTTTATAATAAAGCTGGTACTTTTATACTACATCAATTAAATGGGATATGCAATGAAAATACATTCATCGATCAAATATAAACTGTTAATATTGTCCGCTTCGATCGCGGTACCGCTGCTTCTTCTCGTCGGTTATCTGATCTTTGCGATCCACAACTACACCAACGCCTACAACAGCATTGTGAATAATATGACGGTCGCAAACAGCTATAATCTGAACTTCAAGGAGGAGATGGACGAGAGCCTGTACAAGATCGTGGTCGGCTCGGCGTCCTTCGATACCGTAGGGGAGGACGGTTCGCTGCAGGATCCGTATGTGCTGATCCGGGAGCTGAAGGAGGAGTTTGGCAGCCTCAGGACGATCACGACCGATGAGGAGAGCCGCACCTGGCTCACGATCCTTCTGCGCAATCTGGACACGCTCAAGGACCGGGTCGACGATATCCGCATGAACCTTGAGAGCGAGAGCAGCTACGACGTCAATGTGGAGATGCTGGACAATAACATCTATATCATGACGGAGCTGATCCAGGAAAATATCCAGAATTATCTGTATTATCAGACAAAGAGCATGGAGCACCTCACGCAGCAGCTCAACACCCGTGTTCACACCTTCACGGTTTTCTGCATGATCATGGTGGTGATCCTCACCGCGTTGGTTGTTCTGATGACGATGGTGATCGTATCGGGGATCACGAAACCGGTGGAGGAGCTGTCGGCTGTGACGAACAAGGTCGCCGCCGGAGATTTTACCGTGCGGGCAAAGGTGGACACGCAGGATGAGCTTGCCCAGCTTGCAGACCGCGTCAACCGCATGACGGAGAGCCTGGAGCGACTTGTGGAAAAGATCAAGGAGGACGAGCGGAAGATGAGAAAGGCGGATCTGCGGTTGCTGCAGGAGCAGATCAACCCGCATTTCCTGTACAATACGCTGGACACCATCATCTGGCTGATAGAGGGAAATTCACCGGATAAGGCGGTCAATATGGTGGTGTCCCTGTCCGAGTTTTTCCGGCTGGTGCTCAGCAAGGGAAAAGAGTATATCACGATACAGGATGAAGAGCTGCATATCCGGAGCTATCTCGAGATCCAGCAGGTGCGCTACCGGGATATCCTGGAGTATGAGATCGCGATCGATCCGGAGCTGTACCGGTATAAGATTCTCAAGCTCACATTGCAGCCGCTTGTGGAAAATTCACTCTACCATGGGATCAAATATAAGAGGGCAAAAGGGAAAATTCTGGTGTCCGGCACGCTGGAAGGGGATGAGATCCATCTGAAGGTAAGTGACGACGGTATCGGGATGGAGGAGGAAGAGCTTGCGAAGCTGCAGCGTGACATCCAGAGACCGTGCAAGGAGACGGAGAGCGGCTTCGGGCTGGCAAATGTCAACGAGCGGATCCGCATGAACTTTGGAACCGGATACGGCATAACGATCCATTCCAGCAAGGGGGAAGGCACCTGCGTGGAGGTTGTGATACCGGCAGTCGAGATGTAGAGCAGGAGCAAAGAGGAGAGATATGAAGGATACGGTACGATCGATCGTAAAAAAGAATAAAAATCTGGTGCTGAGCCTGCTGATGATGACTGTTGCGCTGATGGTCATACTGGGAGGCTGTCAGCTTCTGATGAGCGGAGATGAAGGGAATACGGTAAACGAGCAGGAAAATCTGATCGTGGTCGGGGTCTCTCAGCTTGGGAGCGAGTCTGGATGGCGGACGGCTAATACGGAGTCCGTGCAGAGAGTTTTTACCAAGGAAAACGGTTATTTTCTGATCTTCAACAATGCGAGACAGAAGCAGGAAAATCAGATCAAGGCAGTGCGGAGCTTCATCTCACAGCGCGTAGATTACATCGTGATATCGCCTGTCGTGGAGACGGGCTGGGAGATCGTGCTCGAGGAGGCGAAGGAAGCCGGGGTTCCGGTCATTTTGATGGACCGCGGTGTGAATGTGAGCGACAAAAACCTGTATGTGACGCAGGTCGGCAGTGATTTTGTGGGCGAGGGCAAAAAGGCGGCGTGCTGGCTCGAGCAGTATCTGAAGGAAGAGGGAAGAGAAGAGGAGCCGATCAATATCGTGATGCTCAAGGGGACGCAGGGATCCTCGGCACAGATCGGGAGAACGACCGGTTTTAACACGGTTTCGGGGGAGCACCCGAACTGGGGGATCATTGATCAGGAGTACGGCGATTTCACTTCCGCCAAGGGAAAAGAGGTCATGGAGCAGTTTCTGGAAAAGTATGATGATATAGACGTTGTGGTGTCGCAGAATGACGATATGACAATGGGAGCGCTGGAGGCGATCCGTGAGGCCGGAAAGACGACGGGTGTGGACGGCGATATCATCGTGATCTCCTTCGACGCCGTCAGAGAGGCGCTGGAGCTGGTACAGCAGGGGATCATCAACGTGGATGTGGAATGTAACCCGGATCAGGGTGAGTATATTTCCGATATTATTGACAGGCTGGAGACCGGTCAGCAGATTGACAAAAAATATTATGTGGAAGAAAATATTTTTACGCAGGAGAATGTGACAGAGGAGCTTTTGCAGGACAGGGAATATTGAGATCGGATGGGAGAGGGCTATGTTAAAGGTATTTTTGGTAGAAGATGAAAGCATTGTGAGAGAGGGCCTTCGGGATAACATTCCATGGGAACAGTACGGCTACCGGTTCGTGGGGGAAGCGAGCGACGGAGAGATGGCACTTTCGATGATCCAGAAGCTGAAGCCGGACGTCCTGCTTACGGATATTAAGATGCCGTTCATGGACGGTCTTTCGCTGAGCCGCATCGTGCATCAGGAATTCCCGGATATGAAGATCATTATCATCAGCGGCTATGACGATTTTGAATATGCGAGACAGGCGATACAGGTAGGCGTGGAGCAGTATCTCCTCAAGCCGATCACAAGGGCAAACCTTCAGAAGGTGCTCTCGGAGCTGAAGGTTAAGATCGAGCTTGAACGGGAGCAGAGAAACTATCAGGAAAAATATCAGGCAGAGTCCAGAGAGCATGAACAGTTCGTGAGGACGAACTTTTTTATCAAGGTGTTTGAGGGCAGGATGCCGGTTCAGGAGATCTACGAGGAGGCGGGCAAGCTGTCCCTGAAACTGAATTCGCCCTGCTATAACCTGCTGATGCTGAAGCTGCAGGAGCGGCGGGGCGGGGAAAACAGCGGTTATGAGTCGGAGGAGTTTGCGAGAAAGCGGGAGGAGCTTTTGCACTATTTCCTGCGCTACCCGGAATACCTTACGATCCGCTGGAATATCAACACGTACTGTATCCTTGTCAAAAGCGGCACGGAGCAGATCCGCGAGTTCACGCAGCGGTGTCTGGATAACATCGAGAGGATCTGCAAGCCGACGGAGGAGATCTTCGAGTGGTATGCGGCGGTCGGAGAGCCGGTGGAAAGACTCAGCCTTCTGGCAGAGTGCTACGAGGGTGTGAGCCATTTGTTTGCCTACCGTTTCCTGATGCCGGAGGTTCATATTTTTACGAAGGAGGTTGCGGAAACCTATGTGCCGCGCGAGGTGAGCGGAAAGATCGGCGATATCGATTCCGCCAAGGTGGATCCGGAACTGATCCGGGATTTTCTGGCGAGGGGAAACCGGGAAGAGATCGGCGACTTTGTGAAAAATTATCTGCTGGGGATCCAGGAGGCGGTCAAGTCGAGACTGTTTCAGAATTATCTGGCGTTTCACATCCATTTTGCTGCGATGGCGTACGTGGAATCGCTAGGCTACGATAAGAAGGAGCTGCTTGCGCTTCTGGGGGAGGAACAGATCCAGGAGGTCAATCTGGGATTCGAGGAGCTTTCATCCTATATCCGGCGCATCTTAGAGGCGGCGATGGAGCTGCGCGACCGGGAATCCGATAATCAGAGCCGCCGGATCCTGAAGAAAGCCCTGGAATATATTGAGGACAATTATCAGCAGGAAAGCCTGTCTCTCAACAGCGCGGCGAACGAGGTGGGCGTGAGTGCCAACTATTTCAGCGCGATTTTCAGCCAGGCGATGCAGCTTACCTTTGTGGAATACGTGACCCAGAAGCGGATGGAAAAGGCAAAAAAACTTCTCCGGCAGACGGAGAAGCATTCGGGAGATATTGCGCTGGAGGTGGGATACAAGGATCCGCACTACTTCAGCTTCGTGTTTAAGAAAACGCAGGGATGTACTCCCAGGGAGTACCGCCTGGGAGCAAAGAGTACAGATAAATAAATCAGGACAGGTCGGGACAGAGCACATCGCTGTCCTTCTTTACCAGATGCCAGGGGATCTCTTGTGATACGACAGAGATCCCTCTTAATTTTCGGATCATACATTCCCCTGCGTAAGTGCCCATCTCATGCGGGCGATGCGACAGGGTGGTGATGCGGGTGTCACTCAGATCGCTCAGATAACTGTTGTCAAAGCACACGACGGAGATATCCTGGGGAACCCGGATATCCGCATAGTGAAGCTCCTTGATGAGCCAATAGGCGACCTCGTCGTTGTAGCAGATGACGGCGGTGCACCCGGGAAGACAGTTCTGGATAAAGTCTGTCAGAAAGCGGGTGTCCTGCCGGGTCTGCAGGGCGTCCAGATCTCTGGAGGAAAACCAGCCGACATGAGAGTCCATCAGCAGAAGCCCTTTGTCCCGCAGGCAGGAGGATACACCGTAATACCGCTCCGGTCCTTGCATATCATCGAACTTAAACAGCCCGGCGATATATTTGTGCCCGAGGGAGCAAAGATGCTGCGCCAGAAGCTGGCCGCCGTAGTAGTTGTCATCCTTGATACAGACGGTATTGTGCAGGGCTTCATAACAATTATGAAGGAAAAGCAGGAAAGTTCCCCTCTGCTGTAATTCCTGATAGAGATCGACGTTGGGGTTGGGGAGGGAGCTTTTGCAGCCCTCGGCGATCAGTCCGCGCGGAGGATCTGCGAGGAGCTCCGTCAGATATTCCCGCTCCTTGTCGGTGCTGTTGTTGGTAGGCAGCACCTGCAGGCGATAGCCGTACGGAGAGAGTGTATTCTGGATGTCTGTCAAAAGACCGGGGTAGATGTATTCCTGTTTGCTGGAGATCAGGATCGGTATCGTGTTTTTGGTATGGTCGGACGAGAGCCCGGTGGCAAAAGAGCCGCTTCCCTGTCTGCTGGAAATGATCCCGCGCTCATGGAGGAGGGAAAGTGCTGCGCGCACGGTCTGTCTGCTCACCTTGTATTGCAGACCGATAGCGGCTTCCGTCGGAAGTTTCGTGATGCCCTTGTCCATATTGTCGGCGATCAGATAAGTAAGCTGTTCAGCCAGTCGTTCGTATTTCGTCATAGATTTGCAATTCCCCATTTCTGAATTTCAAATGTTGGTATATTCTCTTTTGTATCGTAAAATTTATCTTTTTTCAATGATTTTTTTTGGTACATCTTCACACTTTGTTCATTTTTGGTTAAAAATCCATTCATAAGAGAGGTTTTTCGTCATAAAAAATCCCCTTAAAGATCGATGACAGGTAAACATTACTCTGCATCGGACAACCGATAGGCATCTGTTTTCGGACAAAAATCGGAAGAAAACAAAACAAAAAAGAAAAAAACAAACCGAAAATACAAGTTGTTTTTGATAATGCTATTATAACGCAAAATTTGTATTGTTTGAATCTCCAAAGATGATTTTTGAAAAGGTTTTTGTGTTGTTGTAGGGGCTTGCCGTTGATAAGATGTAATCACAAACAGACAACATCTGTTTTGGATAACAAAAAAACGAAATGTAAAAAAGGGAGGAAACAAGTAATGAAGAAAAAAATCGCAGTCTTATTAGCAGGCACAATGGTTATGGCAAGTCTTGTCGGATGCGGCGGAAGCGCTGACACAGCACAGACAACTGCAACAGACACAGCAGCGGCTGACACAACAGCAGAGGAGACAGCTCCGGCAGAGGAAGCAGCTCCGGCAGAAGAAGCAGCAGAAGATACTTCTTCAGATGACAGCGCAGCAAGCGGAGATGTGATCAAGGTTGGATTCGCCCAGGTAGGACATGAGTCAGACTGGCGTGCAGCTTGTACACAGAATTATCAGGATGTCTTCAGTGCAGCAAACGGATATGAGTTATCCTTTGTAGATGCAGATAATGACAACGCAGCACAGATCGAAGCAGTCCGCGGATTCATCCAGCAGGAGCTTGACTACATCATTATCGCTCCGATCGAGACAGCAGGTTGGGACACTGTTCTTCAGGAAGCACAGGATGCAGGAATCCCGGTACTGATCGTTGACCGTTCCGTAGACGCAGATCCTTCTTTATACGAAGCACATATCGGATGCGACATGGTTGCTGAGGGCGAGATGGCTGCAAACTGGCTGGCTGAGTACCTGAACGGAGAAGACGCAAACATCCTTGTTATTGAGGGAAGCGTTGGAGCATCTGCAACACTCGGACGTACCGAAGGCTTTAACAATATCGCAAAAGACCACAGCGAATGGAACATTCTGGATTCCCAGTCCGGTGACTTTACACAGTCCGGCGGACAGGAAGTTATGGAGTCCTACATCAAATCCTACAAAGACTTTAACGTAGTTGTATGCCAGAACGATAACGAAGCATACGGCGCAATGGATGCGATGGATGCAGCAGGTATCACCTACGGCGTTGGCGGCGATGTGACGATCATCTCCTTCGATGCTACCCATGACGGACTTCAGTACACACTTGATGGAAAGATCACCTGCAACGTAGAGTGTAACCCGTTACAGGCAGTATTTGCAGACCAGGTTATCAAGACTCTGCAGAGCGGCGGCACACCGGATCCTGAGACAGTCGTTACCGACGAAGCATTCGTAGCACCCGGCGTAACAAGCTTCCTTGCAACAACGATGACGCAGGAAGTTCTGGACGGCCGTGCATACTAAGAGCGATCAGCCATAAAAAGTTGACACAGAGGGGGAGGGAGGATTCCTCCCCCTTTACTGATAGCGGGATTTGTGTCGGCGCACTGGACACAAATTTGACACGCGCAAAGAGCGTGCGCAGAAATGAGGGTTAGTATGGACAGCAATATCGCTTTAACAATGCGGGGAATCTGCATGACCTTTCCTGGAGTCAAGGCACTGGACAACGTAGATTTTACCCTGAAAAAGGGCGAGATCCGTGCACTGATGGGCGAGAACGGAGCCGGCAAATCGACGCTGATCAAATGTCTGACCGGGGTAAATAAATTTGAGACTGGAGAGATCCATGTAGACGGGATCGAAGGGCCGATCGTAAACAAGGACACAATGGATGCACAGAAGAAGGGTATCTCTACGGTGTATCAGGAAGTCAATCTCTGCCCGAACCTTTCCGTGGCGGAAAATCTGTATATCGGACGGGAGCCGCTGACGCGGATCGGAACCGTCAACCGGCGCAAGATGAACCAGATGGCGTCGAAGCTGATGAAGGATCTGGATCTGGATATCGAGGTGACAAAGAATCTGGAAGAGTACTCGTTGGCTTTGCAGCAGATGATCGCCATCGCCCGTGCGGTAGATATGGAAAGCAAGGTACTGATCCTGGATGAACCGACCTCCTCGCTGGATGACAACGAGGTGGAAAAGCTCTTTTCGATGATGAAGAGGCTGAGAGATCAGGGCGTTGGCATTATTTTCGTCACACATTTCCTGGAGCAGGTGTACGCCGTGTGCGACGGCATCACGGTACTGCGGAACGGAACGCTGGTGGGAGAGTACAGCGTGGAGGAGCTGCCGCGTGTCAAGCTGGTGGCAGCGATGATGGGAAAGGATTTCGACGATCTGGCAAGCATTAAGCCGGAGAGCGTGACGGATCTGTCCCATGCGCCGCTGGAGATCGAGGCGAGAGGGCTGAGCCATGCGGGGACGATCAAACCGTTTGATCTGGACATCCACAAAGGAGAAGTCGTTGGACTGACCGGACTTCTCGGCAGCGGACGAAGCGAGCTTGCCCGTGCGATCTATGGAGCTGACCGTGCACAGACCGGAACGCTCAAGGTAAATGGAAAAGAAGTCAAAATTAAAAATCCGATCGACGCCATGAACCTTGGCATGGGCCTTTTGCCGGATGACAGAAAGGCGGAGGGTATCATCGGAGATCTGTCTGTCCGTGAAAATATTATCCTTGCCATGCAGGCAAAGCTTGGCATATTCAAGAAGATCCCGATGTCTAAACAGATCGAGATCGCGGATAAGTACATAGAGATGCTGCAGATCAAGACAGCCAGCAGAGAGACGCTGATCAAGAGACTTTCCGGAGGAAATCAGCAGAAGGTGATCCTGGCAAGATGGCTGGCGACAGATCCGGATTTCCTGATCCTCGATGAACCGACGAGAGGTATTGACATCGGAACAAAGACGGAGATCCAGAAGCTGGTGATCAAGCTGGCACAGGAAGGAAAGAGCATTATCTTCATTTCCTCGGAGATCGAGGAGATGCTTCGTACCTGCAACCGGATGGCGGTTCTGCGCGACGGTGCAAAGGTAGGAGAGATCGGTGGAGAAGAGATGACACAGGAAGGCGTTATGCACGCGATTGCGGGAGGAGGAGCAGCACATGAGTAAAATAAAGAAAGTAACGAAAATGCAGTTATTCCTGCCCATTTTCAGTATGATACTGGTCATGCTGGTAAATGTGATCTATGACATAGCCTGTGGAAACGCTCCGTTTTCCTTTTTCCAGATCAGTACACAGGTCACTTCATCGGGCAATGCGGTGCTGTATGGCAGACTGATCGATATTCTGAACCGGGGAAGCGAGGTTGCTATCCTGGCGATCGGAATGACGCTGGTGGTTTCCGCTTCTGCCGGAACTGATATTTCGGTAGGATCGGTGATGAGTCTGACAGGCGGTATGTGCTGTATGCTGCTGGCGGGCTACGGCGTGACGAACGTATCCGAGTATGCGTGTCCGCTCTGGGTCGGCATCGGAGCCGGAATCCTGACCGCTGTGATCTGCGGCGTGTTCAACGGTTTTCTGGTGGCTTACCTCAACATTCAGCCCATGGTTGCGACCCTGATCCTCTGGTCGGCGGGGCGTGCAATCGGACTTCTGCTTTGCAACAGCGCGATCGTGTATGTAAGAGTTCCGTCCTTCCAGTTTTTCGGTTCCTATATCGGATTTCTGCCGACGCCGATTCTGATCGCTGCCCTGTGTATTCTGATCATGGCGCTGATCCTGAAATTTACGGCACTTGGAACCTTTGTACAGAGCGTCGGTATCAATAAAAAGGCGGCAAGGATCTCCGGATTCAACTCCGCGAAGATCATTCTGATGTGCTACGCCATCTGCGGACTGTGCGCCGGAATCGCCGGAATCACGGCAACCTCCCGTATCTATTCCGCAGACACGAACAATATCGGACTGAACATGGAAATGGACGCGATCCTGGCAGTTGCGCTCGGCGGCAACAGCCTTGGCGGCGGTAAATTCAATCTGGCAGGTTCCATCATCGGAGCCTACACGATTCAGGCGATCACGACAACACTGTATGCGCTTGGCGTATCTTCCGCACAGGCGCCTGTATTTAAGGCCATTGTGGTAATCCTGATCGTAGTCATCCAGGCAGGCCCGGTAAAGGACTATTTCAAGAAACTTTCCGCCCGCAAGGCAGCAAAGGAGGCGTAAGAGATGAAAAAGCTGAAGATCAAAGGCAATAATATCTTATTACTCATTACCGTCATCCTGTTTGTTGTGATGTATGGTG
>OIZL01000488.1_pt1 | contig 29098 bp, 35 predicted proteins | sample 1588541 | NCBI WGS metagenome assembly OIZL01 (sample SAMN03283285) | human gut metagenome | biome: human-associated habitat; material: feces | host: Homo sapiens | place: Peru | collected 2012 | reverse complement strand
TGTTAGGGTTGTTGAAAATTGGTTTAAATTGTTAAGATAAATTGGAATTCGAACGAATGGGGACAGACCCCTTTTGTTTTAATCGAAACAAAAGGGGTCTGTCCCCATTCGTTCCCAATTTATCTAATCATCTAGTTCATCTTCTTGATATTCTACTTCATACTCTTCTTCATCTTTCTTTTTAGATTTGCCCTCTTCTTTATGTTTTTCTTCTTTTTTTATTATTTCGTCTATTTCATTTTTAATTATATTATTTTTATTAATTTTCTTGCCTATCTTTTCGAACAAATCAGGTACATAATCCAATAATCTATCTATTGTTGAAGAGTGGTTTACTGGTAATAGTTTTACATTTTTTTCTTGAACTATTATAAATGCAATAGGATTTATACTTACACCTGCTCCAGCTCCACCTCCAAATGGTAGCTTATATTTTATTTCTTCTTCGTCTTTATCTTTTCTTGTATATTCATCTATGGTTTCTTCGCTAAATTCACTACCTCCAGCTGCAAATCCAAAACTAACCTTAGAAATTGGAATGATTACAATATTATTGCTGGTTTCAATAGGGTCTCCTATTATTGTATTAACATCTATCATATCTTGAATGCTATCCATTGCTGCAGACATAAGTCCTTCTATTGGATGTTCTCTCATCATTTTTTTCACTTCCTTTTTTTAATAACATATATATTACTTTCATAATATGTGCCAATTTAATGTTTATTATACAGTTTAGTTGAATTTTAATAGTAAAGTCTGCGTTATAATCTGGCATTATAATATATTTATACTTTTCTTTTTTATATTTTTTAGCAGTTTTTGATATAAGCAACGATATAGCTATCGAAACTATTGGAATTACAAATGTGGTCAACATTGTATCTATTAGTCCTGCTACTATTTTTAAATTTATCTGCTTAAGATTAATATCTAAATATTTAATTATTTTCATTCCTTCACTTTTCAGTATTACTTTTTGCTTATAAAATGCCTTTTTTAGCACTTTGCTTTTTGCAAGTTTTGAATTTTTCATTTTTTCTATCTTTTTATTATCTATCTTTATTTTTAAAAAAGTAATGTGATTAAATAGTTTTAACTTTATATATATTAAAGTGTTATAATTTATGGGGTTTTTAGTCGTGTTTAGCTGAAACTCTTCTATATTTATCTCTAAACTAGATAGTAATAATACTAAAAATATTATGCATAGCATTAGAATTCCAATAATCATAATTAATAAAAAAATCATTGTTCACTCCTATAGTTTTTTATATTATTTCCATTTTTTTGAAATTTATTAAATCTATTGTAAATTCCTGCTAATAAAACACATGCTGCTTGCTTTGTTTATGCAAATCTAAGGCATAATAATTTGTTATATACGTAAAAAAAATTAGGCTAGCAAACATATAGCGTTCGCTAGCCTAGGGATTAACTAACCCCTTTTTCTCTACTTAAAAAACTTAAAAAATTCGAATTTTACATTTGAAATCTTTGATGATTTCACCTGCCTTTTCAGAATCAATCAATATTGTCCCAAACTTTGAAACAAGATAAAACTTTCCTTTCTTCTTATAATACTCTGTTGAAAACTGTTCGACCAGTTTTTCAGATCCAATAGCGGTAGAAGTTTCTTCACAAATATAGGTGTCTGTTAATGGTTCAATTTTGGGAATACTGCCTTCTATGATTGTCTCTCTAAGTTGCATTACTGGTCCATAGAAATCTCTTGCAGAGTATTCAAGAATTTTCTTAGACATATTGTTTTCATCCTGGAGCATTTCTATTGTCCAGATTCCTTTTCTGAAATCTCTATAATCTTTCATAAAAGCCTTCCTTTCTTAGTATTTTGTAGAGAAATAAATAAGGGTATTAGAATATTATCACAATTAACATAAAAAAGCAAGTTTAATCACTTGCTTTTTCCACTTCTATGTCTCCAAAAGTTTTTTCTTGCCTCGTTTTTATTTTATTTCTTCTTGTAAGTTCCAAAATTCCTGTAAATGCTGTTACTGTTTCTAGTTTTGTATATTTTTTTGTTTTGCATAATTTATTAAAAATAAATTTTGGTTTTTTTACCAATTCTTTAAATATGTCTTTAACTTTGCTAGCTACTGTTACCGTTTCCACTATAGCAATTTTTTCTATATTTATTGCATTTTTATTGATTTTTGCCTTACTTTTTTCTATTAAATTTTTATATGCTCTTTCTACTAAATCTTTTGAATAATTTTCTTCTAGTTTTCTGCTTGGCAATTCTATTTTATCTGGAACCTTATAAAATCTCTTTGAGTTCTTTTCAAAAGCTTCTCTTAATTTTTTAGAGATTTCCTTATATTTTTTATATTCTATTATTCTATGTATTAATTCTTCTTCTGTAAGTTCTGCTTCATCCTCTACTTGTTTTGGTAATAAGCTTTTAGACTTTATATAAAGGAGTGTAGACGCCATTACTATAAATTCGCTTGTTATATCTAAGTTGAATTTTTTCATCGTATTTATATATTCCATATATTGGTCAGTAATCTTGGAAATATTAACTTCATTTATATTCATTTTATTTTTGTCTACTAAATGACATAGTAGATCTAATGGTCCCTCAAAATTATCTAATCTAATTTCATATTTATTTGTTTCTAATGTTAGTATATTTTTCACTTTTATTTCTCCTAGTTAATATCTTCTTGTGCTATTTCTATTGTTTCTTGTAAATAGCCTTTTTTCTTTAGATAATTTATTATTTCTTCTGTTTCTAATAAATTTTGTTTCTTAATGAATATTTTTTTTGCAGAATTTATTTCATATTCTAATAATTCTTCTTTATTATTATATATATAATTATTTATTATATCTTTTTTTAATCCTTTTGTCATTAGTTTATATTCAATTTCTTTTATTGACATATTCTTTAAATTTCTAAATTCATTTACAGCTTTTTGTATATAGAATTCATCATTTATATAGCCTAACTCTTTCAATTCTTCTATTACATCATCTAAGAGCTCTCCACTATCTTCTTTGAATTTTTGTCTAACTTCTTGTTCTGTTCTTTTTTTGAACAATATGTATTTTAATACTTTTGTTTTTAGTTTGTCAAATTCTTCTACATAATCCATTGATTGCTCCTATCATTTATTATTAGAGTAATTTCTTTGAAGTCAGGCGATTAAAATCGCCTCTACAATTTCTCTTGCAATAAATTATATTTACGATTCAGGACAGTCCCCTTTTGTTATCCAACAAAAAAGAGGGGCAATCCCTAGAATCGTTCACGCAAATTGCAATTTATAAATTAATTCTATTCTTCTTCGTCTTCTTCATTATCTCCTAGACTTTTTTCAAATGCTTGTTCAAAATTATCTCTAACTTTTTTCTCTACTTCTGCCATAAGTTCTGGATTATTATGCAAATACTGTTTTACATTTTCTCTTCCTTGGCCTATTTTTTCTCCATTATAACTAAACCAAGATCCACTTTTTTCTATTATATCTAGGTTAACTGCCATATCTAATATATTTCCCTCTTTAGATATTCCTTTACCATATACAATATCAAATTCTGCTTCTCTAAATGGAGGTGCAACTTTGTTTTTAATTACTTTTACTCTTGCACGGTTTCCTACTACTTCTCCATCTTGTTTTATATTTTCTATTTTTCTAATATCTAGTCTTACAGAAGCATAAAATTTTAGTGCTCTTCCTCCTGTAGTTGTTTCTGGGTTTCCAAACATAACTCCTATTTTTTCTCTTAATTGATTAATAAAAATTATGACTGTTTTTGATTTATTTATTGCTCCTGCTAGTTTTCTTAATGCTTGAGACATAAGCCTTGCTTGAAGTCCCATATGTGAGTCTCCCATATCTCCATCTATTTCTGCCTTTGGGACTAATGCAGCAACAGAGTCTACAACTATTACATCTAAAGCTCCACTTCTAACTAAGCTTTCTGTAATTTCTAATGCTTGTTCTCCTGTGTCTGGCTGTGAAACTATTAAATTATCTATATCAACTCCTAAATGCTTTGCATATACTGGATCTAATGCGTGTTCTGCATCTATAAAAGCTGCTTCTCCATTCATTTTTTGAGCTTCTGCTATTATATGTAATGCAAGTGTTGTTTTTCCAGAAGATTCTGGTCCAAATATTTCTATTATTCTTCCTCTAGGAACTCCTCCTATTCCTAATGCTATATCCAATCCTAACGCTCCTGTAGGAATTGCTTCTACATTCATTGCTTTATATTCTCCAAGTTTCATTACTGAACCTTTTCCAAATTGCTTTTCTATTTGGCTTAGTGCTACTTCTAATGCTTTTTTCTTTTCTAAATTTTCATCACTCATTTTATTTCCTCCTATGTTTTTTCAAACGTATGTTTGCTATTATTATATATTATTTATTTTTTTTGTCAAGCTTTTTTATAAAATTATTTTATCTTATACCAATTGTCTATATTATAAAATAGATTGTACCAATTAAAAGATAAGTCTCCCTTTAGGTTTGTTCTAGTTAATACGAACAGACTATTAAAATATAAGCTTATAAATGGCTCTTCTTCTTTGTATATTTCCATCAACCTAGTATATTTACTTTCCATTATTCTTTCATCATTTATGTTCTTGATATCTTTTAATATTTCTATTGCTTCTTTATTGGTAAAATTAGATAAATTGCCATCTCCAAAATAATTTTGTAAATCTGGATAATTAGCTACAATATTTCCTGTTAATATAATATCATATCTTTTATTTTTTATATAGTTATTATAATTATTATCATTAACCTTTATAATACTTATTTTAATGCCTATTTCTTGTAATTGTTTTTTTATTTCTTCTGCTAATAGAACTCTTCTCTTATTACTTTCATTTACTATAAGAGTAAACTCTAACTTATTATTCTTTTTCTTCCAGCAGTTATTTATATAATTCCATCCATTATTTCTTAATATTTGTTTTGCTTTGTTTATATCATATTCATAAATTACTTCTTGATTATATAGATAATTTCCATAATCTAACGGAAAATTACTAATTATATATTTATTATTATACACATTATAATTTATAGATTTTTTATCAATTGCATAGTTTATAGCCTTTCTAATTTCTTTATCCGATAATATTTTATTTTCATTATTTAAACACATATATTCATATTCTCTATTAGCTGCTTGCTTTACATTATACCCCATTGTTCCAATATACTCTGCATATTCCGTATTATCTGTTATCATATAATCTATTTCGTCTTTAGTAAGTGCATTATATAAGTCCTTTACAGACTCCTTTAATATTACTCTAATCTTTTTTATTTTGGAATCTTTGTTTCCATTTTCTATTAATACAATCGTGCTTTCTTCTATATTGTCTATTTTATATTTACCTGTTCCTATTGGCATTTTACTTTTACTATTTAAAGTTTCTTCTTCATAACTATGGCTTGCCAATATAGGAAAACACATTTTATATTCAAAAAATGGTGTTTCTTCTGTTAATATTATTTTTACTGTATATTTATCTATTTGTTCTACGATCTTTATTTTGCTTACATTATCTTTATATATTGAATTTATTTTACTATCTTGCAAATTTTTTATTGTAAATATAACATCTTGTGCAGTAAATTGTGTCCCATCATGCCAGTAAATATCATCTTTAAGTTTTACAATATAAGTTGTCGAATTTATTTTTGAAAATTCTTCCGCTAACAAGTTTTCTATTTTATAATCATAAGATATATCTAATAGTGATTGAAATATTAATTTATCTATATATTGTACATCTCTATTATTACTTGTTAAAGGATTAATAGTATCAAATCCCGTTATTCCTATATTTATTTCTCCTTCAATATTTAATTCTGTTTTGCTATTCTTGATTTCAATGGGAGTTTTTTTTGAATCCTTATATAAAACATATATTGATATTCCTACTAAGACAATAACTACTATAAAAAAGATATACCTAAATACACTAGTTTTCAAGCTGTCCCTCCTGTTTTTATATTGAACAAAGCGACTTGGGATCGCCCTTTGTTCTCGCCGATTTGAGTTTCCGAATGAAACGAGGAAATCTCAAAGGCAATAGCGATTATAGCTTTTTTATATAGTAGGAAATGAGAAATTTCCTACTATATAATAAGGAGACTAATAAGCTTAGCCCCCTTTTATATATTTAATTAACTATTTTCTGGATTCTATTATTAATTTCATTCCCGTTCTGTTTTCTCCTTCTACCTCCACTTCTGCAAATGCCGGTATGCATACTAAATCTACTCCTGCTGGTGCCACAAAACCTCTTGCTATTGCTACCGCTTTTACAGCTTGATTAAGTGCGCCTGCACCAATTGCTTGCATTTCTGCTTTGTTGCTCTCCTTTACTAATCCTGCAATTGCTCCTGCTACTGAATTTGGGTTTGATTTTGATGAAATTTTTAAAACTTCCATTTTTTGCCTCCTAAAATTTTTTTCGTAACTCTATCTTTTGTTTCGTTTGTTACTATAATATTTATAATATATTTTACTAATATTGTCTATGATTTTTTGGTAAAAAAAGGAAGTTTCGGTCGCGTAATTCAAGTGTATTTCGGCAAATATTATAATTTTATTCTACTAAATTTTTCTACTCGACAACTTTCGCTATTTAATTTTAAAATACATCCATTGCATATTACTTCTTTGTCATCACTTACTTTATATCTCTCTGGAAGTGTTGTAACAAATCTTTTTACAGACGCCCCCACATCCATTCCTATTACAGACTTTTTTGGTCCTGACATTCCTATATCTGTAATATATGCAGTTCCTTTTTCTAGTATTGTTTCATCAGCAGTTGCAACATGTGTATGTGTTCCAAAAACACAAGTAACTTTACCATCCAAATAATAACCCATTGCAATTTTTTCTGCTGTTGCTTCTGCATGAAAATCTACAATTATGGCATCTGCTTTATCTTTTATTTTGTTTACAATGTCATCTGCTACAAGAAATGGATTTTCTGATAGCACGTTCATGCTTGCTCTTCCTATTAAATTTATAACTGCAATTTTTTTATTTAAACAATTATAAATTCCATATTCATTTCCTACTACTCCTTTAGGATAGTTTGCTGGTCTTAATAAATTCTGATTATCTATTATGTTAAAAATTTCTTTTTTACCCCATGTGTGATTTCCCATTGTTATTACATTTACCCCTGCCAAAACTAAGTCTTTATATATTTTTGCTGTTATTCCCATACCTCCAGCACTATTTTCTCCATTTGCTATTACAAAATCTATATTGTTCTTTTTTATCACATTTGGCAATATTTCTTTAACTCTTTTTACTGAACTTTCTCCTATTATATCTCCTAAAATTAAAATGTTCATTTGACACATCCCTCCTTGTTTTATTATTATATATTCTTTTATGTTTTTTTACAACTTAAAGTTTCCTTTACATTATGTAAATATTGTGTTATAATAATTTAGCATTAAGTAATATCTTAATGACTTTATTATTGAAAGGGGCCATTCTTATGACCTTACGGGAGTTAATACCTCTTCTTAAATTATATGTTTCCTATCCACAAGAGCTAGGAAATATAGAACTTAAGAATCTAGATGACTTTTGTCGTTATCCACTTGTGTCATATTTTTCTAGTGCAGATTTTGCACATGATATGCACACAGCTAAAATTTGCTGGGATAATAACTCTTATGATGGAGTAGCGTTTTACTTTCTCTTTCACAGAGATAAAAATAGGAATTTTTCTATGGAACTCGTTGCTCAAACGCCTTAACTTTCAGTAAAAACCTTATATTTGGAAGAAGTCAATAATAACATAATTGTTCTTATTGACTTCTTTCAAAATTTTATTATGTTAAATAGTAGCATTAGGTATCTTTCTCCTTATAAATCTCCTAAAACTAATATTCTTTTATACTTACATATCCTGTATTTTCAATAATTTTCTGTCCTTTTTCTGACAAAACAAATTCTTTTATTTTCTCAATATTTTTATTTGTATTATCTTTACGATAAATCATATAAAAATTATCTACAATTGGATATGTATCGTTTCTTATATTTTCTATACTAGGTTCAATCCCATTTAAAGAAAGCATTTTTATATTTCCATCGTTCACAATGCTTTCTACATAATACCTAAATGAATAACCTATTTTTCTACCAATAAATGTTTGTAAACTTTTTACCATCTCTGTTCCATTCATAAAAGAAAGCATTGCTGTTTGACTTCCGCTTCCTTCAGCTCTTTGCAAAGCAATAATTGGCTTATCTTCTCCACCAACTTGATTCCAATTAACAATTTTTCCTGTATAAATATTTTTAATTTGTTCTAAACTTAAATTATTTACTATGTTATTTTTATTTACAATAAATACAAATGCTTCTTTTCCAATTGGTATTAGTTCTAGTTCTACATTTTTGCTTTCTGCATATTCTAATTGTTTTTTAGAAGGCTTTGCACAAAAAATAATATCAGTTTTTCCATCAATTACTTTTTGATATGCAACTGTTGTTCCTGTTTTTTGAATTTTGCTATCTGCTAAAAAGTTTTTTCCATCATATTTTACACTTTCTTTTGGATAAAGAGCTTCAACATATGATGCATAAATTGGGTACAATGCAGTAGCACCATCAATTTTGGGAATGTCATCTACTATTTTTTCATTAGGAGTCTCGTGTATAATTAATGAATCTTCTCTAAAAGGTAAATAAGATTCTATGTCAATAGACTTTTCTTGCATTCCTTTACCATAATTATTAATATAATTTTTTGTAATTAAATTATAAAAACTATAATTAAATAATATAAATCCTATAACTATTAAAAATATTATTACTATTTGTTTTATTAATTTTTTATTATTCATTTCTTTACTCCTCGTTTGAAATATATGCTGTAATAGATAGATTTCTACTTAAATCTATTGTATATTTTACTAATATTCCTGTTGTTATTATTCCTATTAAACATACTACTGTAACAATAATATAAAATATTTTATCTTTCATAAATTACCTCCTACATATTAACTACTGCTTTAGATAGTACATACATTAACCTAATGTAAAAAATTACAATTAATATAAAAATTATGCCAAAAATAATTGTTTTAATAATTAAAGATTTTTTTATAGTATCATTATCTTTTTTTGCTTTAATAATTATCACAATATTTCTAATACATAAAACAAAAAAAATAATTGGTATTGACAAAGGAATCATTAATTCCATCTTCATTTTCCCCCTTTCATTTAATATTAATTTATTATAAAGCAAAAGGAGTACTCTTCAATGAATATTTCTATTGAAAGTACTCCTTTGTAATATTTTTTAATTATTACTTTGCATAATCAATTGCTCTTGTTTCTCTAATTACATTAACTTTTATTTGTCCTGGATATTCCATTTCTGATTCTACTTTTTCTGCAACTTCTCTTGCCATTATAACCATTTGGCTATCTGAAACCTTTTCTGGTTTCACTATTAGTCTTATCTCTCGTCCTGCTTGTATCGCAAATGATTTGTCTACTCCTTCAAAAGAATCTGCTATTTCTTCTAGTTTTTCTAGTCTTTTAATATATGTCTCTAAAGTTTCTCTTCTTGCTCCTGGTCTTGATGCTGATATTGCATCTGCTGCTTGAATTAATACTGCTTCTATTGTTTTTGGCTCAACGTCTCCATGATGAGCTTCAACAGCATTTATTATTATGTCATTTTCTTTATATTTTTTTAGTACATCAACACCTATTTCTACGTGTGTTCCCTCCATATCGTGATCTAGTGCTTTTCCTATGTCATGCAAAAGACCTGCACGTCTAGCAATTTTTGGATCCAATCCTAATTCTTCTGCCATTATTCTTGCTAGATTAGATACTTCTATAGAATGATTTAAAACATTTTGTCCATAACTTGTTCTGTATTTTAGTTTTCCTATTAGTTTTACTAAATCTGGATGTAATCCATGAACACCAGTTTCTAATACTGCTCTCTCGCCTTCTTGTTTTATTATTGCTTCAACTTCTTCTTTAGCTTTTTCAACCATTTCTTCAATTTTAGCAGGATGAATTCTTCCATCTTCTATTAGTTTTTCTAATGCTATTTTTGCTACTTCTCTTCTTAATGGATCAAATCCTGACAAAATAACTGCTTCTGGTGTATCATCTATTATTAAGTCAATTCCTGTTAGAGTTTCTAGAGTTTTTATATTTCTTCCTTCTCTTCCTATTATTCTTCCCTTCATATCATCATTTGGAAGTGCTACAACAGATACTGTTGTTTCTGAAGTATGATCAGCTGCACATTTTTGTATAGCATAACCTACAATCTCTCTTGCATTTTTAGCTGCATCTTCCTTAGCTTTGCTTTCTGCTTCTCTAATAAGTGCTGCCTTTTCGTCTGAAAGTTTTCTATCTAATTGTTCTAATAGCATAACTTTTGCCTCTTCCTTTGACATTCTAGAGATTTTTTCTAACTTAGCTGTTTGTTCTTCTTTAATTTCTTCTATTCTTTTTGCTTCCTCATCATTTTCTCTAATCTGTCTTTCTAAGTCTCTTTCTTTACGTTCAAAATTTTCTGATCTTCTTTCTAGGTTTTCCTCTTTTTGTATTATTCTTTTTTCTTGTAGAGTAACTTCACTTCTTCTTTCTTTAATCTCTTCATCTAATTCATTTCTAGTTTTCATTATTTCTTCTTTTGCTTTTAAAATTTCTTCTTTTTTCGCATTTTCAGCTTCTTTCCTTGCATTTGAAAGAATTCTTTCTGCTTCGCTTTCTGCTCCTTTAATTTTAGACTCAGCTGTTTTTTTTCTTAAATACATTCCTAATGGTAAACATACAGCTGCTGAGATAAGAAAGGTGATTACCGCTATTAATGTTGGATTCATAAATAATGCACCTCTTTCTTCTATTTAATTTTCAATGTTCAGATTAATATATATACTTTTATTTGAATATATTTTAACTTTCTGTACTATTATATTTTACATTGAATATTAAAAACTGTCAAGGTATAAGAAAAGGAATTCAAATAATTTTGAATTCCTTTTTTCTTTATAATATTCAATTGTTCTATAATAATATCGGCTGTATTTGCTCTCTATCTAAAGCTTTTAAAATAGTATTTAAAATATATTTCGGATCAAATACAAGTGAGCGAGGCTTAGTAATTGGATTATCTTGCCTAAATGGAATAAAATATATATGTTTTCGGTTTAATAATTTTCCTATGTTTTCAGCACTTCCGTGAAAGAGCATCATTTGTTGCTATTCCTAGTACCAGCGGATTTTCGTTTCTTAAATGTGATCTTACCGCTACTAGCACTGGGGTATTAGTTATTCCATTTGCTAATTTTCCTATTGTATTCCCGGGAACATGGTGCAACCACCATAACATCTGTCATTTCTTTAGGTCCTATAGGTTCTGCTTCTTCTATTGTATGAATAATTTTTTTACCAGTAATTTTCTCTATCTTTTTTATAAATTTTTCTGCCTCTCCAAATCTAGTACTTACATTATAACCATAAAAAGACATTATAGGTATAACTTCAGCACCTTCTTGAGTTAATTTTGAAATTTGTTCTATTGTCTTCTCAAATGTACAAAAAGACCCTGTTAAAGCAAAGCCTATTTTTTTTCCTTCAAGTAACATTATTTTTGTTCCCCCTTCTTATGTAGATAGTATATATTATGTTTTTATGTATACAAGGGTGATATTTTTATTGGCAGAAACTTTTAGGACGGGCTTTTTTTCCTCTTAAAAGAAAAAAAGTCTGTCCTAAAAGTTTCTAGTTTTCAAAGTTTTTAATTGAAGTTATTATTACTTAATGCTGGATAATTTATTTTTATATCTGTATTAAAGAATGTTTGGAATGGTTTGTGATTATTAAATACTTCTTGTCCTTTCAAAAAATATGTATAGTATTTTGATTTCTTTTCATTTCCAGTTTCTCCTATAATTATAGGATCATCCCAAGTGCAATCTACTCCATACCAATTATCTAATAATTTTATATAATTCCAAGCATGATTTTCTGTTTTTTCCTCTGTTGTGGCTTCTCCTTGAATTATTATGCAATCTATGTTTAATTTATCTACTAAATATTTAAATGCTTTTGCATAACCTCCACAAGTTACTTCTCTATCTACAAAAGCTCCATATATACTATTTCTATTTGCTTTATTTAAGGTCTCATCATATTCTATATTCTCAATTATCCAATCATGAATATATAAGATTTTGTCATAATCTGTTTCCATATTTTCTATATTTGCTTGTATCTCATTTACTATGTTATCAATTTTCATTTGTGCTATTTTTATATCCTCTTCATTAGAAAAATCATCACTTAAATAGTTCTGATATTGATCATCTTTTTTTAAGTATATATTATACTTACCTGATGAATAGCTTTCATAGTATAATACCAATTTTGACATATCTATATAATATATATCCGGATTATCGTATTCAAATGCATTTATCGCTGCTGAAAAAATTGCCTCTATATTTTCTTTCTCTAAAATGTTCTTAATTTTTTCTGGTAAATTTATTATTTCTGTTCCATTTTTTAAATTTTCTTTTTGCCTTTCTAAGCTTTCATATATCAATTTTGAGTAATTATCCAATTGATTATAATAAAACTTATTACTATCTATTCTAGTAGTATCTTCATTGTTAATTGTTCGCGTTGGTGCTGGATTCATTTCTAATATTACTGGCTGCGTTTTCTCTTTATTATTTGTATCTAATTTAATCTCTTTTTGATTTTGGCTTATGTCTATAAATTCACTAGTAGGCTTTAGGCTTTCATAGTCTTGATATATATATGAAAAAAGTAAAATAAACAAAATAATAAATAGTATTGTTAATACCCATGATGTAAATTTTATTATTTTAGAATCTCCCATTTTATTCCTCCTAGTCATTGGTTTTAAGGAAAATTAATATTCCTTCTTTTATATTCACTTTTGCTGATTGTGCAATTTGTTCATTGCTTACGCCTATACTTTCTCCAATTTTCATGGTTGCATTCTGCAAAGAATATTTAAAGCCTTGCAATGTAATCCCTGTTGCTACAGTTGTAATGGGTATTAAGGATACATACTTATATCTATTATCTTTCTCTATAATTGTAGTTTTATCAATTAGACTTATATAGTTATTTTCATTAATAATTTTACAATTTACGTCATTGTCTAATGCTTCTTTTAAAATATTGATATTTGCTAAAGTGTGATCTAGTCTAGTTCCTATTGCTCCCACTATTGTTATGTCATTACTATTTAAATCTATTGCTAATTTTAATGCCATATGTGTATCTGTATAGTCTTTTTCTGGATTTAAACTTATTATTTTTATGTCACTAGCTTTTTTATAGTTTTCCAAAATATTTTTATTTATAGAATCAAAATCGCCTATAATGTAATTAGGTTTTATATTGCATTTGTATAAGACCTCTAGTCCTTTATCACAAGCAATTACATTATTAAACTCATTTTTTTTCATTACTTCTTTAAAAAATTTTTCATTTATGTTTCCACCTGAAATAATTATAGTATTCAACATTTTAATACTTCCCTTCATTTATATTATATATTAGAAATTTGTCAAAAACAATGATTTTTTGAATGCTATAGTGTATAATATAAACAATATAAGTAGATTAGAGGTATAGTATGAAAAAATTTATATTAAAGCTTATTCTTTGGTTTTTTATATTATTGTTTGTTTTATTCTCTATTGTTTTAGGATTAGGATACTTAAAATATAAAAATGCAATAGGAAACCTTAGCCTAGAAAATGCTATATCAGAAATAAGGGCTTCCAAAAATTATACTGATATAAAGAATATTTCTGATGACTATAAAAAAGCTGTGGTGGCTATTGAAGACCATAGATTTTACTCTCATAAAGGAGTTGATTTTATTTCTATAATCCGTTCAACATATGTAAATTTTTCTAGAAAATCTCTTGATTATGGAGCAAGTACCATTACTCAACAAGTTGCACGAAATATTTATTTTACTCAAGAGAAATCTCCTATTAGAAAAATTGCAGAAATTTTTGTAGCATTTGATTTAGAAAAAAACTACTCTAAAGATGAAATTTTAGAATTATATTTAAATATTATATATTTTGGAAATGGATATTATGGTATAAATGAGGCTTCTTATGGTTATTTCGATAAATCTCCCAAAGATTTAACTTTTTATGAAGCCACTTATTTAGCTGGTCTTCCAAATGCTCCTAGTATTTACTCCGAAGATAAAAAATTAGGTGAAGAGCGAAGATTGCAAGTTGTACAAGCTGTAGAAAAATACGAAAAATGAGAAATAAATGGAACAACCCCTTTTTGTTTAAATTAACAAAAGGGGGTTGTTCCATTTATTTCAATTTTCTATTTATTTATTACTTCCATTGTTTCTTCTGCTATTTCTAGTTCTTCGTTTGTTGGTATTACATACATTGGTATTCTAGATGTTGGTTTGCTTATTATTCCTTCATATTGTTCATTATCATTATGTGATGAATCAAATTCTATTCCTAATTCTTCTAATCCATCTACACATCTATTTATAACATCTGGATTATGTTCTCCTATTCCACCTTCAAATATTATTGCATCTACGTGTCCTAGTATTGCCATATATGCACCAATATATTTTTTTACTCTATGACCAAACATTTTTAATGCAAGTTCTGCTTTCTCGTTTCCTTCTTTGCTTAATTCTTTTAAGTCCCTTACATCTCCTGTTATTCCTGTTATTCCTAATAATCCTGATTTTTTATTTAATATTGTCATCATTTCGTCTATATTTAAGTTTTCTTTTTTCATTATGAATTCTAATATTGCTGGGTCTAAGTCACCAGAACGTGTTCCCATTATTAGCCCTTCTAATGGTGTTAATCCCATTGAAGTTTCAACACATTTTCCGTTCTTTACAGCAGCTATGCTAGATCCATTTCCTAAGTGACAAGAAATTATGTTTATATCTTCTTTATTTTTTCCTAATACTTTTGCTGCTTCTTTTGTTATAAATTTATGTGATGTACCATGTGCGCCATATCTTTTTATTGCATATTTCTCATAATATTCGTATGGAATTGCATATAGTGATGCTTCTTCTGGAATTGTTGTGTGGAATGATGTATCAAAAACTAATACTTGTGGTATATTTGGCATTATTTTTGTACAAGCATCTATTCCTTGTATATGTGCTGGGTTATGAAGTGGAGCATATTCTATTGCTTTTTTGTATTCTTCCATTACTTCATCTGTAACTAGAGTAGCCTCTGTAAATTTAGGTCCTCCATTTACTATTCTATGTCCTATACCGTTTATTTCAGATAGGTCTTTTATTGCTCCTGTTTCTGGATTTGTTAAATATTTTATTACTGTTTCAAATGCTTTTGTATGGTCTGGTAATTCTACTTCGTTTCTTACTTTTGGTCCATTTCCTTTTTTATATTCTATAAATGGTTTGTTTATTCCTGCACCACCTATTCTATCGCATCTTCCTGATGCTAATACGTTATCATTTTCCATATCTATTAATTGATATTTTAAAGATGAACTTCCGCAGTTTACTACTAATATTTTCATTATATATTTCTCTCCTTTTATTCTATATTATAGTTTTATTCAAAACAAATCAAAATTAGTATATTGTACATTTTCTGAAGCAAGAAAACCGGAGGCGTGCGTGTGCACGTTGAGGATTTTATTGTTTCTAAGAAAATGTGCAAGATGCTGATTTTCATTTGTTTTAGCCTTGTTGGGCTTGGACACAAGTAATAGCCACAACCCCTACAATGTCTTCTGCTTTACAGCCTCTTGATAAATCATTTACTGGCTTTGCCATTCCTTGGCATATTGGTCCATAAGCTTCTGCTTTAGCAAGTCTTTCTACTAATTTGTATCCTATATTTCCAGCTTCTAATTCTGGGAATATTATTGTATTTGCTTGTCCTGCAACATTGCTTCCTGGTGCTTTTGATTTTGCTATTTCTGGAATTATTGCTGCATCAAATTGCATTTCTCCATCAATTGCTAGTTCTGGTGCCTTTTCTTTTGCAAGTTCTGTTGCTATTCTTACTTTGTCTACTTCTTCTGCTTTTGCACTACCTTTTGTAGAATATGAAAGCATTGCTACTTTTGGTTCTTTTTCTAGTATTTGTTTAAAGCTCTTTGCTGTAGATATTGCTATTTCTGATAATTCCTCTGAGTTTGGATTTTGATTTAGTCCACAGTCTGCAAATACAAATACTCCATCTTCTCCATATTCGCAATTTGGAACTACTATTACACAGAATGTAGACACTAATTTTGTTCCTGGTGCTGTTTTTAAAATTTGTAATGCTGGTCTTAATGTATCTGCTGTTGAATGTGCAGCACCTGAAACTAATCCATCTGCTTTTTCTTTTTTTACCATCATCATTCCAAAAAATACAGGGTCTTTCATTAATTCTTCTGCTTTTTCTATTGTCATTCCTTTATGTTTTCTAAGTTCATAAAATGCTTCAACAAATTCTTTATAGTCTTCTGAAGCACTTGGCTCTATTATTTGTGCTTTGGAAATATCAAAATTATTTTCTCTTGCTATTTTTAAAACTTCTTCTTTATTGCCTATTAATACAACATCGCAAAAATCTGTTTTAGAAATTAAATCTACTGCTTTTAGAGTTCTTATATCTGTTGCTTCTGGCAATACTATTGTTTTTCTTTCCTCTTTTGCTCTTTTTATTATATCTTCTAAAAAAGCCATTTATACTCCTCCTTATTTTTAACATACCTAAATATTATATAAAGAAATTATGAAAAGTACAAGATTTTTTTGCAATTTTGTATATTTATTTAACTTATTATACTTGAAAGTCTGGATTATTTATAAATGGATTTTCTGATATAGTTACAAATTTTATAGAGTATATATCACAATATAATAAATTTGCATCTTGTATTGAACGAAGTACAATATAGCTTGCTCCAACTTCTACTAATATTCCGTGTTCTGTCTTCTAAGTATGTTGTTCCAATTAAAAACTCAACTCTAACAAGTTTGCCAATATGCTGTCTTAAAAAAGCTGGCGTATATAAAGCATTTGTTACTGTTTCTGGTGCTCTTTGGCTGTCTATTTCCATTGCTCTATATTCTGGAAAATTATAATTATTATAATACATGCTATCCTCCTGATTTTAAGTTTGATCATATAGAGGTGTTGGCCTATAAAAGCAATGTTCATTTATTCTTGTATGGAATGTTCCGTGAGCCATTGTATGGAAATGTATTGGGGCAACTTGGATTGTATGGGTTCATGTACCACAAGCATTCTCCTATTTCGTTTATTTTATTCCCTGCAATTGCCCAATCAGCTATGTTGTAGTGTTCGTCTGTTGGAACCATATTATATATGTTTTGTGAATTGTATTGATTTCCTAGTGTTTCTGTTGCACAGTCAAATTGTCCTGTTTGAAAGACTATGTTTCGTATGCTTCCTCCCTGAGAGATACGAGCATACTCTCCGTGTGCTACTATTTACTCTATTCATAATTACTGTTGCGACTGCTTTCATTCCATTTTCGCCTTCTCCTCCTGCTTCGCATTGAACAAGTCTTGCAATTAGTTCTCTATCAGAAAATGCCATTTTTTCACCTCTATATATGTATTATATTTTTATTTTGGAATTTTGTGACAGATTACAATTTTTCTTATTGCTTTTGCTATGCATAAATTATATAATTGCTCTGAGGTTTTTGTATGATTTTAGAATATGTTGTTAAAGATTTGTCTTTGTATAAAACAGTTAGGCAAGTTTTAAAAATAGAATTTAATATGTCAAATAGATTAATTACAAAATTAAAGAAGAATAAATGCATTTTACTAAATGGATTTGAAACTTATTTGGATAAAATACTTTGTATTAATGATATTATTTCTTGTGATTTAAATTGTGAGGAATCTTCTGACAATATAATTCCTACTAAGATGGACCTGAACATCATTTATGAAGATGACTCTTTATTGGTTGTAAATAAATCTCCTGGTATTGCTGTGCATCCTTCTATTTTACATTATGAGAATAGTTTGGCAAATGGAGTTAAATATTATTTTGAATCTATCGGTTTGAATAAAAAAATAAGACCAGTAAACAGGTTAGATAAAGATACTTCTGGTTTAGTTATTTTTGCTAAGAATGAATATATTCAAGAATGCTTGGTAAAGCAAATGCAAAATAATACGTTTTATAAAGAATATGTAGCTTTGCTTTGTGGCAATCTTGAAAATGCTTCTGGTAAAGTAGAAGCACCTATTGCTAGAAAAGATAACAGTATAATAGAGAGATGCATAAATTCTAATGGTGATTATGCTCTTACTTATTATGAATTAATAAAAAATTACCATGATTTCTGTTTAGTAAAATTTGTTTTAAAAACTGGCAGGACTCATCAGATTAGACTTCACTCGCAATATATTGGTCACCCTATTTTAGGTGATACACTATATGGAAGTTCTTCTAATTTAATAAATAGACAAGCTCTTCACTGTATAAAGTTAAGTTTTATGCATCCTATTACAAAAAAAGAATTGAAGCTTGAAGCTCCAATTCCTTTAGATATGCAATCCTTAATTAATTTATCTTAAATAATCTAACACTCCTGGGTTGTTTTTTCTCTCTTCTTTTATTTTTGCATTAATTGCTGGTACTGCTGGAGTATATACATCAGTAAGTGCTGAATATTTAGAATTGGTATCCCATTTATATTGTGGTATTTTTCTATCACCAATTTTATTTAGCCAGTCTTCTAATAGTTCTTTGTTTAGTTGCATTGTTGTTGGTCCTACAAAATTAGGATTGTTTATTCCTAATATTACAAAGTCATCATCTTCCGCAATTTTTCCCCATTTTTTTATTCTCATGTTATTTGATTTTATATCCTGAATAATTGCACATTGCATTGCAAGTATGTTTGTTAGCATTCCTCCTAAAGCACCTGTATCTATTCTTTTTTTATTTACTTCTTCTGCTAAATCTCCTTTTGGTAGTCCTTCTTCTTGCAAAAATTTTGCATATTCTTCTTGTAGTTCTTGTGGTATTTCTTCTCCTTTTTTTGTTATATCTCTTATTAGTAAAATTAATCTACCTTTTTGTATTGCAGGAATTAATTTTTCCATATCCATTTTATCTATATCTTCTTCATTTCCATCAATAATTTCCTGCCACAAATCTAAATTGTCTATTATATCTAATCCAGTATAAATTTCTTGCATACTTTGAAAAAATCTACTTTGCCAAAAAGCACTAAATAGATTCATGTCCTCTACAGTCATAGTTTTTAAAAAGTCTTTATCCAATACGTCATATAGCCCAACTTCATCGGTTTCTCTACAAAAATCATCTGCTAATCCGATTCTTTTAGAGAAAGATAAACTCTTAACGTTTTCTTCTTGTAGTACTGAATTAGCTTTGTCAATACATTCGTCAGTTATTCCATAGGTTTCTAGTCCACTAAAAGCTGCTTCTAATAATGCTTTTTGTTCATCTTTTATTTCTTTTTCTGTTATTGCTTTTCCGTTACGCAAAGCTTCTAGAATATTATTATTATCTTTTACTCTACATGTTCTAATAACATTTCGTAGTAAACTTATTTTTACTTTTTCCATATTTAATGATGTATACAATTCTTCTTCATGGTCCTTATCTTCTAATTCTCTTGCTTGATTTAATAGCTTATAAAGTTTTGCATTATCAGTTTTTCTCATTTTTAATAATTCTTTTACTGTCCTATATTTTGTTGCAAGATCATAAATTTTAAAGCCATTGTTAGGTATTGAAAGAAGGCTCTCTTCTAATTCAGCTAAAGCTTCCTCTCTAATCTCTCCTATTTCTACTCCTTCATTTCTATAATCTCCTGCTAGTTCTTTTAAATATCTTTGTGTCCTTTTTAATGCTTCTTTAATGGCTTCTTCATCATACTTCTTACCTTTTATTTCTTCTATTTCTTTTTTTATATTAATACTTTCCATATTTTCCTCCTAAAAAACAATTCACATAATATTTTAACATAATTTTAGTGGTTTTTCCATACTTTTGTAAAAAATTCCTAATTTTTTGCAAATAAAGAAGAGTAAGAAATCTCTTACTCTTCTTTATTTGTATGTTCGTTTTCTTCTTCTTCGTCCTCATTAGATTCTTCTATACTTTTTTTATATATATATCCTATTTTATCATAGTTTTACATAATATTCAAGATTTAGTTTTAAAAAAAGCTATTACTTTTAAACTAGTAATAGCACTTATAAAGTAAATCTATAAGCCGGGTTCTGTTAAAAACAGTCATTTATCTAGAATATATATTACTATATATTTCAAGCCACCAATTTAAGAAGACGACGAGCAGTCTTAACCTTCTTGTATTTAGGTGTTGCTCCAAATGGGGTTTGCATTGACCAAATATGTCACCATATTTGCGGTAAGCTCTTACCTCACCTTTTCACCCTTGCCGTTTTTAACGGCGGTTATTTTCTGTTGCACTTTCCTTAAGGTCACCCTCACTGGACGTTATCCAGCATTATTGCTCTATGGAGCCCGGACTTTCCTCATATAGGGCCTTGCGACATCTACACGCGACTGTTCAATTTACTCTATTTATTATTTTAACCTGTTTTTTGCTTAAAGTCAACATTTACAGTGTATTTATGCTTTCCAACAAGTTTTTATACTTTATATAAAATACTTCTTTGTCTTGCAAATCTAAAGAATTCTGTAATTCTTTTACTAAAATGTATGTTTTATTAACTTTATATTCATTCTTTTTTGCAAATTCTATATCATTTACAACACTTTTAAATGCTTTTTCACATTCATTTATATTTGATTGTACTTCGCTCCAATTTCCTTGTTCAACAAATGAGTATGCATTTACTAAAAATGATTTTGTTTGTTTAATATTTTGCATACTATTTTCTGCTGACATTGCTTTTTCATAAATAGGTATATATGAATATAATTTTGCAACATTCTTTAACGAATCTACTTTGTTTTCATTTTTAATACTTATTATACAATCATTTAAGCATTTACTAAAAGATACTATGTCATCATTTCCAATGTTTAAACTGTACAAATCTAATAATATTACGCTCCATGATTGATTTAAATTTTCTATTTCGTATTTTATAATCTTCCAATCAACATCATTTTGATTAGCTTCTAACACTGCATCTGTTTCCATTTTGGTTGTATCTATTTTTTGTGAACTTTGATTATCTTCTGTTTTTCCTGAACTTTCCTTTTCTCCTTGTCCTGTTGCAGTCTCTTGGCTTCCTCCTGAATTTCCGCTTGATGGTTTTTTTGATTTTTCTTCTATTTCTACTCTTTCTGAAGTAATTTTATAATTTTCAAGATTAATATTATTTAAATTATTTAGTATACTAAGTATATGTGTATCTAAATAATCTAATTCTTCATTTACTTTTTCTCTTATTTCTTTCTTATCTTCTTTTTTAGAACATCCTGTCAATGTTAATATGCATACTATTAAAAAAAATACGAGAATTTTTTTAAATTTTTTCATGTATATCACCAAGCATATTATTTCCAATATTTTTTTGATTATTCTTTCATGACTTTGGTAAAACTAATTTTAGATGATTTTTAAGGAGTTTTTAAATTGAATACAGTTGTTAGTTTATATAGTCAGAAAAAACAAGAAATATCCAAATTTCTAAAAAGTTTTAACAATATTAGCGTTGATGATAATAATATTCTAGAATGGAAAAAAGAATTTGAAAATCCAGTAGAAATTGCTGATATTATAGGAGTTTTTATTGATAATAATGAAAAGTTCATGATTAATATGTGGGTTAGTTTAGATGAAGGTTTCTTTTTAAATGTTACCGAGCATAATGCAGACCAAATAATAAGATACCTTTTTGAAAGGTATCCTTATTAATATATAATTTTAGTCTTCTTGTTTTGCTTCTCTTGTCATTAACTTTAAAACTGCTTCATCAGGTGTTAGTTTGTTAAATAATATGTTATAAACGCTATCCACTATTGGCATTTCTACATCATATTTTTTTGAAAGCTGATATGCTGTTTCTATATTGTCTATTGCCTCTATTGTCATTCCTATTTTTTCTCTTGCTTCTTCTACTGTTCCACCTTCTCCAATTATTATTCCAGCTTTTCTATTTCTACTATGTTCACTTAAACACGTTACAATCAAATCTCCGCAAGCCTGTTAATCCATATATTGTTTGCGTTTTTCCTCCCATTTTTGTGCTTAATTTTGACATTTCGGATAGTCCTCTTGTTAGAAGTGCTGCAAATGTATTATCTCCTAATTTTTGTCCAATAACAATTCCTGCACAAAAAGCAAGAATATTTTTTAATGCCCCTCCAAGCTCTGCACCTTTTACATCATCTGATGTATATATTCTTAAAACTTCATTCATAAATGTTTCTTGAACATCTTTTAATAAATCTTCATGTTTTGAAGCTATTACCAATGCTGTTGGTATTCCCATTGATACTTCTTCTGCATGACTTGGTCCAGATAGTCCACCAATTTTAGAATTTGGTAATTCTTCTTCTACTACTTCATTTAACGTATATAGTGTTTCTTTTTCAAATCCTTTTGAACATATTATTATCTTTTGATTTGTTACATATTTTTTAAACTTTTTTATTGTTTCTCTTACTGCTTTAGATGGTGTTACTATTAAAATCATTTCCGAACCATCTATTGCTTTTCCTAAATCTGTTGTACAAATTATATTACTGGGTATATATGCTTGTGGTAAGAATTTGCACCTTCTTGTATTATTTATTAAGTCTGCTTCTTCTTGTAAATATGCCCACATTTTTATATTGTTACCCATTTTTGCTAAATGTATTGCTAGGGCTGTTCCCCAACTTCCACTACCTATTATTGCTATATTTTTCATTTGTTTACTCCTTTAATTTTAGGGAAAAAGGGGACTGTCCCCTTTTTCCCTATTTGTTAAAACTAATTTTGTTTTCTGTTCCATTTTTTATTCTTTTTAGATTTTCTCTATGATTAAATATTACTAGCAATGCTATTAGTATACTAATTATTACAGGTAAAAATTTAACGTCTCCCATAAATATTGTAAGTATAGGGTATAAAACTGCTGCTAGTATTGAACCTACTGATACCATTTTTGTAAATGCAATTATTATAACTGCAAAAATTAAACATATTAAACCAATCTTCCAATTTAAAGTTATTAAAACTCCAAGTGCTGTTGCAACTCCTTTTCCTCCTCTAAATTCAAAGAATATTGGAAATGTGTGTCCTAGTATTGCAAAAAATCCTGCTATATACTCTAATAATGTTTCGTCAACTTCTGTCCAAATACGTCCTGCAAGTATTGCTACTACTATTGCTATTACTCCTTTTAGTACATCACATACTAATGTTAATGCAGCTGCTTTTTTTCCTACTGTTCTTAAAACATTTGTTGAACCGGCATTTTTGCTTCCTTTTTCTCTTACATCAAATCCTGCAAACTTTCTACTAAAAATTACTGAAAAGCTTATACTTCCTAAAAAATACGCAACTATTGCAACTCCTATATATACTCCTATCATTTTTATTCCTCCTTTTCTCCCTTTTCTCTTGTAATTACTCTTATTGGCGTTCCTGTTATCCCAAAGTTTGTTCTTATTTGATTTACCAAATATCTCTCATAAGAAAAATGAAATAATTTTTTGCTATTAACAAATATTACAAATGTTGGTGGCTTTGTACTTGCTTGTGTAGCATACAGTATTTTAAGTCTTCTTCCTTTATCTGTTGGTGGTTGAACTACTGCTATTGCCTCGTTTATAACTTGGTTTAGCATTGATGTAGAAACTCTTATTGCATTATTATTTGCCACTGTATTTATCATGTCAAATATTTTATCTACTCTTTGGCCTGTTTTTGCAGATATAAATATTATTGGTGCATAGGATAAATAGCTTAATTTATTATATACTTCTTTTGTATATTTTTCTAAAGTTCCTGTTGTTTTTTCTACCTCATCCCATTTGTTTACTACTATTATAATTCCTTTACCTGCTTCGTGTGCTTCTCCTGCAATCTTTGCATCTTGGTCTGTTACTCCTTCGTTTGCATCTATTAATAGTAAACATATATCTGCTCTTTCTATTGCTAAAAGAGATCTCATTATGCTAAATTTTTCTATTAATTCAGTTGTCTTGCTTTTTCTTCTAATTCCAGCTGTGTCTATAAAATTATATTTTCCATGCTCATTTTCAAAATATGAATCTATTGCATCTCGTGTTGTTCCCGCAATATTACTTACAATTACTCTGTTTTCTCCTAGGATTTTATTTACTAGAGAAGATTTTCCTACATTTGGTTTTCCTATTACAGCTACATTTACTATTTGATTTTCGTCTTCTGATTCGTCTTTTTCTGGAAAATGTTCATATACAGCATCCAGTACATCTCCTATTCCTAGTGCATTTGCAGAAGATACTGGATATGGTTCGCCTATTCCTAGATTATAAAATTCATATATGTCATTACTTGTTTCTCCTACATTGTCAGATTTATTGCACACTAATACTATTGGTTTTTTTGATTTTTTTAGCATAAGTGCTATTTCTTGATCTGCTGCAGTTACTCCTTGTTTTATATCAGTTAAAAATATAATAACATCTGCTATACTTATTGCTATATCTGCTTGTTCTTTCATTTGAGATAGAATAATGTCATCAGATTTAGGTTCAATTCCACCTGTATCTATTAATGTAAAGTTTCTTCCTCTCCAATTTGCTTCTCCATAAACTCTATCTCTTGTTACTCCTGGAATATCCTCTACTATTGAAATTCTTTTTCCTATTATATAATTAAAAAATGTTGATTTTCCTACATTTGGTTTTCCTATTATTGCAACTATTGGTTTTGCCATTTTCTCACCCTTTTCTTTCGCCTAATATTTTATATCATATACTTTATTTAGTCAACCTTGCTGTATAATATGGGTAAACAAAAAAAATGCCTTATTAGGCATCTTTTTTTACTATTACTTCTTTTCCATCATAATATCCACAATTGTCGCAAACTCTGTGTGGTAATACTGGCTCTCCACAATGTTTACATGTTGCAATATTTGGTGTTTCTAATTTCCATGTTGATCTTTTTGTATGTGTTCTTTGTTTTGACCATCTTCTTTTTGGTTGTGCCATTTTTATTCCCTCCCTCGTAAATGCTTTATCTATCTATGTTTTACATATTATTCTTTAAAGTCACTATAAGATTATACTAATTTTTCTTTGTCTTGTCAAGGCTTTTAGTCTATTTTTTTAATTCTTCTAGGAACATTTTATTTAGAAGTTGAGGGTTTGCTTTTCCCTTTGTTTGTTTCATTGCTTGTCCTACTAAAAATCCCAGTGCTCTATCTTTTCCTGCTTTGAAGTCTGCTATTGATTGTGGATTTGCTTCTAGTATATTCATAACCACTTCTTTAATTGCACCCTCATCAGAAATTTGTATCCATCCTTTTTCTTTTATAATTTCTTCTGGATCTCTTGGATTTTCAAATAATTCTGCTACTACTTTTTTACCTATACTAGAACTAATTGTTCCTTTATCTATTAATATTACAACTTTTGCAAGTTCTTCTGCTGTAAATGGAATTTCGTTTGGTTCTAACTCTTTTTCATTTAATATTCCTGTTATATCTGAAATAATCCAGTTGCTAACTGCTTTATAGTTGTTACAAATACTTGATGCCTTTTCAAATAAATCTGATAAATATTTTGAGTTTACTATTATTCCAGCATCTTTTGGTGTCATTTTATATTCTTTTACATATCTATTAAGTCTAGATTCTGGAAGTTCTGGCAAACTGTCTTTTACGTTTTCTATATATTCATCTGAAAGTTTTATTGCTACTAAATCTGGTTCTGGAAAATATCTATAATCTTGTGCATCTTCCTTATCTCTCATTGAAAAAGTTCTTCCAGATACGTCATCCCATCTTAATGTTTCTTGTAATACTTTCCCTCCTGCTTCTAATAAATCTATTTGTCTTTCTATTTCGTATTCAATACCTCTTGTAATACTTCTAAATGAACTCATATTTTTCATTTCTGAACGTGTTCCTAATTTAGTATCAGTTTTCTTTTTTACAGATACGTTAACATCTGCTCTAAAAGAGCCTTCTTGCATTTTGCAATCTGATACTTCTATATATTCTAGTATTGATTTTAGCTTCTTTAAATATCTATCTGCTTCTTCTGCACTACTCATATCTGGCATAGAAACAATTTCTATTAATGGAACTCCCGCTCTGTTTAAGTCAACTAAACTGTCTCCACCAAATTCATCATGATTTAATTTTCCTGCGTCTTCTTCTATATGAATTCTTAAAATTCCAATTTTCTTTTTGTTTCCGTTTTCATCATCAATTTCTACATATCCATGATTGCATAATGGTTTATCAAATTGTGAAATTTGATATGACTTTGGTAAATCTGGATAGTAGTAATTTTTTCTATCGTTTTTGCTATCTTTTGAAATTTCACAGTTTGTTGCAAGACCTGCTTTTACGGCATATTCTACAACTTTTTCATTTAATACTGGTAATGTCCCTGGCATTGCCATACATATTGGACACACATGAGTATTTGGTTCTGCCCCAAATGTTGTAGGGCATGAGCAAAATATTTTTGTTTTTGTTGAAAGCTCTGCATGGACTTCCAAGCCTATTACTGCTTCATAATCTTCTCTTGCCATTATTCTATTCCTCCTTTAAATTGAGGTTTATATTTCTCTCTAAATTTATATTCTTGTTCGAAGCTATATGCTGCATTTAATATAGTTTCTTCTTGGAATCTGTTTCCTATTAATTGCATTCCTATTGGCATTCCTTCCTTATCTACTCCACAAGGAATTGAAATACCTGGTAGTCCTGCTATGTTTATTGAAACTGTACAAATATCTGCTAAATACATTTCTAATGGATTATTTGATTTTTCTCCTATTCCAAAAGCTACTGTTGGTGATGTTGGAGTAAGTATAACATCATATTTTTCAAAGCCTTTATTAAATTCATTCATTACCAATGTACGAACTTGTTGAGCTTTTTTATAATATGCATCATAATATCCAGAAGACAACACATAAGTTCCAAGTATAATTCTTCTTTTTACTTCTGCTCCAAAGCCCTCACTTCTAGTCTTTTTATATAAATCTTTTAAGTCTTTAAAATCTTTTGCTCTATAAGTATATCTAATTCCATCAAATCTACCTAAGTTAGAACTAGCTTCTGCGCAAGCAATTATATAGTATGTTGCTAATGCATATTTTGCAATATCTAAAGAAAACTCTTCAACTTCTGCTCCCAATTTTTTATATGTTTCTATTGCTTGTTTTAGGCTTTCTTTAACTTCTTCATTTATTCCTTCTCCAAAGAATTCTTTAGGCACACCTATCTTTAAGCCTTTTATATTCCCTGTTAATGCTTTTTCATAATCTTTTTTAGGCATATCTACTGATGTAGAATCTTTTTTGTCATGTCCTGCAATTATATTTAATAAAATAGCACTATCTCTAACATCTTTTGTTATTGGACCTATTTGGTCAAGTGATGATGCAAATGCTACTAATCCATATCTTGAAACAAGTCCATAAGTTGGTTTTAGCCCCACAATTCCGCAGAAAGAAGCTGGTTGTCTAATACTTCCACCTGTATCTGAGCCCAAAGCCCAAGGTACCATTTGACTAGCAACTGCTGCTGCACTTCCTCCTGATGACCCTCCTGGAACTTTACTTAAATTCCAAGGATTTTTTGTTTTCTTAAAATATGAATTTTCTGTTGAACCGCCCATAGCAAATTCATCCATATTAAGTTTTCCTATTGTAATTAAATTCTCTGCATTTATTTTGTCCATTACTGTTGCATTATATGGAGATACAAAATCTTCTAACATTTTAGACGCACATGTTGTTTTTATGCCTTTTGTACAAATGTTGTCTTTTATTCCTATTGGAATTCCTGCTAACTTATTTGTAATTTCTCCTTTTTTTATTTTTTGATCTATTTCTTTGGCTTTGTTTTCTGCCTCTTCTGAAAGAACAGTAACAAAAGCTTCTATGTTGTCTTCTTTTTCATTTATTCTACTTACATAGCTTTTTGTAATATCTTCTGATGTTATTTCCTTTTTATTTAACTTGTCCATTAATTCATGGACTGTTAACTCATATAGTTCCATATTTTCCTCCCTTTAAATTACTTTTGGAATTTTAAACATATTTCTTTCTTTCTCTTTTGCATTTGCAAGTAATGCTTCATTTTCTTCAAATATCTTAACTTCGTCTTTTCTAAACACATTTTTTGCTTCATTTGTTCCGATTGTGATATCTAAATCTTGTACTGGTGCATTATTTACAACATCTGCAAAATTTAAGATATCTTGTAAGTTTTCTATATAATTATCTATTTCATTTTCATCTAACTCTAATCTTGCTAAATTTGCAATATGCCTAATTTCTTCTTTACTAACCTTTTTCATAAAATTACTCCTTTATACGAAAACCGTCCCCACCATTGTAGGGACAAATATATAATTCTTTTTTATTTTATTATTCTTTGTAAAATTTGTCAATTCTTCTATTATATTTTTATATGAAAATAATAATTTATGCAAAACGAAACCGGGACTCTTGTTATAAAGAGTCCCGGTAGGACTTGATCAAAAATTTTTGGAGTTATGTATCGGAAGGATGGGGGGAAAAGAAGGGGCATATGAAAAAGTCGTTAAGATTGGATAGGATGGACGGTGTTGGATCAAGTCCCAAATATGAAATTATGTTAATATTGTATACTTATTTTATTGTTTTGTCAAGTTCTTCTGTTTTACTGCTTCATATATTACAATTCCTGCAGAAACTGAAGCATTTAAAGATGTAATTTTTCCTTTCATTGGAATTTTTACTAAAAAATCGCAATTTTCTTTTACAAGTCTACTCATTCCAAAGCCTTCACTACCTATTATTATTGCAAGTGCTCCTTTTAAATCTTGATTATAGTAATATGTTTTTG
>OIZL01000483.1_pt1 | contig 29367 bp, 29 predicted proteins | sample 1588541 | NCBI WGS metagenome assembly OIZL01 (sample SAMN03283285) | human gut metagenome | biome: human-associated habitat; material: feces | host: Homo sapiens | place: Peru | collected 2012 | reverse complement strand
GGAGAGCATCTGCCTTACAAGCAGAGGGTCATAGGTTCGAGCCCTATAGGTCCCACTTGATTACTGAATCAGTAATCTGCCGGCGTGGCGGAACTGGCAGACGCACAGGACTTAAAATCCTGCGGGACTAACCTCCCGTACCGGTTCGATTCCGGTCGCCGGCATCAAAAAGCATTGCACGCAAGTGCAGTGCTTTTTTTGATGTCCCGAGGGAGTGTGAAGAATGAGCTTCTATTTGACACGCAATTACTGGAAATGCTAGTATAATAAATAATAGCGAAAGAGAGGTCCAAGCAAAAGCCATGAAAGAACAGACAATACCTTACAAGATCTATCTGGAAGAGAGCGAGATGCCGAAGGAATGGTACAATGTCCGCGCGGATATGAAAAACAAACCGGCGCCGCTTTTGAATCCGGGAACAAAGCAGCCCATGACGCTGGATGAGCTCAGCTTAGTATTTTGCCGCGAACTGGCCGAGCAGGAGCTGGACGACACAACGGCAATGATACCGATTCCCGAGGAGATCCGCAATTTCTACCGGATGTACCGTCCGTCTCCCCTGGTACGGGCATACTGTCTGGAGGAAAAGCTGCAGACTCCGGCGAAGATCTACTATAAGTTCGAGGGAAACAACACCAGCGGCAGCCACAAATTGAATTCGGCGATCGCGCAGGCCTATTATGCGAAGAAGCAGGGGCTGAAGGGCGTTACCACAGAGACGGGAGCCGGTCAGTGGGGAACTGCTCTTTCCATGGCATGTTCGTACTTTGACCTGGACTGCAAAGTGTTTATGGTAAAGGTTTCCTATGAGCAGAAGCCGTTCCGGAGAGAAGTAATGCGCACCTATGGCGCAAGCGTGACGCCGTCACCTTCAGAGACGACAGAGATCGGACGCAAGATCCTGCAAATGCACCCGGGAACAACGGGAAGTCTGGGATGTGCGATCTCGGAGGCTGTAGAGGTGGCTACCCACACGGAGGGGTATCGTTACGTGCTGGGAAGTGTGCTGAATCAGGTATTGCTGCACCAGTCGGTAATCGGACTTGAGACAAAGGCAGCGCTTGACAAGTACGGGATCAAGCCGGATATCATTATTGGATGCGCCGGCGGCGGTTCGAACCTGGGCGGTCTGATCTCACCGTTTATGGGTGAGAAGCTCAGAGGAGAGAAGGATTATCGTATCATAGCGGTAGAACCGGCGTCCTGCCCGAGCTTTACCAGAGGGAAATATGCGTATGACTTCTGCGACACCGGTATGGTGTGTCCGCTGGCGAAGATGTATACGCTGGGAAGCAACTTCATTCCTTCGGCAAACCACGCAGGAGGACTGCGTTACCATGGAATGAGCAGCACGCTGTCACAGCTTTATCATGACGGCCTGATGGAGGCAACCAGTGTAGAGCAGACCTCCGTGTTTGCGGCGGCTGAGCAGTTTGCCCGCGTAGAGGGTATCCTTCCGGCTCCGGAGAGCTCGCATGCGATCCGCGTGGCGATCGATGAAGCGCTCAAGTGCAAGGAGACGGGAGAGGAGAAAACCATTGTATTTGGTCTGACAGGAACCGGTTACTTCGATATGGTTGCCTATGAGAAGTTCCACAACGGCGAGATGACAGACTATATTCCGACGGATGAAGAGCTTCAGAAGAGCTTTGAGCTCCTCCCGGATGTAGAATAAGAGAAGATATTCAGATACACCCTATTGACAGAAATGTCGACAGGGTGTATTTTATTATTTACCTGTGATATGTCGAGCCTCGACATGTCGTGCAATGATAGTGGTAAGGAAACGGGGTAAGCATGGAAGAATCCTTGATAAAAAAATATATTCCTATGACAGAGACTACATATTATACCCTGTTGGCGCTCTCTGCGCCAAGGCATGGCTACGCGATCATGCAGTATGTCAGCGAGCTGACAAAGCATCGCATCGTGCTGGGAACCGGAACTTTGTACACGATGGTGGGCAGGCTTGTGGCAGACGGCGTGATAGAGGTGGTGCCCGGCGAGGAGGGGAAAAAGACATACTACCTGACAGACAACGGACGCGAGCTTTTGAGGATGGAGACGACGCGGCTTGAAAACCAGCTTGAGGACGGTCATTCCGTGCTGGGAGGAGGAAGTGGATTATGAGTAAGGAATCACGGACAAGAAAATTCCGGTTTTTTCTCAGCTATCAGAAGGAGCTGTGCTACCTGGAGAAGATGGCAATGCAGGGGTGGCTGTTAGAAAATATCAGCGTGGGCGTTATCTACACTTTCCGAAAGAGCGCTCCGGTCAGGATGCTGTATGATGTTGACCGGTTTAACCTTCCCAAGAAGCCGACACTGGAGGAGATCCGCCATAAGGAAATGTTTCTGGAGATGGCACAGGAAATGGGCTGGAAGGAGATCACGCACGACGAATCCCTCACCTACTATTTTGCCAAAGAGTATGTGGAGGGGGATGTCAACGAGCTTCATAACGATGAGGCGTCGAGGGCGTACCGGGCGCGGAAATTCAGCAGTCACATGCGGAAGCAGGCGACCATAATGATGCCGTTTCTGGCGCTACTGTCTCTGATGTGTCTGTGTTATGAGCTTATGGGACAGCTGACGGAGATGAGAGGATGGCTGATCTTTGTTCTGTCGTATGTCTCGCTGTTCGGGTTCTGGTGTTATTTCCTGCTTAAATTCAGTGTAAAGACCGAGAAGGAGCTGACGATGTCCCGGCAGGAGTGGATGGAAAACATCGATCCGGAAACGCACAAGACCGTCCATAAGCTGATCCTGACAGCGCGTTTTCTGGGGCGGTTCCTGCGAAAACAGGCACAGGAAGGCTGGATCCTCACGGAGGTGACGGCGCTTAGTTACAGCTTCGTGCGGGGAACCGGCGAGGGGCAGATCTACACGATGGATACCAAAGGCTTAGTGAATAAGAGACGCAAGAAGGCTGGAGAAAAGAATCTGGGCGACCGCAAGGACTGGATGGGGCTGAACAACGACTGGGAGCTGCAAAGCGTAAAGGAAGCAGAGGAGAAGGGATGGACGTTTGTCTGCGCACTGGAAAACCGGAGTATCATCTATCGCGGTGATCCGGGGCAGGCGGAGCCGCTCAACGACGCGAAGTATGATAACAGTCTGCGCCTGATTTCCCTGATCGGAGAATTCGGGGCAACGATCATAGCCTGTGGAATGATCGGAGGAATCTGCGGAATGCTGTGGGGATGGTTTGCAGGATGATGGATCTTAATTGCCGCCGGGCGGCTTGAGATAGATATAATAACAAACATAGAGGGAGAATGAGAAATGGAAAAGAAAATCGAAATGAAAAAAGATTTTTCCTGCATCGGTATGGTGATGCTGATAGGTGCGATACTTATCACAGTTTTACAGGTTGTGGGATCGACGGTCGTAGCAATGGCTGCGCCGGATCTGATCGAAAATTATGATGTTGTGCTTGCTGCAACGATGGTTCCGGTGTTTGTCATCGGTTATCCGGTCATTATCGCAATGCTTGGAAAGAAGGGCATGGACACGCTGGAGAAACACACCATGTCCGTAAAAGATATGATCGTCGCTTTTATGATGTGTTACGGACTTCTTATCATTGGCAACTGGATCGGTATCGGTATCACCACCGTGATCGGACTGGCAAAGGGCAGCGAAGTGACTAACCCGCTGTTCAACATCGTTCAGAGCGGAAATGTCTGGCTCAATGCGCTTTACACCGTGATACTGGCGCCGATCTTTGAGGAGATCATCTTCCGTAAGTTTATCTGCGGCAAGCTGGTGAAATACGGACAGGGCGTTGCGATCGTTACCTCTGCCCTGATCTTCGGACTGTTCCACGGAAATTTAAGCCAGTTCTTCTACGCCTTTTTCCTTGGACTGTTCCTTGCTTTTATCTATGTCAAGACAGGCAATGTCAAATATAACATTGTACTGCATATGATGGTGAATGCGATGGGTACGGTCGTGAGCGTCCTTATCATGCAAAGTCTGGATCTTGAAACAAGCGCTGGAATGATCGGAATGGGTATTTATTCGATCTGTATCTATGGCATTGCGATCGCCGGAATCGTAATGATGATCGTAAAACGCAAATCTCTTTTGACGGTAGAGCCCGGAGAAGTTATAATTGAGAAAAACGAAAGATTCAGCACGATCATCGGAAACGCCGGAATGCTTCTTTACACGATTTTCTGGGTCGTTGTAATGATCGTGCAGGCACTTTTCCTGTAAGACCGGTAAGTGCCGGAGTGGATCTGTGTGATGCTTGAGACAAAAGCATCGTCATGGAGGGAAGTATGAAGGTACTAAAGGGAATACTTGCGGTGATCGTGGCGTTGATGGTACTGCTGGGCGGAATGATCCTGCTGTGTGCAGCCAATCCGGATTTGTCGGAGAATCTGGGAAAAAAGATCCGCGGAGAAAAGACCGCGGCGGAGGAGACGCTTCCGGCCGGAGAGACAGATGCCCAGCCGGAAGATACGAATGGGGCAGTCACCGGAGATACGCAGCAGGAGGCGACTGATAATATCCAGCAGCAGGAGAAACCGGCCGAAAACAGCCAGGATGTAAAGGAAGCGAACAGCGGCGTACAGCCGCCGGAGCAGACCGTTCTGGAGGAACAGAAACCGGCACGCGGAGCCGAGGGGTATGAGATCCCCGATGAGAGCTCAATACAGATCCCGCAGGCGGTGTCCGGCAAGGGCGGGTATACGCCGATCTCCGAGACGTCCGTCGAACTGACCGGCGCCGATGGAGGCGAATACACCAGCAGTCTCGGCTACGGTGAGACGGGGGACGGTCTTACCTTCGACAGCGCCATGTATCCCTATTACTATATGCTCGATGAAAAAGGCAAGCATCTTTACCGCCAGATCTATGCAAATGCGCTGGCGGTAAACAAAGAGTTTGTGCCGATCGAAGCGGTTCCGGTGACACAGATCAAGAATGTGGTGGAGGCCGTGTACAACGATCACCCGGAATTGTTCTGGCTGAATACGGCGTTTACCTGTAAATATGATAAAAACAAGATCTGTGCGGAGCTGGCGCTGGAGTTTAACCAGCTGGCAGAAAATCTGGCAGACAACAGCCGCATGCTTGGCAATGAGGCGAACCGTATCCTGACGCAGGTGCAGAATCTGGGAAGTGATCAGGAGAAAGAAAAGGCGCTGCACGACATTCTGATACAGGAGGTAGAGTATGATACCTCGGCGGATATGAACCAGAGCGTTTATAGTGCGCTGGTGAACAAAAAGAGCGTCTGCGCCGGTTATGCCAGAGGGCTGCAATATCTGATGCAGCGGCTTGGGATTCCCTGTTATTACTGTACAGGCTACGCCGGGCAGGATCATGCGTGGAATATCGTCAAACTGGGAGATATCTATTATAATGTAGATGTGACCTGGGACGATACGCCTGGTGGAGAGTATGACTATTACAACAAGTCGGACAAGGAGTTCGCATCCACCCATATAAGAAAAAGCCTTTCGGTGGATCTGCCGGGATGCGACGGATAGAAAGGGCGGATATTCTGAGGAGGAAAGCATGAGAAAGCTCGTAGTTTTTGATATGGATGGAACGATCCTCAACACGCTGGAGGATCTGAAAGACACGCTGAACTATTCCCTCGCGAGATATAGTCTGGGACAGAGAACACTGGAAGAGACGAGGATCTTTGTAGGAAATGGGATCCACAAGCTGATAGAGCGGGCAGTGCCGGAGGGCACGGACGCGCAGACGGTCGAAGCGGTTTTTCATACGTTTTTGGAGCATTACCAGATCCATTGCATGGATCAGACGAAACCGTATCCCGGGATCGTTGAACTTTTGCAGGAGCTTAAAAAGGCGGGCTGTCTGACGGCGGTGGTGTCCAACAAGGCGGACGCGGCGGTGCAGGAGCTGTGCGAGCGGTTTTTCAAGGGAATGTTCGACTATGCGGTAGGAGAGCACGAAGGCGTACAGAAGAAACCGGCGCCGGATATGGTGTGGCTCACACTGGAGAAATTGGGGGTGAACGCTGCGGACGCGGTCTACGTGGGCGATTCCGAGGTAGATGTTGCGACGGCGAAGCAGTCGGGACTGGACAGTATCATCGTCACCTGGGGATTCCGCGACAGGGCATTGCTGGAAAAGCATGGAGCAAGCGTTTTTGCAGATACGCCGGAGGAAGTGCTGCGGCGCTGTGTATAGAATAAAATATTATTTATGATCAAAGAAAACAGGTGCAGAGGCCATAAGACCATTGCACCTGTTTTGTAATTCTGCGATTTAGCCAAAGTATCTTTTAAGCATTCCCTCAAATGCCTTGCCGTGTCTGGCTTCGTCCTTTGCCATTTCGTGCACAGTGTCGTGGATCGCATCCAGATTGTTTTTCTTTGCGCACTTTGCCAGATCCGTCTTGCCGGAGGTAGCGCCGAACTCGCAGTTGACTCTCCAGGAAAGGTTCTGTTTGGTGGAAGCCGACATATTAGGCTCCAGATCGGATCCGAGGATCTCTGCAAACTTAGCGGCGTGCTCAGCTTCTTCGTAAGCAGCCTTTTCCCAGTAAAGACCGATCTCCGGATAACCCTCGCGGTGCGCGATACGCGCCATGCAAAGGTACATACCTACTTCGGAACACTCTCCGTTGAAATTGGCCATAAGCTGATCGAAGATAAACTTCTTATCCTCTTCGCTGATGTCGGGGTTGTTTTTCACTGTGGAACCATAGATGCCGAATTCATGCTCGGCTGCGAGAACCATCTCTCCCTCGACTTTTTTAAAGCGATCTCCCGGAACTCCGCACTGGGGGCATTTTTCCGGAGGATTGTCTCCCTCGTGAACATAACCGCATACTGGACATACATACTTCATAATCTTATTCTCCTTTTCTTTTTAGAATGTGTTTTTTTATTTTTTTTATTCAGAAGACGCCTGACTAGGAAGGCTGCTTCTGAGAGTTACCCTTCTGGCGGCAACATTCGCCGCATAAGCCATAGAAATAGGTCACATGACCCTGTATCTCTCCGTCGAAATAAGCGGAGGCGGTATCTACGATCGAATGGATAGTGTCCATTTTCAGGTCGATGACCTGCTTGCAGGAAGTACAGATAAAATGGTTGTGATCGGAGATATCTGCGTCGAAGTGATCCACACCGTCGCCCATGCGCAGCCGCTGGATCTCACCGATATCGGCGAGCTGCGTCAGATTCCGGTAAACCGTGCCAAGGCTGATGTTCGGATCCTGCAGGCGCACGTTTGTGTAGACAACGTCGGCGGTCGGATGATCCTTGCGGGTCATCAGGAAATCTTTGATGAGCTGTCGCTGCCGGCTGTATTTCATAGCCATTGCCAAATTTTCCCCCTTTTTGCTTTTCTGTAAAGAAGCGTTTCAAACAGGAATGAAAATCGTTTAAAATCAAAACAGTAATCATTACTGTTATTGTTATTATAGCATAACATTCTGGTTTGTCAACTGGTTTATGGAATTTTAATAAGAATATCGGATATGTTTTATTTCTATTGCGGAGAAGTGTGGTATATTATAAGTACAGTTTCGAAAAGCCCGACGAGAGCGCTGCGCTTTGACGAGCCTTGCCTTTTTCCTGCTGGCGAGCCGGATCGAGGATGCGCAGATCGGGAGGGATTGTGGAAATGAGGCGGCTATGAAATTCAGGACAAGACTGTTAATCACATCGCTTTCTATCATATTGGTACCGCTGTTTTTGACGAGCATCGCCTTTTTCCTGCTGGCGAGCCGGATCGACGACGCGGAAACGCAGGCGGTCATGCCGGGAGCAAATCCTGCTTTTACCTATACGATAGAGCATTACAGTCGGATAACGGACGAGGTTCTCCAGAGCGTGAAGCAGCAGATCGCAGAGGATCCCGGAAAGATTGAGGATACCGACTATCTCGATGAAATATCCGCGAGCCTGAAAAATTCCTTTATTATTGTAAGAAAAAATGGAGACATCTTGTACACGGGCAACTCCAGCGCGGCGAAGAAAATTTTCAGCAAGCTGCCAGAATATGGAAACAAGATGCCAAACGCCGAGGTCGGAATTTACTATGGAGATCTGAAAAAGCTGGTAAAAGAGGTAGACTTTACCTTTCAGGATGGCGGTGAGGGCAGTTTTTTTATCGTGACCAGCGTCAGCACCCTGATCTCGAAAAGTGCGCTGAGCAGGATCGCGCTGGCGTTTATCCTGGTGCTGGTGTTCACCAGTATCCTGCTCACCAGATGGATCCAGAAGGGAATCTTCACGCCGATCAATCACCTCAATGCGGCGATGCAGAACATTGCGGAGGGAAATCTGGAATATATGCTCACGACAGAGGAAAAAGGAGAGATCGGCGAGCTTTATCGGAATTATGAGGATATGAGGCTCCGGCTCAAGGAATCGGCAGACGAGAAGATCGAGCATGAAAAAAAGAACAAGGAGCTGATCAGCAATATTTCCCACGATTTGAAAACCCCGATTACGGCGATCAAGGGTTATGTGGAAGGGATCATGGACGGCGTGGCGGACACGCCGGAGAAGATCGACAAGTATATCAAGACCATCTACAGCAAGGCGAACGATATGGACAAGCTCATCAACGAGCTGACGACCTATTCGGGAATCGACAATAACCGGATTCCCTACAATTTCCGCCGCATCAATGTGGCAGATTACTTTGGAGACTGCGTGGAGGAGGTAGGACTGGATCTGGAATCCAAGAATATCAAGCTCAACTATGAAGATCTGGTAGAGCCGTCAACGCAGATCATAGCGGACCCGGAGCAGCTTAAGCGGGTGATCAACAATATTATAGGAAACAGTGTGAAATATCTTGAGCGGGATAACGGCGAGATCGATATCCGGATTTTGGATGAGGTCGATTCGATCCGCGTTGAGATAGAAGATAACGGAAAAGGGATCGCCGCGAAGGATCTGCCGAATATTTTTGAAAGATTCTACCGCACGGATGCGTCCCGCAATTCTTCCAAGGGAGGAAGCGGCATCGGATTGTCGATCGTGAAGAAGATTATAGAAGACCATGGCGGTTATATCTGGGCGACCAGCAAGGAAAACGAGGGCACCTGTATGCACTTTGTAATAAGGAAATACCAGGAACAGCCGAAGGATGAACACACGCAGGCACAGCAGTTGTAGCAGGCGGATACCGAATATTTTATAGATGTGCCGGGCGCGTCAGGCACGGGAAACGATACAGAGAGATGCGCAGAAACGAGGGTGACGGATATGAGTAAGATTTTGATTGTGGAAGATGAAGAGGCTATCGCAGATCTGGAGAAAGATTATCTGGAGCTTAGCGGTTTTGAGGTGACGATCGAGAATAACGGAGACAAGGGACTGGAGACGGCGCTTGCCGGGGAGTTTGATCTGGTGATCCTGGATCTGATGCTTCCCGGGATCGACGGATTTGAGGTCTGCAAGAAGATCCGTGAAGAGAAGAACATCCCGATCATCATGGTATCGGCGAAAAAGGATGATATCGACAAGATAAGAGGACTCGGTCTGGGCGCAGACGACTATATGACGAAGCCGTTTAGTCCCTCGGAGCTGGTAGCGCGGGTCAAGGCGCATATGGCGAGATACGAAAGGCTGGTTGGAAGCAACCAGAAGACGAATGACATCATTGAGATCCGCGGACTCAAGATCGACAAGACGGCGCGCCGCGTCTATCTGAACGGGGAGGAAAAGACGTTCACCACGAAGGAATTTGATCTTCTGACCTTTCTGGCGGAGAATCCGAACCATGTGTATTCCAAGGAAGAGCTGTTCCGCGAGATCTGGGATATGGATTCCATCGGGGACATTGCAACGGTGACGGTGCATATCAAGAAGATCCGTGAAAAAATCGAGTTTGACACCTCCAAACCCCAGTATATTGAGACGATCTGGGGCGTGGGGTATCGCTTCAAGGTGTAAATAGCATAAAAACCCAGTAAAAAAGAAGTCTATTTAGTCATAAATAGGCTTCTTTTGCTATTGTTCTTTTTTAAATGTGTGCTATACTTAATGCTAAACGAACGTTCAGTTATGAAAAGAAAGGTACTTATGAAGACGACGGAACAGCAGCATAATGAAAAGAAACAGGAGATTATGGAAAAATGCTTTGCATGTTATGCCGAAAACGGGTTGAACGGCACGGGAATCAAAGCGTTGGCAAACGCCTGCGGGTTTACGCAGGCAAATTTGTATGGTTATTTTGAGAATCTGGATGATCTGATCATCCAGTCCACCGCCTACTGCATGGCGAAGGTGGAGGATGACTTTATGAAGAAGGCACCCACCGACGCGAAGGACGTCATGCGGTTTATTGAGGAAATTCCTTATTGGACGGCAAAGGAACACGGGAAGAAATATCGTCTGATGTATCAGGTTTATACGCATCCGAAATACATAGAGCATGGCAAGAAATTTTTCGAGGGTGTCAATGAGCGCTATACCGAATATGCGAAACAGCTTGAGCCGAAGATCGGTATTCCCTATACGACCATCACGCCGCTGATCTTTATCTTCGTCCGCGCATGCGTTCACTACGCGATGTTTGAGGATGAATATTATCTGAAAGCGCAGATGGAGGTCCTGAAACAGGGAGTAAATCTGTTCGAGGACAGATACCGGAATGAATATTCGAACGGAGGAAACAGAAAATGAAAAACCTATTACGCAGCATACTGCTTCTTGCTTTATGGATGGTACTCAGCCTTGTGCCGGTCACGGTAAATGCTGAGGAGAACCCCATACAACTGACGCAGGATAATTATAAATCCTATTTGAATCTTGGCAGCTATAACAAATACTATCTTCCATCCGGCAGTTATATCCTGATGGGGGACATCACCCTTGATGATACATTGCTCATTGGTTATGATGGACAGTTTAACGATGTTGATTTCTCTGATGTGAATGTGACTCTGGATCTGAACGGATATGTCTTGCGGCAGGGGAACACACAGAAATTTCCTGTAATTCATGTATATCAGAGCAGTACCCTGACCATTCAGGACAGCCGACCAGATGCAATCCATAAATTTACGGCGGACAGTACGGGATTATGGAAGCTGGACGAGGAAAATGGGGATAAAACAGTAAACGGCGGCGTCATTACCGGGTCAGTCAAAACGGGACTGGTGCTCCAGGCAATAGATATGAATAAGCCTGCTTATATAGCGCGATGCACGATGAACGGAGGCAATATCGTCGGCTGCACCTATAGTTCATTTGGCGGTGGTGTGTGTGTGGGCGACAACGCCGAATTTACGATGAATGGCGGCAGCATCCGCGGCTGTACTGTGACGGATCCGCAACATGGATTTGGCGGCGGTGTGTATGTGGTGAGCGGCACATTTACGATGAACGGCGGCACGATCAGCGACTGTGTCTCAGCTACTACAGACGGTGGAGACGCACTGTTTCTGACTAACGGGGTTAATGCCGGGAAGAGCAGCTTTTCCATGGACGATGCTGCGATGATATACGGCGGCTTTAAAGATGCTAATCCGGGCGCAGCGGAAGGTTCAGAAGGTGTATATACCGTCACTTTTGACTCCGACGGCGGAACAGAAGTGCCGCCCCAGGTGCGTCCGGCTGGCGCAACGGCGGTAAAACCCGACGACGACCCGGAAAGAAGTGATGGGATCTTTGGCGGCTGGTACAACGGTGAGTCAGAATGGGATTTTAGCACGCAGATCAATGCAAATCTGACGCTCACGGCGAAATGGCTATCACAGGACGCGCACTATCACTGTATCTGCGGTGGAACGGGATATGAAGGACATGACAGCCACACAGCCATAGAGTGGCAGCCATGGACAGAAATCGATAAACTCCCCGACAAGGGAGGCAACTATTATCTTACAGATGATGTGACGCTCCCTAAGGGTGAGGCAAGCCTGCCAGACGGCGTACACCTTTGCCTGAACGGAAAGACAGTCAAGGGTGCGGGCGACAGCACGAAACTCAGTATTGGCGGCGAGATGACCGTCACTGACTGTCTTACGACGGGCAGTTTCGGGGAGCTTGAGCAGAACGGGCAGGGCGCCAGACTTGTCCTGTATAACAGCAGGATCATAAGCGGTACTTTTTATGGTGAGGTGGTCAACTACGGTCAGATCAGCGGCGGCATCTTCTACGGCACCGTTTCGGGAAGCGGCACGATTGAGGACAGCGCGAAGGTTAATGTTGTCTTCGACACCGATGGCGGCAGTGCGGTTGACACGCAGAAGATTCTGCGCGGTCAGAAAGCGGCAGCACCCACGGCTCCCACCAAGGCGGGATATACTTTTGACAGATGGATGGACGGCAGCGAAGCGTTCGATTTTGCTACCCCCGTCATCAAGGACATCACCCTCACGGCGAAGTGGACGAAGCGCGGCAATCCGGCAGGCACAGGAACGGGTACAGGTACAGGCACAGGAACAGATACAGGCTCAGACACAGGTACGGGCACAGGACAATCCTCCGGAACGGCAGCTTCTTCCAATACAACGTCTGATGCGCAAAAGAAAGAAAATGGAAAGGTGGCGGATAAACACAGTCATAGCTACGGCGAGCCGGTCTACACATGGAAGGGTACAAGCTGCACGGCAGAAAGAGTCTGCGTGAGTGACGCAAGTCATAAGGAAACAGAGACTGTCACGGCGACGGTTGTCGTCACACAGCCCCGGACCTGCACGCTGGACGAACTGTCCACCTATACGGCAGTCTTTACAAACGCGGCGTTTGCCGTCCAAAAGAAAGAGAACGTCAAGACCGCGGATAAGCTAGGCCACGACTTCAAGGTGTTACAGCATGACGAGAAGCAGCACTGGAACAAATGCTCCCGCTGTGACGAGATCGACGCGAAGGAAAATCATACCGGCGGAACGGCTACGTGCATCGCAAAAGCGGAGTGTGAGGTCTGCCACGCGGAGTATGGTGAGATTGATGCAAATAATCACAGCGAACTGGAAAAGGTGGAGGAAGTTCCCGCAACGGAGGCTGACACAGGTACTATGGAGCATTGGCGCTGCAATGCCTGCGGAAGACTTTTTGCCGACGCAGAGGGAAAGAAAGAGATCACCTGCTTTGATACGATCTTAGCGAAGATCATGGTCGATGCAAAGACGCTTTCTCCTGAAGCAGAACCGACAGAACCGGCGGGCGCAGGGGCGTGGAAGGTTGTTGCCGCCGTTGTTTCCGGCATCATCTGCATAACGATAGTCGTGTTTGTGATCCGTAAGAGAAAAACAACAGAAACAGAATAGCAGATAAGGAATAGAAAAAATGGAAGCGCATATTTTAAGAGCAGACAGTCGTATATTGAGGTGTGGAGAAAATTTGTATATAATGGCACTAATGGAATGGATAGAGCAAGAGATTTTATAGAAAAGGTGAGAAAATATGGGAATAGAGACGCGGATTCTGTATGAGGATGAGGCGCTGCTCGTATGTCATAAACCGGCGGGGATCGCGACGCAGACGGCGCGGATCGGGCAACGGGATATGGTCAGTGAAGTGACCGGTTATCTGGCCGGAAAACAGGGCGCCGGGCGCGGAGTGCCCTATGTGGGAGTGATACACCGCCTGGATCAGCCCGTGGAAGGAATTCTGGTTTTTGCGAAGGATAAGAAGGCGGCAGGCGAGCTCAGCCGGCAGATGGCGGCTGACGAGATGGGCAAGTATTATCAGGCGGTGGTCTGTGGAAAAGAGATCCCGGCGGAGGGAGAGCTTGTGGATTATCTCCTGAAAGATGGCAGGAATAATACCTCCCGCGTAGTGCCAAAAGAGGTGAAGGATGCAAAGCTGGCAAAGCTCACCTATGAAACAAAGCAGAAAACAGAAGGGAAAATGCCCGATACCGGGGAAACCTTTCAGATCGCGCTTCTTCGCATCCATCTTCTGACCGGAAGGCATCATCAGATCCGTGTGCAGATGGCGAACGCGGGAATGAGTCTTCTGGGAGATCACAAATATGCGGATCCGCTGGCGAGAGCGGTTTCCGAGAGCCAAAAGGTGAAGGAGATCGCGCTGTGCGCGGCAGAGTTATATCTGAAGCACCCGGGGACAGGGAAGAAACTGCATTTCCGGATCGAGCCGGAGGGAAAGATTTTTCACGAACTGTCAAAAATGCAGCCCTGAGCAGTCTGCCCGAATAGAAGCCCTGTATTTCGATATACTACACATTATCAAGAGAAGCAGAGAAAAGCCTGCTTCTTTTGTTTTGGGAGCGTAGGTCGGCATAGAGCGGAGAGAAGGGGAAGCAGGGGATGAACAAGTCACCGGAAAAGGAGCAGTACGGAGCGGAAAGCGTTTTGCGCAGATGGGGGAACAACAGGCTGGTGAGAGGCGTGCTGGCGGGGCTTTTTGTGTGGGCGTTTCTGCGGTATATCCTGCCGCTGACAGCGCCGTTTGTGCTGGCGTTTCTTGTGATCTCCCTGTTTTACCCTTTTTTGCAGAGATTGCAGAGGAAAGTCCCGGTCAAAAAAAAGTTCCTGGCGGTGGCAGTAGCCGTTCCCTTTCTGATCCTTTTATTCTGGGTTCTGTGGGGACTGTGCGCCGCGGGCTGCGATCAGCTGGAAAAGATCCCGCGGCTGTGGGGAGATATGGAAGGACAGATGGAGCAGTTCTTTCATCAGTGCTGCTGCCGGATCGACGGCCTTATGGGATGGAACGGACAGGAGATGGAGGAGATGCTGACCGACCGTATGGATGGGGTGATGGACAGCCTGCAGCTTCAGATCATGCCGGGCATCGTGTCCTCCTCCTACTATTGTTTTAGGAATCTGATTGCCTTTGCGGGATTTCTGGCGGTGACGCTGATCGCCATGATCCTTCTGGAAAAGGACTATGCCGCCTTTCTGGATAAGCTGAAAAGCTCGGAGGACACAGCGATCGTCTGGCGGGTGACGGAGGGCGTCATCTCCTATCTGGTCACATTCCTGAAGGCGCAGGGGATCATTCTGGCAGCGATCAGTCTTATGTGTATCGTTGTGCTGAAACTCGCCGGGGTGGAGGGGGCGGTCGGGATCGGCTTGCTGGCAGGATTTCTCGATATGATGCCCTTTATCGGGACGGGCATTGTGCTGGTTCCGCTGTCGGTGTGGCAGCTCGTCAATCTCCATTATGGAAAAATGGTGGTATGCCTGATCCTGTACGGAGCCTGTGCGCTGCTGCGGGAGTGGCTCGAGCCGAAGCTGATCGGCAGGCGGGTGGGGATCGCTCCGGTCTGCCTGCTTCTGGGGATCTACGCAGGGGTCAGGCTCTTTGGGGCGGCAGGCATTATCAAGGGACCGCTGGGGCTGGTCATTCTCTACGAGATCCTGAAGAACCAGGAGGACAGCCATCTGCCGGAGCAGAGGTCCGGCAGCGGCGGAGAAATTGACGAACCGGAAAAGGGAGGTTATGATGGAAGGAGTTGATATAGAATTAGATAGGAGATACCTGTGAAAAAGCAAAAGAATGTACGCGCGCAGAGAGAGGGGAATTTCGGCAGAGACGTCGGTCAGGGAATCCTGCTGGCATATTTTGCCGTCATGGGCCTGGTCTTTCCGCTGTATTATACAGAAGGATATAGAAATATCGGCAACGATAAGTTTCTGCTGTTCCGGAATATGACGATGGCGACGCTGGGGATCCTGGCGGCGGTGTGGATCTTATCGTATATCGCCGGGAAAGGCTGGAAAAAGGGACTGTCGATCGGGCAGGCTCTGAGCGGGCTTTCGGTGACAGACCGGTTTGCTTATGGCTACTTTCTCGCGGTCCTGCTTTCGTATCTGTGTACGCCGTACCGTGAGGACGCCATCTGGGGAGCGGAAGGCTGGTATATGGGACTTGTGACCCAGCTTTTCTTTCTGATGCTCTACTACGTATTTTCCCGCGGTTTTTTCTGGACGGAAAAATACCTGGCGATCTGGTGCGCAGGCGCAGCCGTGGTATTTCTTCTGGGGATCCTGAACCGCTATTCTGTGTATCCGCTTGCTATGGAAGGGCAGATGACGACCTTTATCTCCACGCTGGGGAATATCAACTGGTACAGCGGGTATGTGTCGGTGATGTGCCCGATGGGAGTGCTTCTGTTCTGGAACAGTGAAAAGACAAGGGATAAGATTCTGAGCGGCGGCTTCTGCGTTCTCGCCTTTCTGACGACGGTCACACAGGGAAGCAGCAGCGGGATCCTGGCATTACTCGTACTGTTTTATCTGCTGTTCCTCATGGCGTTTGCGTCCAATGCGCGGGCGCGGACTTTTCTGGTAGTGTGCATCCTGTTCGGAGCAGGCTGCCAACTGGGAAGGTTGATGCGGTATCTGCCGGGGCTTACCTGTAATTATGAGTCGGCGGTCGGCGAACTGCTGACCGATACGGGTCTGACGCTCGGCGTGGCGCTGCTGGCAGCAGGTTTCTACACGGCTTTGTGCATGGCAGAGAAAAAGAAGGCTTTTCGGATCGAAGCATATCGGTCGTTCGGGAGAGGACTTGCCGGGATCGCGCTTGGAATCGTGGCGCTGTATCTGATCGTGACGGGGATCAATACCCTGTGCCCCGGCGGACTGCCGCTTATCGGAGATAACCGGCTTTTCATTCTGAGCGAGGAATGGGGGAACGCGAGGGGCGCTACCTGGAGAGCCGGAGCGGAGGCCTACGCATCCATGGATCTGCTTCATAAGCTGGTCGGGATCGGGCCGGACTGCTTTGCCCAGTATTGCTATGATACGCCGGAGATCGCGGAGCGCCTGTGGGAGGACTTTGCCAACGAGAGACTGACGAACGCGCATAACGAGTGGCTCACAATACTGGTGACGACGGGACTTGGCGGTATGGTGTGCTATGGCGGGATCTTCGTGTCGGCATTTGTCAGACTGCTCCGAAAAGCGAAAAAGGAGACGGTGCTGTGCGCCGCCTGTATCTGCGTATATACGTTTCATAACATGGTCAGCTTTCAGCAGGTGCTCAGCACGCCGTTTGCATTTATCCTTCTGGGAATGGGGGAGGCGGTCCTGCGTGGGGAGCATACCGTTTTCAAAGAGAGCACGCCGGAAAAGACCGTTTCGGGAAAGAGCGGGGGCGCAGACAGAAAGCGCACGCAGAGAGGAAAGAAACATTGAGTACGAAGGTCATCAGAGGAAAGAAAAAAGAAAAAAACAGCTTCGCGGAGATCATCGCGGGGGTGATGGAATACATAGTGGCGATGGTGCTGGTCGTGATGGTCTTTGCCGTGGCGTTTTATGCAAAGGAAGGCTATTACCAGATCGGCAGCGCCAAGTTTGACGCATATCGCAGGGTCATGCTTCCGGGGATGGCGCTGCTACTTGTGATGGAGCTGGTCTATCTGATAGGAGGCATAAGAGGAAAAGCCGGGAAAGGAAGATCTGTAACTGACTGGTTTGTGCTGGCGTATCTGGCGCTTACGGTGGTGAGTGCGCTGTGCGGCGGCTGCCGTGAGGACGCCCTGTGGGGAAGCCGGGGCTGGAATATGGGAATGATGGCGCAGTTTAGCTTTGTACTGCTGTATTTCTTTGTTTCCCGCTTTGGACGGTGGTATCGAAGCATAGTGGCGGCGCTCGGCGCGGCGTCCTTTGTCGTATTTGGCATAGGGATCCTGCACCGGATGCTGATCGATCCGATCGGATATTATGAGGGACTTACCTACGAGCAGAAGGCGCAGTTCCTCTCCACGCTCGGTCAGGCAACCTGGTACGCGAGCTTTCTGATCGTGCTTTTGCCGGTGGGCGCCGCTATTTTCCTGTACAGTGAAAAGCGGTATGAACGGATCCTGAGCGGAATCTGGCTGACCTTTGGGATAGCGACGCTTGTGACGCAGAACAGCGACAGCGCGTATGTCGCGTTTTTCGGATGTATGCTGGTGTTCCTCTGGGACGCCGCGTGGCGGAGAGAAACCCTGCTGCGGTACGCGGAGATCTGTACGGGCTTTTGGGGCATTGGCAGGATCATGGGGCTTTTGCTGCAGATCCGTCCGAACCCGGCGTTTGAGCCGGATGTGGTGTCACAGGTGGTCCTCTGCTCTGGGTGGGGCTGGGCGTTTCTGGCAGCAGGCGTTGTGTGCTGTGTGATCCTTTTGTGCAGGAGAGAAAAAGGAGAATATCCGCAGGCATGGATGCGGCGTGCAAGAAATGCGGTTTATGCTGTAACGGGCGCCGGACTGCTGTTTTCTGTGGTAGTGCTGGTCTGGGGAGCGGCAGGTGAGCTGCCGGCGGCGCTTGGCGGGCTGACCGGAAAAATATCCTATCTCCGCTGGGGGGACGACTGGGGCAATGCGCGCGGCCGGATCTGGACCTTTGCAGCGCAGGTGTTCCGGGAGGAGAGTCTTTGGAATAAGCTCTGCGGCGTAGGACCGGACTGCCTGAACAGCTATGTGAAGGCGAACTATGCGCAGGAGCTGACCCTGCTCTGGGGAGAAAAGACGCTGACGAACGCGCACAACGAATGGTTCACCATGCTGATCAACGGCGGGATCATGGGACTTGCCGCCTATGCGGGTATCTTTGTGACGCAGATTGGAAGGTGTATGAAGAGAAAGGATCAGAATTACCTGCTGATCGGGGTGGCGGCGGCTGTCGTCTCCTACATGGCGTATAACTTTTTCTGCTATCAGCAGGTGCTGTGTACCCCCTTTGTATTTCTGTGGATGGGAATCGGGGAGTACCTTCTGCGCCGCGAAAAGAACGAGGGTTGACAAAACAGGATCCGGCACCTAAAATGAAAATACATGGCGATGAAGAGAACAGTACGGACGGGAAATGTTTCAGAGAGGAGATCGGCGGTGAGAGATCTCTACAGGAACTATCCGGAACCCACCTCGGAGTCCTGCGTGAGGAGCGCAGCGTAGCACCGGCGATAACGGTAAGAGAAGAAGAGTGCAGAAGCGCTAAACAGGGTGGTAACGCCGAGATTTCGGTCCCTTTGGGATTGGAGATCCGGCGTTTTTTATTTCGCCGGAAAGGGTATTCCTGTAAAAAAACAAATTTTTCAGTCGCGTGGTTTGTGTCTGCGCGCACTTGACACAAACTTGTCATGCGCAAAAAGCGTGCGCAGAAATGAGGAGAAAATGGCAGAGAAGAAATTAGTGGAAGCGATCACCTCGATGGAGGAGGATTTCGCGCAATGGTACACCGATGTGGTGAAGAAGGCAGAGCTTTTGGATTACACCAGCGTGAAGGGCTGCATGGTATTTAAGCCGGCAGGATATGCGATCTGGGAGCTGATCCAGCAGCAGATGGATGCAAGATTTAAGGAGACGGGCGTGCAGAACGTATATCTGCCGATGTTTATCCCGGAAAGCCTGTTGAACAAGGAAAAAGACCATGTGGAAGGGTTTGCTCCCGAGGTAGCCTGGGTGACGCACGGAGGTCTGCAGCCGCTGCAGGAGAGACTCTGCGTCAGACCGACTTCGGAGACTCTTTTCTGCGATTACTATAAGAATGTGGTTCAGTCCTACCGTGATCTTCCGCAGGTGTGCAACCAGTGGTGCTCGGTCGTGCGCTGGGAGAAGGAGACAAGACCGTTCCTGCGCAGCCGCGAATTCCTGTGGCAGGAGGGACATACGGCGCATGCGACAGAGCAGGAAGCAGAGGAGAGAACGATCCAGATGCTGAATGTGTATGCGGATTTCTGTGAGCAGGTGCTTGCGATCCCCGTAGTCAAGGGCCGCAAGACCGACAAGGAAAAGTTTGCAGGCGCAGTGGCAACCTATACGATCGAGTCGCTGATGCACGATGGAAAAGCGCTTCAGTCAGGTACCAGCCACAACTTCGGAGACGGCTTTGCCAGAGCTTTTGGGATCCAGTTTACAGACAAGGACAACAAGCTGAAATATGTTCATCAGACTTCATGGGGAACGACGACCCGCCTGATCGGCGCGGTGATCATGGTGCACGGAGACAATTCCGGTCTGGTGCTGCCGCCTAAGATCGCACCGGTACAGATCGATATCATTCCGATCCAGCAGAAGAAGGAAGGCGTTCTGGACAAGGCATACGAGCTGAAAAACAGACTGAAAGGCTTCCGTGTTAAGGTGGACGACACCGATAAGAGTCCGGGATGGAAATTCTCGGAGCAGGAGATGCGCGGTATTCCGATCCGCGTGGAGATCGGACCTAAGGATATCGAGGCGAACAAGTGCGTGATCTGCCGCCGTGATACCGGAGAAAAGATAGAGATTTCCCTGGATGAGATCGAGGTTAAGGCAGGAGAGATCCTGGATCAGATACAGAAAGAGATGCTTGAGCGCGCAAGGGCACATCGGGATTCCCATACCTATGTAGCTAAGAATATGGACGAGTTCCGCAAGATCTTTGCAGAGAAGTCCGGCTTTGTCAAGGCGATGTGGTGCGGCGAGCAGGATTGCGAGGACAAGATCAAAGAGGAGCTTGCAGTCACCAGCCGCTGTATGCCTTTTGAACAGGAAAATCTGGCAGACACCTGCGTATGCTGCGGTAAGCCTGCAAAGAAGATGGTTTACTGGGGCAGAGCATACTAGGAGGTGCAGAGCATGAAGGTATTGGTGATAAACTGTGGTTCTTCTTCACTGAAATATCAGCTGATCGACAGCGAATCGGAGGAAGTTCTGGCAAAAGGTCTGTGCGAGCGTATCGGGATCGACGGCAGTGCGATCACGCACCAGAAAGCCGGCGGAGATAAGGTCAAGACAGAGGTGAGCATGCCCGATCATACAGTGGCAGTGCAGCTTGTGATCGAGAAACTTACCGATAAGGAATGTGGAGTGATCTCCTCCCTGAAGGAGATCGATGCGGTAGGACACCGGATCGTGCACGGAGGAGAGAAATTTGCTTCCTCCGTCATCCTGAACGACGAGGTAATGAAGGCGATCGAGGAATGTAACGATCTGGCGCCGCTTCACAACCCGGCAAACCTGATCGGCATCAACTCCTGCAAGAAGATCATGTCGGATACCCCGATGGTCGGGGTGTTCGACACGGCATTTCATCAGACGATGCCTAAGAAGGCGTATCTGTATGGACTTCCGCTGTCCTACTATGAAAAATATAAGGTCCGCCGCTATGGTTTTCATGGAACAAGCCATGATTTTGTATCCAAGAGAGCGGCGCAGATCCTTGGAAAAGATGTGAAGGATCTCAAGATCATCGTGTGCCATCTCGGAAACGGAGCGTCCGTATCTGCGGTGAAGTACGGCGAGTCTGTCGACACCTCCATGGGACTTACGCCGCTGGAAGGACTGATCATGGGAACCCGTTCGGGAGATCTCGATCCGGCGATCATCACATTTCTCGCGCAGAAGGAAGGAATCCGTGCGGAGGAAGTGATCGACATCTGCAACAAAAAATCCGGCGTGCTGGGATTGTCCGACGGACTTTCCAGTGACTTCCGTGATCTGGCAGAGGCGGCGGTACAGGGAAATGAGACGGCGCAGACGGCGCTGGAGGCTTATGCGTACCGCGTCGGCAAGTATATCGGAGCCTATGCGGCGGCGATGAACGGCGTGGATGTGATCGTCTTTACTGCCGGAGCAGGCGAAAATAACGCGGCGGTGAGAGAGCTGATCGGACAGTACATCGGCTTTTTGGGAACCAATATCGATCCGGAGAAGAACAAGATCCGTGGGGAGGAAGTGATCCTCTCCGACGAGGGAGCCAGAGTCACAACGATGGTGGTTCCCACGAATGAGGAGCTTGCGATCGCGAGAGAGACGGTTGCACTGGTATGAGCAGAAAGCATAGAGCCAAAACGAGACGTAAGAAAAAGGGCGTAGGACTTATTATTTTCCTGAGCCTGCTGATCGTCTGCTGTCTCTTCGTGCTGACAGGACTTGTGAGAGGCACGCTTGGAGAGCAGATCGGCGGTTTGCTGCCGAAGGCCGTAACGGACAAGGTGACGGAGAAGGTTACGCAGTCCGTGATGGAAAAGGCAGTGGAGAAGGCGCTGGAAAGCTCCGGCGATGCGGACGCCTCCGCGAAAGCGAAGGAGATCATCCGGAATATGGATGAGGAGGATAAGCAGAAAGCAGAGGAGATCATCGGAAAATATGCCGATGGAGATACCATTTCCGACTGTCTGGAGATCGTGGGAGACGGTGTCAATCAAGATTCCATCGCGGAAGTGGAAGAGTATTTACAGGGAAATGTCTCAGAGGAGGACAGAGCGCAGCTCGAGGAGCTGTACCGGAAATATGGGGCGTCCCAGTAGGAGACAGGGAAAGAGAAACAACAGACCGTCGCGTATCGCGGCGGTCTGTGTCGTTATAGGTATTTTGCTGTCAGAATCAGTCGGAAAGGGACAGCGACCGGATGTGCTTCCTGAGGGGAAGGACAGAGCCAGGCGCGACGCTCAGGGAATCGACTCCCTTTGAGAGAAAGGTCTGTGTCAGCGAAAGATCCGCACCGGCTTCTCCGCACACGCAGACAGGGATTCCCTGGCTGTGGGCAGCCTGCACCGTCATGTCAAGCATCCGCAGGAGGGCGGGGTGGTGCGCATCATAAAACGGGAGAAGCTGCGCATTGTTGCGGTCGAGAGCCAGCGTGTACTGCGCGAGGTCATTCGTCCCGATACTGAAAAAGGAAACTTCCTTTGCCAGCTCGGGCGCGATCATGACCGCAGCGGGAGTTTCGATCATAATACCGAGAACCGGATCGCCGTAGGAGAGTTTTTCCGCAGCGAGTTCTTTTTTGCAGGCAGCTATCAGTTCCTTGATCTTCCGGATCTCCCACAGGGAGGTGATCATAGGAAAAAGAATGTGCAGCTTGCCATGCGCGCTGGCACGGAGGAGAGCGCGGAGCTGTACCCGGAAGATTTCCGGCTGCGTCAGACAGATGCGGATAGCACGATAGCCCAGAGCAGGGTTCTCCTCCGGCTCAAGTGCGAGGTAAGGGCTTCTTTTGTCTGCACCGAGATCGAGAGTGCGGATCGTGACATGCCGCCCCTGCATCAGCTCCAGAACCCACCGGTAGATCCGGTACTGCCGGTCTTCGTCCGGGTACTCCTGTGTGTTCAGATAGAGAAACTCGGAACGGAACAGACCGATTCCCTCGGCGTCCTGCGCGATCGCAGCGCTTACATCGGCGGGCGAGTTGACATTGGCGTAGAGATGCAGGGAGCGGCCGTCGGCCGTGACGGTGGGAAGTCCCTTGAGGGATTGAAGCTGGAGCCGCTCCTGCCTGCGGATGTCCTGCCGTTTCCGATACTCTTCGACAAAGGCTTCGTCCGGGTCAAGGTAGAGATGACCTGTCTCCCCGTCGATCACGGCAAGGTGTCCGTCCCATGTCTCCTGGATGTCAATGTGCATCAGCGCCGGGACATTCATCGTCTTGGCAAGGATGGCGGTATGGCTGTAAGGACTGCCCTGCCTTGTGACAAAGCCGAGAAGTCTGTCGGAGCGGATCTGTACCGTCTCGCTGGGGGAGAGATCCTCCGCCATCAGGATAAAGGGATCCGATGTATCCAGGGAGCTTTCCTTCTTGCCGGAGAGGACAAACAGAAGCCGGTTGGTGATGTCCTGTATGTCGGCGCCGCGCGCCTGAAGATAAGGATCCTGCATATTCTGAAACCGGTTCCAAAGCTCCTCCCCGACACTGTAGATGGCGTATTCCGCCGTTTTCTGCTTTTCGAGAATGGAGCGGATGATCGCCTGATGGAACTGCCTGTCGCCGAGCATCATTCGGTGCATTTCGAAGATCTCGGCCTCCTGCGCGCCGACCTGCGCCGTTGTCTTTTCCTGCAAAAGACGAAGCTGTTCCATGGCGGTCTGGTAGGCCACCTGATAACGGGAAAGCTCTGCTTCCGGGTTGTCCGTGACGGCATCCTGGATGATATTCTTTTTATGCTGATAAAACCGGATGATGCCGATCGCGATTTCCGAAGAAATGGATTGTCCTGTAATTGTCTGCATGGACTTCACTCCTGTCTGTTGTTCTGCTTTCTATTTTAATCGTTCTGTGCGGTATTTCAATGCCACTTCTACGGTGGCAACAAACTTATTTTCTATTTGATATAATATTTTACGATATGACTGAAACAGCAAGAACCATTATAAACATAAAAGCAAAGAAAATCAGTACATCCAAAAGAATGACAGCAAGTATTCGAAGAAAAATATTGTTTGTCCGGCATAGCGGGAAATAGGATTGGACATTCCTGTAATTTGCCGAACAAAATATGATAGAGAGAAACATTAACAGGCAGGAGCTCCTCTCGATGATGAGTACGCCCGGGGTAGCGTTTTTCGTTTCCAACGTCAGGCACAGCCAGAAGAGAAAGAGATACCCGATTCCGGCGAAGATCATATTTATGGGTGATAATTTCTGGAAACCCGGAGGGAGATAACTCATCCAGCGGGGTATATCCCTTGCCTGTTCAACTACATTTGAATCATTCTTGGAAAGGATTCGAAGAATAGAGGATATATTTTTATATCGTTCATTCGCATTTAACCGGGTGCATTTCGATATTATGGAAGAAAATTCATTCTTTTGCTTGCTTTGAAGGTATGCTTCACAGGTTGTCAGCTCCTTGAGAAACATTCCGATCGCATAAATATCGGTCTGGGTGGTTGAAACGCCAAAACCATATTGTTCAGGCGCGGCGTAGCCCTTTGTGCCCAACAAAGAGGTGTCCTCATTTTTTCCGTCGGATTGGTATTTCGCGGCGTTAAAATCTAAGAGGAATAATTCTCCCGACGGCGAAAGGATGATATTTGACGGTTTGATATCCCGGTGAATGATCGCCGGGCTGCAGTTATGAAGATTTTTAACGATCGAACAAAGCTGGATTGCAATTTCCCTTATTTTCTCATTTGAAAACGGCGTTTGGTTTTCAAGTAGCTGTTCAATGGTATCTCCAGAAATGTATTCTTCGATAATCGTCAGACGATTGTTCTCTTCATACACTTCATAAATCCTGGGAGTGTGAGAGATCGGATTCGCCTGCAGGTATTCGTAAACGGCTTTATTGTATACGTCCAATACCTTTTTTATGTATATTTTATTTGTTTGTATATGTTGAACGGCATATATTTTATGAGTTTCACTTATGGTAGCTATTTGCTTATAAAAAGATATGGATAACCTTGATTCATAATCCATAGAATCAACCCTTTCTTTTATATATTACCAACTCATTATAGCAGAGGAGTATCGATATATGAACCAAAAAAGCACAGAGGAGTTAGAAAAGATACTGGGATCAACTCATATAGACAATATCGGGGGGTATCTGTCGGAAAATGCGGATAGCATATTGTCGTCGGACAGGCCTTTTTCAGATTACATAAGAGGCATTATTAAGGAAAAAGGATTGCGCCAGCAGGATATTTTCCTGGACGCGGATATTCCGGAGAGATATGGCTACAAGCTGATTGCAGAAGAAAAACATACCCGCCAGAGGGATGTGATACTGCGGCTGTGCTATGCCGCGCATATGAGCCTTGACGAAACGCAAAATGCGCTAAAGTATTACAGGATGCCGGAATTATATGCAAAAGTACCAAGGGATGCGCTGATCATGATCGCGATCAACGTAAGACCGGGAAGCATAATCGATGTGAACAGTTTTCTAAAAAAGAATGGAATGGAAGTGCTGCGGTCGTGTGGTGCACAGGAATAATTCCACCGCTGCGGGGGGAATATCCGGATGAGAAGTATGGTACGATGTATCTGCCTGTCTGAAAAAGGCGCTGGAGCAGGATAACGTGAAAAGATCTTTTGTAATTTTAAACGTAATGATCCCTTTAATAGTTGGAGCGGTTATTTACTATGTTTTCTTTCAGGAAACGATATTTGTAAGGCTGATTGATGACATATTCGGTCTTGGCTATCATATGTCGTTAAATTTCGAAAATGTCTTTGTAAGGTTGATCCGATTCTATTTACTGGATTTTCTATGGGCATACGCGATGATGAGCTTTGTGCTCTGGTCATTCGGGACGGACAGGAAAACAGTCATAGGAATTGTCCTGTTTGAAATTGTGATGGAGACGATCCAGTTGTTTCCGTTTGTAAAAGGGACTTTCGATGTTTGTGATATTGGAATTGAAATTGCCGCAGACATCTTAGTTATATTATTATTCAGGAGGAGATTAAAAAATGAGAAGGATTAAGGTCATTGGACTTGTGGCAACATTGCTCGTATTTGGCATGATGTCGCTTGGAAGCGGCTCCAGTTCCGCTTCCGAAAAGAAGGAAATTGTTGCCGACAGCAGTAGCACGGCAGCCGATGATGCAGCAGATACACAGGAGGCGGCAGCTTCAAATGAGGAGGAAACGGCAGACAGCGCAGACTCTTCAGAAGCAGTCACGATCGAGGAACAGGTTTTATTTGAGCAGGACGGACTGAAGGTAACGGCAACGGAATATGTTGTGGATTCTATCTGGGGTGATGGGATCAAGCTGTTAATTGAAAACGACAGCGCCTCCGATATTGGTCTTGGCTGCAACGCGCGTATTGTAAATGATTACATGATCACAGACCTGTTCTCCGCTACCGTGGCAGCGGGAAAGAAAGATTATGAGACCCTTAATCTTTCAAGCTCGGGCTTAAAGGCAGCCGGAATTGACAATGTCGGAAAGATCGAGATCTATTTTCACACGTTTGATCCGGACACTTATATGACGATCGCAGATATGGACTGCGTTACGATCCAGACTTCCGCATTTGATTCAATGGATTCAACGCCAAATGATGCAGGACAGGAATTATATAATGCCGACGGGATCAGAATTGTCGGTAAGTATGTAGATGAAAACAGTTTCTGGGGTGCGGCAGTGCTTCTCTACATTGAAAACAACAGCGGAGAGAACCGTATCATTCAATGCGATGATATGTCTATCAACGGCTTTATGGTTACACCGTACTTCTCATCTACCGTGTACGATGGGAAAAAAGCCATTGATGAGATAACCCTGATGTCATCTGAGCTGGAGGAAAACAATATCACAAGCGTTGATGAAATCGAACTCAAATTCAAGATAATAGATGAAAATTATGCAAGCAGGGCGGAAACGGACACCATCAGTTTTTCGGCGAAATAGTGGGAAAACGGAGGTAAAAGAGATGGCAGCTAACAAATATGAAGGAACACAGACAGAGAAAAATTTACAGGAGGCATTTGCAGGGGAATCACAGGCAAGAAATAAATATACCTATTTTGCTTCTGTAGCGAAAAAGGAAGGCTACGAGCAGATGTCAGCTTTATTTTTAAAAACAGCAGATAACGAGAAAGAACATGCAAAGATGTGGTTCAAGGAATTGGCAGGAATTGGTGATACAAAGGAAAACTTGGCAGCAGCGGCAGAAGGCGAAAATTATGAGTGGACAGATATGTACGAAGGCTTCGCTAAAACAGCTGAGGAAGAAGGTTTCCCTGAGCTTGCAGCAAAATTCAGGGCAGTAGGAGAGATTGAGAAGCACCACGAAGAAAGATATCGTGCACTTCTCAAGAATATTGAAACTGCACAGGTATTTGAAAAGAGCGAAGTTAAGGTATGGGAATGCCGTAACTGCGGACATATTGTGGTAGGAACAAAGGCACCTGAGGTTTGCCCGGTATGTAATCATCCACAGAGCTATTTTGAAGTACATGAAGAGAATTATTAAGGAGATGAGATTATTACGAAGAAGAAAGTGATTAATTCAAAAAAAGCAGTAATGATAGGCTGTGGCTTTGTTGGTTCTGCATCGGTATTTGCTCTGATGCAGAGTGGCTTGTTTACAGAGATTGTCCTTATAGATGCAGACAAGAATAAGGCAGAGGGAGAAGCAATGGATATCAGTCATGGTATTCCATTCGCCGGTCCAATGAAGATATATGCCGGAGATTATGATGATGTGGCTGATGCTGCAATTGTTATCATATCTGCCGGAGCGGGACAGAAACCGGGAGAGACAAGGCTTGATCTCGTAAATAAAAATGTAGCAATATTTAAGTCAATCATTCCTGAAATAGCAAAGAGAAATTTTGCAGGTATCATGCTTGTAGTTGCGAATCCGGTAGATATCCTGACTCAGGTAGCCATAAAGTTATCAGGACTTCCAGAAAACAGGGTTATTGGATCGGGTACTGTGTTAGATAGTGCCAGATTAAGATATAAGCTTGGTGAGCATTTATCTGTGGACAGCAGGAGTGTTCATGCATTTATAGTAGGTGAGCATGGAGACAGCGAAGTTGTAGCATGGTCATCAGCCAATGTATCTGGTGTTCCATTAAGTGAAATGTGTGAAATGCGTGGGCATTACAAGCACAAGGAAAACACGGCAGAAATAGCTACAGCAGTCAAGAACAGTGCTTATGAGATTATAAACAAAAAGCACGCTACATATTATGGAATTGCAATGTCTGTAAAAAGAATCTGCGAAGTGATTATGAGAGATGAAAAATCAATACTTCCTGTATCACACATGATTCATGGAGTATATGATATTGACGGAGTATCGTTAAGTATGCCAGCTATTGTAGGTGCAGATGGTATTGAGTCTGATATACCTATTAATTTAAGTGGCGATGAGGCGTTAAAGCTTAAGGAATCTGCAGATTCATTGAAAAAGATTATGGAGACAATTGAATTATAAATTTTACACATGGAAGGAGAAAAAGGCATGGAAGTAAGGTATTATATTTGTAAGCATTGTGGAAACATTGTTGAAAAGGTAAAGGATAAGGGTGTACCTGTAATTTGTTGCGGAGAACCTATGCAGGAATTAAAAGCCGGAGTGACAGATGCTGCTGTTGAGAAGCACGTACCTGTATATACAGTAGAAGGCAGTCATATGAACTGCTTCATGATGAGTTTACACCGGATAAATATGATAGGATTGATATAATATTAGAAAATCTCCGAAATTATACAGTAAAACACTTTAGTGATGAAGAGCAGTATATGGAATCTATTAATTATAAGAAGATATTTACACAGAAAGTTCAACATCAGGAATTTATACATAAACTTGATGAATTTATGGAACATCACAATGATGAGGTAGAAGATCAAGATGAACAGATTATGGGAATTTTAAAATATCTCACAGAGTGGTTAGTTAATCACATTCTGTATGTCGATGGTCAAATTGCAGAATTTGTATCAAAAATGTAATCTTTTGAATTACTAATAAATATTATATTTGATGGTCATAATATCTCTTCAGCTGGAGAGAATACCTTTTGACCATCAAATCAGATATCAGAATTATATCATGTATATGCAGGATTGGGTTAATCGTTTGGATGCATTCCTCCAGTTCAACGAAGAAAACAGCAAACAAACAAAATAAATCAGGAAACCACACGCTTCCGATTTTACTGTCAGAAGTGTCATATACCAATTCGTGCAGAACGATTTCTTCTGTTCTACCGATTATCCTTGCTTCATCAATATAATGTATTTCCTTTTCTGATATTAAAAGCACCTTCTCTTGTGGTTATGAG
>OIZL01000482.1_pt1 | contig 29371 bp, 27 predicted proteins | sample 1588541 | NCBI WGS metagenome assembly OIZL01 (sample SAMN03283285) | human gut metagenome | biome: human-associated habitat; material: feces | host: Homo sapiens | place: Peru | collected 2012 | reverse complement strand
TTCAGAAATCTTATATGGAAAAAATATAGAAAAAGGCTACTTAAATTACTGGCTCGGTTCTGCGGGCAGCGAGATCAATGTGTGGCTTGTGTTCGGCGAGCGCAGCCTCTTAATCAACGACAAGAGAAATAGTCCGATGCGGGGTACGCCCAGTTATAAAAGTCTCAAAGTCTTTGGTCCAATAAGCGACTTGTGTAAATTGTATAATATAATATGTAGGAAAATGGCAAAGAAAAATGTCATTTTTCCTACATATTTTTTTGTGTTAATTCTTGTATTTATTTATCTGTTATGATAGAATATATTTAAGTTTTAAAGGAGAGATTGAATTTGAAAATAGCTTTAATCAACGAAAATTCTCAAGCGTCAAAAAATAAAATAATATATGATGCTTTAAAAGAAGTAGCAGATAAAAAAGGATATGAAGTGATTAATTTTGGAATGTATGGAGATGTAGATGAGGAGAGTATTACATATGTTCAAGCAGGACTACTTACTGCAATATTATTAAATTCAAAAGTAGTAGACTTTGTAGTTACTGGTTGCGGTACAGGTGAAGGAGCGATGCTTGCTGCTAACTCATTTCCAAATGTTATTTGTGGTCATATTTCTGATCCATCTGATGCATATATGTTTTCTCAAATAAATGATGGAAATGCTGTAGCAATTCCTTTTGCTAAAGGTTTTGGATGGGGAGCAGAACTTAATTTAAGATATATGTTTGAAAAACTTTTTGAAGAAGAAAGCGGAGGAGGATATCCTAAAGAAAGGGCTGTACCTGAAAAAGCAAATAAAAAAATATTAGATGAAGTAAAAAAAGTAACTTATGTTGATTTTATAGATATATTAAAAAATATTGATAGAAATTTATTATTAGGAGTTTTAAACTTACCTAAATTTAAAGAGTATTTTTTTGAAAATTCAAAAGATGAAAAGATAAATGAATTTTTTAAAAGTATAATGTAATATATATAAATAAATGGAGGGAAGTATTATGGAAGAAATGAATTCTTTAAAAGATATAATAAATATAAAATGTGAAATGTATAAAGATAGAGTAGCTTTTATGGAAAAGAACCCTAAAACAAGAGAGTTTGAAAGTATAACTTATGCTAAAGTAAGAGAAGATGTAAATGCACTTGGTACTATTATGCTTGAAAATTTAAAGCTAAAAGATAAAAAAATAGCTGTAATAGGTGAGAATAGTTACAGATGGTACGTAACATATATGGCAGTTGCATGTGGTGTTGGTATAATAGTTCCTTTAGATAAAGAACTGCCATCAAATGAAATAGTAAATTTATTAAAAAGGTCAGATGCTTCAGCAATAGTTTATTCTAGTAGAAAAGCTGATGTTATAGAAGAAATAAAAAAAGAATTACCTAAAAATATGGTATATATTGAAATGAATAAAGAAGAAAGTGATAAAAAATCATATTCATTTGATAAACTAGTAGAAGAAGGAAAAGAACTTGTGGATACTGGTAATACTCAATATATAGATATGGAAATTGATAGGGAAGAGTTTAAAATTTTGTTATTTACTTCTGGAACAACAGCAGAAGCTAAAGGAGTAATGTTAAATCATAGAAATCTATGTGCAGATAATGTAGCATGCTATTGTTTGGTACCAAAGATGCATGATTACACATATCTTTCTATTCTTCCAATGCATCATACTTATGAATTTTCAACTGTATATATTTATGGTACAAGCTGCGGGGCAAGAATTGCAATTTGCGAAGGATTAAAATATATTGAAAAGAATTTAAAAGAAATAAAACCAGATTGTATGGCTGTAGTTCCTGCCATAATAGAAAAAATAAATAAAAAAATAGAAAAAACTATAAAAAATACAGGAAAAGATAAACTTGTAAAAACAATGGGAGCATTAACAAATGGACTTAGTAAAATAGGTCTTGATTTTAGATTTCAAGCATTTAAAGAAATACATGAAAATTTTGGTGGAAATCTAAAACATATCTTCTGTGGTGCAGCTCCACTTGACTTAGAAACAATAAAGAAAATGGAAACTTATGGCTTTTGGATATATCAAGGATATGGATTAACAGAGGCAGCACCATTAATAGCTTCTTGTACACACGATAATAGGGTTGCTGGAACAGTTGGAAAACCTGCTCATGGAGTAGAAGTAAGAATTGATTTGAGTGCTAATGAAGATGAAAATAGCAATGTTGGTGAAATTATAGCTAAGGGCGATAATATTATGATGGGATACTATAAAGATGAAGCTGAAACTAAAAAAGTATTAAAAAAAGGTTGGTTCTATACTGGAGATTTAGGATATTTTGATTTAAAAGGCAATTTAATAATTTCTGGAAGAAGTAAAAATGTTATAGTTACATCTAACGGTAAAAATATTTATCCAGAAGAAATTGAATTTGAAATAAATAAAATTCCACTTGTTGATGAATCAATGGTTTATGGAAAAAAAGATAAAAAGAATAAAAATGAGTTAATTATTGCAGCAAAAGTTACACTTGATGAAGAATATATAAAAGAAACATATGGAGAAAATAGACCTAGTGATGAAGAAATATATAATGAAATTTGGAAAGGCATTAAGGCTATAAATAAAACTATGGTAACATATAAAGCAGTAAAAGATTTAGAAATTAAAAAAGATGCTTTTGAAAAAACAACAACCATGAAAATCAAAAGATTTGCTGAACTTAACAAGAAAAAATAAAGATTAAAAATTAAAACTGGGGAAATTGAATTCTCCAGTTTTAATTTTAGAAATTTTATACATTAAATCTAAAAAGTATAATATCTCCATCTTGAACAATATAATCTTTTCCTTCAAGTCTTACGAGACCTTTTTCTTTAGTAGCATTCATTGAGCCATATTTTATTAAATCGTCATATGAAACTACTTCTGCTTTTATGAAACCTCTTTCAAAATCAGTATGAATTTTTCCGGCAGCTTGAGGAGCTTTAGTTCCCTTTTTTATAGTCCATGCTCTAACTTCATCTTTTCCAGCGGTAAGGTAGGATATAAGCCCAAGCAAACTATAACTTGCTTTTATAAGTTTATCAAGACCAGACTCTTCAATTCCGTAATCTTTCATAAGTGCTAGTCTATCATCATCTTCTAATTCGCTTAAATCTTCCTCAAGTTTTGCACATAGAGTAACAACTTTTGCTCCTTCTTTTTTTGCAAATTCTTTTACTTTTAATACATAAGGGTCATTTTCTTCAGTGCCAATTTGATTTTCAGAAATGTTAGCAACATATATAACTTTTTTATCTGTAAGTAAATATACATCCTTTAAAAGTGATTTTTCATCATCATTAAATTCAAAAGTCCTTATTGGCTTTTCATTTTCTAGATGTTCTATTAATCTTTTTAATAAATCTTTTTCTTGAATGGCTTTTTTATCCCCAGATTTTGTAAGTTTTTCTACTCTTTCAAGCCTTTTATTTATTGCTTCAATATCTGCAAATATTAATTCTAATGAAATTGTTTCAATATCACTGATTGGATCTATTTTTCCATCTACGTGTACAATGCTTTCATCATCAAAACATCTAACTATATGTGCAATGGCGTCAGTTTCTCTAATATGAGATAAAAATTTATTTCCAAGGCCTTCACCTTTAGAAGCACCTTTAACAAGTCCAGCAATATCTACAAATTCAATAGTTGCATATGTAGATTTTAATGTATCATACATTTTAGAAAGCACATCAATTCTTTTGTCTGGTACAGTTACCATACCAACATTTGGCTCTATTGTGCAAAATGGATAATTTGCACTTTCTGCACCTGCTTTTGTTATTGCATTAAAAAGTGTTGACTTACCAACATTTGGAAGTCCTACAATTCCAATTTTCATTTAAAAACACATCCTTACTTTATACCTATATATTATATCAAAGAAAAACAATAAGTCAAGCTAAAACAATTTCAAAAGTTAACATATAACTAATTTTTAGCATAAAGTATCACAGGTGGTAATGTGAAAATATATGATGTTAACTTAAATAAAAACGAGATGACAAGACCTGGTGAAAAAAGAAAGGAACTAAAAAAAATTGTTGTTTGTGATACAAAAATTAAAAACATAGATGAAATGTTAAAAAAAATTAAAGAGATAGAAAAGCAAGATGAAGAATATTTTTCGTATAACTATGTAGTAAGTAGTTTAGGAAAAATATATTTATTAGTACCAGATAATGAAATATCATACTTTTCTAAAAAAATAAAAGTTAATTTAGAAAGTATTTCAATAGGTGTATTGTTAGAAAATAAAGGCGAAAAAAAATATAATGAAAAGTGGAAGAAAAGTTTAATTAGTCTGTTAAATATGTTGTGCCAAAAATATAATTTGAAAAGTAACGATATAGTTATAGAATATGATATGTATAATACAAGAAATTTTGATTTTTTAATTGATAACTATATGATTTTTGAGGATATAAAAAAAGAGTCACTTAAAAATTTGTGACTCTTGAAGTATTAAAGTATATCACTTAAATGTGTGATATTTCCAGCACCTATTGTAAGGATTAAATCATTAGGTTCCATTTTTTCTTTTATATATTTAGCAATATCTTCAAATTTAGATATATTTATAGCGTTAACTTTATGTTTCTTTAGTAGGTTTACTAAATCTTGTGAAGAAATAGTACCATCATCTACTTCTCTTGCTGCATATATGTCTGCTATAACTACAATGTCAGCATCAGAAAAAGAAGTGGCAAAGTCTTCAAGTAATTCTTTAGTTCTAGAATAAGTATGAGGCTGAAATATAGCAATTATTTTATTATGTTCTTTTTGTTTTGCTGCAGAAAGAGTTGCTTTTACTTCTGTTGGATGATGAGCATAATCATCATAAACAAGTATATTATTTCCAAGATCTTTTTTTAGTTCAAATCTTCTTTTTGCACCACAGAATTCATTTAAACTTTTTTTCATATCAGCAATTTTAATTCCATGTGCATAAGATGTAGTAATAGCAGCTAATGCATCATAAACATTGTGTATTCCAGGTACAGTTAAATAAAAACTATTCTTTTCTAAAGTGTCAGGATCAATTACATCAAAAGAATAAAATCCTTTTATATTACATGAAATGTTTTTTGCATAAATTGTAGCTGTAGGTTCACTAAGTGAGAAAGTAAATACCTTTATATTATTTCTTTTTAATTCATCTTTAATTTCATCATATACATTCATTACATTGATGTCATCCATATTTATAACTAAGTAACCATTTTTAGGTAGCATAAGAATAAACTTTTTAAATGAAGCTTTTATTTCATCTATTCCAGAAAAATAATCCAAATGGTCCTCATCTATATTTAGTATTGTCGCAGTTTGATGTGGAAAGTTTAAAAAGCTATCTACATACTCACAAGATTCTAATATGAAATATTCTGACTCACCAATTCTGTAATTTTTATTTCCAAGTTTTTTGAATTTTCCTCCTATTTGAATGTTAGGATCTAGACCTGCATCTATGAAAATAGAAGCAACCATAGAAGTAGTTGTTGTCTTTCCATGTGTGCCTGATATACAGATAGGAGTTTTATAGCATTTTAAAAGTAGACCTAAGAATTTAGCTCTTTCAAATGTAGGAATACCAAGTGCTTTTGCACGTACGAACTCAGGATCATGTTGATTAATTGCAGAAGTATAAACAACAACATCTGCATCTTTTACAAGTTCTGCATGTGATCCTATAAATACTGGTATGTCATTTTCTTTTAGGATACTTATCATATCCCCTTCATTTTTATCTGAACCTGTTACTATGTAACCAGCTTGTTTTAGCATTATAGCCATACCACTCATGCTAACTCCACCAATTCCAATCATATGTATTTTTTTTATATTTTTTAAAGTATCAAATTTTTTATTCATGAAAAATTACCGCCCTTTTTTAACAATATAAATTATACTAAAAAAACACTAAATAGTCAATCATTAGACTAATTTTGTCTAATAGTGTCAAAGAAAATCTCTTTTGTTGAAAGAGAGAATATTTTGCTATATAATTTCTCTTAAGTGAGGGAATGCTTATGATAGTAGAAAAAATTATAACAATAATCGCAGAATTAATTTTAGTATTTATGCTTTGTTACAAATTAAAAAAATCAAATTCAAGAGAAAATTTAGTAATTATTCCTCTTTGCTTTATATCAACTGGTATATATATATTTTTTGTTGCTAGTAGGAAATATATACCAATATATTTACAGATATCTATATTTTTATTTGGCTTTTTACTTCCTGTAATATCAAGCTTTTTACAATATAATAATATTATGATAAAGCGAAAATTATTATATTATAGGATGAAATATTTGTATAATTTAAAAGAATATGAAAAAGTAATTAAATATATAATAAAACTTGTAGCATTAGATGGAAGAACAGCAGAATATTTATATATATTAGGAATGTGTTATAAAAATCTAGACGATTACATTAACGCAAGAGATTCATTTGCTTTAGCTACTGAACTTGATAAAAGTGATTATAAATCATATTATGAATTAGGTAGAATATTGGATGAAACAAATAAAAAAGAAACAGCAATTGTAATGTTTAATAAAGCAATAAAAATAAAGCCAGACTTTTATGAAGCAAGAGAAGCTTTAGGAATATGTTATACGAGCCAAGGAAAGTTTAAAGAGGCAATAAATGTATATAAAAAAGCATTAGAAAAACATCCTGATTCTTATGAAATATATTATAATATTGCAATTATAGAATTAGAATTAGAAGAATATGATGAGGCAAAAGCAGCATTTAAAAAAGCAGGTGAAATTAAAAATGATTTATATACCGCTTTTTATAACTTAGGAAATATTTGTTACTTATTAGGAGAATATGACGAAGCAATAGAAGCATATAGAAAAATGTTAAATTCTGGGGTATATGGACCAAAAGCGTATTATAAAATAGCAGTAGTTTATGCTTGCAAAAAAGAATATGAAAAATCACTGGCAACTTTAGAGTATGCTATACAATTAGATCCTAAATATATAAAAAAATCAAGAGGAGAATATGCTTTTGAAAATATGAGAAAAATGATAGATAACTATTTAATACAAAAAGAGGTGTTAGAAAGTAAAGAAAAAGAAAAGAAAGACTATATGAAATATAAGTTTAAAATATTTAAAAAAGATGATGATTTAAAATTAGATAATTATACTAATGATTATAATAATTATAACTATAACAATATAAATGAAGTAAAACATGCTTAGTTAAGATAGTTAAAATTTAAGTCAAAAAAGTATTGACTTTTATATATTTCATAAGGTATAATAATGAAGTATTAAATAATATTTCATTATTGCCGATGTGGTGGAATTGGCAGACGCGACGGACTCAAAATCCGTTGGTAGCAATACCGTGTGGGTTCAAGTCCCACCATCGGTACCACAATATTTTTAATTATAAATATGAGTTTCAAAGCATTTTAATAGATTGCGTTGTAGCTCATTTTTTGTATATTTAGAATTAGATAGTAAATTTTAAGAGAGGTTGTATTATGGTATAGTTATAAAACACCTAAAGAATTTTCAAATATGATAATGAATAGTGATGGAAAATATTTAACAGGACTATGGTTTGAAGGCTCACGAGATTTAGCTAAACATACAATTGATTGTGAAGAAAATACTCTCATGACAAAGAATGCTTTATGTATAGAGGTGATTAAATGATTTTAAATGTAAGTGGAAGAACAGATATAGTTGGCTTTTATACTGAATGGTTTATGAATAGATATAAAGAGGGATTTGTAGATGTTAGAAATCCTTTTAATCCTAAGATGGTAAGTAGAATAAAATTTAAAAATGTGGACTTAATATTGTTTTGTACTAAAAATCCAATACCAATATTAGATAGATTAAAAGAAATAGATAAACCTATATTGTTTCATGTTACATTAACGCCGTATAAAGAAGACATTGAACCAAATGTACCAAATAAAAAAGATATAATAGAAGCTATAAAAAAATTATCTGAAATAATAGGAAAAGATAAGCTGACTATAAGATATGACCCTATATTTTTAAGTGATAAATATAATTTAGAATATCATGTTAAAGCATTTGATAAAGTATGCAATTTATTAGATGGCTATGTAAATAAAATATTAGTTTCATTTATAGATAATTATAAAAATGTAAGAAAAAATGAAAAGACATTAAATTTTAGAGAATTTACAGAGAAAGATTATGAAACAATAGGAAGATCATTTAGTAATAGTGCTAAAAAACACAATATGATAGTTCATACTTGTTTTGAAGATAGAAATTTACTTGAATATGGTTTTGCAAAAGGTGAATGTTTATCTCATGAGCTTGCATTTAAATTAACTGGCAAAACATATAAAAACTGGACTGCTAGAAAAGAGCAAAAGTGTAATTGTGTTCAAATGGTAGATATTGGAGTATATAACTCCTGCAAACATTTTTGTAAGTACTGTTATGCTAATTTTGATGAAAGACAAGTTAATAATAACTATATAAACCATAACAAAAACTCATCGCTTCTTATAGGAAATTTAAATAATGAGGATATAATAAAAGAAAGAGTAAAATAAATGTAAATTTAAATGTTGATTTGTTGTTGCTTTTCTTAACATAATGTGATATAATTCGTAATATGAGGTTGAAAAAATAAATGTAGTATAAAAAGGAGTAGAAATGTCAACTTTATCTAGCGTAAAATATAATCTAGACACTTTGTATAAATGTAAAAATGAATTTGACTGGTTAATGGCTCAAAAAGAAGTACCTGTAAGAAAACTAGATAAATTATTTAAATTAAAAAAAGATATGTTATATCAGCTTAGTTGCATTTTATCTGTGAATGCAGAAGAGATACTTTCAAACTCTTTTTATACAAGTGTTAATTTTGTTGAACAAGGAATAATAAACATATTAAATAAAAAAGAAGCTGAAATATTAGATTTGCAAAAATCTCATAACGTAATATTAAGTGATGCTAAAAGAATAATATCAATACTTTATTCAATGGACATTTTGCAAAATAGTATACATATTGATACAGAAAATGAAGAAAAGTTAATAATTTTAAAAACAGCATATATATCACTTCATAATGCAAATCAAAAAGAGATTGCTTTGGATTTTTTGAAAAAAGTGGTACAAAAATACAGAGTTGGATATTTTAAAATATTAAAATTAGTTTCTTTACACTCTTTAAAAGAAGAACTTTCTTTTGAAGATAAGCAAGAAATATTTGAAGTATTTTCTAGTATATCTTTTGATTATCAGCTTGATAAGCTAAGAAATAAAGTGTATATGGAAAATAAAGAAAATAGCATGTACGACAAATATACAAGTGATTATTTACGTTATTTTGAAGAAATGTTTTTAAATCTTGCAAGTATTTGTAAAATTAACTTGCCTAGCTTTTATTATCAAATCGAAAATGAAATAAAAAATGTAGAGTTAAATGAGTTATATATAAATACAAGCATTGAGTATATTTGTAAAAAATATGATTTTGATATAACAAATGAAATAAATGAAACTTTAGAGTTAAAAGTAAAAAGTGAAGATAAGATAAAATCAACAATTTTGTCATTAATTAAATATAGTGGAGTAACAGATTTATCATCTTTGTTAAGTGGCATTAGAGAAACTAATATGCTTCCAGAATACTTAAAAGATGCTAAGGAGTATGAAAAAATATATAAAATAGTTGAAGATACTGACTTTTTATTAAATAAAGATGTCCAAGTATATACTGTACTTGATGAGATATCAAGTTTTATGACAGAAGAATTTGATGCAGATGAGTATTTAAAGGGATACAAATATAACGAAAACAATTCTGTAAGACAAATTGCATATTTTAGACAGTACTATATTTCTTTGCTTGAGAGTACAAAAAATAAAGTATTAAAAAGTTATGAGGAAAAAATAGAAGAAATTATTTCAAAATCAGAAATTAAAAATTATGATATAAAGAAAAGAAATAATTACATAAGTGATAAGAAAATAAAAATTGATATCTTAAAAGATGCACTTAAATATATAAATGATAATTTTAGGGCATTTACTAGTAATAATCTAAAAATCTATACTAAAGCTATTCAAAAACGTTATCATGTTGAGGAGCTATATGAAAATATAGTAAAAAGAAAACAAAAAAATAATTTTTCTTTAAGAACAAAAACAATGTTAGAAGAAGAAAAAGAATATATAAGGTCATTTATAGAAAATGATACAATAAAAAAAGACTTAATAAATGAAATAGTAGATACTGTAATAGTTGATGATGAGAGCATAAAAAAAGAAATACTTGCTTTAGTTTGATAAAAATATCTAGCATAAACCTATTAATGGTTTGTACTAGATATTTTTTTACTTGCATAAATATAATTGAGGTGAAATAAAATTATATGAAATTTTTTACAAAAGTTAAAATATATTCTTTAAGCATCGTAATATTAATTGTTTTTTTTAATCTGTTATTAAGTTTTTCATATGCTGATGAAACTAGTAAATCAAGTAGTAAGGAATTTATGCAAGTAAACGTACCTGCTGCGGTAGTAATAGATTCTAAAAGTGGAAGAGTATTATTTGGTAAAAATGAAAATAAAAGAAGACATATGGCATCCCTTACAAAAGTTATGACATCAATTTTACTTGTAGAAAATTGTGACATGGATGAAGAAATTGAAGTACCTGCCGAGGCTACTTGGATAGGTGGCTCAGAGGTTGGCTTAAAAAAAGGAGATAAAGTTACAGCTAGAAGTCTTCTTTATGGAATGATGTTACCATCTGGAAATGACTGTGCATATACTGTGGGAATGCATCTAGGAGGTTCGATAGAAAACTTTGCAATTATGATGAATAAAAAAGCAAAAGATATGGGGCTAAAAGACACATCATTTGCAAATCCTCACCGGACTTGATAATGAAAATCATTATACAACTGCAAAAGAAATGGCTGAAATTACTAGATATGCATTAAAGAATAAGTATATAAACGAGGCTATGGGTACAAGAACTGCCACTATAAATTTTGGTTCGTTTTCCAAACTTTTAACAAATACAAATGCACTTTTAAGAACATATGAATATGCTGATGGTGGTAAGACTGGCTTTACAAATGGTGCTAATAGATGTTTAGTTGCAACTGCTACAAAAAATAGCAGTAGATATATAGCAGTAGTACTTCGGAGCAGAAAATACTAAGCTAAGATTTAACACCGCTAAAGAAATTTTAGAAGCATCATTCGATAGATACAAACAAAAAGATTTATCCAATATTTTAAATTTCTATATAAATGTGGAAGTAGAAAAGGGAAGCATAAAAAACTATGAAAGAAAGTATTCTGGAAGTCTTGAACTACCTATTACTGATGAAGAATTGGAGAAGATATGTATAAAACAAAATGTAATAGAAAAGATAAATCCTCCTATGTACGTTGGTGATAAAATAGGAGAGTTTGAAGTATATATTGAAGATGAAAAAATCTATGAAAAAGAAATTTTACTAGATCAAAATATATATGAAAAAACACCTTTTGACTATATTAAAGAGGGAATAAAGAATATGTTTCAACCTTTTAGTAAAATTTAAATTGCAATGAAAAAATAATAAAATTAAATATCCTTGATTTTTTTGTTAATGTATAATATAATAGAGAATGTCGAAAGCAAAAAAATGAATGGAGAGGTAAATAAATGAGAGTTGCGTTATTATCAGAAACATATTTTCCTCATATAAATGGGGTAACAACACATATAAAAACATTAAAAGATGGACTTACAGCATTAGGTCATGAGGTATTAGTGGTTACTTGTAGCCCTGATGCTAAAGAACACTATATAAAAGATGGAGTATTGTATTGTCCAGCAATAAGACTTAAAAATATATATGGATTTGGAGTATCTAATCCATATAGTAAAACAAGATTAAAGATGTTAAAAGAATTTAATCCAGATATTATTCATGTTCATAATGAATTTAGTATGGGACTTTTTGGAATATATGCTGCAAAAAAATTAAATAAAACTTTGGTATATACATTACATACATCTTATGATGACTATATATATTATGTTATGCCTAAAGTTTTAGCAAGAGTAGGAAATAAAATACTAGATAAATACTTAGGAATGTATGCAAATAAATCAAAGGCAATAGTTGGACCATCAGAAAAGTGTTTTGAATATATAAAAAAGGCAAGTCATAAAAAGAAAGTAAGAATATTACCAAACTCAGTAGAAATGAGCCTTTTTGATCCTAGCAAAGTTGATTTGAATAAAGTAAAAGAAATAAAGGAAAACTTGAATATTCCAGAAGATGCATTTATAGCGTGTTTTGTTGGAAGAGTAGCACATGAAAAAAGTATAGATGTTACTCTTGATTACTTAGCCAAAACATTACAAAAGGATGATAATATATATTTTGTTGTAATAGGTGATGGACCAGCATTAGAAGAATTTGAAAATATTGCTAAAGATAGAGGAATAGAAGACAGAGTCAGGTTTACTGGTAGGGTAGAACATGAAGACCTTCCAGCATATTATATGATGTCTAAAATTTATCTTACATCTTCACTTTCTGAAATGAATTCTATATCTATGCTTGAAGCTATGGCAATGGGACTTCCAGTTCTTCAAAGAGTGGATGAAGTAAATAAAGACCAAATAGAAGTAGGAAAAAATGGATATTTATTCAATAATGAAAAAGAAATGTATAAATATCTAAAACTTTTAAGTAATTTAAGTGATGAAGAATACAAGAAAGTTAAATTTGAAGTTGAAGAAACAGTTAGTCAAAAAGATGAACTTGAAATTGCAAGAAAAGAAATTAAAGTGTATGAAAAAGCTATTGAACGTGGACGACTTCAAGAAATGATGAAAAGAAAGAGCAAAGAGCAAGGGATTATAACAAAAATAAAAAAAGCATTAAAATAATTAAATTAAAGGGATTTTAGTATTTATACTAGAGTTTCTTTTTTTTTATTATAAACAAAAAAGCAATACTATAGCAAGCAAATTGACATAAAGCAAATATCATGTTATACTGTAGTAGTAAAAAAATATACTTCTAAAATAATTTAAAGGAGGAGCGATTATGTTAGAAAATAAAGAAGATGTAAAGGAATGCTTACGGAATGTAATAGACATAGACATAGATAAACTGTTCAAATATGATGAAAATGATATAATTAGTCTATTAAATGAAATAGGTGAATTTACAGATGTAGATGCAGCATTTAAAAAAGCTGCAGAATATGGCTATGTTCAAGTAGTAGAGATATTATTAAAAGATAATAGAGTAAATCCTGCCGTAGATAATAACTATGCTATAAGATATGCGGCCAGAAATGGTCATGCAAAAGTAGTAGAAATGCTACTCAAGGATAAGCGAGTAAATCCGGCCGACCGTGATAATGATGCACTAATATCTGCTGCGTCAGGTGGTCATACTAAAGTTGTAGAGATGTTATTAAATGACAAGCGAGTAAACCCAACTTTAGGTGGTAACTATGCACTAATATGGGCCGTAAAAAACTATCATGTTAAAGTCGTAGAATTATTACTAAAAGATGGAAGAGTCAATCCCGCTGCAGATGATAACTATGTAATAAGATGGGCTGCAAAACAGTGGAGGATTGAAATAGAAGAAATAGTAGAATTACTATTGAAAGATAGTCGGGTAGATCCAGTTTTAGGTGGAAATCATGCGCTAAAGTGGTCAGTAAAAAATGGTAATTCTAAAGTGGTAGAACTACTACTAAAACAAGGGATGGTGGATCCCGCCGATAGGGAGAATTTTGCTATAAAGTACGCAGCAGAAAAAGGTTATGCAAAAATAGTAGAGCTATTACTAAAGGATAAAAAAGTTAATCCTGCAGTAGATGATAACTATGCATTAAAATGGGCAGCAGGAAATGGCCATGATAAAGTAGTAGAAATACTGCTAAAAGATAAACGAGTAGACCCAACTTTTGGGTGTAATTCTGCATTAAAATGGGCCGCTGAAAATGGTCATGTTAAAGTAGTAGAACTACTATTAGATGATAAACGGATAAATCCTGAAAGGTCAATAATAGTGTACGCCGCTGAAAATGGTCGTGCTAAAGTGGTAGAATTACTATTAAAAGATAAGCGAGTAAATCTCACTGCAGATGTTAATAATGCACTATGGTGGGCAGCAATCAACGGTCATGCAAAAGTAGTAGAAATACTACTAAAAGATAAGCGAGTAGATCCTGCAGTAGATGATAACTTTATGATAAAATGTGCAGCAAAACACGGCTATACTAAGATAGTAGAAATGTTACTAAAAGATGAGCGAGTAAATCCCAGTGTAGATGGTAATTATGCAATAAGATATGCTAAGGAATATGGACATGTTGAAGTAGTAGAACTATTGCTAAAGGATAAACGAGTAGATTCTGCGGCTAAGAATAAACCTATAATTATGCAATAAGACGTACAATAAAAAATGTTCATGCTCAAGTAGTAAAAATGCTTAAAGAAGCTACCAAAAAAGTAAATAACAATATAAAGTATCCTTCGATTAATTTCGAGGGATATTTTCTTTTGTTGTATGTAGATAAATTTGTAAATATTATGTTGAAAAATGTTTTGTGTTATTATATAATTTTTGTATAAATATTAAAGGTGATTAGTGTGAAAATGAAGTTGACAAAGAAACAAAAGGCATATATAGAAGGAATTGTGTACATTATAGCGATTATTGTTGTTATATTTGCAAAAGTATATGGTTCAATATATTTTAGTTTGTTACCACTTCTTGTTATACTTGGAATTGTTGGAAAAGTATTTTTTGATAGAGGTGTTGTAACAACAATTTTTGGTATCATAACATCTTTATGTGTAGTGTATACTAAAGGTAGCTTTACTTTGCCAGAAAATATAATATATAGCTTAGTTATAGGGTTAGATATAGCAATGGGAGAATTACTAGGTGATTATTTAAAAAAATCCTATGCAATATATAGAAAGAGGAAAGATAACGAGAAGAAATTAACTAAAAAGCAAAGAAAAACATATATATTAGCTTTTGTTATTTTTATACTAACAGCATTTGTAAATACATATACAAATGGTAGTATATACAGCTATAACAAGGCATATAAAAGTTTAAGAAATTATTTAAATGAAAATTATGAGTCGGATACTAATTTTAAAATTTTAAATTGTAAATATTCATTTGGAATTGTGAACGGATATAACTTTAACGTTCTTGATAATGAAGAAGGATATATAACTAAATATTCAGTTTATTTAAAAGATTTAAGTTTTGTAAAAGATGAGTATAAAGAAATAATATCTACAAACAATAATATAAAGAAAAGTAAAGAACTTAAAGAGTTTTTAGATAAAAGAAATTTAAATGAAAAATACAAAGATATAAAACTTAACTTAAATTGTATAGATAGTGGAAAAATAGAGATTTCTTTAGAGAAAAAAGTGGATAGATTAGATGAAGAAAAAAAGAAAGAATTTTCTAAAGAAATAGTAGACTTTTTAGAAGATATAAAAGAGTTTAAAGAATATTCAAAAATTGAAGATGTACTTCTAAATATAAGCGAAAAAAACAATGAAAAAAATAGTGCTATTTCAAATATATATTTAGATGGATATAATAAAAATATAAAAGAGGAAAAAGAAGAACCATACATTTATATACTCAAATCTTTATCGATTGAGTATATAGATGCTAAATAAAAACTTTGGAGGAAAAAATGATAGAAACAAAAGAGGTTGAAAATAAAAGTCCGAAAAGACTCTCCATAATAACAGATATCATACTTCTAATACCAATAATTTTTGCTACAATTATTGTGATAAAAGCCTTTCAAATCCCAACTTTAGATGATGAGGCGACTGAAGTTTTATCTTTAGAAACCCAAAATCAAACAGTATCTCAAGAAAATGAGTATTATATAAAAAAGATAAAAAATGAGTTTGGAATAAATGTAGCTTTTGGTAAAAATGTAGAAAATTTTGCTAAAAGAGTTGATGCTACTGCACAGTATGATGAAAACATTATAAATAACAATATAAAAATAATATATAAAGCTTTGGAAAAGTATCCAATAGAAGTTTTTGATATGTCACTTTCAAAAGAAAATCCAGTATATATAATGATGGTAGATAAATTTGAAAATAATAATTTAGCTTTAGCTTCTAGAAATAACTTAGATGAATACAGGATATATATTAGTAATACTGAAAAATTAGAAAGGGCATTTCACCATGAAATGTATCATGTACTAGAATATTATATGAGTAAAAGTGGAAAAAAACTATATAATGAATGGGCAAATTTAAATCCAAAGGATTTCAAATATAATGAAGATACTTCAAAGCTAACTAAAGATTATGTATATGATAAAGAAAATGAAGATGTTACAAATTGTTATTTTCTAACTAAGTATTCAAAAACAACTGAAAAAGAAGATAGGGCAGAAATATTTGCTGAAATTATGACATTAAAAAATGCACCAGTATACTTAAAAAGTGATTGCAACATTAGAAAAAAAGCAGATAGCATAAAGAATACTTTAAATAATGAAATTACATATAGTGATTTTTACTTTAGTAAATATATGAAATAAAGAGGTAGTATAATATTAAATACTACCCTTATTTTTTCTTTATAGTTATACTATAGTATGAATTTCCGAATATATTTTCCAGTATTTTTATCAAAGTCATCTTTAGAGTCATAACAAAAAGCAGTTAAGTTTATGTCAGAAACAATATTTTTTGTTTCTTTATCTCCAACTAATTTGATTGATGAACAAATAGTATTTTCGTTCATCTCGTCTTGAGTTATATGATAATACTTTTTCCCAGGAACTAAATTTACATCATCATATAAAAATACCATTACTTTTGGAAACATATAGTAAGCATCATCAGGATTTAATATTACTCTATCTATTGTTTCACCAGTATTTAGTGTAAATGATATATTGTAACCTATGCGTAGATTTGAATAATTGTCATAAGTTGAAATTTTTTCTTTCCATAGTTTATCAAAAGATATACTTTTATCAAGGGTTTCATCAGTGGAAGGTATGGCGTAAAATACGCCCATAATTTCTTCTGGATACCAAAGTGTGGTGTGAGAAGTTATTAATGTTTTAATTCCATTTTCTTCAACATATATACCTAGGTCTATTTTTTGTTTTTCTTTTTCTATAGTTTCATTTAATTTATCTGATACAGTACTTTCGTTATAAATTTGAATGTTTTCACCCACAATATTATTATTATTATTTATGTTGTTTAATTTATATTTAAGAAATAATAAAAAAACTATACAAATAGTTAATATAGTAAAAAATATTATATGTTTTTTAGTTATATTATCATTTTTTTCCATCATTAAACCTCCTATATTTTAGAATTATGTATATTTTACCAATATATATACAATATGTCAAACAATAAAATAATATATGGTGGATAAATTGGTAAAAAAATTTGATAAACTCTTGAAAAAAAAAAATAAACATTATACAATAATAGAAGGTGATATTATGGAACAAAACGTTAATTCAAGTATTAATATTAAAAATAATAAATATAAAAAGGGAATAACATTAGTAGTTCTTGTAGTAACAATAGTTGTGGGACTAATACTTGTTTCAGCTGGAATAGTTGCTGTAAGTACATCTATATCTGACGCAAAAAAAGTAGCATTTGCAGAGGAGTTAAAACAAATAGAAGATCAAGTTTCGGTATACTATTTACAAAATGGAGAAGTATATCCAGCATACACTAATGATGACGGTACGCTAATAACCAAAACTCCTAGTGAAATAAAAAGCGTAATAGGTGAGAAAAAATTTAATATTTTAAAAGAAGAAATGAAATCAAACAAAGAAAATGGAGAAGAGGAAATCACAGAAGCTACACAACTTGCTTTTTATGCAATTGATTTAAATAAATTAGATTTAGATAAGAAGACAAGAGGAATAAAGAAAGATAATAGTGAAGAAGATGTATATGTGATTTCAGCAAAAACAGGAAGAGCATATTATTTAAAAGGAGTTAAAGCTGGAGGAGAGACATATTTTTCTTTATCAAACAAAATATTAAATTACTTAGGAAAAGTAGAAAGTACAACTACTGAAGGCGATGTTATTGTAAAAGAAGTAGGGGCTCTAACAGTAAAGAGAGTTAAAAAAACATGGACAAACCAAATGGGTATAAATTTAAGTGTAAAAGATACTACAGGTACAATTTCTGCTACATTAAAAGATGGAAATAATGTAATTGCAACAAGTAATTTTACATTAAAATCTGAATATACATTAAATACTCCACTGGATATTCCGGGATCAAGTTTTAATGTTACAAATATAATTAACTTTAGTAACTCTAATAACAAAGTTATAGAATTTACTAAGGGAACAGACACTTTAGCAGTTGATTTAGCAAATTATGATGTATATGATCCTGAAGTTGGATTAAGTAACATTACAAAGAATGTATTAGAAACTGAAAATGTAATTACTTTTAAAGTTAGGGATACACAAAGTGGAATAAAAGAAGTAAAATATGATTATCTAACAAAATATGATGAAAATGGAGAAGTACAAAATTACTACAAAGATACAGATAATTTAGATCCAAGTTTTATAAAAGCCAGAGGAAAGAAAGCTAAAATTTCTTCTCCAGATAATGATGGATATGTTACTGTTACAATAAAACTCCCATTTAATATTGAAGGAATACAGTTATATATATCTGATAAGGCAGGAAATTATGCAAAAGATTCCAATGGAAATCCTGTAACAATTGGTGTATACGATTTTGATAATGATCCATACATTGGATGTGAATTGCAATCAATAACAAATCAAGGACTTACATTTAAAGTTATAATAAATACCAAAATTAATAAATTTACAGTAAATGTAAAGGCAGATGATGAAGATTATATAGATTTAGCTTATTCATATAACTCTTTGAATATAGTTAATAATTATGCAGAAGTGGTTACTGCATTCAAAGATAAGCTAGCTATAAGTAAAAAAGCATATGTTAAAATTACAGTACCATTATCTCCGGATCAAATAAGAGTATTTGAATTTGATATAGATAATATGAAGGATGAAAAAGAAGAAAATACTCCTGTTGTACCAAATGGATTTGTGGCTTCGAGTGTGGTAGGAGAAAAAGATATTGAAGGTGGATTTGTAATATATGAAGGAATAGAACCAGTAACCAATGAAAATGTTGATGAAGCAAGAACTACGAGAAATCAATTTGTATGGGTTCCAGTAGAAGATATAAATGAATTTGTAAGGGAGGAAGGATATTTTAATAATGCTATTCAAGATGTATTAAAAAATTGTACTGAACCATATACTAGTGCAATTCAAAGTGAAAAAGATGAATATGAAGCTATGAAGACTAGTGTAGAAAAATATAATGGCTTTTATATAGCAAGATATGAAGCAAGTTATAATAGAACAACTAAAAAATCACAAAGTGTAGCAAACCAAGTTCCAACTACTAAAGTTAAATGGGGAACAAGTATGACCGATTTAAGTGGAGGAGCTGTGGAGAAAGCTAGAGCAGTTTTTCCGGTGGCTGATGCTACTAATGAAAAAGATCCTGTATCAACACTTTGTTATGGAGTTGAATGGGATCAAACAATAAGATTTTTGAATATTAATTATCCTGACATTAACAAAATTAATAGAGGAAATTTTACTGGAAGCGAAATTATTGATACAGGATCCGACGAAAATTGTAAGTTTAATAATATATATGATATGGGTGAAAATATAAACGAATGGACAATGGAGGCTGGAGTAGGAAGTAATATTTCTGGAAGTTATGATGGACGTGTGACGCGTGGTGGATATTATGGTGATGAAAGATATATGGTATCATATAGAGAGGTTGAAAAAGTTACTACTACTTCAACTGCTACTGGTTTCCGTATTGCACTGTATATGAAATAGTATAATATATGATTTAGGAGAAAATATAAATGAATAAAAAGATAAATAAAGAAGGTATAAGTTTAGCAGTATTAGCTATTACTATAGTTGTATCAATTATATTGTTATCTGCTTTGACTGTAAATCTTAATTCAAATATAAAAAAATCTAAAATTAGTAAGTTTGTATATGATATATCAAATATAGAAGATGCATTAAATGCATATTATACTCTAAAAAATGACTTGCCAAAAAATAGTGAAGAGTTAGATATAAATGGATTAAAAGCTTATCAAACAGATGAAGAATTGTATAATGAAATAACCAAAAACAATGATACTACAAATATATTTTACTTTTTGAATTTAGATGAGATAGGTGTAGAAAACACAAGCTATATTAAGGAGAATAAAGATCAATATGTATTTTCGTATCCGAATTTTAATGTTTACTATTTAAAAGGAGAAAAAATAGGTAATATAAAATACTTCTCAATTACTGATAAGATTGATGAAAAAATATTAAAAAATAATGATAATAGTGTAGATAACTCAGTTATATCAGTAAACAAGGGGGATAGTTTAAAAGTAGTATATGACGGAAGTAATTGGAAAAATAAGTTACAGATTACTACAGAGTATAATTCTACTAGTTATAAACTTAATATATCAGTTGTAGATGTTAATAATGTAACTAAAAATTTCTTAAAAACAAATGGCGAAAAAAACTTTGAAAATGCAACAGATATTGACAGTTCACTTGCAAATGTTGATATAAAAAAAATAATCTTCGAATTAAAAAACTCTAATAATGAAATAATATCAAGCGAAACTATTAATACTTCAAATTATGATCCTTTAAGCCCATCTATTTCAAATGCAGATACAAATGGAACATATGAAGATATGAATACCATTAGTTTTGATTTAAAAGATGAGGGAAAAAGTGGATTAAAAGAGGTAAGATACGAATATATTGGAAGTGATTATGTAAAAAAAGATTTGGAATATATGAAAACAAAAGCAAAGTCAATGGATGTAAGTGAAATAACAAATGGAAGAATAAGCATAAAAGTTCCAAAAGATATTAATACAGTTGAAGTAGTGGTAATTGATAACGCAGGAAACTGTTCATCACCTGTATTAATTAGTGGATATTAATAATGATATAAAGAACTTAGGGTAATGTTGCTCTAAGTTTTTTTGATAAATAAATTATGGAAACTAAATATAAATATATTTTTAAAATTATTGTAAAGCTGTTGCAAGTGTTTAAATTTTGATATATAATTAAAAATGTATATAAAAATATTCAAAAACACAGAATATATATAATATACAAAAATAAAAGGGAGGTATTTTAATATATGAAAAAGGAAAGAAATAACCCAAAACAAGGTATTTCACTAATAGTGCTAGTAATAATGATAATAGTAATAATAATCTTAGCAGTAGCAGTAATCTTGTCAATTGCAAATAACAATCCAATAGAAAATGCAAAAGAAGCAAGATTTAAAAGTGACATTAAGACAATAGAAGAAGACTTAAATATGTACACATTAAAAAAATATGCAGACGGAAAGATAAAAGGAATAGAGGAAGTAAATTTATCAGAAGATGACATGGTAAGTGCACTTCCAAGCACTAAAAACTACAAAGATAAAGTAGAGATAAAAAATGGAACTTTATATATAAAAAGTGGAGATGCATTAACAAAGGATGAACAAGAGTGGGCAAAAGAAGTAGGAGTAGAAAAAACACCAATAACATTTAAGAAACAAGGAACAGAAGAATTAGCAATAGGAAGTGAAGTAACAGCGACAAATGGAGAAAGTTTTTATGTAATAGGAGAAGATAAAGTAGGTACAATATCATCTTCTGCACAAAATATATTACTTTTAGCAAAATATAACTTAAAAAGAGAAAATAATAGTATAACTCTAAAACAAGATACGAGTGGGGAGCAAAATGTATGTAGGTTTTCAGATCCAGATAATTATTGGGCAGATGAAACGACTTATCCTTTAAATTTGAATGATTATGAAATATCTGAAGGAGTGTATTCAATAGTAACGACAGCAAAAGAGTATGGAAAATCATTAGGAGTACCAGGAAGATTAATGACTTATGAAGAAGCAAAAGCATTAGAAACAGATTATTCAGACATTTTATATGGTAAATATACTAAAGATGGTCACTTAGTTTATTGGCTTGGTACTGTTTCAAGATTAAAAAATCAAGAGACCAATATATCGAATTTTATATGGTATGTTTACTACTTCAGTCTAGCAGATAGTTATTTTATTAGCGATTTTAATGAATTAAATGAAAGTGAAACGTACGGTGTTCGTCCAGTTATAGAAGTACCAATATCTTTGGTCCAATAAATAATTTTTGGTTATGATATAAAATATTTTGTATATCACTATTATAAAATAGCTCTTTGCTGTGAAAATATGTAGAGAGTTATTTATGTAGTAATGTTTGAAATTTCTCTTTTAAAATTTAAAACATTGCTTGTATAAAATTATAAAAAAATGTATAATAGTTGTAATATAAATATAAGTTAAACTAATTCTAAATAGGAGGAGTGAAAATGGGATATATAGACTTACATGTGCATAGTAAATATTCTGATGGTAAAATGGATATAAAAGATCTACTTGAAAAAGCAAAAAAGAATAATGTTACTACTATTTCTTTTACAGAGCATTATAATTTGTCATCATTAAGAGTAGCTAAAAGATTAGTAAAAGAAAATAGTGAATATAGTAAGATTGAAGTAATACCAGGGATTGAAATAGGAGCAAATATGCAAGATTTGGGCTTTTCAAATCATCATGTATGTCACATGTTAGCATATTTTGTATCTCCACGGATATATGAAATTCTTAGTAAATATGAAGAGGACAGAAAAAAGACAAATGAAAAGATTGTAGAAAGATTAAGAAAGCAAGATATAGATATTACTTTTGGAAAAATGATAAAATTTGCAAGAGGAAAAAGCTTTGGAAGATATGATATTGCTAGTTTCTTGAGTAAAAATGGATATGCTTATACTCCAGAAGATGCGTTTGCAAAATTTTTAGATTATGGACAGATGGCACATATAGAAAGAAAAAAGATGTCGCCTATTGAATTAACTAAAAATATTGTAAAGTGCGGCGGGGTTCCTGTGATTGCACATCCTAAGAGTTTAAAAATGAATTTTGAAAATTTTGAAGAATTTGTATCTAAACTTGTTAAAGTTGGTCTTTCTGGAATAGAAGTATATAATCCAAGGAATAAAGAAGGAGAAAGAGAATTTTATTTACAAATTTGTGAAAAATTTAATTTAATTGCAACTGTAGGATCTGATTTTCATAAAATAGGGGGAGATGTAGATATTGGGCTTGGAATAAATAACAATTTGTGTATAGAAGACTATTCTATTATACAAAGGTTAAAAGAAAAAAAGCATGAAATTGATTATAACTAAAAACGGAAATAGCGTTACAAAATTATATGTAACGCTATTTTCGTTAGTTTGTATTGGTTATATATATCTATCCACAGTTTAGTATTAATTAATCTTTGGAGCACTGCAATAAACTTTATCAAGTGGTGAATTGATATTGTATGATTGTCTTAAAAGTTCAGCAACATATTTAGATATTTGGTAAACTTTACTTCTTTTTGGTTCAGCTACTTCAACAGTGCTTCCGTAAGCTTCTCCAGGATCAACTATTTTTGCGTATTTAAATGCAATCCATAGTTTTTCGTTTTCAACCCAAACTATATTCCAAGGCATTTTATCATCTTCATCAACTTTAATAATAAGAGCTGTATGCTTAGATGAATCATATTTACTATGCCCTCTATATATTTCCTCAAAAGTACCTTTTTGTGCAATACATTTTCCCAGCTCTTCATCTTTTAAAATAGGAAATTTCGAATAATAATCATGAGTTACTACTATAGAGTTGTCAATTTCAGGATCGATTTCTCCTTGTCTTGTAAGAGTTTTGAGCTTTAATTCTTGCATAAAAAATCCTCCAATCATTTACAAATTTTGTAATTACAAAAATTTTTTAATATATAACCTAAAATATTTTAGCATAATTTTTTTTCCTAGTCAATCGAGAAAAAAGAAAATGTCAAAATTTGTATAAAAAATATATTGTGATTTCTTTCTGAAGATATATAAATTAAAAGTTGTATTTAATTATATTTTATGATATAACAAAAAGAGGGGAGAGTTTGAAAATGAAAGAAAAAGAGATTGAAAGATTAACAAACATGTTAGAAATAGAACATAGATTATATGATAAAGGATATATAAATATTGCAGGAATAGACGAGGCAGGAAGAGGGCCTTTATGTGGTCCTGTAGTTGCAGCTGCTGTAATTTTACCAAAAGATAAAAAGATAGAAGGTGTAAATGATTCCAAAAAATTAACAGAGAAAAAAAGAGAAAAGTTATATGATGATATAATGAATGAAGCGGTAGCTGTAGGTGTAGGGATTTCTGAGGTAGATGTAATTGAAAAGGTAAATATATTAAATGCAACTAAAATTGCTATGAAAAAAGCAATAGAAAATTTAAAAGTAAAACCAGACTATTGTTTAATTGATGGAAACCAAATGATAGATATTGTAATTGACGCAGAAACAGTAGTATCTGGAGATGCTAAGTCTGAATCAATAGCTGCAGCTTCCATTATAGCTAAAGTTACAAGGGATAGAATGCTAATTGATTATGACAAGTTGTATCCTGAATATGGATTTGCAAAACACAAAGGATATGGTACTAAAGCACATATTGAAGCTATAAAAAAATATGGACTTACACCAATACATAGACCAAGTTTTTGCAAAAAATTTGTATAGTATATATGTTATATAGAATGGAGAAAAGATATGAAATGTATATCATGGAATGTAAATGGAATAAGAGCGTGTATAAATAAAGGATTTGAAGAATTTTTTAAAAGTAGTGATGCGGATATTTTTTGCTTGCAAGAAACAAAATGTAGTGAAGATCAATTAGATATGATAACAAAAGCTATATTTGATGGTTATCATATGTATTTTAATAGTGCAATTAAAAAAGGTTATTCTGGCACTGCAGTATTTGCTAAAAAAGAACCACTAAGTGTAACTTATGGAATAGGTAAAGAAGAACATGATACTGAAGGGAGAGTTATAACTTTAGAATATGATAACTTTTTCTTTGTAGATTGCTATACTCCAAACTCTAAAAGAGAGCTTGAAAGATTAGATTATAGAATGAAATGGGAAGAAGAAATTTTAGATTATTTAAATGGTTTAAATAAAGAAAAACCAGTTATATATTGTGGGGATTTAAATGTAGCTCATAAAGAAATAGATTTAAAAAATCCAGCAACTAATCACAAAAACGCAGGCTTTACTGATGAAGAAAGAAATAAAATGACTGTGTTATTAAATAGTGGATATATTGATACATTTAGGTATTTGTATCCAGATAAAAAAGATGCATATTCATGGTGGTCATATATGAGAAATTCAAGAGAAAAAAATGTAGGTTGGAGAATTGATTATTTTATAGTTTCAGAAAGAATAAAAGAAAGAATTAAAGAGGCCACTATTTATTCTGATATCTATGGAAGTGACCATTGTCCAATAGGACTTGAAATAGATATATAACTTTTGTAACTTTTTCAAAATACTTGAAGTTCTAACATAAATATAGTAAAATATAATAAAAAATGTATATAATAAAAGGAAGTGATATTTAATATGGGAAAATTAACGGAAATGCAAAAAGAAAATATACAAGAAATGATAAAAAATGAATATGATTTAGCTGGAAAACCTAAAAAATATAATAGTAATGCAGTAGAAATGGATGTAAGGGAAATATATTCAGATAATGCTATGCAAGAAATATTAAATTCATATAATAAAAAATATAACACTGATATCCAAAAAGAGTTAAGAGCATATCTAGAACCAACTACTATGGAAAAGGTGCGTAGTAGTATAGAAGGTGAAGATATCAAAGAAGTAAAAGAAAGAGAACAAAAAGAAATTGAAACTACTATCTCTTCCGTTTCTAAAGAGGGAATTGGAATGGATAGTAATACCAAAAAAGAAGTTGAGCAAGAATTAGAAGAAAAAAAGAAAAAAGAGCCTCAGGAAATAACCGAAGAAAATTTAAGAGCTACAGTACTCAAAGCTATGTATAAGACAACTTTAGAAAAATACTATAATCTAAAATTAAACCTTCAAGAAGGAAGAAAAGGACAAATTGAAACTGGGGATATAAGTGTAGGAGAAAAGCAAGGAACAGAACTTTTACTTTACGAAAAGTATTTAAAAAGCATTGATGAAAGATACAAAGGTCTTTCTAAAAACTCAGTTATACGTGATGACGAAGATATAAAAAAATATGAGGAAGAATTAGCAGTAAGGTCTGCTAAAAACGAAGAATATGTCTTAAATAAAAACGAAAACGATATAAAAGACGTGTATAGACTTTATGAAAAAAGAAATAGCCTTGCAACAGATATTGCATATTTAGGCACAAAGGCTGCAAATATGTCACCAGAGAAATTTAAAAAGGAAATGGATGCTTATCAAAAAGAATATATAGAAATTTCTAGTAAACTTCATAATATAAATCCAAATCCATTTGAATTACAAAAAAGTATTGATGAAAAAAATGACCTAGAAAGAGCAAGAAATACTATATCTGGATATAATGTAATTCATGAAAGAGAACTTGGTGGAAGGGTAATAAAAGAAGAAAGGGAAAATGATCTTGATTTTAAGGATAACGTAGAAGACTTAAATAAAATAAATGAGAAAAGTGATAGACTTCAAGGTAGATCTACAGAAGAACTTTTGGAGAAATATTATGAGGCAGAAGAAAGAGGAAATTATGCTAAAGCAGAAGAAATTCTTCAGTCACTCGAAATAATATCTGGAGTGCAATTTAATGATAAAAAAATTACAAATGGCGAAAAAAAAGAAAATAAAGAACCGAAGGAAATAGATAATGCGAAAGAAAAGGAAGAACCTAAAAAAGGTGGGATTTTTGATGATCCTAGAATGAGCGCTACAAATAACGAAGAAGAAGTATCAAAAATAGAAGCTGATAAGAATGATAGAAAAAAACGTATTAAATTAGTTGAAGAAAAATTAAATGTGAAAAGAAATAGAAATGAAGCTTTTCAAAAAGAAGAGTATGTACCAACATTAAATAATAGAAAGGGGTAATGATTTATGGGACTTGTTACAACAAAGGAAATGTTTAAAAAAGCATATGAAGGTGGATATGCAGTAGGAGCTTTTAATGTTAATAATATGGAAATTATTCAAGGAATAATGGAGGCTGTAAATGAAACAGAAGCACCAGTTATATTGCAAGTATCTGCAGGAGCAAGGAAGTATGCTAATCCAATTTATTTAAAGAAATTAGTAGAGGCTGCGATTGAATGTAATGAAAAATCTGGAAAGGATATTCCAGTAGTATTACATTTAGATCATGGACCAGATTTTGAAACATGTAAAGCATGTATAGATAGTGGATTTACGTCAGTAATGATTGATGGGTCTAAATATAGTTTTGAAGAAAATGTAGAACTTACTAAAAAAGTTGTAGACTATGCACATGAAAGAGGTGTAGTTGTAGAAGCAGAGCTTGGAAAACTTGCAGGTGTTGAAGATGATGTAAATGTAGAAGAAAAAGATGCAATGTATACTAATCCTGATGAAGCAGTAGAATTTGTAAAAAGAACAGGGTGTGACTCTTTAGCTATTGCTATTGGAACAAGTCATGGAGCATATAAATTTAAAGGAGATGCTAAACTTAGATTTGATATATTAGAAGAAGTTGGAAAAAAATTACCAGGCTTCCCTATAGTACTTCATGGGGCTTCTTCTGTACCACAAGAATTTGTTAAAATGTGTAATGAATATGGTGGTCAAATTCCTGGAGCTAAAGGCGTACCAGAAGAAATGTTAAGAAAGGCTGCAACAATGGCTGTATGTAAAATAAACATTGACAGTGATATTCGTCTTGCAATGACAGCGAATATTCGTGAATGTTTCGTAGAGGAACCAGGAGTTTTTGACCCTAGAACATATCTTGGAAAAGCAAGAGAGGCTGTAAAAAATATGGTTAAACATAAGATAGAAGATGTACTTGGTTGTGCAGGTAAGGCTTAATATTTAAGGAGAGGAAAACTATGAGATATACGTATACTCCAACAGGAGTGTGTTCAAGAGAATTTGAAATAGATTTAGACGGTAATAAAATAAAGAGCATTAAAGTAATTGGAGGATGTCCAGGAAATACAATAGGACTAGCAAAATTACTTGAAGGAATGGATGTAAATGAAGCTATATCTAAGTTAAAAGGAATTAAATGTGGTATGAGATCTACTTCATGTCCTGATCAAATAGCTAAAGCTTTAGAAAAAATAAAAGAAGAAAATAAATAATAAAGGAAAAGGGCTTAAATTTTGGTTAGGCCTTTTTTCGTATCCACAAAGTCGTTTGAAAAATAATATTTCAACTTACTTAAAAGAAATAACTTTACATAAATTAAAACGTGAACTTGACTATATTATGTTAAAATGATATAATACTAGTATATATAATTAAGTATTTTTGAAAAAATTTTTTTGGGAAAATTACAAATAAGGAGGAATTTTTGTGTTAAGTACAATGAAGGCAGAGGAAATAAAGGAGTTCTTTTGTGACCCAGATATGATTGATGATAAGTTATATAAAAATTATATTATCTTTTTAGACGAAATACGGAAAGATGAATATAGTGGAAAGTTAGCTAAAAATTCAATTTGTATCTTTTATTTAAAAAAGTATTTTAGATTACTTTCGCCTAATGAAAAAAAGGTTATTAGCTTGTTTTTTGGCTTAGATGATGGAGTGATGAAAGATATTAATATAATATCAAAACAATTAAATTTAACAACCATGCAAGTAATTAGATCAAAACAAAGAGGAATAAAAAAGCTTAGGTTAAATATTGCATCATTCTATACCCCTGCTAGAAAAAATAGACCGGTATCAGATATGGGATTTTCCATTATAACCTATAATGCTCTTAGAAAAAATGGATATAAAACCTGTAATGATTTAAAAAGATTAACCTCTCATGAACTTTTCAATTCGGATAAATTTCCTTTAATAGTTGTAAAGGAAATTTCTACTAAACTTAATATTACAAAATAGTGATATCTACTTTTAGCTTGAGAATAATTTCTCAGGCTTTTTTGTAATCTGTAATACAGTTATAGTCTACCTATTGCAAGTTATTTTGAAAATAATGTCAAAAAATTATCGTGAAGTTGTTGCAAGCACTCAAATTTTGATATATAATTTAGAATGTATATATAAATGTTCGAG
>OIZL01000481.1_pt1 | contig 29380 bp, 25 predicted proteins | sample 1588541 | NCBI WGS metagenome assembly OIZL01 (sample SAMN03283285) | human gut metagenome | biome: human-associated habitat; material: feces | host: Homo sapiens | place: Peru | collected 2012 | reverse complement strand
TTTGTATTTTCTGCCATTTCCCAATGTGAAAATTCAGTTTTGCCATTAAAAGGAATAATTCCTTTTGTTAATTCAGATAACTTAACTGTTGTTTCTCCTTCTGCGATATTAAATCTTACAAGTTTAGAATATTCACCATCAAAACAACCATCAAATTCATTTGCTGTTAGTACTAATGAGTATTTTCCATCATCACTAATTGTTGTAGCATTAACTTTATTAGATAAAGTTACAATTCCTAAAAATGCTATAAGCATTACTAAAAATAAAAATATTTTTTTAGATTTCATTTTTAATCCTCCTTTTTAGTTATGCTTATTATATATCACATATAGTTATATTTTTTATAATAATTACCAATTTTTCCATGAAAATTTGGTAATTACTTTTTATGAAATTAATCGACATATTTTTTATATACAAAGAAATTTTTTATTTCCTACTATATAAAAGATGAACCTAATATGGTGGTATTTCCCACATTAGGTTCATCTTTTATGTTTTATAATTCGTTTGTTTTATATAACATATATCCTTCATATAGATAACTACTATCTATACCTTTCATATATACTTCTCTATCATTTATTTTCCGGAATCATTAAAATCCCCCTAGTTTAAAGGTTTCATTGTTGGGAAGAATAATACGTCTCTTATTGATGCACTTCCTGTTAATAGCATTATTAGTCTATCTAGTCCTATTCCCATTCCGCCTGTTGGAGGAAGACCAATTTCAAGTGCAGTTACAAAGTCCTCATCCATTTCTCCTGCTTCTTCATCACCTTTTTCTTTTGCTTCTACTTGTTTTAAAAATCTCTGATATTGATCTATTGGATCATTTAGTTCTGAATATGCGTTTCCATATTCTCTTCCACCTATAAACAATTCAAATCTTTCAACTAATCTAGGATCATCGTTTCTCCTTTTTGTAAGTGGTGATACTTCTACTGGGTAATCCATTATAAATGTTGGTTGAATTAATGTTTCTTCAACGAATGTTTCAAAGAATTCATTTATAATGTGTCCTCTTGTATTCTTAATATCTTCAAATTCAACACCTTTTTCTTTAGCTATTGCTTGTGCTTCTTCATCTGTATTAATTTTATTAAAGTCTACACCTGTTACTTCTTTTATTGCATCTATCATTGTTATTTTTTTCCAAGAAGGTGATAAGTCTATTTCGTTTCCATCATATGTAATTTTTGTTGTTCCTAAGACTTTTTGTGCTATTGTTGAAATTAATTCTTCAGATATATTCATCATATCGTTATAATCTTCATATGCTGCATACCACTCCATATTTGTAAATTCTGGATTATGCTTTATGTCCATTCCTTCATTTCTGAAGTTTTTACCGATTTCAAATACTTTGTCAAATCCTCCAACTATTAATCTTTTTAAATTTAATTCTGGTGCAATTCTTAAATACATTTGTAAATCTAAGGTATTATGATGTGTTATAAATGGTCTAGCTGCATCTCCAGTTGCAACTGTTGTAAGCATTGGTGTTTCAACTTCCATATATCCTTTTTCCACCATGAAATTTCTTATTTCTCTTATTATTTTACTTCTTAATATAAATGTATCTTTTACTTCTGGATTTACAATTAAATCTACATATCTTTGTCTGTATCTTAAGTCCATATCTTTTAATCCATGGAATTTTTCTGGAAGTGGTCTTAAAGACTTTGTAAGTAAAATTACTTCTTTAGCATGAATAGAAATTTCTTCTGTTCTTGTTTTAAATACAAAACCTTTTAAACCTATAATATCTCCTATATCAAATGTTTTAAATGCCTTGTAGCTTTCTTCTCCTAAGTCATTTATACTAACATAACTTTGTATTGTTCCATTTGAGTCTTGAATTGTACAAAAAGATGCTTTTCCCATTATTCTTTTGGCAATAATTCTTCCTGCAACAGAAACATCTTTTCCTTCAAATTCTTGGTAATTTGCTTTTATCTGTCCAGCAGTTTCTGTTCTGTCATATTTTGTTATAGCAAATGGATTTTTTCCCTGTGCTTGTAATTCATCAAGTTTTTCCTTTCTTACTTGCATTAACTTGTTTAAATCTTGTTCTTGCTCTTGGTTGTTGTTTGTTTGTTCATTCATGTATATTTCCCCCTTATATATAATTAATTTTCAAAGAATTGATTAAACTCTTCTTCTGTTATTGTTTCCTTTATTAACAATTCTTGTGCCACCTTGTGTAATATATCCATATTTTCGCTAAGAATTATACTTGCTTTTTTATAAGCCTCATCCATAAGTTTTTTAATTTCTTTTCCAACAGTATCTTCTATGTTTTCGCCAAATAATTGAAGTTCATATGGACTATCTGTTTTTAATGATATAGGTCCAACAACATCACTCATTCCATATACAGTTACCATCTCTCTTGCAATTTTAGTTGCTACTTCTATATCATTACTTGCTCCTGTTGATATGTCATTTATTGCTAATTTTTCTGCTACTCTACCACCAAGAAGAGCAACTAACTTTTGTTCCATTTGTGTTTTAGATACATAGAATTTATCTTCATCTGTTTTGTATAATGTATATCCACCTGCAAAGCCTCTTGGAATAATTGATATTTCTTTTACATCTTCAACTCTGTCTAGGAATTTACTAACTATAGCATGTCCAGCTTCATGATATGCTGTTAATTTCTTATCTTTTTCTGATATTACTCTACTTGTTTTTTGAATTCCAACTGTTACTTTTTTTACTGCTTCGTCAATATCTTCTGTTGTTATAGCTTTATGTTTTTTTACTGTTGCTATAATTGCTGCCTCATTTAACACATTAGCAAGTTCTGCGCCAGTAAATCCTGCAGTGTCTTCTGCAATTGTTTTTAAATCTAGTCCATCTTCAAATTTTTTATTTGCACTATGAATTTTTAATATTTCTTCTCTTCCTTTTACGTCCGGTGTTGCAATTGTTATTTGTCTATCGAATCTTCCAGGTCTTAGAAGTGCAGTATCTAGCATTTCTGGTCTATTAGTTGCTGCAAGTACTATAACAGTCTCATCTGTTTCAAATCCATCCATTTCAACTAAAAGTTGATTTAGAGTTTGATTATTTTCTGTTTCTGCACCACTATTACTTGTCCTTCTTGCACCAATAGCGTCTATCTCATCTATAAATATTATACAAGGTGCCATCTTTTTAGCTTTTTCAAATAATTTTCTAACTCTTGATGCTCCAAGTCCAGCAAACATTTCTATAAATTCAGAACCACTCATAGAAATAAATGGTACTCCTGCTTCTCCTGCTACAGCTTTTGCAATTAAAGTTTTACCTGTACCTGGCTTTCCACAAAGTAAAATTCCTTTAGGAACTTTTGCTCCCATATTTAAAAATCTTTTTGGATGTTTTAGGAAATCTACAATTTCAACTAATTCATTTTTTTCTTCGTCTAATCCTGCAACATCTTTAAATCTAACTTTTGTATCATTTTCATTTCCATCGTATACTTTCTTTTCTGATCCAAATCCTTGCATTTTAAATATCATTAAAATCATTGCCAATAACAATAAGGTTGGTAAAAATTGAATAAATGTTGAGGAAATTTTTATCATTACATTAACTGGTTTTTGTGTTAACTTTATGTTGTTACCTTCCATTTTCTTTTCTTGTATTAATTTTATAAATGCTTCTGTGTTAGGTATGCTTACATTCTTTTTTTCATCTGAATCCTTGTATTTTATTTTAGCAGTGGTACTTCCTGCAGTCATTTCTATTTCTTCTATTTTTTCTTCTTCAATTTGCATTATAACATCTGTATATGCTACTTCTTTTTCTTTATTTTTATTTTCAGTATAAAAATAAGTAAATGCAAGTGCTCCAATTATTATGAATGTTAATATTGTAATTAATGTATAATAAGTATTATTGCCTTTTTTATTATTATGTTCTTTTTCTTTTTTCTTTGCCATTTATTATTTACTCCTTTATTTGTTTTCCTGGATAGTTGAAGGATTTACTTCTCCTTCATGTTTTTCTTCATCTTCATTTTTTTCTTTATCTTTAGGCTCTTTCTTCTTATCAGGATTTTTATCCTTTTCTTCTTTTGCTTTTTCTAGTTCTTCTTTTACTTTTTTCTGTTCTTGTGCTAATTTTATAAGTTCCATTTGTCTGTTTACAAAATCTGTTTTTATCATTAATATTCCAACAATAACATAAATATATGAAATTGTACTGTACATTAATTCAAAATACTTTACAGTAAATCCTGTCATTAAATTTACTATTATATAAATTAATCTAAGAACAACTGATAATGTAATTGAGTGAACTGCAACATTAAATGAAGTTCCAAAGTTAAACTTAATTCTCGAAATTCTTGCTACTAGATAAGCCAATAAAGATAAAATTAATGTATCAAGTAATATTGAAATAAAGTAAGTTATTGCAATACAAATAAATATAGTAACATATATAGAAAAGTATAAATATATAGTATTAATTTGTTCTACATATTCTATTACACTTTGTTTTGTAAATTTTTCTATATTGTAGCTTTCCGCTAAATCTAAATATCTATATACTTGCTGTAAAGAATTATTTTTTATAATGCATTTATCTTTTAAGAAAATTATTTGTATGTTACTTCCATTTGCCTGATATTTATTTATTTCATTTTCTTCTATGCTTGTGTCAATTATAATTTCACCAAATGAATCTTTATAGTCTTCAATTAATATGGGTTCTTCTTGAGTTGTAATAATTCCATCTTCATAAGAAAAATCTGGAATTTTTTCTTTTAAGTTATTATATGCATTTCGCATAACGCTTCCAATTTTTATGGTATAGAAAATGGAAACAATTATACTAAACAATACAATTAATTTAATAAAATATTTAAAAGTTTTTTTAGGTAATTCTAAAGCAAAATCTTCATATTTATCTAAATCTTTTATACTTTTTAAGAACTCTTTAAAAAAATTCATTCTTTTGTTTTCTTCAGCCATTTTTTGCTCCTTATAAATGTAATTTAATATAATTAATTGTTCAACGTTATTTTCATTCCATCTGATGTATCTTTAACATTATACCCTAAAGAAATTAATTTATCTCTTAATTCATCAGATTTATTCCAATTTTTCTCTATTCTTGCTTGTTTTCTTTCTTCAATAATTTGCATTATTTCTTCTGGTATTTCAAATTCTTCTTCTTTGTCTATATTCAATCCTAAAACTTTATCAAATTTTTTAAGTAATTGCGCAAATTCAGGAGATTTCTTTTCTTGTTTTACTACTTCCCAAACAACACTTAAAGCTTGTGGCATATTTAAGTCGTCATTTATTGCTTCTAAAAAGTCTTTTTCAAATTTAGTTATTACTTCCTTGCTTACTGCATCTTTCCCTTCAAGATGTCTTTTATATCCTTCTTTTAATCTTTTTAATGCTATTTTAGCAGCATCCATTGCTTCAAATGTAAAGTTTATTGGTTTTTTATAATGTGATGAAAAATTAAACATTCTATATACATCAGGTGAATAACCTTTTTCCTCTAAGTCTTTTAAAGTATAAATATTGTTTAAGCTTTTTGACATTTTTCCACCATTAACCTGAAGAAATTCAACATGCATCCAATAATGTGCTGGAATTTTTCCACAATACCCCTTTGCCTGTGCAATTTCATTTTCGTGGTGAACCGGTATATGATCCATTCCTCCTGTATGAATGTCAAATACTTCTCCTAAGTATTTTTCTGACATTGCGCTACACTCCAAATGCCATCCTGGGTAGCATTCTCCCCAGAATGTATCCCATTTCATTAAATGCTCTTTAGGTGCTTTTATCCATAAAGCAAAGTCTGTTGGATTTTTCTTTTCTTTGTCAAATTCAACTCTTGCCCCTGCTTTTTGTTCTTCTATATTTCTATTAGACAAAACTCCATATTTATCTAATTTAGATGTGTCAAAATATATTGTATCTTTAGTTTCATAAGTGTAGCCATTGGCAATTATTTGTTTTAAGTAATCTTCCATAACTTGTATATGTTCTGTTGCTCTACAAATAATGTTTGGCATATCTATATTTAGTTTCTTCATATCATTTAAGAATGCATTCATATAAAAGTCTGCAATTTCAAATGGACTCTTATTTTCTCTTTTAGATGCTTTAAGCATTTTGTCTTCGCCTTCATCGGCATCTGAAACTAAATGTCCAACATCAGTTATATTCATTGCATGTTTTATGTTATACCCATTATATTTTAGTACTCTTCTTAGATTATCCATAAATAGGTATGCTCGCAAATTACCAATATGAGCAAAATAATATACTGTTGGTCCACATGAATATATTCTTACCTCTTTTTTATCTATAGGAATAAACTCTTCTTTTTTTCTTGTAAGTGTATTATATATTTTTAAACTCATATTTATTTTCCTCCTACTTTTTAATTTGTTGTATTGGTTGTGTTTTGAGATGGTGCAGGTTCTGGTGTTGGAGTTGGTTCCGGCGTTGGTGTTGGAGTTGGTTCTGGTGTTGGTGTTGTTTTTTCCTCAACTTTAACTGTTCTTGTTAGTTTTGTAACATTTCCAGCACTATCTGAAACTGTATATGTAATTGTGTATGTTCCTGCCTTTTTTGTATCTACAGTTCCAGATATAATTATTTTTGATGTTACGTCTCCGTCAATGTCATCACTTGCTTTAGCTCCCTGCTCTGTATACTTTTCTCCAACCTTTAATGTAATTGTATTAGCTCCATTAAGAGTTATTACTGGTCCTTTTGTATCTGCTAAACAATTAGTACATGTTTCAGTTGGTAACATATATTTTGCATCTGCTGCTTTTTTCCAGTTTTCATTGTCTGTGTCTCTTGTTATAAATATTTTCTTTTCTTTTGATGTACAATTTGGTCCAGCTACTTTGTCTGTTTTAGTACAAATTTCTGCTTCTACATGGCAAGTACATGATTTTGTAGGTACTGTTCCTTTTGCAAAATATTCTGTATATGTTCTATTTCCTCTTGGATCATTTTTGCAAGCCTCTGTAACAAGTAGTCCTGAATCTTTACAAACATTTGCTGTCACAATATCTTCTGGTTTTTTAAAGCTTTCTCCACTTAAATCTTTATGTATTTCTGCCATAACATTTTTCCATATTTTATTTGCATTTGATGTTGCTCCATTAGGTATTGCTGTTGGTGTATCGTATCCATACCATGTTGCTGCTGTGTAATATGGCGTGAATCCACAAAGCCATTTATCCTTTTTAGAGTTAGTTGTACCAGTTTTAGCAGCTGTATCCATTTTGTTTATTTTACAAATTGTTGCTGTTCCGCCAGATTGGGTAGGTTCCATTAACAACTGTTTTAGTAAAAATGCGTTTTGTTCTGAGAATACTCTTGTTTTAGGTTGATCAGCTTTTAGTATTGTTTCTCCTTTATTATCTACTACTTTTGTATAGAATGTTGGTGTTATGTACTCTCCATCATTTGCAATAGCTGCATATGCACCAGCCATTTCTAAAGGTGAAATTCCATGGTTTATTCCTCCTAGAGCTAGTGGTAAACTGTTATCTTTATCCTCATCTATTGAAGTTACTCCTAGTTTCTTTAAATATTCAATAGATTTTGATGGTTCTAAATCCTTTAATACTTGTATAGCAATTGTGTTTTGAGAAATTCTTACTGCCTGCCTCATGTTTGATAGTCCTTTAAATCCAGAGTATGAATTTTTAGGTGTCCAACTTCCAAATTTTAATGGAACATCATCATATACTGATGCTGCAGTTATTTTTCCTTCTTGTAATGCAGGTCCATATACAGCAATTGGTTTTATAGAAGAACCTGGTTGACGTCTTGCTTGGTTAACTCTATTTAACTTACCTGCTTCTTTTTCTCCTAATACTCCAACTGCTCCTACAACATATCCATTTGATTGGTCTATAACAACCATTGCTGATTGTGCTGCTTCTTTTACTTTTTTCTTTTCTCCATCAATAACTTTTTCAACTGTTGTTTCGACTTGATATTTTGATTTAGAATATTCGTCTTCCATTATTTCTTGAATGTCTTTATCTTCTGTTGAATAGATTTTCAAACCGCTACTATATAAATATGTTTCTGCATAATCTGCATCCATACCTTTTTCAGTAATAAGTTGATTTATAACTTGTTTAATTAATGCTTCTGTATGTGATGAATAAGATGCTTTATCTATAATTGTTCCTTTTTTGAAGTTTAATCCTTTTTCAACCTCAGCCACTGCTTCGTCATATTGTTCTTGACTTATTTTTCCTTGTACTTTCATCTGATAAAGAACTGTTTTGGTTCTTTTGGTTATTTTTTCAGTTTTAGGTTTTTCAACAAAAGGATTATATCCATTAGGTGAGTGAGTAACTCCTGCAATAAATGCACTTTCTGCCAAACTTAATTCTGTTGGTGTTTTACTAAAGTAGTACTCAGCTGCCATTCCAACCCCATTTACATTTCCACCTAAGTAAATAATATTCATATATAACTCTAATATTTGATCTTTAGATAATATTTTTTCAACTTGAGTTGCTCTTACCATTTCTTTAATTTTTCTTATTGCGCCTTTTAGTCCTGAGTCATCTTTTTCGTTTGTTATATTTTTTACTAATTGCTGTGTTAGTGTACTTCCACCACCACTTGCAGATTCTCCTCTGTGAAGTATAAAAGATACAACAGCTAAACTTGATCTTTTTAAATCAACACCCTTATGGTCATAAAATCTTTTATCTTCAATTGCCACAAAAGCCTTTGGTAAATATTCACCCATTTCGCTTTTACTTAATATTTTTCTATTTTCTTTTCCACTTAAAACAGCTAAAACATTTTCGTCAGAGTTAACTACTGTACTATTTGAATAATCAATAATTAAGTCTTCTTTTGTAATTGCATATTTTCCACTTATTCCTATTATAAGTCCTGCAAAAACTCCAACTCCTATTATAAATAAAACAAATAATGCTATAAGAATTTTTTTCCAAATTTTCATTTTTTTCTTGCTTTGTTTTTTTGTTTTATTTTCTTTTTTTATATCATCTTTTTTAGTTGTCTTCTTTTTCATTCTTTTTACCTTCCTCTCATGCATTTTTATATTTCTATTTTTTACGCATAATAAGCATTACTATTATATTATAAAAAGATAAAAAGATAAATAGTTTTGGGAAAATTTTCACATATAAATAGAAAAAATGCATACATTTTTATTAAGAATATAGAAAGAAGTGATTAAATGTTTGTATATAATTTAAAAATAAATAGAAATTTCATTTTCAGATTGATAATAATTATTATAGTTATTGTTGCTATATTTATATTAGGCTTTGCATTATTTAATTTTTACAGCAAAAGTAAATCCACTGTAAACAATTGCTTGCCTGACTCGTCTATAGCAAATATTAAGTCTAGCCAATACACTAATATACTAAAGCAAGTTTATGATGATGTTGATACATATGTGGGGCAATCAATAAATTTTACAGGTTATGTGTATAAATTATATGATTTAAAAGATACAGAATTTGTTTTAGCTCGTGACATGTTAATAAACTCTGATTCACAGACAGTAGTAGTTGGCTTTTTATGTTCATATGATAAAGCTAAAGATTTCAAAGAAGGAACTTGGGTAAACATTACCGGAACAATAATAAAGGGATATTATCATAATGAAATACCTGTAATAGATATAACAAAAATTGAAGAAACCTCTAAACCGGATGACTGTTACGTATATCCTCCAGAAGATACATATATTCCAACCTCTACTATATTTTAGTAATAAACACAAATATCAATTTAAAAGAGCGATTTTTTAATACATAAAAAAATTGCTCTTTTAGATTTTTTCCTTACAAAAACTCAAATCATGCGAGAAAAAAGAACGACATAAGCCCCCTTTTCTTATCTCCTATCCAAAATTGTTTTTACAACTCCGTTATCAATCATTGTTTCAAATACATTCTTAAAAATTATTAATGCAATTGGTCCAACAAACATTCCAATTATTCCTATAAGTTTAAAGCCTGTATACATTGCAATAAGAGTAAAAATTGGATGTATTCCTATATGATTACTAACAACTTTAGGTTCTATTAGTTGTTTAACAATAATTGTTACAGCATATAAAATTAAGATACTAACAGCAAGTTTTATATCTCCATTAAATGCTAAAATTACCGCCCATGGAACCATTACAGTGCCAGATCCTAGTATAGGCAGGGCATCTACAAATCCAATTATAAGTGCCATTATAAGTGGGTATTTAACATTCATTCCAATTATTTTAAAAATAAATAATCCAATTAATACAATAATAAAGGATATTAAAATTAGTATTGCCTCTGCTTTTAGGTAATTTCCGAGTGAGGAAGTAACTTTTCTTATTTTCTTCCCTATTTTTATTGTCCAATTTCTTGGTAAGTGATGTTCCATTTGATCTAAAATGTACATCCTATCAGCACATACAAAATATGTTGCTAATATTGTTATTCCAACGCAAATAGCAATTTGTGGTAATTGTTTAACTATATTTATTATATATGTTAAAAGATTTTGAGCTATATTTTTTCCAAGTTCAATTAATTCATTTGCACTACTATTGGCAATTTCTTTTATTTCTTTTGGAATATTTAACGAATCTATTTTAAATCCATTTATTAATTCACTTACTTTATTACTTATATTAGCAGCATTATTATTAAGACCTGTTAGGATATTAGTGGACTCTGTAATTGCTACGGTAATTCCCCATATTAACAAGCCTATAATTATTCCGAATACAACAATTAATGTTATAATTGCACTTACTTTTCTTGTTAAATTTGTGTATTTCATTACCTTTCTAATTAATGGTTCAATTAGTAAACTTATTATAAATGCAATTAGAAAAGGCACATAATAAATAAATAGCTTAAATAGTATGTATATAGCTAAAATTGTTAATATAAAAACTAATAATCTTTTACCAACTTTTTTATAATAATTTATATCTGTAATCAAGAAATCACCTCTTTTTATTTTATGTATAATTGGTGATTTTTATTTATATTCTTTGTAAATTTGTATTTGTGGGCAGGCACAAGACCTGCCCCTTACATTCTTTTATTTATATTCATTACGAAATTACATTTAAAAATAAAATCTAGAAGGAATTATTATTGCATTGGCATATATGTTCAAATGTTTTTCCTACACAATCGCAATTTATATCTTGATGCTTTGCTAAATCTCCTAATGTTAATATTCCAACTAGTTTACCGATCTTTTGTTACTGGTACTCTTCTTACACCTGTTTTTCCCATATTTTTAGTTACTTCTGATATTTCTTCATTGCAATCACAGCAAGTTGTATTACATGTCATTATTTCACTTGCCTTTGTGTTTTTACTATCTTTTCCGCATGCTACACTTCTTAAAATAATGTCTCTATCTGTTAGTATTCCAACAACTTGTTTATTGCAGTCGCAAACAGGCACACAACCACAATTATTTTTATCCATAATTTTTGCTACATCATCTATAGTAGTATCTGGTGTACAGCTACAAACGTTTCCGCACATGCATTCTTTTACTTTCATAAAAAATCCACCTTTCATAAAAAATATATAATTATTTTTTACAAATGGTGGTTTTTTATACTTAATTTATATTATTTTTAATTATGTGTGTATATAGGACTAAATATGAAATTGAAATCATAAAACCTGCTAACACATCACTTGGATAATGTACTCCTAAATATATTCTGCTTATACCAATTAGTGTTATTAACATACTAAGTACTATAATTAAACAAGTTTTTATTTTTTTATTTTTTACAAATTTAAATATAAAATATATTATTAGTCCATAAAAGGCCATGCTTGTCATAGAGTGTCCAGATGGAAAACTAAATCCGCTTTCTTCAACCAATCTATACCCTATTGGTCTATTTCTTCTAACTACGTTTTTTAATATAAAGTTAAAAATTCCACATATAGCTAAATTAATACTAATATAAGTTGGTATTTTTTTATTTTTCTCAAAAATGAAACTTAATATACAAATACTTATAAATGCTATTGCACTCCCAAAGAAGGTTATTATTTTTAATAAATTCGTAATTACATCACTTTTAAAGTAAATAATTTTTGAATAAACTATATTATCAAAATTTAGAATTTGATTATCTAATACATCTTCTAGAACATCTAAAAATATTATTATACATATTAATGCTAAAATCCATTTTTTATTATCTTTTACAATTTGAATTATTTTTTTCATATATTTCTCTTTCATTCTTTCTGGCTGCAAAATTGTTGCTAAGTAATTATGCACAAATCTGACAGGCACAAGAATTTTCCATACAACACTGAAATTTATTCTGGAAAAATTCTCGTTTTTCCCTATACAAGTATGAAAAGATGCTTTTAAAAGCATCTTATTCTCTTTCTTTATCATCGTTATCTGCTTTATTTATCGCTTTATAGTTACCTATCTTTATTTAATTCTAAAATTAATTTCAAAATTATTATAATGTTACTTTATTGTACTTGTCAATAAAATATTTATTCATTTATCTGTAAGTATCGCCTTTTGTATTCTTCAATTTTTTCTTCATCAACTTTTCCTATTTTAAAGTTTATAGCTGACTCTTTTATTAAATATATTTCATCTAATTTTATAATACTATCTTTATTTAGATTATTAACTGAATTTCTCTTTAGAAATTCATTAGTCTTATATTTCAATTTATAGGTTTTTGAAGATATTAGCATTCCAAAATATTCTATAGGTACCGCAAAATTATCTTTTCCTATAATTACAAACAAATGATTTTTTCCTTTCTCACCATTTTTATATAGATATTCATTTACATATACAATATCGCCAACATTATATCTTGATGTATAAGAATATTCTTCTCCTCTTTCCGCCACTTCTAAATAAGATTCAATTCTTCCTTTATGTTCTTCTTCTTCAGCGGGATATTCAATAAATGCTTCTCTAATATCTTTTATTTTTCCAATTTTTTTTATTCTTTTCACAAACTCTTCATTATTCATTATAAAAACACCTCCTTTATTATCTTATATTTTTTCAGTCTTTTTGTCAATATAAGAAATATAAAAAAAGAAAGTTTCCAAATTTCATGAACCCTTAAGTCAAAGTTTGCTTTGGAAACTAACTAATAGTTTAAAATAATTATGTATAAACCGAGTAGGCACAAGGCCTTCCTCTGCAACACTAAAATTTGTTTTAGAAAAATCCTTGTTTTTTTCCTATACAAGTGAGAAAAGATGCTTTTAAAAGCATCTTATTCTCTTTCTTTATCATTATTTTTTTCTTGATTTTTTGCATTACCACCGATTATTTCATCATGTATATTTCTCATATTTTTTTCTGTTTCTTTATCTTTTATTATTTCAATCTTTTTTCTTTTATTTTTCAATTCGTCTTCCACATTTACAAGTGAAGCCTTTGTTTGTTTTTCTATTTTTCCATTTTCAATATCATTTAAAGCCTTTACAAGTATTGGAGCTAATGTAACAACTTCAGTTGTTGCATTTTCATTGTTTCCAAACATTTCTCCTAATGCCATAATGAAATTATTTCTTTTTTTAGTTGTTGTACTCATTTTTTTAATTCCCTTTCAAAATTTAAACAATACTATATTAATATTAACATAAATTTACAAAAAAAGCAAGTACTTTTAAAATTTACTAGCAAAAGCTCACTCTTTCCTGTCCCATTAGTTCTTTAAATTCCTCTAAAATTTCTTTATTTAATAGTATTGTTCCGCAGTCTAATACATTTTCTCCATCTATTACTTGTACTTTTGCATTATTTCTTTCTCCATTAAAAAATTTAATTGCACCACGTAATTTTGCTTTTTTATCTTCTTCTAAGTTAGTAATGTTAATTTGTAGTACTTTATTGTTGTGTGTTATATTTGCATTTGCTTCATCTGTATTTTCGCTTAATTCTTTTATTTCTCTTGCAACAATTTTTACATCTTCATCTTCTCTTATGCTTAAACGTCCATCTACTAAAACTACATTATCTACCATTAATAAATTTGCTGCTTTTTGATAAGCATTTTCAAATACAATTATTTCAGCTGTTCCATATAAATCTTCTATAGTAATAAATGCCATAAGTTTATTGCTTTTTGTATATTTTTTCTTTATGCTTGATATTATTCCTGCATATTTTACAAATTGCCCATCTTTATATTTTATGCTTTCACCTGTTGAATCTACTTCTTCTTTTATTTCTGCCATTTTCATTGTGTCAATATTTGTAGCTTTTATTATTTTTTCTCTAATTTTCTCTAATGGGTGTCCTGAAATGTATATACCAAGCATTTCTTTTTCCATTGAAAGTAGCTCTTTATCTTCAAATTCTGGTTGCTCTGAAAAATTATATTTTAGGTCTTCTTTATCATTTTCTTCCATACTGTCTAAATCAAACATGCTTACTTGGCCTTTAAAATTTTTCTTTGCTGAGTCTTGAATTGTATCAATTATTCCTTCAAAAGATTCTAAAAGCGTTCTTCTTGTTTGTCCAAATTCATCAAATGCCCCTGCTTTTATTAAGCTTTCAATACATTTTTTGTTTACAGCTTCTTCTTGTATTCTTTCACAAAAATCTGTAAAACTTAAATATGCCCCATTTTTTTCACGCTCTGCAACTATACTGTCTACTACTGCAATTCCAACATTTTTTATGCTTCCTAAGCCAAATCTAATTTTGCCACCATCAACAGTGAATTTAGTTAAGCTCCTATTTATATCTGGCTTTAAAATTTCAATGTTCATTCTTCTACATTCGTCTACATACAATGGAATTTTATCTAAATTTCCTAAATAACTATTAAGTGTTGCAGCCATAAATTCTTCGGGATAATATGCTTTTAGATATGCTGTTCTATATGATACAACAGCATATGCAGCTGCATGAGATTTGTTAAAAGCATATTTCGCAAACTCTGCCATCTCATCAAATATTTTATTTGCAGATACTTCGTCTATTCCATTTCGTACACAGCCAGGCACTACAACATTACCATTTTCATCTACTTGACCATGTATAAATATTTCTCTTTCTTTTGCCATTATATCTAGTTTTTTCTTTCCCATAGCACGACGAACTAAATCTGCTCTTCCTAATGAATAGCCAGCCAAATCTCTAACTATTTGCATAACTTGCTCTTGATAAACCATACAACCATATGTTACTTTAAGTATTGGTTCTAGTGATGGATGTGTATATACCGCATGTTCTGGGTCTAATTTGTTTTGTATATATCTTGGTATTTGATCCATAGGTCCTGGACGATACAAAGAAACACCAGCTATAATATCTTCTAGACTATCTGGTTTTAATTCTTTCATAAAGTTAGTCATACCAGCACTTTCGAACTGGAATATACCAATTGTTTTTCCTTCTCCCCAAAGCTTAAATACCTTTGGATCGCTCATATCTTTATCGAATTCTACGTCTATTCCTCTATTTTTCTTTACTAAATTTATTGCATCTTGAATAACTGTAAGAGTCCTAAGTCCTAAAAAGTCCATCTTTAATAATCCTAGTTGTTCTAGAATTGTCATTGTATATTGTGTTGATATAGCTCCATCATTTACATATAATGGTACATAGGTGTCTACTGGATCTTTTGTTATAACTACACCACATGCATGGGTTGATGCCTGTCTTGGCATTCCTTCTAACCCCATAGCTATATCTAACAATTTGTGTATTTCCTCATTATTTTCATATAATTCTCTTAATTCTCTATTTTGTTCCATTGCTTTGGCTATTGTCATATGAACTGCAAAAGGAACCATTTTTGCAAGCTTGTCTGTTTCTGCATATGGAAAATCTAGTGCTCTTCCAACATCACGAATAACCATTCTTGCGGACATTGTTCCAAAAGTTATAATTTGAGAAACGTGGTCTCTTCCATATTTTCTTGCAACATAGTCTATAACTTCTTGTCTTCTTTCATAACAAAAATCAACGTCAAAGTCTGGCATGCTTATTCTATCTGGATTTAAGAATCTCTCAAAAAGCAAATTATATTTTATTGGATCTATATCTGTAATTCCAATAGCATACGCAACAATAGAGCCGGCACCAGATCCACGTCCTGGTCCAACTGGTATACCATTTGATTTTGCCCAGTTTATAAAATCCCAAACAATTAAGAAATAATCAACATATCCCATTTTTTTAATTACAGATATCTCGTATTCCATTCTGTCTAGTATTTCTTTTGGTGGCACTTCTCCGTATCTTTTTCTAATACCATCATCACACAATTTTTTAAAGAACTCATAATGTGTTGGAAATTCTGCTGGCACTTCATAGTTTGGAAGTATTGTATGCCCAAATTCAAATTCAACATTACATTTTTCAGCAATTTTAACAGTGTTTTCTAAAGCTTCTGGTAAATTTGGAAAGAATTCTTTTACTTCTTGTGGACTTTTTATATAAAAGTCATCTGTTTCAAATTTCATTCTATCTACGTCGGACATTTTTTTGCCTGTTTGAATACATAAAAGAACTTCGTGATTATATGCATCTTCTTTTCTTGTGTAATGTGCATCATTTGTTGCAACTAATGGTATATCTAATTTTCTAGATAGTTCGACCATTTTTTGATTAACTAATGCTTGTTCTTTCAAAGTATTTGTTTGGATTTCTAAATAATAATCCTCGCCAAATAAATTTTTATACCATAGTGCTGTTTCTTCTGCTTTTTGCATATTTCCTGAAAGTATTGCTTGTGGCACACTTCCTGCCAAACATGCACTACAGCAGATTAAACCTTCATGATATTTTTCCAAAGTTTCTAAATCTATTCTTGGTTTATAATAATATCCTTCTGTAAAACCTATTGAAACCATTTTACTTAAATTTTTATATCCATTATTATCTTTTGCAAGTAATATTAAATGGTTATATTTATTATCAATTCCTGTTTCCTTATCAAAACGAGTACGTGGAGCAACATACACTTCACAACCAATAATAGGCTTTATGCCCTCTTCTTTACAAGCTTTATAGAACTCTATTGCGCCATACATAACGCCATGGTCTGTAATTGCAATAGCATCCATTCCAAGCTCTTTTGCAACTTTAGGTAACTCTTTTATTCTATTTGCTCCATCAAGTAAGCTATACTCACTATGTATATGTAAGTGTACAAAATCTCCCATCGCTATTCTCCATATTTAAATTTTGAAATTATTATATTACATTTGCATATAAAAAGCAATATAGGGTTTAAAGTTGTATATTAGAGTTTATATGTAGTTACAAGTCTTGTACTTGCAATAAACCATATTTTATAGATTAGTATGTAAAAAGGAATTAATTGTTTTATTCAATTAATTCCTTTGTCTATTAATTTACACTTTCAATGTATCCTGATATTGACTTAGAATACATATCGTCTGAAATTGATTCATATTTATTTCCCTTGTAATCACTTGTAAATCCATTATATGCTTTATATATGTCTCCTGTTTCTTTATTATACACTCTTTCATATCCAAGAGTTGCATCACTTTGTTTTTGGCTCATTCTATCATATGCAGCACTTCTTGCTTCCCATGATGACATTATTCCATCTGATATTTGATTGCATACACTTCTTACACTTTGGAAATTTTTCATAACTGCATCTTGTTGACTATTAAATTGACTAACAAATGTATCTGTAAAGTTTAATGATGAAACCATTTGATTTAGTGTTTCTTCCCAATTTATAAACTCATCTTTTGGCGCAGTTATAAATACAGTATTATATACGCTTAAATAATATATATCTATTTGTTTTCCAGAAGTTATATTATCATAAACGTAATATGGTCCTGGATCATACACATACGCTGTAAATAATCCTTCTCCTTCTTTTCCGTCACTGTCTTTGAATGATGCTCTTAATATATCTCCGCCAATTGCAGCTGTTCCTAGCTTTTCGATAACACTAAAATTAGTTAAAGTTGGAAATGTAAAAGTTGCTGTATTGTTTAATGTTCCAAGATCATTAAATATTTTATAAAATCCCTCTGTTGTTTTTTCTTCAATTACTGAGCACTTTGCAAACATATTGTTTGGATAATACCTTTGTTGGAATTCTTTAGCAGCCTGAGATTTGTTATACCCTTCTGTTTTCATATTAAAGAAAAATTGGTAAATTGGTTTTTCTGGGTTGTAAACTTTTATAGTATAATGAATATTATCGCCTAATGTATCAACTTTCCATCCCTCTGGGATTTTCATTGTAAATAGTCCATTATTGTAATCAGTTAGTTTTATAGTTTTAGCTTCACTCTCTACTATTTTTACATTATCTTCTTTTGATGCAAAAAGCCCTTTATTCTCTTTATTTGTTCCATTACCTCCATTGTTCATAAAAACACCTCCTGCAATAAACACAATTATTAGAACTGCAATAACTATTACAATTTTAACCCATGTTTTTTGGTCTTTTTTTTGGTTTTCTTCCATTTAATTTTCCCCCTTTACTTTTCTTGCATGTGTAACTACTCTATATCCTCTTTTGTCTGAACATGTTGACAATGTTAATATTGTATCTTCTTTAGAAACTTCTACATTAAACTCTTTTTTACTTCTTTTTTGAATTGTGTTTAGAAACTTTGTGAATTGATTATCATTTTGAAAAGTTGTATTAATATAATAATTTTCTTTTTTTATTTCATATACTGAAAATACTTCATATATTTCCGTCTCATCTTCAGTAATAAAAATAATTTTTACTTTTCTATCACTATTTAACCAATCTTCATCCAGAAAGTTATGCAAAGTACTAAACATTGAGCCATCTTTTCTATTGTGTCCATATATAACTATATTTTTATCTGTACCATCAAATTTATTCCTATAATCAGCAAAAATCCAGCCTGCATCATTTTGGCTTTTATCAAAACTATGAGTTAAATAATACTCATTATCTTTTGTTTGAACTATTGGATATTCAATATCTGTATCTTCAACTTTAATCCATGCAATTACATCTTCATTTTGTTCTTTTAATTTTTCAAAGTCTATATTATATTTTTCTTCTTCTGGCTTGTTCTCTTGAATAACTACAGCCTCACTTATTTGTGCTGTTATTTTTTTATTATTTTTATTATCAATATACCACATGCAAATTTTAAAGCCTGAAAATATAAGTAAACTAAAAAGTAATAAATAAATTATGAAATTAATAACTGCTTTTTTAGCATTCTTTTTATTTTGTTTTCTGCTCATTTAACTTCCTTTCGAATAAAGAGTAAAGCAACTTAAATTATCTTTTTTATACCATTTAGCCTTTGAAACTATTTTTAAAAAATATACTGTTAATTTTAAAATGTTTTATTTTCCAGCTTTGTTAATAAATACTATTTATTACTAGTCTTTTTTGTTTTTTTAATTATCATTAATGCAACTATGCTTATAAAAGCTACTGCAAATATCACTATATAAATAACAATATTATCACCTGTTTTTGGATTAGATATTTTATTTTCTGTTTTTAATGTATTTTCTTTGTTAGTATCCATATTAGAGTTATTATTTTCTTTTTCATTATTTTTAGGTGTTTCTTCTAACTTGTCAACTTTAAATTTTGTTGTTGCACTTCCATCATTAAATTCTACTTTTAACAAATGCTCACCAATAGTTAAAGTGTTTGCAAAATCGTTTTTAAAAGTAATTATTGTGCTTCCAGATTTAGATTCAAAGTTTTTTATATCTATCAATTGATTATCAACATAGATTTTATTATTAAATTTATTGTATTCAGCATCAATTCTAAAAGTTAGTTCTTTAGATTGATTAATTGTATACGTTTGGTTTGAACCTTCAATAAATTTGTATTCAGTTGGTGTAATTTTACTATTCCCATATTTAAAAGTCAAGTTAAAGTTATAGTTTGTAAAATAGTCATCTCTAATTTCATTTATAGTAACTTTATTACCTGATGAACTGTTTAATACTTCATTAGGCTCTCCAATAAGTATATTTCCATCTTCATATGTTGTACCTGTATATGTTAATTTAGAACCAGTATAAACAGTTTCAGTTTTTATAAGTGTGTATGACTTTATATCTTCTTTATATAATGATGAAAATACTGCTTTATTCTCATCCTTTTTACCTTCAACTTTAATAATTGCGTCACTTTCATTGCTTGTTTCAACAAAACCATTATTTTCATCTATTTTATATAATTTTGTTTTATTTAAATCTGCTAAAAGCTGTAATCCTTTTGAAAAATCATCTGTTTTTGTAAAGTCCACAGTGTAATTTTTTCCATCTGTTAAATCAATTATTCCATTTATATTTGAATCTGTATAATTTTTTCTAACTGTAGTCTTAACTGTTACTCTATTTTCATTTGTAACATCTGTTACACCTGCGTATGCTACGCTTAAGAAAATCAAAGCAATAATAGCTATTACTATTAAAGTTGATAAATGTTTAAATTTAGAATTCATATTTTTATCTCTCCTTTTATAATATAATATATTTGATTATAGCATACAAAGTTATTTGTGAAATATTAATTACCAATTTTTCAAATGTTTTTTTGGTAAGTATTTTAGAATGTATAACATATGTGCTATAATAATCATAAATTTGAACTTTGGAGGTTTTTATGGATTTTAGTAACCAATTAAATGAATACATATCTCAATTAAATTGTTCTTCAAAAGATCTTTCTGATGCTTCTGGATTGTCACAAGTTGTTATAAGTAGATACCGCAATGGTGATAGAACACCAAATAAAAGGAGCAAACAATTAAATGATTTAACAGATGGCTTGTATAAACTTTTTAAGGACAAATCTTTAACTATTTCAAGGGATGAAATATATATTGCATTATCTAATACTTTAAATGATGTGCATATTGATTTAGAGCAATTAGTAAAGAACTTCAATGAATTGGTATTAGTTCTTAATATTAATATGTCTGAATTGGCAAGAAAAACAAGTTTTGATCCATCATATTTTTCTAAGCTTCGCTCAGGAGCTATTTTTCCTTCGAAGCCTCAAAATTTTATTAATGAAATATGTGTGTTTATAATAAATAAATATAATAAAGAAAGTGATTTAAAAGTAATTTCTAAACTTATAGATTGTTCAATTGAAATCCTAAGTAACAAAGATAATTACTTTAATGCTTTAAGCAAATGGCTTTCAACAAACACTTTATCTTTTAACAATAGTATTAGTAATTTTTTAATAAATCTGGATAATTTTGATTTAAATGAATATATAAAAGCTATACACTTTGACGAAATGAAAATTCCATTTGTTCCATTTTATAAATCAAATTCTAAAACATATTATGGAATTGAAGAAATGAAAACAGCTGAATTAAATTTTTTTAAAGCAACTGTGCTTTCAAAATCTTCTGATCCTGTTTTTATGTGTAGCGATATGCCAATGGAAGATATGGCAAAAGATGTAGATTTCGGAAAAAAATGGATGTATGCTATTGCAATGACATTAAAAAAGGGACTTCATTTAAATGTAATTCATAATTTAGATAGACCATTTAATGAAATGATGTTAGGTTTGGAAAGTTGGATACCCATATATATGACTGGACAAGTTTCTCCATATTATTTAAAGGATTATAAAGATAATTACTATAATCACTTAAATTATTCATCTGGCGTTGTAGCTCTTTGTGGCGAATGCATAAACGGTTTTCATAATAATGGTAAATATTATTTAACAAGTAATAAAAACGAAGTTTCATATTATAAGGAAAAATGTAAACTTCTGTTAAAAAAATCAAGTTCACTTATGGATATTTATAGAATAGAAAATAAAGATAAGTTTGAATTATTCTTATCATCATTTTCTAAAACTCAAAAAAATTTTAGAAGGATCCTATCTTCTCTTCCTTTACATACACTTTCTAACGAGTTACTACTTAAAATATTAAAACATAATAATGTTTCTAATGAAGAAATTAAAGAAATTGAAATGACCGTTGAAAATTCTAAAAAAATAATGTCCAAAATTTTATCCTTAAATATTTTTGTAGATGAAGTAGTTGATATATCTAAAGATGATTTTGAAAATAATAGCCCCACTTTATCTCTTTCAAGCTCTTTTTTTGAAAAAAAGATATATTATAATTATGAAGAATATTTGGAGCATTTAGAGTTAACAAAATTATATGCCAAAAACAATAAGAATTATAAACTATACAAGAACTTAAATCCTGCTTTTAAGAATATTGAAATTTTAATATGTGAGAAAAAATGGGTAATGATTTCTAAAGCAAATAGTCCATCTATACATTTTGTTATACATCATCCAAAGCTTAGAAATGCTATTGAAAATTTCATTCCTCCAATCATTGAATAGATCGTTTATGCTACTTATGCTGGTATATAAGCTGCATGTGCATTTTGCTTCGCAAATATGCACTACCTAAGGTAACTTAACCTTGGTATATACGTAAAAATCTTCGATTTTTCCTATTCAACATAAAAAAGAAATTCACTCTCTTTCGAGAATGAATTTCTTTTTGAATCATTTACAACCCACTATGCCAAATGGTTTATGAAATTTAAGGCATGGCCAGGAATACGAAATTTGAAAGAAAATACAATTTTTCTTTCTTTTTCTCTGTACATTTTCATTATAAGCTGCACTCCATAGCATTCTGCAAGTTCAAAAAGCTCAATAATCTGTTCAAGTTCAGCTTCCTCGTTTTCCTCCCTTTTTGTACCCTTATTCTTCAAGTCCACAAAAAAGCTCTTGGCATTGGCCGTATTCATCGGGATCCGAAGAACTTCCGGATCGAATGACAATGGACACGATACTACAACATTAACACCTTCAGTGTTAACCTTTGGGGTTGATGTTTTCTTCATGAAATACCACTCCTATTAATATTTAATTTTGGAGGTGCACGCCCTCCAAAGCGGAAGGCGTTCATATCTGAACCTTCTTGTATATTATTTTACTAAATTTCAAACAAAACGTCAAGTAAAAATGAGGCCCTGTACTTTTTAGGTAAAGAAGTAGTGTCAAAAAAAATAATGTTAAGCTATTTAGCTTGCTTCTATTAAATCAAAGTGAACTACAATTACCATAAATGTTATAACATATAGCCAAACGCATGCCTTTTAAGGTTCTCTACTTACAGTCATGAGCTCAAATCGAATAAAAACAAAGGCCGACTTAAAGTCGCATTGTTCTTTATATAAAAAAACTTTTGTTTAATCAATATTGTTAATTATAATACCTACCGTAACAATCTCCAAGTTTTAGAATACAACAAAGGAGTCAGCCGAAACTGACTCCTTTGTTCCAAGGCATGCAATGCTTACCAAGGAAAAACAAGCAACTTACTTAGTAATGGACTCCCAGCGTGCTTTCAAAACACAATCCTGAATCTGTTCACCGTTTGAGAACGGAACAAACAAAGGAACTTCTGTGTAACCAGCAGCACACAACTCTTTCAAAATCTTGTATCCCTTTGTAACATATGTTCTTCACATAATTATACATATTGTTAATATTAAAAAAAATTATTTTTATACTTGCAAAACTTTACATAATATGGTATAATTATAGTGTAACGGTAAAATACCTTACAAATAAATACTTTTGGAGGTCCATCTAGCATGGAAAACATCAAAGCACAGGCAACAGAGCTCATTCGCGCGGGCAAGGAAATCTCTATTCACAAGGCTGTAGGCAAAGTTCGTGAGAACTGCGTTTATGCTACCGCTATTGACGAGATTCCCGCATTCTTGCTTGAGGATGGCGCTATTACGACTAACGACGACGGTTCAATCACTCTTCACGCAGTTGAATGCCCTGCTACACGTCACTTCCCCGTTTACGTTTGTTGGGAAGAAGTATCTGCTGAAAATGCAGACAAGGTCCCTGGCAAATACGGAAGCTGGCCGAAGGACAACGGCGACTCCACACTCAAAGTTGTAGACGGCAAATGCTACAATCTTCCCTCGACAGTAAAAGCGGTCCTCATTACCGAGGACGTACCCGAGTGGATAATTGCCGCTGGTTTCCCTGTAACTCGTAACGGAGATACATGGGAGCTCACCCGCACAGATTGGGGTGGTGAAGTTCGTATAGGAACTATTGGCACGGCGTTTTGGTGTCAGTACGCAGAAAAGGATGTCAACATCCTTACTCTGGCAGAGAAATCTGCTTCTGAATACATCGTATCAATCGACGGCGAAGATGTTGGAGTACTTACTGAGCTGGCTTAATCCTTCAAAATCCTAGTCAAAGTTTCATTAGCAGAAGATTAGGTTAGGCGTTCCCCATAGGAACGCCTATTCATTTTATTATTAAAAAATTTTTTTTATTTTACATACAAATATATAGAACTCTATTTTAGAAATATCACAAGTTAATTAAATATAAAATGATAAAAATAGGAATACTACACCTCTTAAAAAGTGTTTGGTGTGATGAACCTAAGTTATTGCTATAAAATTCATTCGTCTTTTATAAATGGTCTATTTATGCCAAATGAGTGTGTCAATGGGGACGGAGTTTTTTGACAACCATATTATTTTAAAATCATTGTCGAAATAATTTATCTATCACTTCACTTTTTATGTTGTCAAAAAACTCCGTCCCCATTGACATTAATGAATCACTTTTTTAAATAATAATATACCAAGCATAAATCTTTAAAACCAAATTTTTGATACATTTTATTTGGGTAAAAACCTTGTTCTGTTTGTAGATAAGCTGTCCTAATATTTTTAGATTTGCACATTTGTAATTGTTGCTTTAATACTTCTTTTCCAATGCTTTTATTTCTATAATCTTTCTTTATTGCTAAACTATAAATTCCATAAACTTTACTATTATAAACACTTTGTGTTGTTCCCACAACTTCGTTATCAACTTTTATATAATAGAATTCATTTTTTATATCGCTATATAAATCTTTATAATTCATATAACCTTGTCTATATCCTTCATCTAAATCTCCATAAGGATCATCTTCATCATCAGTTTGATAACATTCCATTACACAATCAGCATATTTTTTCATATCTGTTGCTAATTCTAATGTTACATTTGATTCACAATCTGTAATTATATTATCTAATTTTGCAAATTCGTCATAAATTTGCCATGCTTCAGTTGAAACTAACTTATATTTGTCAGCTTTAAAATATTCTTCCCTGTTATTATAAAGTTTTTTCATAAAGGGAATTAAGTATACTGTTGTAGTTCTACCTATTTTCTTAAAAGTTTTATCTGCTTCATTTATAATATTTTCAAATTCTTGTTTATCTTTAACATCAAAATTTGAAATAAAATTACTATAACAGTCTTTTATATTTTCATTGTAAGTAATCTCATAATTGTTTTTGTGAATAACATTAAAATCTAATCCTTCAAATGCTCTAATATGCAAATCATATATATTCTTAACTAATTCTAAATCCATTTTTATATTTTTCCTTCTACTAAAATTTATTGTCATTTTCTTTATTGGTATGAGCATTATATCATACTTTTTTGATTAAATATATATTAACTCACTAAAAACAATTTCTTCAGCTATATTTTTGTCAATGGGGATGGAATTTTTTGACAACCATATTATTTTAAAATCTTTATTGAAATTTATCTATCATTTCATTTTTATGTTGTCAAAAAACTCCGTCCCCATTGACATAATTAAAATAATTATTATTTGAATTTAAAATAAAATAAAAAATATATTTTTTTGTAAAATTATAGTTTCAAAATATAATAAATATGATAAAATATATAAAAAATGGAGGAATTAAATATGTTAAAAAAATGTAGAATTATAATAATACTAAGCATTATTTTTCTAATGTTATTTGGATTTAATGCCATTGTAAATGCTGATATGGGTCCAAAACCAAGTATAACAATTCATCTAAAAAATATGAAAACAAGCAATTACACAATAGATTTATTTGAATATGCTGAAAAAACTAAAGATTATTATCCTGATAGCAATTTTTCAAGTAATGGACGACGTACTATGAATTTAAAAGATGGGATTAAAGATAAGAACGGAATAACAGTTTATTTCGATGATATTGCACAACTCAGACGGAATAACAGCCAAACAAGCAGAAACCTTATATAATATGGATTATGATGGTTGGATTTCTTCATGTATGAGAAATAGTTTATTATGGGGTAAATGCGCTGGAAATATTAAACATGAACATTTTTACAACTACTTTGGAACGCCAGATACTTATAAAGTAGTAATAATAAACAACGATACTGGAGAAATTAAAATAACTGATGTAATACATAGAACAGATTTTCAAAGTAATATTACTATAGACATTGATACAATGGGCGTAGTTACAAAAGCAAGTGCTTCAAATATTATAAAGACTGTTGCTATTTCTTTAGTATTAACTATTGTCGCTGAAATAATAATTGCTTTAATAATGAAAATAAAAAACATTAAAACTATTTTTATAACTAATTTAATAACAAATATCATACTTCAATTAGCACTAATATATATTCCATTACCATATATGATTACATTTATATTTATGGAGATTCTAGTAATAGTTTCAGAATATTTAGTTTATAAAAAATATTTTAGTGATATAGCCAAAAATAAAATAATAAGATATGCATTAATAGCAAATGTGATTTCTGCATTATTGACCTTTATCATTAAATAAATTCATTAATCAGGCAAACTGTACTAAGTAAATAAATACAGTTTGCCTCTTTATATTATCTACTTCTTGTTTTATCTCTGTCAATGGGGACGGAGTTTTTTGACAAGTCCATACTACATACCTATTGCATACTTTTTAATATAAAAAAACTTGTAATTGCTGTACTATAGCCATTACAAGTTTTATTTCTTGGTGCAGATGGCCGGAATCGAACCGGCACGGATTATTCGTCCGCAGGATTTTAAGTCCTGTGCGTCTACCAGTTCCGCCACATCTGCATTTGCATTATTTGAACTGGACAAGAATTATTATACAATTACTTTTAGAACTTTGTCAATAGATTTAAAAAATTTTTCAAAAAAACTTGCATTTTTTTATATAAATTATATAATTACATTGTTTTTATCTATTTATTTTTATTCTAATGAGGTGCTTTATGAATTTTTTTTCTAATAAGTCTATTAATGTAATTTCCTTATTAATTACAATTTGTATTTATTTGTTTTTAACCTTATATATTCCTAAATTATGCATTTTTGTAAAAAACTATATTTATTATAAAGTACAACCTACTACTATGCAGGATTATGAATAGAATATTACTAGGTGATTTTAATGAATAATATAAAAAATAATCTTTTGCAAAAAGAACTTTATTATGATAATACTGTTATTTTAAAGTATCATATAGAATACCCTACTATTATTTCAAATTCTCTTGATCCTAGTATATTTAAATTTAATATATATAATCAACATTTAGCATTTTCTTTAAGAAACAAGGCTGAAAATGAGTTATATAAAGAAGCAATTGAATTGTATAAATACAATAAAGAAAATAATTTTCCAGTTATGCAATATGAAGTTTACAGAACTTACGAAATTACTCTTAATACAAATAGTTTTATAAGCTTATATGCTGATGAATATATTTTTACAGGTGGCGCACACGGAACTACAATTAGGTCCTCTCAAACTTGGAATTTAAGACATGGTAATATTGTGGAATTAAATAGTTTATTTCCGCGAAATCCTTATTTTATGCTTGATATTTTAAAACAGATTAATGCACAAATATCTAAAGAACCTGAAATATATTTTGAAAATACCTGCAATTTAGTATTAGAAACATTTAGTCCCAAAAGTTTTTACTTAACACCGGATAGTCTTGTTGTGTATTTTCAGCAATATGATATTGCTCCTTACTCATCTGGTATTCGTACTTTTAATATTTCATATAATTAATTTTTTAGTAAATACTACTTCATATATCATCTTTTTTATGTTATAAATAAATATAGATTATAATATATGGAGGAAATTTATATGAAAGCTTTAATTACCGGAGCATCTTCTGGCATTGGAAAAGATTTTGCACGTATACTTAGTAAACAAGGATATGACTTAGTTTTAGTAGCAAGAGATTTAGAAAAACTTCAAGAAGTAAAAAAAGAACTTGGAGGTAATATAAAAATTATAAGTATGGATTTAAGTAATCCAGATAATTGCAAACAATTACATGAAGAAAATCCTAATATTGATTTACTTATTAATAATGCTGGTTTTGGCGATTGTGGTAATTTTGCAATTACAAATTTAGACAAAGAAATTAGTATGATAAATACAAACATAACTGCATATCACATATTAACAAAACTTTATTTAATTGATATGAAAAAAGAATATATTGATTCTCACAACGACAATAAAGACCACATACTACTAGGTTTTATAAACAATCTAGAATATACAAAGTATAAAGACGAAGCAAATAAAAAACTTATTGAAATTTATGGCTTTAAGGGTACAATAAATCTTGCAGATACATATGGAAATAAAATTAAAAATACTGACGTGCCAAATGAATACAGGCTTATCCTTAATGTTACGGGCGGAAGAGAAAATGAAACCGGTGATTTCAACTGGTATGAATATGACAAAAATTATAACCCAATAAGCTTAGGAACTCATTGTAAACTAGCGGATGGTGAATCCTGTCAGACGAAAAATAAAACAAAAAACAAAAGAAACGGATGTTATGGATATGCAGTTTATTATGAGAATGATGAATTAATATATAAAGTAGCGGATATAAAATGGTGATAATTATGAAAAAAACAAGTATTTTAATAGTTTTAATTATTGGAATTATTATATGTATTATGGAGTACACATTATGTATAAGTAAAGACTATAACATGGACACAAAAACAGATATAAACCTTATTGGTAATTACTCTTACGAAGATATAAAATATGATAGTTTCAAGAATAAAAGTCTTAAACAACAATATCAAATTTCTTTAAAAGAAAATAATGAATGCAGCATTAATCTTTATAGATATTTATATGATATAAATTTTGCTACTGACTACGAATCTGATTATTGTAAATATGAATATAATCCGTTGAATAATGAATTAATACTAGAGTTTGATAATAAAAGTGACTATTATGCAAGAAAAAAATTATCACTAGATATAAAAGATGGTGGAATAATTTATGATAAAGAAATACTTACAAGAAAATAAAATAAGTGAAATATTAGATATTATATTTTTTACATTAATGTTACTCGCAACTTTCTTAAAAGGTATAACAATAAAAAGCGTAATGTCTATTTCTATACCAATGCCATTATATAAAATATTGTGTGCTCACATACTTATTATAACCGCCACTATTGG
>OIZL01000480.1_pt1 | contig 29408 bp, 22 predicted proteins | sample 1588541 | NCBI WGS metagenome assembly OIZL01 (sample SAMN03283285) | human gut metagenome | biome: human-associated habitat; material: feces | host: Homo sapiens | place: Peru | collected 2012 | reverse complement strand
CTAAAAGGCTGTTTTTTATGTTTTTTGTTTCAGTCCCCCAGTATTTTTCCACTGAGCCAAAAAAAGTCTACGAGTCAACAAGTCTACGAGTCAACAAGTGGGGCGAAAATTTCGGGAATCGGGGGAAATCGGTTATCTTTGCAGAATATTATCTACAATCCATTATGACAAACATTAGACTAAAACTTTTTTCACTTGCCACAATTATTGCTTTTTCAGCCCTCAACGGCTTCGCTTACAATGTGGCGAAAAGTGAATTCCGCTCGGCGTGGGTGGCCACTGTGTGGGCTCTCGACTGGCCTACCACTGGTAAACCAGCCGAAACCCAAATGGCAGAGCTCGACCGTATGCTCGACTCGCTCGCCAACAACAATTTCAACGCAGTAAACTTCCAAGTTCGCTCTATGTGCGACGCCATGTACAAATCAAGCTACGAGCCATGGTCGAGTTATCTGACCGGCACCCGTGGCAAAGACCCAGGCTTCGACCCTCTGGGCTATGTGGTGAACGGTTGCCACAAGCGCGGCATGGAGTGCCATGCATGGGTGAACCCCTACCGCTTCTCCACAGGCGCAAACTGGGACACCGAGTTGGACCAGGAGTTGAAGAATAGCGGCCACTTACTCTCGCACAACAATGGTCAAACCACCACCACAATCCTCGACCCTGCACAACAGTGGACCATCGACCGCATTGTGAATGTGTGCCGCGAGATTGTCACCAACTATGATGTGGACGGCATTCTCTACGACGACTATTTCTACCCCAGCGGCATTCCCACCAATAGTTCGGCTGGCGACTACTCGGAATGGAAAAATTCGGGTACCAAATTGAGCTTCGGCGACTGGCGACGCGACAACGTGAACCGCATGGTGAAAGCCGTTTACGATATGATTCAAACCGTGAAGCCATGGGTGCGCTATGGCATTTCGCCTGCTGGCGTGGCTTGCTCCAGTAGTTCGGTGGCGAAGAAATACGGTATCGACCCATGTCCTGGCAGCGATTGGCAATACAGCAGCATTTTCTCCGACCCTATCGCATGGTATCAAGCCAAGACCATCGACTACATGTCGCCACAGGTTTACTGGACCAGAGGCTACAGCGTAGCCGACTACGCCAAAATCACCCCCTGGTGGGGCAAGGTGGCGCATAAGTTTGGCCGCCACGTGTATATCTCTCACAGCCTTGAGTCGCTCACCGGCGCAAGCAAGGGCGAGATGGCTCCTACCACAAAGGCAAGCGGCCCCAACAACACCTCTTACGACGAATATGTGGCTCAGGTGGAAATGAACCGCGAGACCAACTACGACAACGCCCCAGGCAGCATCTACTATTCATGCAAATACCTCTATAACCTCGGCGCAAAGGAATCGTTTGCCCACTATTTGAAGCGCACCGTGTATGCCTACCCCGCACTTCCACCAGCCATGACATGGAAATCGGCAACCAACCCCGGCACCGTGTCGAATGTGAGCAAGGTGGCTTACGACCTGTCGTGGACGGGCTTCGACAATGTGCGCTACACCGTGTATGCCGTGCCCGAATCTGTGCCACAATCCGAATTTAAGAAAGATGTGCAATATCTGCTCGGCATCACCTACGACACCCGATACTCCATTCCCGAAAACTACCGCGCCGGCTATCAATATGCCATCTGTGTGCTCGACCGCTACGGCAACGAATACACCGCCAAGTTCCTCGGTGCGCAAGATGCCACCCTCGATGCCCCTGTGCTGATTTCGCCAGAGGAAGGCGCAAAGGTGAGCGACCCATTCACATTTGCATGGCACAGCGTGAAGGGTGCTTCGCAATATACTGTGGAGATTGCCGACGATGCCGACTTCAAGCATGTGACCCACACTTTCGCCACGACCGACACCACCGCCGTTTCCACCTCGTTTGAGAGCGTGAGCAGCGATGTGAAGCACTATTGGCGAGTACACGCCTGTGCGCTCAACTTCAACGACGGTATCAGCGCAGCACGCGCGTTCACTCCTCACCGTCTGGAAGTGACCTATCCAACCAATTTGATGCAAGATGTGCCCAACGCCCCCACCATTCTTTGGACCAACACTGGCTCAGATGAGGTGAAGGTGGAAATCAGCACCGATGAGAATTTTGCTGATGGCAAAACCGTGTTCAGCGGCGTGAGCACCGAAAATAGAATCGCTGTACCGCTCTACATTCTCCACTCTGGCACACGCTATTATGTGCGCATCACCCTCGGCGACAAGGTGAGCAAAACTGTGGAGTTCACCACCGTTTACGGCGAATCGGTAGCACCAAAGTATGTGACACCTGCTTCCGATGGCGCCACGCTCAACAGCAACCAGCGAATTGAACTCGAACGCCAAGTGGCAGCCGAAAACATGATTGTGGAAATCAGTTCGTCAGCCACATCATGGGGACGCGCAAGATTCGTGGAAACAATGAAAAATTATCAAAACGCCACCACCCTCACCCTTGGCGAACTGAAGGTGAACAATGTGCTGCTCGAAGATGGCAAAACGTATTATGTGCGTGCCAAATCGTCGTACATCGACACAGGCGGCACACTCCGCGCCACCGACTACGGCGCCACACGCTCATTCGTGTATAAGAAGGTGGCTAAAATTGGCGACGTAAACGGCGACGGCACAGTAGATGTGTCCGACGTCACCGCCCTTATCAACCAGATTCTGGGCACCGCATCGTTCCCCACCGAACTCTGCGACCTCAACGCCGACGGCGTAATCAACGTGTCAGACGTCACCACCCTCATCAACCAGATTTTGAAATAACCCCCAAAAAATAACAATCCTCACCCAAAAGTGGGAACGGCACATCCACACCGTCCCCACTTTGAACCAGTATATGTTTTATAAGTGTCTATAAATCAAAAGAAACCTTACGGCATCAAGCGTAAATGATACCATAAAGTTCCCATTGTATGCAAGAAATCAATCTTGCGTTGTTTATATCAGAAGATGAATGGTTTGCTGCAAATTAGCGATTAACATCCATTAACTCATCTTTTGCTGTTTCAATGGCTGTAAGTTTCAAATCCTCTTCACCCTCTAAATCGCTTAGAATTTTATCAGCAAGCCAAAGGGTGAGCATTTCCTTTTCATCCACTTTGAAGTATGTTGCCATTTGAATTACTTGGCTTCTCTTTGCTCGCCTATCCCCACGTTCTATCTTACTGAACATTGGAGTGTCTATTTCTAAGTATGCAGCTACTTGACGCTGCAATATTCCTTGTTCGTCTCTTAGAGACCTTATCTTGTTTCCTAATAACATATCCGTTTTATTCTTTGTCTAATATTACGATTTCCCAATAGCCTCCAAATCTACCACCTGTTCGTTTAATTTTGCCTAATTCACGAAGTTTACGTATTTGCTTCTCAACTCCTCGTGAAGACATATTCAATTGCATTGCGATTTCAGCGGCTGTTATATGTGGGTCTTGTTTTATAATATCTATAATCAAGCCCTTTGTTTCCGAACTTCTTTCCGAACTTTTCGTTTTTGTTTCCGAACCTCTTTCCGAACCAAGTATGTCTGTTTCCGAACTGTTGCTATTCGTTTCCGAACTTTCACGACATCCTTCATGAACAGGAATAGTAACCAAGAACGTCAAGCGGTCATCTGTAGTTTCAAAGATGGCACGTGGTGAACCATTCTCTGCTAACTTTGTTTGTATTGTTGGAACACCAGTTGAGCGACCCTCTGTAAGGTCAAGTTCTTTTAAGAAATCACCCAAACGACGGTTGCGATAGCGACGGCTTTTTAGCATATCGCCCTTTTCTATATCCTCCTTGGAGATGCTTCTGTCAGGTCCAGGACAATTGAGTATAGAGATTCCGCTTGGTTCAATGGTAATCTCTATTGGTTCATGCTGCAAGAAATCTCTGTGATATACAGAGTTTACAACTGCTTCCTCAATAGCATCGTATGGATAGTTCCAAAAACGTTCTGCCTCCTGCCTACCGGAAATCTTACGCACATGCTCTTTGAGTACATTGCTCTTGATGTAATCCATTGTCTGTTTTATCATCTGCGGAACACTGCCTTTGAATGTAACTTCTGTGAAATTGTTTGGATCATTCATCTTTCCGTTAGGGAATGTCACTACATCAATCTGAGTGTAAGGGAAGAACTTGCTTGGATTCTCGCAGAACATCAAGGTTGCCACATTGCGAAGCAAACGGTTTTCTTTTGGTCCTGTGTACAGTTCCATTTGGTCAAGTATGGTAGAAAGCGGAGTCGTTGTCACATCATCAGCCAGTTTGCTACCCACTTTGACAAGATAATCACGAAGAAGCACCAGAGAAATATCTTCCAACTGGATGTCGCTATTGCCTCGTTCATCAAAAGGCACACGATTAGCCAACTCTCGCAATTCAACGAGAACTTCACCTCTTGCCTCAATGCTACTTGTGCCACTGCGAATGTAGAAATATTCTTTTGTCCCTTTCGCTGTTACGTTTACAGGCACAGAATATGGACGGTAACTGCCAGCAGGACACCATATAACTATCAACTGTTTGCCATCAACCTCCTCTACAGAAGTGCGAGGCAAGTAGTATGGAGCCATTTTGTTGTTGTAGCCCACCATCTCTTGCAAAATGTTATCTATATTTTCCATTGGCACGCCTTCTACAGGTCGTATTGCCATGCCTGTCTTATCATCGGTATCTACACCTACAATGATATATCCACCGCCAAGATCATCAAAGTCATTGGCGAAAGCACATATACTGTGATATATGCTTCCTGGGTTCCAACCTTTCTTGAACTCAATGCGGTTAGATTCTATTTTCTGCTTGTTAAGTAGGTCGTTTATGTTTATTGCGAGTGCCATAAAATGTTTTTTAATTGGGCATTATGTAGCCTTTGTCTTCAGCCTTGTTCACGATTTTAACCAAACGCTTACATTGTGAGGCAGAAGGTAAATTCTGCTTTGCAATATAGTCTGCAATTCCTTTTATAAAGCTACAATCACCATAGGAAAGAACGTTCTCTTTCATAAGGTCATTGTATACTTTCATCCAATAATTTGCTCCAAGATTGAAAATTTCCACAGATGCATCAATAGCTGCGTCAAACTTATGTGCACGTTTTGCTGCACGTTCTGCATTTTTTGTTTCTTCGATAGACACTAATGTTAACAAGAATGTTTCACCAAGTGTATATTTGTAATCTTGGAAATTCTTCCATACAGCTTGTGTACGTGATATGGTTCTAACGATACCTCCGTTTGCTTGATCCATCAAGAAGTTATGAGTACAATACGCAAGTCTTAACAATTCTTCTGCCAATTCAGGATAAAGAGTTTGTTTCTGCCATATATAACGCCAGTCTATATCTTTGCCTTTAGGGATGAGAGTCATGAGTTTGGCTATCGTATATGGTACTATCTGGGCTTTGTTACCACCTTTAGGATACCATGAAGCCTTACTAATCAATCCATCAAGAGTATCGAAAAGTATAACGGAGCTAACGCATTTACGGAAGAAATCCTCATTTATACTATCTCTATTCTCATCGTAAATTTTTTCAATAACACCAGCAAATCTATTGAAATTGATTGCAGAACTTTGGCATACTTGATGTGGATTCATCAGTATTGTATTGTAACATTTTGCAAGCTTTTCCTTTTTGATGACTTGATTCTTAGGATGCATCTCACAAAATTTCTTTTTCTGTGCTGGTGTCAGTTTCATTTGTTCCTGTTCCCATTTGCCTCGCGAACGCTCATAAAACCATATCGTTTGATATGGATTTCCATTTACAGGAGGTGCCATTACCTTTTTAGACAATTTTTCCATTAACACATGGAATGGGTGGTTAGAGAAAAAATCAGCCTCAGAAACAGCATTTTGGCTATTTGCACATTGTGAAATGGTCTTTGTTATGCTGTTATATTGCTCTACTTGTTCTTCAGACAAATCATTTTCAACATTCAAAACTGTCAATTTCATCGGAACATACAAATTATCCATGCCATAGCGAGCTTCTTTTTTAATGATGGCATTAGCCAAAGAAGCCGTCGTTTGACCTCCGTTGATAATTTGCAGATCCTTAAAATGTACTATTTGAGTTTTATCTGCAGAAAATGAAACAGAACGAGCAACAACAGCTATACCATTATTGAAAGTGAAGAAATTCTCAGGATGATTTATGATAGTATCTCTAATTCCTTTGTTGACTTTTCCTCTTACACTTAAAAATGCTCGCACATTGCCTTGTAGTAGTTTGCTTCCATATTTTAGGTAAATGTCAGCAAGAAACTTACCTGGCACAATACCAAGATAGGCATCATATTCACTGTCAACTCCAATGTCTGCTTTTAGACACTGGATACCATCACAACCAAAGTCGGCAGTATTTATTTCTATTATCTCACTTGAATTAGAGGCAAATGTTTGATAGAATCGTTCTAATGTCCATACGTTAAGTTCGACAGGACGACCCAAAAATTCAGGTTTAGACAAATTCTTTACTTGCTTGCTTAGTGTGGCATTAGACAATATAAAGAATTTGAAACGAAGGATTTCTGTAGATAGCAATCCTTTACCTATCTTTTTACGAAACTCATTTGCTATAATCAGTGCTGGATCGGAATCGTCACAATATTTGCTGATATTACCTTGTACACATTCATCAAGGAAATTCAACATATGTGTGTATATATCCTCTATACGTGAATTTGTAAGTGTTGGGGTACTATCACGTTCATTGGTAAAATCACTTGCAATCAAAATTAAAGCCCCATCAGCTTCATCATATGCGTAAGCATCAAATGCAAGCAATCTATTTCGAGAACCGCGCATCTCTACTGACATTGGTATAGGATCGTTAAACTCTCCGATTTCTTCCAAGTCCGAAAGATATTTCTCTATGAATTGAGTTTCAGGCTCAGTGCCTTCATGTTCGGCATTGAACCTCAATTCATCGATAAATTGTTTTCTATATTCCTCGATGTCCATAATTTAAGATTTATTCTTTACGAAATTTTAAACTTTTCTATATTTGAGAGTACAATATCATATTGTATTTTAGAAATTGCTTTAGGTAATTTCTCTCTCATAACTCTTGGAAAATCGTTTCCTTCAACTTTATATATATTCATAGCCTTCAAGTCGTATACATAATTGTCATTTTCGGGAGAAAAGTCAAAGCCGTATAGTCCAAGCTTAGCAAGAAAGTAATCCTTTTGGATAGTGGAGCTTATAGAGGCAATAATGTTAGTGACAAGTGCATTTAACCTTAATCCATTATATGATGTGCTCATCTTCTCTAAAGCATATACAACAAGAGAACCGCAGACTTCACTGTCCAATTGCTCTACTGATGAGATGTGAACAGTCTCCTTGCCTACAGCTATTGTTTTAATTTCATACCATTCTTCATCAAGCGAAAAATCCTTATGAGTCTTTTCTGGGCCAGTCCAACTCTCCAATGCCTTATCTAAACCTTTATCAGGAATCATCACACCTTTAAGAAAAAGTAGCTCACCAATCAACCCCATGATTTCAATCTCTGAGAGATTTCCATGATTAGGCTTAAACAATTGTTTCCAAGAAAAATAGCGAGTTCTTAAAGTGTGATAAGCGGTTTCATCGTCATTGATAACTGCACATGAAGACATTAAATCTTCACAAAAAGTGCAGAAATACTCAAGTAAAGAAGGTTTCTCCAATGAGAATCGCAAGAAAATGTCGTTGTTACAATTGATGTGAGATACACTTATAATCTCAGAACTTTTGGTTTTGGAGATTTTAAAACTACCTCTAAAGTCGAAAGAATAACGGCCATACTCGTCCCTTCCAACATAGATATTAATGTTACGATTATTACCTATGCGGATGAAATGACTTGCAGGGATATCTCCTGAAAGGATTGTGAAAATCTTAGTCTGCATCGTCTACCTCCTCTTCTTCTATATCCTCAATATTGAGACGTTGAAAAATCTTGTTTATTTTGTAATGAACAGCATTTTCCATTCCTTGTACTCCTGGCAAACCTATTGCAAAAGCGATAATTTTGTTATTGCCAAGTTCTGTACGGAATTTGGTCATTCGTTCATTCTCGTCAGATGTCGCTTCCTTGGGCGCTATAGGCATGATAATGAAAATTGGTTTCCTTTGCGGCAAGTATTGAAAATATGCTTTCAGTTTAAATTCACGTCCTTCAGTAGGTTCTCCTTTTGAAATCCAATCCTCTGTACATCTTTTTTCAGCAAGCTGTATCTGCTCCTTTGATAAAGCGAATTTGCCTTCTGAGCTACCACTTAATACTCTACGCCTTGAACTAATTTGTACTACATTTTTATTCCCATATTCAATAGAACGTTTCATGCACCTTATAGCTTTTAACCCATCGAAAGAAACATGCTCTTGGCTTTCACCACCTTCTATCACTATATCCCATAGTTCTATTCCTGTATTGTTTGGATCGGATAAAAACTCCAAAATGTTAGGAATGTGAAAATTACCATTTGCCATTGAACATTTTATGTTTTTAAGAAATGAAATTACTACATCCTTTGGTACATTCTCGAAGAATCTTGAAGTTCTATCGGATGCATCATACACATCTTTATTTGACTTTTTAACCAAATCCGTGTATCTGAGAGTGTATCCTCCAGCAAACAATCTGGCTATCAAATCACCTGTTTGTTTAAGGTTATTTCTGTTATGCTCGATGTTAAAACTCACATAAGGTGTATCATAGATATTTCCATAGAATGAATAGCGAACATCTAAGCCAAGAGCATTACGCATCTTATTGGATGCTGTTATCTGTAACTCCACGGAATTGTCTCGAACCTTGATACCAAAATCTTTTGGTGTAAGGCGTTGGTCGTACATATCTTTAATATTGTCTTTCAATTCTTGAGAAGATCTCGCTACTTCTGCATACCATTCTGCACTATTCTTACTTGTCCAAATTTGGAATATATCATCATAACCAGCACGATAGCCAAACCAACGTCCCATCTGCATTAACACATCAAAAGTTGAAGTGTTACGATAAAAGTAACTTACAAGAAGTCCTTCCAAAGTAAGCCCACGGGACAGGGCAAGTCCACCAACTGCAATGACACGTAAAAATTTATTGTTACGATAGTCAAGAGCACTGCTCTGTTTAGAGCCATTGACTACCATAATTTTAATTCTATCTATAGCATTTAGTATGGCCTGTTTCTGTATGATGCGCTCAAAAGTTATGTCATGAACATGTACAAAATGCTTATTCCAAATAGTTTCAAACCTTTTGTATAAAGGCAATGACTTATTGCTCTCCGAATCGTCACTAAAGTTGAATCGGATGTCATCTACTATTTTTTCGTGCAATGTTTCAATATGTTCAGCAATATACTTTTGTACTTTTATAAAACGGCTCATATTAACTAACATACTGCGTGGAGAGGAATGGTTTCCTCGTAAATCACGTATTGTATTAGCTAAATAGAAACAATAGACAGCTTCATCCAATGATTTTGGTAGTTGCCCATTCCATTCTTTTTTATGACGGTAATAAAATGTACCAGAATTTAATGTCTCGGCATCATTCTCTACCATATCATGATATTCTTCTGATGTGTAATCAGGTTCTTCTATATCGGTTATGTAGCGAAGATTCCTGTAATAAGGACCATCCTCATAGAATATTTTTTGAGCACCCACATAATTAGATGGTGGCTCTAAAGCATAAATAAAATGCTCAGGAAACAGATCTGCATTTCTCATGCTGTCAACGGAGTCTGGATCTATGAAAACATTTGCGAATGGCGTTGCTGTAAACCCTACATAAGTTGTATCTTTGAATAAGCGGCATACTTGGCGTATGAGCTTATTTGTTTTTGTTGGATCCGTTTCGTCTTTCTTGGTGTTTACGGATGCATTGTCTGCTTCATCGTCAATAAGTAACATTGGTATATCAATGTAACCCTTTACTGTATCAACATTTTGATCATACAACCATTTATAAAGTTTGTTTAATACAGATACATTCTTCTTAATGACAAAAACTATAAGTGAGTTTTGTGAATTTAAAGACATGGCAATTTTATCATGGTTGCCAACAAAATCACTTACACATGATGTAAAAGACGTAGCTCTAAGTTGCTTGTTGTCTTTTCCAACACCAATTTTGTTGCTAACCACTTGTTTGCCAACTTTTTTATACGTTATGCCGACAATACTTTCGTCTATACGTTCTTGCGTTTGCTGTCGAAGGCTTTCTGTTATACCAGCAAGGAGTATTACAACTTTATATCCAGCATCAGCAGCTTTGCAAATAAGGCCTGAGTATGTAGCTGTTTTGCCGGATTGGACATCACCAATTACAAGTCCTTTTCTAAATCTCTTACCCTCAAACTGCTCTTTTGGATTTCCAAGACAATTCATGATGTTAGGCAAAGTTTCTTCATCCAAAAGATTTATACTCCTAATGTTAAAAGAGGGATTTGCCAAGAGAAGACTTTTGTATCTATTCCAAAAGTAAGGATCTTCTATTTTGTCATTGCTGTACCATTCGTTAGCATTGTCGTAATCGTCAAATATAACATGCCCTTTAGCATGAGTTATCTGGAACTGGTATTCAATATCAGTAAAAAGACGTTTTTGGGCTTTGTCATCACATGAGACTGGAAACAAAGATACAGCTCTATCTATATAAGAACTAATGTTCTCATATTTTACCTCTTTACCAGCGCTTTTATCAGCGTTGATAAATCCATATGTAATTTGCTTTAATGATAAGTATAAATCGTCCGTCATATTTAACTCTTAAAGTTTTCAATAAGTTTAACTCTTATTTTCGGATACTTACAAAAAGGCTCAGATTTCATCAAGCCATTTATAATATCCTCATACGATTGATTACCTGTAGATTTTAATGTCGCGATCATAGTTACTGCAATCTGAAAGACATCATCGAATCTACTATCTGTTTCTTCACCAGAAATTACTTCATTAGATTTGTCTATATACATTTGCTGTGTTGGAATATTCCTTTCTATTTCAGTTAGTAATATTTCCAAATAACTATAATCGGAATCAGACATCTTTTCTCTGACAAATTTGTAAAGTTTACTTTCCCGATTTATCTGATAGAAAAAAGTATTATTACGTCCTTCTTTTCTATCCCAAATATAATCGGTATCATCATCAATCTTTACAGTTCGTCCTCTATAAGTTTGCTGATTCACCGAAATGTCCAACGCTTCAATAACAGTTCTCTTTAACTGATGAAGAATTCTCTTTGGTATGCTGGCATTCTGTTTCTTTATGTCAATACCCCATATGTCATCAAGAGAATTTGGAATGTCTACACGAATACGAGCATTCTTTGTTAGTTCAGCACGTGGTTTCATACCAAACCAAGTTCCCCAAATAATCAAACGATTATTGCGGTAAATATAAAAACCTTGTTTAGTTCTAAGGTTTTCTATTCCACCAATAAGTTTCTTATCGCTTTCACTCATGTCTGTAGCAAACGGCAAGACAAAAGGCTTGACATGAATAAGACGTTCCTTGCCTTCACTATCATTTATGGCAATGGTACGTTCCTTTTTATAGGTTGTCTTGGGATGATGCTCTAAAAAAGGATCAAGTGGTTTAACAGACTGTTTGTTGATGTACATCTTTAATTTTGAAGTTGTGGTTTGGGACAAGAATCTATGATAGATCAATGCCAATGTCTTTTCAAGAGATTTTCGCAAATCAATAAGTGTTTCATATACTTGTCCATCACTTGATTTGGATATAACATCGAAATCCTGCCAAAGCACAAGTGTTCCTTTCTTATTTTCTATCAATGAGTTTATATACGGAAGTTTACTTATTTCATTTTCTGTAAGTTCTTGTACAATCCAGTCCTGTTTCTTCTGAATATAAACATAATCCCATGTATAAGCGTTGAGATTTGAATTCGTGTCAAAACTAACGACAGTTAGATTTCGGCATTGGGAAAGTGAAGCTGCTTTCATTCCCAAACCAAAGCGACCTAAATCATCCTGTTTACGTTCTATTTCTGAAGCCATGCAACCATAACGCATAGCTTCAAATAGTTCATTATTTGTCATACCGTCACCATTGTCCATAATGCCAACAGCTATTGAGTCGAGGGGATTAGTAGGAAATAATACTTTAACGATTGAAGCATGAGCACTGATACTATTATCAATAACATCAGCAACCGCAGACTCAAAGGTGTAACCCATAGAACGCAAAGAGCCCATTAGAGTTGATGCCTTCGGTACATTGATTTTATCTTTGCTCATATTTCTTGTAATTTTTAGAAATTTTTATAATTTGAGAAAAAACTGCTTTTGCAAGCAATGGCGGAACTGCATTTCCTATTTGTTGTTGTATGTGAGATATCGGGCCTTCAAAGATAAAGTTGTCTGGGAAACTTTGTAAACGGGCTGCTTCTCTTACGGAAAGTCCTCTATCCTGATATGGGTGAATCAACATACTTTTACGATAGTTTGATATTACAACAGAAGGTTTGTTTGCAACAAGTCTTTTGTAAATTCCACTATGACAACGCCCCTTGTCCGCATAATTTTTCATCAAATAATCAGGAATGTTGCGCCAATTTCCACCTTGTGGAATATGCCGATACCTTTCTATAACAAGTTCATTGTTGCGTGACACATAGTTCTGTGTAGCAACATCTGATTTCTTGCGCATTTGTTGTGCATAATCACTGGACTGCTCAAAAGGTATCATGTAAGGTGCTTCTGCAAGCATTTGTCCATTAGCAAGTATTGGTAAATCTTCTATAGCTTCTTCAACAGTGACTTCATAATCAAATGGTTTTGGAAATTCGAATTCTATTCCATTCTTATTCCCAACCATAAAAAAACGGTTCCTTTTTTGTGGTACTCCATAGTCAGAAGCCCACAGGACTTCAGATTTTACTTTGTATCCTAATTCTTGGAAACAATTTTCAATCATGGTCTTTGTTTGGCCTTCATTGATGTTGGTAAGCCCCCACACGTTTTCTAAGACGAACCATGTTGGTTTAATTTCTTTAACCAATCTTACAAATTCTAAGAATAAAAAATTATTCTTATTCTCCATATTCCTTGTCCGTGTATTGGAAAGGGAAAAGCCTTGGCATGGAGGCCCTCCCATAATTACAAACACAGGATGATTTTTGGAGATAAGATCAGATGATTTTATATCCTTAATATCACCTTGGTGTACTTCTGCCCCCTTGTGATTTCGCAAGAAGGTTTTAGCTGCACTTGGATTAATTTCTACAGCATGACTGATTTTTATTCCAACCATTTCTGCACCAAGACTTAGACCTCCTGCACCAGAAAAAATATCTATTCCGTACAGCATTGTTTTTTGTTACTCTTTATTCATTTATTATAATTCAGAATTTGTTTTAACAACATTCTATTATGTTCTTTACAAGTGACAGATTATCTTTTAAAAGAATTGTCAATTATTGACTACAAAAGTAAGAAATCTTATTCAGACGAAAGAATAAATAATTGGAAATCTTTACTTCTAGCATCACATTTCTGTAATTTGAGGCGATTTGTGATAATTAACGCTACAAATCGCCTCTCATTGTCATTTTCTGGATAAACCTTGTGATTTCTTTTTTGGTGATGCTCCTAACCCCAACTTCTGTGTTCCGTCCCAATTAGTGAGTTGGTCAGCACAACCATTGGTGCCACCGAGTGAAACGTATGTATCTGCGCTACACGACATGTGGTTAATGAACGAAAGGAAGTTCTGAATGATGGGTCCTGTATAAACAACCTCATCGGTAGCAAAGAGTTTTGTCCAGTGTGCGACACATTCTCTCCGATAGTTGCCACAACCATTCCAATCCATGCTTGCGAGAAATCTGTCAGCAGCAGATGCTACTCCTTGGGGAGAGTTGAGCGCAACATCGCCTTTTGTGGCAGTTGCCATAATACCATAATAGATTGCTTTGGCTTCTTTCTCATCGAAATCTATTCTGCTTGATTGCGAAAAGTTTTTGAGCTGTTCATTACCTTCACTAATGAATCGGTCAAGTACACCTTGGTATCTGTCTTGTCTTGCCTGTTCTTCACGTTTTGCCTCCGCTTCTTGTTCCTTGCGTTCTTCCACACGTTTAACAGCTTCAATTATTTCTGGATGCTTTGTCAAGTCGTTCCATTGAAGAACCAAGATTTTGTATTTCTCCCATAGAGTATTGTAATCTGTTTTGAGCTTTGCAACATCTACACTTTTAGAGGACAATTGGGTATTGAGACTTTCAATAACGGCATCCTTTTGAGCGGTTACTCGTCTGACTGCGTTCTCGTCAAGTTGCGATATGCGTTGTTTCACCTCCGTATTCTCGGCCTTTAGTGTATCATTCTCATTCCTCAATGCCTTATTCTCAATAATCAGTTTGTTGAGTTGCTGCATATAGTAAGTGTAAGTTTTGTTGACAGATGCCCGTATACCATTATTCTGCTTGTCACGTTCAGCGTTGATGGCAACGACAAGAGCCTTGATAGCATCATTGATGCTTGTTGTCCGTTTCTCTCGCCAAGTCTTTTGTCCGATAAGTGCAGGAATAGGAATGGCAAGTTCTTTCTTAACGGCATCCATTGCCTCTTGAACAGGTGTCTTGATATTGAGAAGAGGGAAGGTGAGCTCTTGCTTGTCAATAGTGGCAAGAACAGCGTATTTCCCCACCTTGTCAAGAGCAGCTTTCGCCTGACGCTCTGCCTCAAGAGTAACCTTGTCCTTGTGTCTACGTCCACGCCTTTCCTCAGGAGGCAGTTCATCGTAAGGAATGCCGCGTGCAAGACCATACTTGCAGCCAACCTCATTGTGATAGTCTGTATGAAGTTGCGAGAGATATTCCGACTTTGCTTTTCTCGTCTCTCCCCACACCTTGGCATAAGACACACGCTCAACATAATCCTTTGAGGCAGTATGCTTGGTGTAGTTGTCTCGCTCCTCTTTTGGTAATGCTCTCCATTCCTTAGTTGAAAGCACTATGTCGGGATTGTTCTTGTTGACATACTTGCTACCAATGCGTCCACGTTTCTTGACTTTCTCCACAGGAATAGTCTGTACATGGGCATGGATGCTCGTTTCGTCACAATGGACGGCAAAACTAATGATGTTCTCCTCGCCCCATTTGCGACAGGCAAAGTCGTAGGTGTCCTTTGCCCATTGATAGATGCCTTGTTGCAATACGATGTGGCTATGGTCTGCATCAGGATTGGCGGTGTCAATCTTTTGGTTGCCAAATGCGAGGTTGTACAGCACGTCGTGGTCGCCACTGAATATCATGCCGACAGTGCAGTTCGGACTGTTCTTTGATACTTGGTCGGGATGCCTGGCATCCATGTATGGTTTGAAGCCCAATTCATCAAGACGCATCTGAATGCGCTCGTGGAGTGGAATTGTGTTAGATCCAAGCGGAACAAACTTTCCGCCTCTGACGATTTCAAAATTGAGATTCTTGCGAGAGAAATTATAATGGTTGTTCTTGTCCTTGTCGGCATTCTTCAACCGATAGACATTCTCGTCCCAACCTCTACGTTCCGCCTCGTTACCCACTTGGGCGGAGAAAGATTTCTTGTCTTTGCCGACATGGATAGCGGCACGTGGTATGTTGCTTTGCATATTGTATTTCAGTCTTGTTGTACATTGTAAAAGGCGTAACTCGGTATAATGGTAGCAGGTCTCGGGCGGAGCCTGAGCATAATAGAAGGACTTTTTAAGTGAACAGCGTCAGCAAGTGAATCTAAAAGTCCCTATTATGTTCATGGACTTTTGCAAAAAGTCGGCTCCCTCATGAAAGACTGCCTCTATCCTTGACTGTCCGTCATCTGTGCGTTTTCCGTCCGGTAGGTTGGATTACGATAGACCACCTTTGTCATCATCTCGTTGAGTCGGTCGGCAATTCGGTCACCATATCGCTGACGGATTTCCTTGGGCTCAAGGTTTGTGGTGAAGACCGTGAACAGTTGTGCGTCATACCGCATAGCCAAGAGCTCCTTGATGGGATAAATGAAATTGCCGTAGTCCTGCACTTCAGCAGGTTCAGTCCCAATATCGTCTATACCTAATATATCAGCTTCCGCCAATTTGCAAAACTTATTATAGTCCGTCTTGCGGAATTGCACAATCTGCATGGCATTGACAATGGTAAAACTATAGTAGTTATCAGAACTATGTCCTGCATTAGGCGGTAGGTTCGGTTTGAGGATTTCCAATCGCCTGACAAGGTTCTGCAAAGCCTTAAGCATAGTGGTCTTACCGTTGCCGCATCCGCCACATAGAACAATTCCGAACTTTGCAGTGTTCGCAGTCAGGCAATTGGCTACCTGTTTGAGTTGCTCTTCAACAAAACCATTATAGATAAACCTGCGATAGCGGAGCTGTACTTCCATAATATATGCTGCCAGAAGATACTCGTATGCCTGTTCTTCAGACATAGGCAATCTAAAATGCTCCTTCGTAATCCGCCCCATCCGCAGGAACTGGACAAGTCCTGCGATTTTCTTTTCGTTTGCTATTTCCATATACACCTCCGTTTTTACTGTCAAAAATCTCACACCTTCCCTTTATAAAAGAATCTTTGCTTTGGTGTTTGTCTTTATCTTTAATATGTATCAAGTCCTGTGTCAAACCATGCGTCAAGTTATCCGTCAAGCCTACTGTCAAGTCACCTGTCCATTCAAGCAGTGTGTAATTGGACGGTAGATGCCGTGATTTGCCTTCTGTAAAAGCGATAAGTTTGCGCTCGGCTAAATGCTTCCGTACCGTGATGACAGTTTGCCTTGAAAGGCGCAAGTCTTCACATATTCTTGTTGTGGAGCACGCAAACGGCATCTTCCAATACCGCTTGTTGCTCTCGTTCACAAGGTAGGTAAATAAGGCTATCTCACTCGCTGGCATTGGCGATAACAAAGCAGAACGCCAAAGCTGGTTCATGTATTCTATATACGTCATACGCTCTCTTTACTATCGTTGTCGTAAGCATTAGGCAAGTTCTTGTCCATTTTACTCTTCCGTTTGCAATAGCCTACAACTGTTTCGTTCATGGAGCGAGCGTGGGTAATGGCTTTGACTGCCGAGGCAGGGTACATATTCTTGTTGCCAAACTTGATGTGTTGCAAGTAGCCTGTGCGATGCCACTGCCATAGGGTAGCAGGACATACATTGAAAATCTTGCAGACCTCCTCTGTTGTAAGAAATGTTTCCTCTGGTTTTTCATTATGAGAGGATGCCATTTGCTCCTCCCATTCCTTGCGTGATTGTGCCAATAGCATATTGGCAAAGTGGTGAAGATCTTCGGTAGTAACGGTAAGCGCAACCTTTCCTCCCATTTTTGTCAATGACATGATATCAACCATATTTGTTCTTTTGTTATTCGTTATACATACGCTGTTTTGTTCATAAACCAGGATGCTCCTTCTCGCAGCGTGATAAAAAGAGACACCGCCAATCCGCTGGTTTGTCGGATTGACGGTGCAAAGGTATATGGCTTTTGACGGCTCTCGATGAGATTTGAATAGGTAGTAGGATGCGACTACTATTGACTACTCTTTGTTAATGGAATTAACGTGACAACATCAAAAATCCTTAGCCAAATGCTGTTCTGCGTTTGGCTAAGGATTGTAAATGGTAGCAGATTGTCAGAAACGAAATATGCTGCGACAATATGCAATAATCATAGAAAGGAAGTTCTTGCGTCCTAATTTGCGGTCGTAGAAGTACACCTTGTTTTCATCGGTGACATTGTAGCCTATGGCATTTCATAAAGACCTTCTGTGATACTTGATTTTCTCCTCAACCTCCTGACTTCGTCATCGTGTCACCCAAAAATCTTCATCAAAGAGTTTGGCGGTTTTCTGATGTCTTGCCATCAGCATTGTTTGGGTGTAAACCTCCTTGTTCAGAGGTAGTTTAATTTGTATGATTGTGATGGTCTTTGCTAATGCAAGCACCTTGTCTACGCTCATCTTAATCTCTGAGATTTTCAGCATACGTTCCAATTCTTTGTACACTTTCAAAGCCACAAAGCAGATGCATATATGAGCCTCAATACGTTTGCGTGTAAAATGAAACATGGGGCGTATCTCTATCTTTGATTTTGCAATACGGAAAAGGTTATGAGAAGCTTTACATAAATTATACAGGGCTATCAAAGAATAACGCTCCAAACTGAACAAGGAGAAAGGTAGTGAACTTCTCGATGCCGCTGTCGGCTGGGCCACGGGTAAGTCAAAGGCTCTGAAAGGCGAAATAGAGGGCTTACACCATGAGATTTCCACTCACGAGGAGACCATCGGGCAGTTGCAGGGCAGAATCCAAGCCATGCTGAACGCCCACCACCGTGAACTGATGAAGCTGGAAGCCAAGCTCCAATCCGAACTCAACCGCAAGGATGCTGCACATACGGAGGAAACAGCGAGGCTCAAAAACCGCATATCATGGCAAGACCGGATTATCGACTGTCTCAGTTTCCTGCTGCTCAAAACAAGCGACATCTTCCGAAAGGCGGTAAACGGTATCATCCGTTTGGCAAGGGATTATTACAAGCCCCGTTTCGATGCGGAACAGGTAGCGGACATCAAGAGTGCCCTAAACTTGTTTGGTGATGACAAACTGTCTCACCGGGCAGTCGGGGATTTCCTGTATATCACAGCCACGCAGAAAGGCAAACTGGATAACCGGGAGCAAATCAAAGCCAGACGGGAAGTCGATAACGTGGTGGATGGACAGTGTGATCAACAGCCGAAGAGAGGGCTTTCGATGAGAAGATAAACAGAGTGCAAATGTTAGTGATAATAATCGTAATATTTTGACGTACAACCGAATAAAAAGAGTAACTTTGCAAATAAATTAAAGAAGATTATGACTAAAAAGAAAAAACATACCAAGAAGAAAAGACAGCAGCCTAAAACCAAGAAACAAAAGGTAATGGCTAAGCAATCCATCAATGGCTTTAATCTATTTGAAACACAAATGCGCACTATGGGTAAGCGCTTGCTTGAGGTCTTTAAGGATAAAGATACTATTAATGCAACTTTAAGAGAGCATATTGAGACGATTGAGGGCTATTTCAGGAAATATGATTCTGTGCAGTTGCTTGGAAGCATTGGATTATATTTATTAGATAACCTTCCCAATCTTGAAAAGCATTTTATGGCACAGATGAATGGCACAGAGATGCATCTGGACGAAAATGCTGAAGTGATAGCGGAATATGCAATGAACTTTGGTCTTTCAATGCCAAACGATGGCATAGAAAATCCCACAGATGAAGTCGTTAAAAATTTGAGAAATCGATTGAGGACCTTGTTCATGACATATATCTATCAAGATATGCCTTTAGTTGATGATCCTATGCAGTCCATTGATTGGATGATTCATATGGATACTATAGTTGTTCGTGGTGATGGTTATCAAAATCATGTATATGAAGTATTTAAAGAAATGTTCTTCCCTCATACAACCTTTTTCCAACAACAATTTGGATATAGTGTTGATCAACTATTTGAATTCTTTATGGATTTGGAAAATAGAGTTATATGCAAGATTGCTAGTCCAGAGAATATCTATGGCGTAACAAAAATGCATGAACGGTGGAAGAAATGGGAAGAAAAGACATTTGGTCCTATTGACGGTGAAGCGACATTAGAGAATCGAGATTTCTCAAAAGGTCTGTTTGGCGCGTTCTTTGAGGCAAACCCGGATGTAGCGCACACGGATGACGGTATGCAATTCCTGATGTATCAACCAAATGATTATGGGAATTCTGATAAGATATTTTGGGTTTATCCTCAAAACGAAGTGGAAACAAGGATTCTAGATTCTCTTTCTATGAGATTTGGCGATAATTCTGCTTTTCTTGCAGAAAGCGAATTCAAAGGCAGTATTATGAATGGTCATAGTATTTTTGAGAAACCATTCGTTAAAGATGGTGATAAATACTATTGCTTTACTCCTATGATTCCTCATAGAAATCTGTTCTTGATTACAGAAAAGCTTATGATGCGCGATGGAGCCTATTACCAGAAGAAATTCCAGCAGAACACAAGTCCGATTAGCCGAGATGTTTATATTGAGAATAAAGTAAAGTCTGTTATGGAGTCATTTCTGTCAGATGTCACATTTTATTCTTCTGTTCATTACAAGATAGTGGAGGATGAGGTAGAAAAGAATCCAGAACTAGATATTCTTGGCGTTTCAGATAAGGCTGTCTATATTATAGAAGTTAAAGCCCATGAACTTTCTTATAAGGACAGAGTTAGGTTGGATGGAGCCAAGTATAAATTCAAGGCATCTGTAGCTGAGGCATGTAAACAATGTTGCAGGTCAGTTGATTTTATCAATAACTCAACAGAACCTATATTTGGCACACAACAAGGGGCCGTTTTAATTAACAAGACAAAACCAATATACAAGATAGCTGTAACCTTTCAGCATTATTCTTCGTTGTTGGGACAGATGGATAAACTTGTGGCTGCCAGTTTGATGGAGGAACGCTTCCGTGATACATGGGTTGTGTCATTATTTGACTTGATGGTTGTTGCTGACTTTGTTGAATCAGAAGATGAATTTTTATCTTATCTTGATATGCGAAAGATTATTAATACTAATCATAGCACATTTCATGATGAACTTGATTTGCTGGGTCAATTCCTCAATGAGAATCTGGCTGATAAGGTAATTGCCAATAAGCCAATGATGATCATCGGCGGATCTAGTGATATTGATGAGGAATATGCAAAGGATTTCTATCCGCCAATAAATCTTAGCTCCGAAAAGGAGTGAATGTATCAAATTGACATGAACCCAGAAAGTTTTTTGTCTAACTTGGGGTTCATGTCAACCTGTAGCTTTTATATTACAGAATTATTATTGCAATAATTATTGTGTACTAATTATCATCAGAATCTGCGTATAGTTCGCATTGCCGGATAACGGTTCGAGGGTTGCTTCTTGTTCTTCAGGCGGGTACTTGTACTTTTTGAGCAATCGTTTTACCATAGAACGCTCTTTGTTAATGGAATTAACGTGACAACATCAAAAATCCTTAGCCAAATGCTGTTCTGCGTTTGGCTAAGGATTGTAAATGGTAGCAGATTGTCAGAAACGAAATATGCTGCGACAATATGCAATAATCATAGAAAGGAAGTTCTTGCGTCCTAATTTGCGGTCGTAGAAGTGTACATTGTTATTATCGGTGACATTGTAGCCTATGGCATTTCGTAAAGACCTTCTGTGATACTTGATTTTCTCCTCAACCTGTTTCTTGACAGCATCGGACTCGTATTCCAAGTTTATATGATACTTGCTGAAATACTTGTCGAAACTACTTTTCTTCAGGTTGAACTCATCGACCAGCAGACTGCGAGGAATTGTAGGAAACAATATGCCGTCCTCTATTGCACAATGGATAATGACGGCTGCATCATCTGGATGTTCACCTCTGATAAGCTGGTGAAGCCCGTGATGGATAGCATAGTATTGGGCTGCGAATGGAGTATATTCAATAAGTTTGGTCGGACGTTCCTCATTCGACACCCCACGAATAATCTTCAAGAACCCTAATACCATCTTTTGGGTAATGCCATCAAAGTGCTTCCGTATCAGTTCCTTGGTCAATGCCTCCATCTCGTCATAATGGCTGTTTCCTCTAATGGCAATATATTTGAGTGTCTTGCGGATTGAAGGTTTCTTTGCCAGTTCTTCCCAAGGTGTAGTTTGGTATGACATAACAGCAAGAATGGTCATGCCGAAGGCTTCAAGACTTGGCTTTTCGACATTCTCGTTCACTTTCGTTCCATCAAACTCTTCCTTTATGAGCGAAAGCATGAACCTAACGTTCTCTTCTGTTATGTTGCGAGGCTTGCCGAACTGCTGTTCAAGATCCTCGCCGAGTTCGTTTATGTTCATGCCTTTCGGTAATTTAACTGTCTAATTCTGTCGTTGAGCGTTGACAACTTGCTTATCAGTTCCTCAAAAGAAGGCACCTGTCCGAAAATCATGTGCTCGCACATGAACTTGTAGTCATTTTGCCATAGCCTTGCAATATCATCGTTGGGCACGATACATAATGTGGCAGGATATAGCTCATCATAGTTGAAGCCCTTAAGTCCGATGAACTTTCTGCGATGTTCAAGTACCGCCTTATACAGGGCTTCGTTGTGGATTGCACGGTCAGCAATTTTGTTTTCAGAATCCATCATCATTGCCAAATCATATATATGGCGAGACATACGCTCCACTCTGACCTCGTTCTTCCTGAACTCTTCATGCAGCAGGAATACCTTTTCAAGGAAAGTACGCTCGGGGATGACAGCGTTCACCTCAAATGGCTTTTCTGCAAATGGAGCTTTGCTGAAATGGGCGTCAATAGCAGCGTTGATAGCCTTTTTCTCAATCGGCTCCATCATTGACCTGCCGCTGATTTCTATCTTTACCGTATTCTTTATATATGGTGATACTTCATACAAACTATGATAGGTTATTGTTATCACTTCTGGGTCAGTTGTCGTAACTGGTGTAATTACAACATCCACAGAAAAGGCATCTGCCCGTATACCTAAATCCACTAAAGCTTTCCTTACATCATGCTGCATCTTCTCTCTTACAAAAGAACAGGCGGCGCGACGTAGTCTGTCACTGATTTGAGTCTTCGACAATTCACCGCTAAAGCCAAGAAATTCTCTGCTGAGTGCAATATCCACGTCTTCGGAGAATCTGGCTATCAAGTTCCAGCATTTGCTAAGACTTGTACCTCCTTTGAAAGCAATATGTTCTGCATATGGTAAAGTATGAAGGGCTTTCAACACCTGAGTTACCCACCAGTCTTTTTCGATACTTGACGGCGGCAATCCGGTCTGCAACGCTACGGTATTGATAGCTTCACGTTGTCTATCTTCTGGTATGTCTATGAATTTCATCGTGCAATTAGTATTTTGCGCACCCATGCAGGGGCAAGTTTTATATCATGGTTGAAATCGTTGTCGTTTACATTCTTTGCGTGCTCGACAAGCTCGTTGCGTTCCTTGTCGGTTATTTTTTCTTCGCCTATGGTGCGCATGGCTGTTACAACAAGCATCATCAGCTCTGATTTATAGGCAAAGTTCTTGCCCGAAGAAGAATGCTTGAACAGGATGCCACGCCCGTTCCCGATCTTTATCCTACGTGGTGCACCGTTGGTCAGGAACACGACATTCATGGGCATCTGCGTGGACAATCCGAGACGATTCAAGGCATATGCTCCCATAGGTACAATCTTCGCCTTGTCTCGTTTGGCTATAGCCTGGGCAATGTCTTCAACAGACGGATAGATAATGCCAAGTCCATATTCCTTGTCCTCTTTGGGGTAATAATAGATACCATGAGCCAGCCGCACCAACATTCCGTCGGTGTACATCCGATGAAATGTTGACTTCACGGCTGATGGTGTTCCGCAGTCTGCATAGTCTTGTTGGAAGACTATAGAACCACGTCCTTTTCCTCTAAGCCTCATTTCTATCTTATTTACAGTGCTTTGGCTTGATGTCTGTACCATATTTTTGAAACTTTTTTATTATATTTTTGGTTCTTGTTCGTCTGCAAAGGTATAGTGTTTTCTTCTAAACGCCAACGTTTTTATTGAATATCCGTTTTTGAAACGCAATTTTGGCAAACTCGCAATAGGTCAGTCTATCAATTTCACCAGATCACGTTTCATCTCGTTGTCGATTTCTCTGTAACGTGCAAAGGCTCGACTGCCATCTGTGTGTCCCGAAAGAGATGCAACAAGATTTGGATCTTTTACCTTCTTATACAGGTTGCCGATGAACGTCTTTCTTGCAGTGTGGCTTGTCGCAATATCGCAGATCGGTTTCTGTACGGGTTCACGAGTCTTGTTGTCAATAACAGTCACCATGCGGTCAATGCCGAGCAGTTTCAGAATTTTCTTAATCTGACGGTTGTATATGTTTTGGTTTATTTTTGGCAACAACCTTGTTTCAAGTTCGGCATACTTGGCGAGTATGGCTTTTGCCTTGTCGTTGAGAGGTACACGAATGGTGCGTGGCTGGTGGTTCTTGGTCTTTTCAGCAATGTATTCCACTGCACCATCAACGATGTTGGCACGTGTCATCTTTTCAAGGTCTCCCACACGGCAGCCGATGAGACAATGAAACATGAATATGTCACGATATACTTGTGTGGATGGCGTTTCATTACTGAGGTCGGCATAGTAGACTTTGTCACGCTCTTCAAGTGTCAGATAGAATGGAGGGCTGTCCAGCACCTTAGGCATCTCAAAGGTGGCGAAAGGGTCGTTTGTCGTGATATTATGCTTCAAGCACCAGTTCACAACCGTGCGTATTCTTCTGAATATGGTATTGATGGAGTTTTCCGTTAGTTGGCGTGGTTTGAAACGCTCCTCTATGTCATCGAAGATTTGAGGATAATGCTCATAATATTCAGCCTCGTTTACCAGATATTTATGAAACTCACGCAAGTCATCGGCTGTTATGGCATCAAGTCGCATGGTGTAACCTCGTCTACGCATGATTTCCCTTTGGAAACGCTCGAAGTGCTGCAACTTACGTACGTTATGCTCATGATGCCTTATAGATTCCTTTTCCATTGGATGGTTCTCGGCATACTGTTGGCATTGGTACACAAGGCTGTATTCGTCACCTTTTCTGCCTTGGCGGATGTTGATGTTTGGATGATGAAACTCCTCAATAACACCTTTTAGCCAACGGCTGTCCGCTCCATGATAATATTGTGCGGATATAAGTGCCGTCAAGTCCTGCACGGCTTTGTCGAATGCCGTGCGCTTTGCCTCCGCTACAAGAGCCACACGTGTCTTGTAACCCTGCCGTTCCGCGCTCCAATGATTAGGATTGATGGATAACTCGCTGACAGCCTTGATGTCAGTCTTGCCGTCACGCACACGGAAATAAACGTGCGCCTGGTCGGTTATATTGTTCTTTGCCGAGGTTTCTCGGATGAATGCTGTTACTTTCATGCTACTCTATATATAATGATGTATAACTGGTAGATTGTATAAACGTTAGTTGATGAGGTTGACAAGATTTACTTTCGTTTCCTCATCAATCTCTCTGTATCTGGCGAAAGCTCTGCTTCCGTTTACATGTCCTGTCATGGAACTCACAAGTTCGGGGTCTTTCACTTTCTTGTATAGGTTGCCGATAAAGTTGCGTCTTGCCATGTGGCTTGTAGCGACATCACATATTGGCTTCTGGACCTCCTTTCCGGTGACGGTGTCAAGGATAGTAACCATTCTGTTGATGCCACATTCTCGAAGTACGGCACGGATGCCCTCGTTGTATTGATACACTTGCTTTGTCGGCAGAAGTTTTTCTTGCTTGCCATCGTAACGTTTCAGTATCTCCATAGCCTTTGTGGTAAGCGGGACGCTCACTGTCTGCGACCGTTTGCGCATGGTTTTGTGTGGAAGATACTGCAATATGTCACCGACAATATTGTCTTTGGTAAAAGAGAACAGGTCTCCGACTCTACAACCCACCATTGATTGGAAGATGAACAAGTCACGATACACTTCTAACTCTGGTTTGTTGCGTAGGTTTGCATTGTAAACCTTATCACGTTCTTCTATCGTCAGATAAAAAGGTGTGCCTTGCACCGCTGCAGGAATAGTGAATGCATCGCATGAGCGGTTTGTTGTAAACCCCATCTTGATGCACCAATGCCCAACAATACGCAGATGATGCATGATACCGATAATTTGTGTGCTTGACATCTGCTTGGGAGGGTGCATGCCAAGGTTGAACTGTTCGTAAAACTCTGGGTAGTCATTGTAATGAACATATTCGTTTACGACATACTCACGAAAATCAAGATAGTCTTCGGGGCGGATGGTCTCGCAATAGAGCGTGAAGCCTTCCTCTCCTTCTATTTCCCTCTTGTAGGCTTCATAGCGTTGAAGCTTCTTGATTGTTGGTTTATAAACGAGTGCTGATTTCGGACTCATGGGATGTTCCGTAATATATTGCTCCATTCTCAAAGCAACAGTAGTCAATGCCTCTGCTGGATTTGAAGTAGGATAGACACATTCATCAATCACATTCTTCATCCATGCAACATCAGCAGTCGCAGGGTTATACTGATAGCTAAGAGCCGTTATAATGGTCTGCACCAAGACCTTGACTTTCTTCTGCTCGTCAGATGGTACTTTCTTTGTCCTACGATAGGAAAGTGCATCATTGTCCCAATAGTCAAGCATAACCTCAATGTCGGAACGTACTTTGAGGTCAACATCCTTATCTCGGAGTCGAAAACAAAGATTGGCTTTTGCAGGAGCGTCTTTGTCTTTGGTCTTACATTCCTTTGTGATGATGGTAATCTTCATGTTCCTATGTTTTTTATTTCAGCCACAAAGGTAATATCTTTCCCGTAAATGTTCCCACATATCCCCAATAAACCTTGATTCGTTTAAATCTATTTATGATTTGGTTTTTGTACTTTCTTTCCTTATTATCAGTTATTTACAGGTATTACCATCAAAATTCTCTTAATCGAATCAATGCAGTTTTAGTATATACAGTTTCCACGCTTTTTTGTGCAGTAAGGTTTTTAATCCGGGGTTAAAATTTGTAAAAATGGGGTGGGGGTTAAACCAAGTTGTTGATGGTTAAGTCTAAAGTGCAAAAGGAATTTAAAACCAGTACATTTGCTTGTACACAATACTATATGCTTATGACAACTCTTTCACTCCGCAACTCGATACTTTCGCTCATGCTTATCGGTGGCATGGCAGTGAGTGTGAACTCTTTCGCACAAGGCCGTCGCGGTGGATTTGGTGGCAATCGCCAAAGTCCTTCCGTGCAGCAAAGTAGGGCCACAACCTCAGAAAGGCGCTCTACTGCCCCACAGAGCCGTTCGTCTTATGGCAGGTCGAATGTCACGCAAGGTCGTTCAACAGCCACGCCACAGCGTTACGAACGTGCCGCCAGTAGTTCGGTAGGACGTACTGCTGTGCAGGCGCAACGTGCTACACCACGTTCGGCAGAACGAACCACCACGCCCTCTAAGCGCAGCGACAATACCACACCTCCACGCCACAATGCTGGTCCCACTCAAGACTATCGTCAGCAAAGTGTTGGCACAGTGCAGCAGCGTCTGGGTTATGGCACCGTCACACCGCCAAAGCGTAGCGATAACAGTGGGGTTCAGAGCGGTGTAGGCAACCGTTACAATGGCAACCACAACCGTGGCGACCGCCCTAACGGCAACAACTATGGTAATAACGGAAATCACTACGGCAACGACCGTGGCGACCGTCCTAACGGCAATTATGGCAACCACTACAGTGGACACCGTGACTATGGCAGGGACTACGATGGTCGTCGTCCAGGCTACCACAACCCACACCACAGCAATCCTCGTGGCTACGACAACCAGTTCAACCGTCGCTACCACGATTACTATCGCCACAACAGTTGGAGTTGGAGCCACCCATGCCGTCCACCATATCGCCCATGGCGCCCAACACCTTGGGTAGTGCATCGCCCAGTGGTTCCAGCAGGTTGGGTATGGTATAGTTCGGCACCACGCATCTACCGTGTGCTCGGCATTCAGTTCGGCACAGTGTTCTCGGTGTCAATCAACCACCTATTCACCTACGGCTACAACATCGACGGCTACTACGACAATGTGATATATCTCCGTGATGTGCCAATGCTCAACTACAGTTGGCCTAACGTGATGCTCAACTACGCGCCTGGCGGCGGACTTGCATCGGCAATGTTCAGCAATTCGTTTGCATTCCGCGACCTTGCGATGTACAACCGTCTCTACAACACACTCTGTAGCACCTATGGCAGCCCAGTAGATGCGCGCACCACTCCTTACGAGGGTACCGTGAGTTGGTGGGGTGGTGAAGGTCAAGGCTATGTTACCCTCACTTACTACACCGACCAAAACGGCCGCTTCTACACCAACCTCACCATAGGTAACTAAAAAACGGATAATGCAATATTTCGCGTCCGCTTCAAATAATTACTAATCAATAAATTAGTAGTTGTTTGGGCGGACGTGAATTATCACGTCCCTACCTGTTTAATCAAAATTGGGTTTAATAGTTCATTAGATCGATGCAATCGCCCTCGTTTGCCAGTCGGGTGGCGGGGAACACTTCTTGCGCTTGCTGGAGAAGGGGGCGCGCGTCGGTATAGCGCGAACTGTAATGGCCCAAGATGAGTTGCTTCACACCTGCCTCTTTCGCCACCATGGCGGCTTGGCGTGCCGTGCTGTGGAATCGCTGACGCGCTTGTGCCTCACACTCATCGCCATAAGTGGCTTCGTGATACAACCAGTCCACGCCCTCCACAGCCTGAATCACTCGTTCGCTGTAAGTGGTGTCGCTGGCGTAGGCGTAACTCACCGATGCATCGGCGGCGGTGGTCAATTTCTCGTTCGGAATCACCACTCCGGCAGGCGTAACGTAGTCCATGCCATGGCGCAAACTATTCATAAAATGCTGCGGCACCTCAAAGGCTCGCACTGCCTCGGCATTCACATGCCGCATCTTCGCCTTTTCCTCAAACACGAAGCCCACGGTTGGCACACGATGGCGCAACGGAAACGTGCGCACCGTGATGGCAGAATCTTCATAAATCACACGGGGCTCTTTCGTGATGACATTGAAACGCAACTCGTAGCACCTGTCGCGGCAGAAATAATCCATCATGCTGCGAAACATTTCCGCGCCGTCCTCAAAAATATGCACCGTCACGCTGCTCGACTTCTGAAGTAGCGCCAAAGTAGATAGCAATCCGGGCAAACCGAAACAGTGGTCGCCATGCAGATGCGAGATGAAAATGTTGGTCAGTCGGGCAAATTTCAGTTTCCGCCTACGCATTTCAAGTTGGGCGCCTTCGCCACAGTCAATCATCATCACATTGTCGCGAACGTTCAGCACTTGCGATGTGGGCAAATGGCGAAGCGTTGACGTGGCAGAGCCACAGCCGAGGATATTTAATTCAAATCGGGGCATACGGTTCAAATAGCGTTTGATATATGGTGCTAAGGTAGGTATTTTTTTCTGAAAACTCCAAAAATCCATAAATTTTCAATCATTTTGAAAAAATATTAAAAAAAATTGGAAAAACTCTTGTGCAAATCAATAAAGTGGTGTACATTTGTCGTAAGTTTTTTCATAGAATTAGATTTTTAAGGTTTAGTGTTAGTGGGAGTTGTGAAACTGCCACTAATTTTTTGCCCCAACCACACCAATCCTCAACAACAATTAGAATTATTCGAAGAATTGAAGGTTCAGTGGAAAATTACTGGGGATAGATTATGCATTGTTGCCGAATCATGAATTGAATCAAAAACAAAAAACATAAATAACAGCCTTGGAGCAACGTGGAATGCTTCGCATTTGGCGGTGCG
>OIZL01000479.1_pt1 | contig 29408 bp, 32 predicted proteins | sample 1588541 | NCBI WGS metagenome assembly OIZL01 (sample SAMN03283285) | human gut metagenome | biome: human-associated habitat; material: feces | host: Homo sapiens | place: Peru | collected 2012 | reverse complement strand
TAGCATCTTTCCAGGGGCATCGGTGGAACAGATAATCCAACGTAAAGCAAACCCAAAAATCTTTCTCTACAATGGCATCATGCAAGCCCATCTTATCGGCTGTATTTCGGAACAGTTCGCGCCGGTCACTTTCCGGCAATCGTGCTACGGTTCTCATTGCGTGTCACCTCCGCATATTTTCCGTATCGTATCATACACCCAATCGGTAGCCTCTGCTGCTTCTTTCAGGCAGATTTGTTTTTCGTCATCCGACAATCTTTCGGAAAGGGTTCGGACAATTTCGCGGGTCACATTGGCTTTCCCCAAGGTTTTTAATGCCTGAATCACCAAGCTGGTCGCGTAAGACAGGCCGGTGATTTCCTTGTTGGTCCTATGCTTAAATTCCAGTTTGGTGGAATTCCACTCGTAGGTCTTATACGGGCCGTCGCTAATGTAGGACCAGACCGCTGTCACCTGTGTGGAAAGACCCAGCAGGTTCAGGGCCGTATTTCCGCAGGGCGCAATGGTCCAATGGTAACTGCGTGCCAGTGCCTGCGCTACCGCGTCAGGGTCGGCCGCCACGTATTCCTCCAGCAGTTTGCTGTACTTCGGCTTTTCGTAGACACCTTTCAGTATCCTGCGAAGCCGGCCGGCCTGCGTTAGTCTGTTCAAGTTTCGTCTGACGGTTTCCGAATCGGCGATGTCAGCAAAATCGGAATTTACAAAAACTGTGCCATCGGCTGCGGCCCCAATTCGATCTTGTATCTGCTTTGCGAATCCATCCGCCATAACGTTCACCTCCGTTTGTCCCGAATATTATATAATATTCGGGACAATTTTTCAATAGAAAGATTCTCTCAATTTGTAGTATCTCCCACACACGTGCTTTTTATTCCCACGGTAACCATCCGTCGCCAACAGCGGCGGGTTAAATTTTCATTCAGAAAGGACAAATGAACATGAAAAGAACAATCGCATGGTTGGTGGCAGTGTTGCTGCTGCTGACGCTGGTCGTCCCCGTGTATGCGGCGGGCGTTACCATTGACACGGGCAGAACCGGCTCGTTTACGATCTACAAGTACGACATGACCACCGCGACCGGCAATGGTATTAACCTTTCCTCGTTCGTTGCCAACGGCGAACGGGACAGCTCTGCGGAAGCCGCCCTTGCGCCCTACGCCATTCAGGGCGTAAAATTCACCTATTTGAAAGTTGCCGACGTTGGCAATCTGACCACCCAGCCGGAGGACGGCAAGGCGGATGTTTCCCTGCTCTACGCCATGCCCGCCACGGACAAGACGGCGGCGCTGCTGTCTGCGCTCGGTCTGAGCGATCAGAACGCCTACACCTCGGAGGGTACGACCTACTACTTCACGTCCGACGTGCTCAATCATGCGGTCAAGAGCATCATGAGTGACAGCACCGCAGCAAAGAATACGTTGGAAAGCTACGTTAAATCCAACGGCGGCACGACCCTTGCAGAAACCGACGTCAACGGGCGCACCACCGCAACCGGCTTGCCGCTTGGCTTGTATCTCATCGTCGAAACCTACGTCCCCGAAAATGTGACCTGCACCGTCAATCCGTTCTTCGTTTCTGTCCCCATGACCACCGTGGACGGTGCGGAATGGATGTACGACATCACGCTTTATCCCAAGAACGAAACCGGCAACCCGACGCTGGAAAAGACCGTCCGCGAAAGCCGCGCGGACACGGGCAAAACCGACAGCTACGCGCACAGCGCAACGGCGTCCATCGGCGACGTGGTGGACTATCAGATCGTCAGCAAGCTGCCGACCATCACCTCCGCCGCCTCGTATCTGACGACCTACACCTACGTTGATACGCTGTCCAAGGGCATCACCTACAACAAGCAGAACGTGACCGTCAGCTTCTACAGCGACGCGGGGCTTTCAAAAGAGGTCGCAAGCTGGACGGAGGCGGACGACAAATTCACCGTCACCTACGGCGCTGCGGGCGATGCAACGACCATGACCGTTGCGATGACGTCGGACGGACTTGCCGAGATCAACAGCGCAAAGACCGTTTATCCGGCGGGCAGCGTGGCATCCGGCTACGCGGACTGCTACATGGTCGTCCGCTACTCCTGCACGGTCAATGCGGACGCTGTGATCGGCGACGTGGGCAATCCCAATACCGTAACCCTCGAATGGCGGCGCACGAACAACAACTACTACGACACGCTGGCGGATGACTGCCACGTCTACACCTACGGACTGGACCTCACCAAGAAATTTCACGACGAGAAGGACACCGATGCAGACGGCAACTTTGCAAATGTCAAATTCATTCTGCGCAACGACACGGACGGCTACTTTGTTTCCGCCGATTTGACCGACGGTATCTACTATGTGACCGACCATATCGCAAACGAGAAGGACGCGACGGTGTTTGTGCCGGACGCGGACGGGGAGATCGTCATTCGCGGCTTGGAGGACGACGTGTACTACCTCAAGGAAACCGCAACGGACGCAGGCTACCAGCTCCTCGCCGAGGAAATCAAGGTAGAGATCACGGCAGCAGAGAGCCAGACCATTTGCACCGTCTGCGGCAAGACGCTGCTGACAGCAACCGCAAAGGTCAGCGATAAGGCAGCCGCGATGCTCGCCGACGGTGCTTCCGTCAACGCCCTCGTGCCGCTGACGGTCATCAACAACCACGGCTTCGACCTGCCGCCCACGGGCGCACAGGGAACGTGGCTGCTCTCCATCCTCGGCACCGTCGGCATGGCAGCTTGTGGTGCTGCGATCCTTATCCTCATCGTTGCCAAAAAGCGCCGCAAGAACGCTGCGTAATGCTTTCAGGGCAGAGCCGCAAAACGGCTCTGCCCACTCCTTAAACAACAATGAAAAAACGAAGAACCCTAATTGTTATTGCGCTCGTGCTGCTGTTTTGGGGAAGTGTTGCCGCCGTTGCTTACCCTTATGTCAGCAACTATTTTTCGGAGCTGCGGCAGAGCAAGGTTGTCACCGACTACGATACGGCGGTCGCGGCCTTGGAGGACGCGGACGGCGCTGCCGCGTTAGAAGCCGCCAGCGCCTACAATGCAGCGCTTGCCAACGGGCAGGCGGAGGGTGCGGAAAACTATGACACGCTGCTGAATCCGGCCGGAAACGGCATGATGGGCGTTGTGACGATTCCGGCAATCGACGTGGAGCTGCCCATTTACCACGGCACACAGTCCTTGGAGCTGGGGGCGCTCCACCTGCAAGGCACGTCGCTGCCGGTCGGCGGCGCAAGCACGCACTGCGTCATCTCCGCGCACAGCGGAATGTCGTCCGAAATCATGTTTACGGATTTGGAGCAGCTCGCTATCGGCGACCGATTTTACCTGACAGTCTACGGCGAACGGCTGGGCTACGAGGTCGATCAGATTCTGACCGTGCTGCCGGAGAACGTCGTGCCGCTGTTGATTGTGCCAGACGAGGACTACTGTACGCTGCTTACCTGCACGCCCTACGGCGTTAATACCCATAGGCTATTGGTACGCGGGCGGCGCATCGAGCTTGAAAACGCGGAGAAACCCGTCGAAGTCGAAATCCGCGCGTCCACATGGATGCAGGAATACCGGCGCGGTATCCTTTGCGGCGTTGGCATTGCCGTGGCGCTCGGCATTATTGCAGTTTGCGTCGTACTGATTAAGAGGAGGAAAAAGCATTGAAGCAACCCCGAAAAATCGTGAGAACCATCCTGTTTTTTCTCCTCGTCATCGCCTTTGGCGCAAGCTGCTATATCGCTCTGCGTCCGCTGTTGGTACGGGCGCAGAGCAACCGCGCAGCACGTTCCGCCGCAGACGTGTTTCTGCAAAGTTATCCGGAAATAGACAAAGCAACGGAGCAGCCTACCACACCGGACACGGCAGAACTGCCATACGCCGAGCTGTATGCGGCAATGCAAGCCTACAACGAGAAAATCGCCACCGAGGGGCAGCGCGACCTGCGTGACCCGTGGGCGTACACCGTTCCGGCGCTCGATTTCAGCGCCTACGGGTTGGAGGAGGACGCAGCAATCGGCGTCCTGCAAATCCCGTCCATCGACGTCCGTTTGCCCATCTACTCCGGCGCGTCCTCCGAACACCTCAACAAGGGCGCGGCGCTGCTGAGCCAAACGTCCTTCCCCATCGGCGGCACAAATACCAACGCCGTCCTCGGCGCTCATCGCGGCTGGGGCGGCGAGGACTTCCTGCGCAACATCGAGGACGTCCAACGCGGCGACGAGATCATCATAACGAACTACTGGGAAACCCTGCACTACACCGTCACAGAAATCAAAATCATCCGCCCCAATGAGCTTTCTCAAGTCCTCATCCAACCCGACCGTGATTTATTGACCATCTTTACTTGCCATCCTTACGCTTCCGGAGGCCGGTATCGATACTTGCTTATTTGCGAAAGGAGAATGCCTTGAAATTGATTGAACTGACCTACACCGTGGAAGAAACCGGCTTGCAGATTCCGATGAAAGACCTGAACGAGATGGGATTTTCCACTGGCGATACCGCTACCGTCGCGTTTTTGTCCGCCGACGGGGAAAAGAACGATTTTCGGGAGTTTTTGATTTATGGCGACACAGCGCAAACGATGCAAATTCCTGCGGAACTTCTCATGCGTGCAGAAATCGGGACGGAGGAGGACATTCGCGTTCTTTGCATCGACGGAAACATTCTCATCACCCGCGCGGAATTTCTGTATCCGGAGGAGCTGCCGGAGCTGCTTGACTGCCTGACGCGCGCGGCCAACCTTGTGGACGAGGAGGAATCCGCATGAAAGAACAGAACCACAGCACGGAGCTGCTGATTTTCGGCATTCCCGTGCGGCTCGTTTTTCGGCCGCAGCAGAATCGCGAGGCCGCGGCGGCGGTGCAAAATCTCCTGAAGCGGGTATGCCTGCAAAGGGTGGTTCGAGCATGAGCAAGCGGGTCTACTGCCTTTACCGCGTTTCGACCAAGGGGCAGGTCGAGCGCGACGACATCCCCATGCAGCGGCAGGTCTGCCACGAATATGCACGGCAGCAGGGATGGGAAATCACGAAGGAATTCTACGAAAAAGGTGTTTCCGGCTTTAAGGTTTCGGCCAAGGACCGCGACGCGGTGCAGGAAATTCAGCGCGACGCAGCGCAGGGGGATTTTGACATCCTGCTGGTGTTCATGTTCGACCGGCTGGGGCGGAAGGAGGACGAAACGCCGTTCATCGTCGAGTGGTTCGTCCGCAACGGCATCGAGGTCTGGTCGGCGGTCGAGGGACAGCAGCGGTTTGACAGTCACGTGGACAAGCTGATGAATTACATCCGCTACTGGCAGGCCTCCGGCGAGAGCCTGAAAACCTCCGTCCGCGTCAAGACGCGCTTGGGGCAGCTCGTGCAGGAGGGGCGGTTTCGTGGAGGCGTTGCGCCGTATGGCTACCGTCTTGTCAAGCGCGGGCGGGTAGGGAAGAAAAATCGCGAGCTGTACGACATTGAGATCGAGCCGCAGGAAGCGGCTGCGATTCGGGAGATTTTTGCGCTTTCCGACCGCTTTGGCTATGGCGGGCGCAGAATCTCCTCGGAGCTTCAGGCAAAGGGGATGGTCAACCTCCGTTCCGGCGAGCCGTTTCACTATTCATCCATCCAGAATATTCTGAAAAACATCATGTACGTCGGCATTTTGCGCAGCGGCGACAGTCGTTCGGAGATTTTTCCGGACCTGCAAATCATCCCGCCGGAGCAGTTCGAGCGCGTTTCACGCGGGCAGAAGCAGCGCAGCGCGGAATATGCCGCCAAGTGCGACGAGGCCACGCTCCCGCGCAAGATCAAGGGAAAGGCGCTTCTTTCCGGCAACCTCTACTGCGGGCATTGCGGTGGGAAAATGTTTGCCTCTACCGCACGCAAGAGTCATCATCCGTCCGCAACGCCGGAGCGCGTGGCGATTTACAAGTGCTACAACCGCACGCAGCACAAGGCGCTCTGCGACGGCCCGACGTCCTACCGCGCGGAGAAGGTGGACCGCGTGATCGAGCATCTGTTGGCGGACATCTTTTCGCGCGCCAAGCGGATCGACGCGCAGGCCCTTCTCGCGCAGCAGCTCCGCGATGCCACCGACCAGTCTGCCGCTCGCCTCAAGCAGGCGCAGGCGGAACACGTCAAGGCGGCGCGGGAGCTGGAAAAGTGGGAGGAGCTGATGCTGGCCTCGGTGGAGGGGACCTGCGTTTTCACGCCGGAGCAGGTCAAAAGGCGGCTGGATGCCGCGCAGGAGCGGCTCGACGGCCTGACAAACGAGCTGCGCACCCTACAGGCCAAGGCCGCCGATGCCGAACGGACAGCACAGGAGCTGCTGCATCAGCACAGCCGCCTTCTGTCGTGGGCAGAGCTGTTTGCCGATGCCACTCCCGACGAAAAGAAACTCGTCGCCGCCAACCTCATCCGCGCCGTCCGCCTGACGCGCAACTACGGCATCGAGGTAGATTTCAATATTTCCGAGGAGCAGTATCTGAACGGGTTGGAGATGGAATGAGGGGACGGCCGCTGTGTGGAATAAAAATCCCGCCTGCGGGTGGAATGCCCGCAGGCGGTTCGGTTAGCGCTCAAGTGCAGTTGGGTCAAGGAGAAAATCATAAATATTGATCGTGAGGATGCCGTGGTCGAAGTGCATATTCGTGTCGTTGAGGAATGACACAAAAGTGCCCCGTGAGAATCTTCCATGTGTTCTCACGGGGCACTCCTTCCTTTCGACAAAAAGGTCGATAGCTGACACCCCACGGCAAGCCGTGTGACGCCCGCTGCCTTTTGGGAAATGGAAGGAGAGAAGAATGGAAAAATCATCATAGGTGCGCCTTCCAGCGCGGGAAAGCAATTATTCGCCCAGACCGCTTTCGATGGCCTCGAGGATGGTCTGCATTGCGGCGGCTTCGTCTTCGCCGTCGATCTCCAGCCGGATCTCGGAGTTTGGTGTAATGCCTGCAGAGAGCACCGCGACGATGGATTTCCCATTGACTGTGTGCGTGCCGCTGTGAACGCGGACGTTGCTCTTAAACTGCTTTGCGGTGGACACGAAGTTGACGGCGGGGCGTGCGTGCAGGCCGGAAGCGTTCTTAATTACTACGGTTTGCGAGATCATGCTGGTTCCTCCGTTTGATTACAAAATTCAATGATTTCTTCGGCGGTGCCGAGACGCATGACTGACTGCGCGTGGGCTTGCCATTCGGCGCAGTTGCTTCGGCTGATGACCTGCCGCGCCTTGAGGATGCTGACGGTGGACATGGAGAAGTTGCGCAGTCCGAGGCCGAGCAGCAGGGGAATGAAGCGGAAGTCGCCTGCCGCCTCGCCGCACATACAGCATTCAATGCCCTGCTGCGCTGCATTGCGAATGGTCATTGCGATCAAGCGGATGACACCGGGATGGTAGTGGCTGTAGAGCTTGGATACCTTCTCATTGCCGCGATCGACCGCCATGGTATACTGCGTCAGGTCGTTTGTACCGATGGAGAAGAAATCGCACTCCTTTGCCAAAAGGTCGGAGCTTACGGCTGCCGACGGGACCTCGATCATGATGCCGAGCGGCACGTCTTCGCAAAACGCGATCCTTTCTCTGCACAGGCTCTCGCGCGCCTGGCGCGCGGCTTCCTTCGCGGCGCGCAGCTCCTCGAGCGTTGCGATCATGGGGAACATGATGCGCAGCTTCCCGAAGACGGAGGCGCGATAGAGCGCCCGAAGCTGCGTCTGGAAGAGTGCTGGACGATCCAGACAAATGCGGATGGCACGATAGCCGAGGAAGGGGTTTTCCTCCGCGTGGATGGTCAGGGATTTCAGCCCCTTGTCGCCGCCAACGTCGAGCGTGCGGATGGTGACTTCGCGCCCCTGTGCGTAGGTCAACGCATTGCGATAGGCCTCAAATTGCTCCTCTTCGGAGGGCAGTGTACTGCGATCCATGTACAAAAATTCGCTGCGGAACAGGCCGACGCCTTCACAGTCGTGACCGACGGCGAGGCGGCACTCCTCCGGCGAGGCAATGTTGGCGCTGAGCTTCACGGAAACGCCGTCTGCGGTGAGACTCTGCTTGCCGCGGAACTGCTCGAGAGTCTGCCTTTCGGCGTCGAGGCGCTGCGCGACCTGCGCATAGGAGTCAATGTCTTCCTGTGTGGGGCGGACAATCACGGTGCCGCTCTGTCCGTCCATCAATATATCGTCGCCGTCGTTTACGGCATCCAAAATGCCGGTGCAGCCGACGATCGCGGGGATGCCCATCGCCTTGGCGAGGATCGCCGAGTGCGAGGTGCGTCCGCCAGACTGGCAGAGAATACCGGCAACGTGTTCAATGTCAATTCCGATGGTGTCCGAGGGGGTCAGGTCGCGCGCCACCAAAACGACGCGCTTGGGCAGATGGCTCAGATCCGGCTTTTGAATGCCGAGCAGAGCGTAAAGAAGCTGGTTTTTCAGGTCTAAAATGTCACTTCCGCGCTGCGCGATCAGCTCGTCACCGACGGAGGTGATCAGCTCGTGAATCTCATCAAAGGTCTGCCCCGTCGCGGCCGCCGCGCTCATCCGTTCGTCGGAAATGCGCTGCGTGATGGGGATGCTCACGGAGTCTTCGTCTTTGAGAAGCATCAGATGTGCTTCAAATATCGCAGCGTTTTCTTTACCGGTCTTTTCGAGCGATTGCGCGTATAGAGCATGGAGCCGCTTTTCAACGGCCTGAAATGCCGCCCAGAAGCGGTCAAGCTCCGATGGGATGTCGCTGATCTGCTGCCTGGAGATCTCCGGCATATGAAGATCGTATTTCAGAGCCGCAGCGTAGCCGATGCCGGAGGAAACGCCGATGCCGTTCATCATTTGTATCTCCTCTAATTCATAACTTTTCCGGCGGGAGGGGCGAAGGCCGCCCCTCCCGATATTACCTGATGCATGGAAAAATGATCACATGATGCCGAGATAGGACATTGCAATACCGAATACCAGCGTGCCAAGGATGAGCCAGTTGGTGTTGACCTTCTTGCGGACAAAGCCGTAGAAGCCGAACACGGAAGCCAGCGACAGCAGACCAGGAATGATGCTGTCCAGCATGGACTGCAAGGAGACTTCGTTGATATCCGAGGTGAATTTGACGATGGTCTGAATGTTGACGTACTTCGCAGCCATGCCGCCCATGATGAACATAGCCATAACGCTTGCGGCAGCGGCGATCTTCTGCATCCAGCCGTTCTGGAGGAGCTTGAGGACGAAGGAACTGCCCATCTTATAGCCCTGGGGGTAGCCCAACAGCGCGACCAGCGGCGGCGTGATGTTGATGCCAAGGAGCATGAGAAGGGCGCCTACCACACTGCCCTCCAAGCAGTATGGTAAGGTCAGCGCGATAGCGATCTGACGGGTGGTGGAGCCGTGGATGGAGTCGCCCATGCCGGACAGCGGGCCCATCAGCGAGGAGCGGGTCGCGTCGATGATCTCACCGGAGATGTCGGCGCCGTTTGCCTTCTGCTCTTCCATACCGAGAACGATACCGAAGATGATGCAGGAGAAGCTCTGCTCGCACAGATAGTAGTTACGGGTGCGCATCAGCGCTTCACGGATCTTTTCCTCTTCATCGGGCTGACCCTTGTAGAGCCAACGCAGAGCGGGGGTGATGCCGGCGGTGAAGGCGTTGAAGTAAGCGCGGTCGTAGGACTGGCAGGCCATGTGCAGGAACATGAAACGCCACCAGCAAAGCCAGAAGATTCTTTTCGGAATCTTTCTGTAGGTCTTGTTTTCCATTATTCCTTACCTCCTGCGAATTTGGGATCGACCCATACGATGGACAAATAGGCGAGGAAGAAGCCAAAGATGGCGCAGCCGATAACAGGCAGACTGAAGAACTTCATGACGAAGAAACCGGCAAGGAAGAACGGAATCTGGATGGGTCGGCCGATGAGGCTGATGAAGATACCGAAGCCCATGGCCGGCAGGATCGCGCCCATAACGGCAAGACCATGCAGCAGCTTATCGGGCAGGTTGTTGACCAGCCAGCTTACGGTGTCGGCGCCGAAGTAGAGGATCGCGAAAACAACGGGGCCGCGCAGCAGAACGCTGGTGAGGATCGGGAACAGGCCGGACCCGAGCAGGATGCCGCGGTAGTCGTTCTTTTCCACGCAGCGGTCTACGTAGGGAGACCAGACCGAGGTGTTGATGGTCTTCCAAAGGGTATCGAAGGCGACGCCAATGGCGCCGAAGGTCGCGGCGAGCGCAACGGCGGTCTCCGTGTCGAGACCCGTGGCGATCGCAAGGGGAATTGCAATGATGCAGGCGAGGAACTGGTCGGACGGGACGGTGCCGCCGTACTGCACGACACCGAGGTAGATGGTATGAATCGCGGCGCCAACTGCGATGCCCTTTGTAACGTCACCCATGATCAGACCGACGAACAGACCGATAACGGAACCGTACATCTGCGGGCCGATCAGAAGAATGAGACATTTCGTGGAGCAAACACCATAGTAAAGCGCGAGTAGAGCAGCTTGCCAAAGTGCCATAATGCTTTCTCCTTACACATTAGTTTGCTTGCGGCAACGGGTTGCCGCGCGTAGGAAATTTGTGATCGTTTTCCTCCCTCTCTTTCTATAGTCCGGTGAGCTTCAGTGCATCAGGTAAGGTTGTACTTGGAAGATCCGGCATATTCTGGAAATATATGTTAACCCCTTTCGAGGCCAGCTCCTTGAGCATTGCGGCGTCGTTTGCGTCGATGTAGTTGGACTTATCCACGCGCTTGCGGTTCGGACCGCCGGGCAGGTTGCCAACGTTCATTTCTTCAAACTTCAGACCCGCTTCGTAGGTCTGGTATGCGCTCTTTACGTCGCCCCAGAGCAGCATGACATTGTCATTCGCGAAGGTGCCGCCGTTATAGAGCTTTTCGGCGTCGGCAACGGTCAGCACTTCGATGGTCGCACCGGAGAAGGACATCGTCTTCATGAGCTGGCTCATGAAAAGATCCTTGGCGTACAGATCACTGATGACCAGAACTTTCGTGATCGCGAACTCACGGATCAGTCGCGCTGCGACCTGCCCGTGAACGTAACGGTTGTCAATTCGTGCAACTTTGATGTTTCCCATTTCGCTCCTCCTTGTTAAGTAGATGATGTTTTTTGACTTACCACACCTTGTTGACGCTGCCGAAGACCTTCATGTGGCGAATGATCTCTTCCTTGTAGCCGCCGTCCATGATGCGCCACCAGTCCAGATGGTACTTTACGTCACTCTTTTCAAGTAAGGCATCTCTTGCGCGGACGCGCAGTGCAGTGCCGACATTGATCTTGCACACACCGAGCTGGCAGGCGCGGGCAAGGTTTTCGTCGCCGGTGCCGCTGCCGCCGTGAAGAACGAGCGGTGTGTCGCCTGCGGCTTCCTTGCAGGCGGCCAGCACGTCGAAGTCGATGTGCGGCACGCCCTTATAAAGCCCGTGCTGATTGCCGATGCAAACGGCGAGGCAGTCGATGCCGGTGCGCTCGATGAAGTCGCGCACCTGATGTGGATTGGTCATGCCGGCCTTGACCGTCGCGTCGTCCTCGCTGCCGAGCACCATGGAGCCAAGCTCCGACTCAACCGTGACACCGCAGGCGTGCGCGATACGGGTCAACTCCGCGACCTGACGGATGTTTTCTTCATAGGGGAGAGTGGAGCGGTCTACCATGATGCCGGTGTAGCCCGCGTGAATGGCTCGGATCGCCTGCTCGAAGGTTGCGCCGTGATCCTGGTTGATCGCGACGGGGACGTGCGTGCGATAGGCACGCTGCTTTGCGATGTCCGCGTAAAAATCGAAGTCGTCGTCGAAACGATCGAAACGGTGGTTGAGAATGATCGGGGAGTTCATTTCCTCCGCGGCGCGGATCGCGGCCTTCATGTTGCCTTCGCTCTGCATACTCGCGGATACGACGCCGTATTTTCCTTCTCTTGCATGCTGTAGGATCTCCTTCATGGAAACTAACATAATGTGTGACCTCCTGTCCTTCTGTAACACGGGCAGAAACGCCCGTTCGTTATATTGCACAAACTGATGATAGCATCACGACGGCCTTTTGTAAATAATCTTCGGCATCGCGTCATCATTGTCACAGGTTTGTCTAAGAAATGACTTTTTGGCCGAACTCTTGTCTTTCTCGTCACAAAATCGTATAGTATGAGTGTAGCTGTCCAAAAGTGGATGAGTATGCAATTTGAAAAGGGAGGTACTTGAAATGGATACGGTTTGGGAAGTTTTCAAACACTATTGGTGGATCCTGCTCATTTTGGCGGTCGCGATTTTCTTGGTGATGAACTACAAGCGCAACATGAACTACCTGAAAAAAGAGAAAGAAAAGGCCGACGCAAGGTCGGCACGTGTCAAGGTCGGCTCCAAGGTCATCCTTGACAGCGGCATGCACGGCATCGTCCGCGGCATTTCCGACAAGACTCTGACCATTGAGATTGCCCCGAAGACCCTGGTCGAGTTCGAGCGCTACGGCGTGATCTTTGTAAACGACGAGGAGCCGAAACAATAATTTCTTCATCGCAGGAGGGAAGACGACGTGTTCAGCAGTTATTTGAACTACTATATGTGGGCCTTCAACGTGAAGAACCGCGACATCGCACAGGAGATGTTCGTTGATCCCTCCTTGGTCTCCAAGTGGAGAACGGGAAAGCGCGTTCCCAACGAGGAGACAACCTATAAGATTGCCGAGGTGCTGGTTCGCTTCTGCACGACGGAGGCCAGCCGCCTGAAGCTGTGCGCTTTTTTGAATCTGCACTATACGCCGCAGACGTTCTCCGAGCATCCGGAGCGCATCCACCGCAAGCTCTTCGAGCTTTTGACCGCAGGCAGCGACGATGCGCCGCATGAGGCGGAGACAAGCCTCTCGCTGGGCGACGAGGCCAGCGGCGCGGAGGTTGACATTCTGCGCGAAGGGGACTATCAGCGCTATATCACCCGCCTGTTCGACGCCGCCATCGCGCGCGGTGTCCCGTTTCAGGTGCTGCTGTACACCTCTGACGAGGTGGGCGTGCTGGCTGACGACGCGTTGTTTTTGGAGCACTGGCGACAGCAGCTCAAGCGCAGTGAGATGATGCAGGCGACGGTGAAGCTCATCTATCACATGACAAACAATGAGAGCAAGGGCGTGGACTATGTGCGCGTCTGGTCGAACTTTAAGTGCATCCGCAACTTCTCCATGTACACCCTTGCGGTGCGCAGCTATAACGACACGGTCATGCAGCCGTTTTTGATGGTCATCCCGAATGTCGGCGCGTGCTGCGCCATGCGCATCGCCTGCTCGAAGAACCGCTATATCACGTATTTCACGGATGAGGCAGGCGTCTGCGCACTTGTGAGCGACTTTAAGCAGCTGCTTTCGCGCTGCACGCCGCTGACGGAGATGCAGAGCATGAACTACCGTCAGCTTGCCTCCTTTTTCTACACCAGCCGCGCCGCGAGCCTCTGTCGGGACGCCATCCTGCACGTGACGCATCTGCCGATCTTTACGTTGCCGCTGATGACGCTGCAGATGATGCTGCGTCAGGCGGGAATGTCCGACAGCGTGATCACGGCGAACCTCAAGGCGCACCGCAAGCTGCAAAGCACGCTGCGCAACTATTTGGAACAGGGCGCACAGTTGGAGATCGTCCTGTATCTGGAGCATCCGGAGCAGATGGAGGGCGTGGAGCTTGCGCACTCGCCGATGTATTTTGACCGGACCGTCGTCTATTCGACCGATACCTACGCGCAGCATATCGCCGGCACAATGGACTTCCTGCGGCGCTATCGGAACGTCAACTTCATGCTCTCGGACGAGCCGCTCTATCCGGCGGATCTGCTCGCCGGCTACAACGCATTTTTGATGGACTTTTACCTGCCTTATTCCGGCAATGTCAATTTGAGCTTTCAGCAGTCCTACGGCTATGACGTGTTTGCCTTCCTCTCCGCCGAGATCCGCTCCCGTGCGCTCAATCGGAAGGGCAAGGGCAGCACGCTGCGACGGCTGCAAAAGCTGCTGAACGGAGGCGCATGATTCTATGAGTAAGAGTAAAAAAGTCGGGACGCCGATCGACGCCTGCCCGAACTGCGGCAAGGCAGCGCGTGCGGTCTATTCGCAGAAGTCGCAGGTCTATACCTGTTCGCGCTGCGGCCACACCATCGCGCTGACCAAGCGGTGTCGCCGCAAGCTGATGCTTGCAAAGGGGCTTTACCACATTGTCACGCTGGGGCTGATCTTCCTGCTGTTCTGGTGGCTTGTCGGCGTGAACCGGATCTTGGGGATCTTCATTGCCATCGTGCTCATTCCTGCCGGTGCGGGTCTGGGCGGGCAGCTGGTGCCCTATTACTTTTTCACCCACGACAAGTTTGAGCTTGACGTGTGATACGAGCCGACGGAAAATCGGTGAAATCTATCGACAGAGAAAGGAAGCATTATGGATTTAGGACTGAAAAGCAAAGTAGCGGTCGTGACGGGCGGCGCGAAGGGCATCGGCGGCGCGATCAGCGAGTGCCTTGCGCAGGAAGGCGCGAACCTCGTTGTCTGCTACCGTTCCGAGCCGGAGCGCTGCGAGGCATTTATCGAGGATCTGCACCGGCGTTACGGTGTAACGTGCGTCGGCGTACAGGGCGACCTGAGCAGCATGAAGACCGTTACGCGGATCTATGACGAGGCGGAGCGCGTCTTCGGAACGATCGACATCCTCGTGAACAACGCGGGCGGCGCGAAGACCACCGCGCTCGTGGACGTTTCGCTGGAGGAATGGGAGCAGGCGCTTGGCAGCAACGTCACGGGCATGATGTACATGAGCCGCGAGTTTGCAAAGCGTCTCATCGCGCAGGGCAAGGGCGGCAGGATCGTCAATGTTCTGTCAAAGATCGCCATATCCGCGACTTCCAAAAACCGTGTCTGCTACATAACGAACAAGACCGCCGAGCTGGGGCTGACTCGTCAGCTTGCGCTCGATCTGGTCGAGCACGAGATCATTGTCAACGGCGTCCTGCCGGGACTGGTCATCACCGACATCAACCGCAATATGCCGAACCTGCCCGATAAGATCCAGCGTATGCCGCGCAAACGCCCGATCCAGCCCGCTGAAATCGCGGACACCGTGGCATACCTTGCCAGCAACCGCGCAGAGTCCATGGTCGCCAGCATCGTCGACTGCTCCGGCGGCCTGCTGCTGGGACTGTGAGTATGGCGATACGCCTGATTGCCTCGGATATTGACGGCACGCTGGTCGATGATCAGGGACGGGTGTCCGAGCGGACACGCCGCGTCCTTGCCGAAGCGTCGGCGCGCGGCGTTGTGCTTGCCGTTGCCAGCGGACGGACGGTCGGCTCCATGAGCGATGTGCTGCCCCACCTCCCGCCGATGGACTACCTGATTCAGTCCAACGGCGCGAGCGTGCTGGAGCTGAAGACCGGACGAGTCCTGTTCAGCCGCCCGTTTCCGTCCGCGCTGCTTGCGCCCGTCATCGCGTGCCTCGGGCAGACGGGTGTGGCGTGGCACGCGTTCATCGGCGGCAAGGCGTGCATCGACGCGCCCTTTGCGCAGATCTATCGGGAGCACCTTGGCCCCGTGCGCGCAGAGAAGTTCCGTCCGGTCGAGGGACTTGCGGAGAAGCTGCTTACCGATCCGCCGGAAATTGAAAAGCTGGGCGTGATCACCCCTGACCGTGCGCTGCGTGCGCGGCTGATGGAGCAGCTTTCTGCTTATTCGGAGCTGCGCATTTCCAGCGCGTGCTGGTTCAACATCGAGATCAACGACCGCATGGCGACCAAGGGCAACGCATTGCTTGCGCTATTGGATCATTTGCACATTTCGCCGCAGGAGGCGGCGGCGTTCGGCGACGCGCCGAACGATCTGACGATGCTCGAAGCGGTAGGCTACGGCGTTGCCATGGGCAATGCCGCGCCGGAGGTGCTGCAACGGGCGGCTTATCAAACCGTGACCAACGGCGAGGACGGCGTTGCGCGTTTTCTTACGCAGCAGCTCGGCCTTTCCTGTTAAAATAAGGAGGCTTTTATGATTTCCATTGACCATAAGGGACATACCGTACTTGTGACCGGCGGTGCCAAGGGCATCGGCGGCGGCATCAGTCGCGCCTTTGCGCAGGCGGGCGCGAACGTCGTGATCGTCTACCGCTCCAATCCGGAGGAGAGCAACGCCCTTGCCGCGGCGCTGCATGAGGAATTTAACACGCCCGTTATCGCGGTGCAGGCGGACATGAGCCGCGAAGAGGACGTCGTGCGCGCCTTTGACGAGGCGGAGCGCGCGTTCGGTCGGGTCGACATCCTCATCAATAACGCGGGCAGCAACAAGACGTGTTATATCACCGACATTGAGAACGACGAATGGGACTACTACCTCAAGAATAACGTCACCGCCTATTTCCTGACGACCCGCGAGTTCGGCAGACGCAACAAGGACGACGGCAAGGGCGGCGACATTGTCAATATTCTTTCCAAGGCCGCATTCTCTACTACGACGCGCGGACGCGGCGCGTATGTGACCAATAAACACGGCGAGCTGGGTCTGACGCGCTCGGCGGCGGTCGAGTTCGCGCCGTATAAGATCTATGTCAACGCCATTGTCCCGGGCTTCGTCTGGACACCGCTGACACGCAGACTCGGCGAAGAGTTTACCAAGAAGCTCAACCGAGCGCCGATGAAGTGTGCGGCGCAGCCGGAGGAGCTGGGGCAGACAGCTGCCTTCATCACGAGCGAAAACTGCCGCCTGATGGTCGGCAGCGTGGTCGATCTATCCGGCGGCCTGATGCTGGGTTTCTAAGAGAATACCCAAGTATCTGTAAAGCGTGTCGAAGAACCCATGCTTTCAAGTGCGAAAGCATGGGTTCTTCAATCATCTAAAGCGGCGGGGACGTATGATATATGATACGTCCCCGCCGTTTCCGTGTTATTTTCCCGGTGTCTTGAGCGGATTCTTTTCGTACTGCTTACCGATGTGCAGGATGATGAAATAGGTTACGACCAGCGAACCGACGATGTAAAGCGCGCCGCCCGCGACCACGTTGAGCATCATCAGCAGACCCGAGGCAACCAGCACGATGCAGTGCCAGCGCGTGATGGTCAGGTTGATCTTGGCGAGGTCAACCCCTTCGCGCTCGTTCAGGCGGAACTTGGTATTGAGAAGGTGGGCTTTCATGCGTTCGGTGTCGTTGAAATTATAGTGCATTTGCCGCTTGCAGAAGGTCAGCTCGCTCAGGAGCATGACGACGCAGAACAGCCCGATGGTCAGATATAGGTTTTCTGTGATCGCCGAGAGGATCTTCATGACAGGCCCGTCCTTTCTTTTTACATATGGAACATTGGATTCATGTGCACCACGCCGTTGCGGCCAACAGAGAGCAGATGCTCCAGGTCAAGCGTCCCGTCCAGACGCTGCCCCAGCAGCTCCAGCAGCAGCGGCAGATTCATACCGGCAATCACCTGAGCGCGATCCAGCAGCATGGCGGAGCGGTTGCTTGGTGTGCCGCCGAGAATATCGCACAGGACGATCACGCCCCCGCCTGTGTCCACGGCATCGATCGCGCCGCGAAGACGCTCCAGAAATTCGGTGGAGTCCTCCCCGGGAAGCAGCGAGACGCAGGCGACCTGTTCCGCGCTGCCAAAGAGCATAACCGCTGCGTCCTTCATACCATCAGCGAGAGCGCCGTGACTTGCCAAAACAATTCCAACCATGGTTCTGTATCTCCTTTTGAAAAGTTTCGTTGGATAATCGACAATTCCAATCTACCACAGAAAGGACGCAATTACAACACCACAATGAAAAACGGCACGATTGGGACAAAACAAAAGTCGTTGTGCCGAAGACTTGCGACGTTTTGACAACATGAGTCCCCGTTGGTATACTGAAAACACCAGAGTATTCTGGAGAATTTGAACAATAGGAGCGAAAATTATGTTAGTGACAATGAAAGAGATCCTGGAGCGTGCAAAGGAAGGCGGCTATGCGGTGCTGGCACCGAGCATGCAGTGCGAAGGACACATGAAGATGGCAGTACGTGCGGCGGAGAAGGTCAAGTCTCCTATCATCCTCAACCACAGATACGACCGCTTCGACGACGATTTCTATCGCTATGCACAGATCGCCCGTCAGCTTGCACATGAAGCATCCGTCCCGGTTGCAATTAACCAAGATCATGGTATCACCATTGAACAGAATATGTGGGCAATCCGTTCAGGCTATACCTCCGTCATGGTTGACCGTCAGACGTACCCCCTTGAAGAGAACATCCGCCTGGTCGCCGAAATGACCAAGTTCGCCCACGCCGTCGGCGTGACCGTCGAGTCCGAGCTGGGCGAGGCGCATTGGGGCGACCTGAAGGAGGTCGAAGAGGGCAAGACCAATCCCGACGAGGTCTCCCGCTTTGTTAACGAGACCGGCATCGACTGCCTTGCCGTTTGCATCGGCAACACCAACAGCATGACCACTCCGAAGGATCAGCTCGGTGTGCACCTGGACATCGACCTGCTGGGCCGCATCGAGGAAAAGACCGATGTGCCTCTTGTCCTGCACGGCGGCTCCGGCGTGCCCGTGGAGGAGATGAAGGAAGCCACGCGCAACCATCGCATCTGCAAGGTCAACGTCGGCAGCGACTTCCGCCTGCATTCGCGCGACTTTATCCTGAACTACATCAACGAAAACGAGCGCCAGCTCGACTGGTGGCGTCTGTTCGATCAGGGCTATCAGGAAAGAATGCTTGAGAAGATGGAGATCTTCGGCAGCGTTGGCAAGGCGTGGTAATTTTGAAAACAGGAGAGACATCATGCTGAATATGCTTTGGACAGCGGAATACAGCGCCGAATGGGAGCAGAAATTCCGCGAACGCTTCAAACTCACCCGCGCGGGCTTTAACGTCCACAACCGACTGAAGGACTGGATGACCGAGGATGAGGTGATCGAGGCGCTGAAGGGACAGGATATTTTCTTTGTCGGCTACGATCCGATCACCGCGCGCGTTTTAGAAAATGCACCGGATCTGAAGCTCATTCTGTCCGTCCGCGACGGTCCGGAAGAGAACATTGACCTTGCTGCCTGCAAGCGCCACGGCATCCCCGTGCTCAACAGCGCCGGACGCTGCACGGTCTCCGTCTCCGAACTGACCTTTAACCTGATCATGAACATGGCGCGCCCCGTTATCCCCGTCACCACCCGCTTCCGCAACGAAAAGTGGACAAAGGAAAACTACCTTGACCTGCGCGGCATCGTGGAGAAAAACGCCTTTGAGCTTTACCGCAAGACGCTGGGCATCGTCGGCGCGGGCAGAAACGGTCAGCGCCTTGCCGTCTATGCAAAGGCCTTCGGTATGCGTGTGATCGCCTATGATCCCTATGCCCCCGCTGAGGTTATGCAGTCGCTCGGCATCGAGACGATGGCGCTTGACGAGGTCATGGCGCAGAGCGACTACATCAGCATCCTCGCGCGTGTCACGCCGGAAAATCACAATCTGGTTGGACGCGAGCAGATCACCCGCATGAAGCCGACGGCCTGCCTGGTCAATACCGGCCGCCCGCAGCTTCTTGACACCGACGCGCTGATCGACGCGCTGCGTGAGAACCGTATCCGCATGGCGGCGATCGATGTCTTCAATCCCGAACCCATCCCCACCGACAGCCCCTATTATGACATCTCGATGGAAAAGCTGATCCTGACGAACCACATGGCAGGCTTCTGCAACGAGCGCACGTGGCATCAGTACGACATCGGCATGGACAATCTGGAAAAATTCCTCTCCGGTGCCTGCCTGCAAAACAACTGCACGTGCGGCGTGGAGCAGGAGGCTGCCTACGCGCAGCGCGGCGCAAAGCTCTTCGGCTGTCAGGTATAAAAAAGGAGGAACACGATGAAAGAAAAATCTTGGGTCGTTGTAGAACCCGAAAAAATGGTGCTACAGGAGTTCGACATTCCCGAGGTGGAAAAAGGCGGACTTCTGATGCGCGTGACCACCACTTCCATCTGCGGCTCCGACCCGAAGTACTACTTCGGTCTGCATTATCGTGACAAGCTGCCCATCATGATGGGTCACGAGGTCGTCGGCGTCGTCGAGGAGATCGGCGAGGAGGCCGAAAAGGCCTATGGCGTCAAGAAGGGCGACCGCATCCTCATCGAGCCGTACCGCAACTGCGGCCACTGCGACTACTGCAAGGCCGGCTACTATAATCTCTGCCGCGATGTCCATATCTGGGGCTGCAATGTCTCTGCCAACGAGGGCAAGCACCTCAACGGCGGCTACGGCCAGTATATGTATCTGGAACCCGGCTCCCACGTCTTCAAGATCGCCGACAACATCCCCGACAACGCCGCCGTCTTCGGCTCCGTCGTGGGCAACGGTTTCCGCATGATGAAGACCAAGGGCAAGGTCAAGCCCACCGACACGGTCATCATCTGGGGTCCCGGCGCGCTGGGTCTGTGCGGCCTGATCGCCGCCAAGGAGCTGGGTGCGAAGAAGATCATCATGATCGGCCTGCGCAAGGACGAGATCCGTCTGAAGCTCGCGCTGGAATTCGGCGCGGATCACATCATCTATTCCGACGAACAGGACGCCATTGCGGAGATCCGCCGCCTGACTGACGGTGAGATGGGCAATGTCGTCGTCGAGTGTACCGGCTTCGCGCCGATCTACAACGACGTCATCGAGTCCGTGCGTCCCACTGGCCGTCTGGTTCTGATCGGCCTGAACGGCAAGCAGAACAACGGTATGTGGACGGACAAGATCATTCAGCGCGAGATCACGGTCAAGGGCTGCCTCGGCCAGCCGCACAACTGCGAGGATGCCATGGCGACCATCAACAAGGGTATTTACCCGCTGGAAAAAATGGCAACGCACACCTTCCCGATGAGCAAGGCGGACGAGGCCTTCAAGTTCAGCATCAGCGGCGATCCGAGCCTGATCCGCGTTGTTCTGAAAAACGAGTGGTAAAGACCATGTGAGGGGAGAGAAATAGATATGCTGCAAAGCGCACTGCAATCGCTGGCGATGCTGCTGCTTCTGATGGCGGTCGGCTTTGCGATCGCAAAGAAGAAGTGGTTCAGGGACGGAGACGAGCTCCTGTCAAAGCTGCTTGTGCGCGTGATCATGCCGTTTAACGTTCTTTTGAGCATTCTGGATCATTTTTCCGGCACGGACGATTGGAATATGTTCTTCCGCATGATCGCCTGTGCCGCCGGTATGATGCTCGGGAGCCTTGTGGTCGGCTGGATCTTTGCCTCGCTGCTCAAGACGCAGCGCAGCCGCAAGGGCGTGTTTATCAACGCGACCGCTTTCCCGAACATCATCCTGTTGGGTTTTCCGTTTGTCGAGGCGGTCTACGGCGCGGATTCCATGCGCTATGCGGTGGTCTATTTCCTCATCAACACGGTGCTTTTCTGGACGATCTGTCCCATCATTCTCAACCGCTACAGCGAAGGCGGCGGACAGACACGGGTGTTCAGCCTGACGAATCTGCGCAAGTGCCTGTCTCCCTCGCTGGTCGCGATGCTGGTCGGCCTTCTGCTGCTTGCAACGGGCATCGAACTGCCGAACGTGCTCTCGAATACCATGCGAAAGCTGGCACAGTGCACGACGGCGCTTTCGATGATCTTCATCGGCTGCATCATCCGCAAGGCGAAATTTCGGCGCGAGACGATCCTCAACCGTGATGTTCTGATGCTGCTGGTGCTGAAGATGGTCGTGGTCATGGCGGCGCTGATCCTTGCGCTCAAATGGCTCCCCATCCCGACGGACGCGAAAAAGGTCTTCCTCCTGCTCACGGCGATGCCCGCATGCGTGAATTTGAGCATTCTGACGCACCAGTACCGCTGCGACTACGCCTTTTGCGCCATCGTTTCGACGGTGATGAATGTGGTATGCGTTCTGTCCGTTCCGCTTTATGTACTCCTGTTTGAGCAGGTGTTATAGATCGCTTCTTCTCCAAAACCAAAAAGACAGGGCTTGCTCGCGGTCCTTTTAGTGTACAGCTTTGTAAATAGGGCTTCAGCATTTCTCCCGGCAGCTCATTTCGATCGATTTTGCAGATTAGGGAACGAACTCTGTTGTGGTTGGTGATGTATGTAAGGCCCTCGAAGCGGATATAACCGACAATATAATGACCGGATGATGTCTCTTTTCCGGCAGTGCCTGATATACAAGCTGCAAAATCCCCATGGTCCCTGCCGCTGACAGATTCAAGTCTCTTCGAAATGAGAGCAATGCCCCTCATCGCGGACTCGTATCATCAATCCACCCAACCGGGGATGCCCGGAGGGCAGGTGGGTGATGGTGGTATGCTTCCCATGCCCTCCCCGAAAAATTTTACCGCAGGAAACCGGGGGTGGCGATGGTGGGATTTTCCGCCAAGGGGGAGTCTGTCGTTTTTTTTGATGCTTGGCTGGGCGGCAGCGTCCCCCCTCTCCACACCTCTCCCCCGTTACTGCCTGTTACCAGCCGAAAAAGAAGGAAGAAGGTCGGCAATGGAGGCAAAGACGATTATCGGCATCGCGCTGGTGCCTTTCATCATCGGCGCATTGGTTTTCCTGAAAATCAGGAGCAAAAAGTAAAACAAAGCACACAAACGGGCGGCAATCTCGTGCCGCCCGTTTTCTATGCCAAAAGCAAGGCGGAATTGTCCTAAGGCGTGGGTCAAGTGCATGACCAGTAGTGTCGGCGTATATCACAGGATCGTTGTTGCAATACGAGAACATATTTGTTCCAACGAAACCTTGCCCCGTACTTGCGTAACTATCCGCACTGATGAACCGTCTATTCGCCGGGTCATAGTAGCGAGATCGGAGATAGTAGAAGCCGGTTTCGTTGTCGTAGTAGTAGCCGCGGTAGCGGAGTGGGTTTTTATCCGCCATGGTGCCGGACTTCGAGAGGATGTTGCCCCATGCGTCGTATTCGTAGGTTGCTACGGCGCTGCCGGAGGAAGTGACCAGCTTTACGACATCGCCTTGGAGGTTCAGGACGTAGTAATACGTGATGAAGCTGCTGCCGCCGTTGGTGGAGTAGTTCAGCGCAAACGGTCTGCCGGATTCATCGTAGAGGAAGTCCAGAATCTCGGTGGAGCTGCCGCGTTTTACTGTTTCCCGCGCGACTTTTCCTGCTCGCGTCAGGTACTCATGCGTGACAGTCTGCGTAGAAACCAGCACCTGACCGGGATGGGAGGCTTGCGTTTCGGCGGTATTGCCGGTTGCGTCGGAAGCGTTCGCGGTATCGTCCGGCTCTCCCACATCCTGCGGCTCAATGGGTTCAGGGAGGGCCTCCGACATGATTTCCCATGGGTCCGTCGGCCGAACCGAGGGAGTTGGAATATCACCGCCACCGCCGCCAGTTTTGGTATACCGCGCGGTGATGGTAGTATTCTTGTTGATCACTTTCGCGTGGAAGCCCCATATGGCAGTATATCCCTCCCTCTGCGGGATGTCAGGATAGTCCGTGTCCTGCAAAATATAGCCGGCTTCGACCGTCATGGTCTTGACCGTCACGCGTTGCGCAACAAATCTTACGGTGTAATATACAATTTCTTCATACACTGCTTCGATCGTGATGTTTGCATGAATCGCTTCGGTATACTTGTTCCACGAGCCGGTGTAGCCGCTCTTGGCCGGGACGGTCGGATAGTCGCCGGTTTTCAGCGTGTATCCGTCTGCGACGGTCATGGTTTTGACTGTCGTGCCGTCGGCGACGAAGGTTACAGTGTGCTGGGTTTCATAGGTTTCGACGGTGTAGGTCTTGCTCGTGCGGATGCCGTCGGCATCGTAGGCGTAGGTCAGGGTGGTGTTGGTCGTGCCGTCGTTTTGCTCGGCGCTGGCCAGCTCACGGCCGTGCTGCCAATCGAAATTCCAGCCGTTGTAATACTCCGGATTGCCGCTGAGGATGGAGCCGCCTACCTCGTTCGTTTCGGGGTTGTAGGTTTGACCCTCGTAGACGATCGGGGTGCCGTTCAGCTTGGTCAGCAGGTCGTGCCAGTCGGTGTCATTGTAGGTGTAGGTCTGCTCGGTTGTTTTGGTCAGCGTTCCGGCGGAGTTGACTGTCCCCTTTTCCACCTTGAGGAGATTCCCGGCGGCATCATAGTCATAGTAGTAGGCTACCGTAATGTTTGCGGTGGCCTCGCCGCTGCCGTTGTAGTGAATCTCGCTTGTGAGCTGGTTCTGAGCGTCATACTCGTAGGCGATAAGCAGGTTGTACGGACTGGTACTCTGGCGGACTTTTACGATGTTGCCGAGCGGATCGTATTCGTATTTCTTGCCCTCAAGGATCGAATTGTCGCTCTCAAGACGGACGTTGCGGAATTCGACCTGCTGGGTCGTGCGGGTGCTGTCGATGCTGCGGTAAGCATAGGCCGTGCTGAACAGCGGGGTATTCCCGTCCTTGACCGTGACCTTTTGCAGCCGCTTGAGCGGGTCGTAGGTATAGCGCAGCACATCCCCGGTACCGGTCGTCATGGTGGCCAGATTGCCGGTTTCGTTCGTGCCGTCGTTGTAGGTATAGGCTTCGGAGTAGCTCTTACTGCCGAGCGCCCAGCTCTGACGCCTCAGGCGGCTATGCTCGTCATAAATATGCTCCGTCCGCTGCGTGATCGTGCCGGTGCCGTCTGCTTCGCTGCTGCGGACAAGGCGGCCGAGGCTGTCGTACTCGAACAGGTAGCTTGCCTTTTCATTCGCGCCGTCGCCATAGGTCAGCTTCGCCAGCTGGCCTTCAGCGTTGTAGGTATAAGTAACGTATCTACCACCAGTATACTCTTTCCGTATCAATCTGTCAAGTTCGTCGTAGAAGTAGGAAACGGAATCATTGTTGCCGTAGGTGGTGGTTTTCAGATTGCCGCCGGTGCCGGTGTTTTCACCAGCGTAGTCATAATACGTGTTGGTCGAGAGGGTTCGGCTGCCTTTCGAAATTCTATAAGAAAAAAGCCCCCTGCATCACGCTTTTTTGTGATACAGAGGACTTCCCTCTTAACTAAGTGACATTCGCTTTTACTGGCATTTATCGCGCAAAAGGAAATAAAGCTGCCGTCTGTTATGCATTATATCATGCTGTCTAACAAATAGGGTGCTGTTCACTCCCGACACGATCTGCTTTATTTGTTTTTATCTCTACCCCTACTATTGACATAGCGCCCTTATACGGCAGAGCCTTATGGAGCCGCTGGATTATGGCTGCCTGTCTTTTTCGGGGTACGGAGGAGAAAGGAAAGAACTGTCTTATTCGGCCCACTTGGGGTTATCGACGATGGCGGGCTTGCCGTCTTTTTCGACGATCATTTTGTGGTAGCCCTTCGTTTCGATGGTACCATAGTCATGGCCGGCATCGGCGGCAAAAACGAAGAAGGTAATGAGCGGCTGATTGCCGGTGTTTACCATACGGTGGGCATAGCGCCGGGGGACATAGACGACCTCGCCCTTGGACAGCGGCTGCTCCTGCGTATCGCCTTCGGGATTTTCCATGACCATATAGCCCTCGCCGCTCAGCGTGTAGTACACCTCAGCGGTTTCGAGCATGGTGTGAAAGTGGCCCTTGGTCATGTAATACTCATCGCCAACCTTGCCTGGATTCAAAATCGTAACGCCGAAGGCAAGATCTCCCGCGCGTTCCGGTGTTCCCAGCTCAAACCAACGGTAAAGCACCGGGTCGTCGATTTCCAGAATCTTAGCGGCAGCGTCGGTGTCGTGGAACATATTCTTCATCTTCGACAAATGGCGCTCCGACGGCTGCGCAGCCTTGGACAGGCCGGTCACAAGGTCAAAATCGACCAAAAAGCTGTTGTCCCAATCAAATTTGTTCATATCGTCCCTCCTCAGGCATTCTTTGCGATCTCGCTCAGCTCGGCGATGCGGCCGCTCAGGTCGATGTGGAACACCTCGGCGACAACCTGCGTCCAGCCGTGGATGAAGTAAATCCAGCCGTCCTCGACGGTCAGGTGCTTGCTGTCCTTCTGCGCCATGGCCTGATCCTTGAAGATCAGGTCGCCGCGGTAGTTGATTTCCCAAACGAGGCCGTGGTCGGGGAACTGACCGTCGTCCGTGATGGGCGAGCCGGGGGCATCCTTGCCGAGGCCGGTGCCGTTGACGACGAGAGAGTAGGGCGGCAGCGCGGCCATGGTCTTATCGTTGTCCGCCGGGGTCGGGTTGTGGATATAGGAAATGGGAACGTTGGGGTTCAGCCCCGCCAGCAGGCGCTTTGCTGACTCCAGACGCGGCAGACTGCGGTTGGCGATGGTGATTTTCTTTGGAACATTGTCGCCGTGGCGCTCCTGCGTCAGGTAGACAGACATCGCAAGCGATGCGCCGCCCGCGCCGAGAAGGAGCACCTCTCCGCCGTGGTCCTTCCAGAAGTTCTCCGGCACGAACGCCTCCAGCGCCAGACCGCTGGAAATGGGGTCCTTCGCGTGGCCGCAGAGCTTGCCGTCTTTTTTGGAAATGCTGGAAATTTCACCGAGCTGCTCGGCGTAGGGGTCCATGTACTCAAACAGGTCCTTGCAGGAATTGTAGAGATCGATTTTGTGGGTCGTGACCAGTGCGCCCAAGGAGAGCGGGTCGTTCTTGATGAATTCGACGCACTCACGGTAGAGCGCAGGGTCGGAGTGCGGCGTAAAGTCAAAGCCCTTGATAACGGCATCCTTCAGGCCCAGTGCCTCGGCCCACTTGGGGAAAACGCGCATGATTGAGGACTTGCCGGTCGTCACGCCGATGAAGTAGATGGTAGGCTGCGTCGCCTTCTGATAAACATTCATAGTGTAAATTCCTCCCGATCACAGGCGGTCGTGGTATGCCGCGTATTCCGCCTTTTTCGTCACCATATTGAAGCTGACATCGTTACCGCCGCCGCAGACGCGCCGCCACGAGCTCATGTGGAAATAATCCGCGCCCGCTGCGTGCATGGCCTCGGCCTTCTCGCGGCTTCGGCAGCGGCCGGCGACCTCGATGGAAAGGTCCGGGAAATGGCGGTGGACATACTCCACATGTTCGACCTTCATGTCGCCGAAGTGCAGGCCGGCGGAGGTCTTGACGGAGTTCACTCCCAGCTCACGGTACATCTGGCACACCGCGTCGATCTGCTGCAGCGACAGGCGCACCAGCCAGCTCACGCAGGCCACGTTGATGCCGCCGTCCTTGAGAATTTTTACCACGGGGGCGAGGTCTTTTTTGACCGTTTCCATATCGCCGGACAGAACGGCGGTGATGTTGATGCCCACATCGACCTCATCCACACCCATGGCTACGGCGTATTTTGCCATTTCGATCTTCGTTTCGGTCGAATAGCCACCGAAGGGGTAGCCGATGGTCATGCCGGTGCGGCAGGGACTGTCGGGATATTTTTTCTTGATCTCCATCAGCATGGGGACCATATAGGCCTCCACGACGCAGGAGCGGCAATGATAGGCAAAGCTGTCCTCGATCTCCTTGCGGATAATCTCGTCGTTGTAGCCCTCGATAAAGGGCGAGGTGCAGGCTCTGCTGAACATTTCGCGATCGTACATAGCGTTTTCTCCTTTCCCGCTCAGCAGCTTTTCATAACGTTCAGCGCATACTCGGTGGCGATCCGGTCTGCGCCCGCGTCCAGAAGCTGCGCGGCAAGCTGTGCGTTGTCAATATAGCCGACGGCCTGAATTTTTACGCCGCTGCCTGCCAGACATTCCTTGAGATAGGCAATGTCCTCAACCTTGCAGGTCAGGGGAACGTCGTTCAGATTCTCGTCCACGATATGATACAGGCCCGTGGAGGTCGTGACGTAGTCGATGCCGGCCTCCTTGGCACAGTTACAGACCAGCGCAATCTCCTCGCGGTTGAGGTATTCGATCTCGATATTGAACTTCACGACCGCATTGGGAACGGCCTCGCGCACGGTTTTCATCTCGCGGGTCAGATAGGCGGTGTTCGCGTTCTTGATCTCGCGGGTGTTGACGACGATATCCAGCTCCTGCGCACCCTTGGCGACGGAGTCCTTCGCCTCAAAGGCCTTCTGCTCGATGGTCATGCCGCCGTGAGGATACGAGCCGAGCGCGCAGATCTTCACGTCGGAGCCGTCGAGGACTTCGCGGCATATGGCAATCATGTTGGGGAACACCTGAACGGAGTGGAAGCCGAACGCCTTCGCCTCATAGCACAGGTAGCGCACAGAGTCGTAGGTTTTGGGCGACTCGTAGATGCGGCTCTCGATGGCGGCGGCCAGTGTCTTTTTGTCCATGCTGCACCTCTCCTTATTCAAACGTCTTGATGATCTCAATGGCAGACTTGGTGTTGATGCCGAAGCGCTCGACACCAATGTCCAGCAGCTCGTCGAATTCCGCGCGGGTGCGGATGCCGCCAGCGGCCTTGATCTTGACCTGATTGCCGACGATGCTCTTGATCGTGCGGATGCGCTCGACGTTCGCATTGCCGGGGACCCAGCCGGTGCCGGTCTTGAGGAAGTCCGCGCCGGAGTCGATGACGATGCGGCAGGCAGCCTCCAGCTCGCTGTCCTCCAGGCAGTTCAGCTCAATGAGGACCTTGGTTTTCATATAGCTCTTCTTCAGCGCAATAATCTGCTTCAGCTCGTCGAGAACATAATCGTATTCCTTATTCTTGAATTTGCCGACGTTCATGACGATGTCCATTTCCTCCACGCCGTCGAGAATCATCTGCTGGGCCTCGATGATCTTCGTTTCCGTCGTGGCAGCACCGGAGGGGAAGCCGCACGGGGCGCCGACATAAACGTCCGGCTCGTCGGCGATCATGGGCGCCAGCACCTTAATCCATGAGGGAAGCACATGGACGTTGATGAACTTGTACTGCTTGGCGTAGGCGACGATCTCCTCGATGTCGCGCATGGTATGGTGCGTGCGGACAGCACTGATATCTATTTTCTGAGCAACTTCAAATGCGGTCATGGTCTGATTTCCTTTCTATCCTTCGTTATTTCCACGCAGAGTGCGGTAGTTTCGTAGTGAATTAGATGTCCTCGCACAGCTCGACGATCACGCCGTTGGGATCGCGGATGAGCAGGCCCTTCTTGCCGATCGGCTCCATGGCGCAAAGCTCCATGGTAAACTCGGCGCCTTTTTCCTTCAAGGACCGATTCCATGCCTCGATGTCGGTCACATCGAAGGCGATATGCCGCAGGCCCTGTAAATTCTCCGGCACGGAGCCTTCCTCACAGGCACCCTTCAGGTCAAACAGCTCCAAGAAGGTGTTTTCCGCCACCTTGAGATACACCAGAATGCAGGCACCCATGTCGGCTCTGGATACTTCGGCAAAACCGAACATTCTCTGATAGAACCGGACGGACTCCTCGATATTCAATGTATTGATGGCAATATGGTGTACCTGATTCAGCTTCATTGTAATAACCCTCTCTTTCATAATTCTGGGAAAGTTAGCACTCCCCGGCCGGCCAGAGCCGGCCGGGGCAGACTGTCAAAGATGTCCGATTTTGTCATTGCGAGGCCGCTTGCGGCCGTGGCAATCTCGCAGAATTGTTTTGATATTT
>OIZL01000477.1_pt1 | contig 29455 bp, 30 predicted proteins | sample 1588541 | NCBI WGS metagenome assembly OIZL01 (sample SAMN03283285) | human gut metagenome | biome: human-associated habitat; material: feces | host: Homo sapiens | place: Peru | collected 2012 | reverse complement strand
TTTTAATCAAAGGGTCATGCGTTCGAATCGCATACGGGACACCATTTAGAAATTAGACAAACTCTTATTAAGGGGTTTGTTTTTGTTTTACTATTTTACTCTACTCTACAAAATCAGTATGAAGTTATGCAAAAAGTGTGTGTAGCATACACAATTTATATATCACAGATTGGAGATAATAAATTATGTACTACTGCAAATGCTCAATAAAAAGCATACTATATTGCTATCATAAAAGAGATATACTATACTACATCGTGGTATAAGTATATCTCTTTTTTTAATTTATATCTTAATAAAATTTTGTTTTTGGGTATTGATGATAATACACACTTCATTTTTTTTAAGTTATCTTTAGCATATTTTTGAAAAAGTGATTGTTTAGTAGAAAGAAGAATTGGACCAAAATATAATTCTTTTTTAGTATATTTTTTTCTTCCTTTAACAAATTTTATTACAATGTATATTTTCTTGTTATCTTCTACTATAGATTCATCACTGATGTAATAATTTAATTTAACTAATTCTCTTCTTAAAAATTCTAATTTTGTATTACTTTGAATTATTATTGTTTTTATTTTATCTAGTTTTTCAATATCTTTTTTCAACATATTCACGATGGTGTTTGATCCCATACCTGCAATTACTAGGGTGTCTATTTCATCTTCAGCATGAATATTTTCTAATCCATCACTTAATCTGGTCTCTATTTTTTTTTCTAAGTTATTTGCTTTGATATTTTCAATGGCATTATTAAGTGCTGATGAATTTATATCACTAGCAATTATTTTTTTTACTTTTTTATTTTTATTTTGATATAAATATATGTCAAGAAGGCCATGGTCACAACCAATATCCATTACTTTTGAATCTAAGGGAACGAAATCAGATATTAGTTTTAATCTTGGAGATAAATTAATCATTCATAAAATCCTTTAGTTTTCTACTACGGGAAGGATGGCGAAGTTTTCTTAGGGCTTTAGCCTCTATTTGTCTGATTCTTTCTCTGGTTACTCCAAACATCTGCCCTACTTCTTCTAGGGTTTTGCAGCAACCATCATCTAAGCCAAATCTTAAACGTAATACTTGTTCTTCACGTTCTGTTAGAGTTAAAAGTACATCTGAAATTTCATCTTTTAATAGTTCATGAACAGTATATTCTTCTGGTGACATTGTTCTTTCATCTTTTACGAAATCTCCTAAATGTGAATCATCTTCTTCACCGATCGGCGTTTCTAATGAAACTGGTTCTTGGGCTATTTTTATAACTTCACGTATTTTTTCTAATGATAAGTGCATTTTTTTAGCAAGTTCTTCTTCGGTTGGCTCTCTGTTTAATTCTAGTGTTAGTTGTCTTTGATAACGTGAAAGACGATTAATTGTTTCTACCATGTGTACTGGTACTCTTATTGTTCTAGCTTGATCGGCAATGGCTCTTGTTATGGCTTGTCTTATCCACCAAGTTGCATAAGTAGAAAATTTGTATCCTTTTTCAGCATCAAATTTTTCAACGGCTTTCATTAAACCAATATTACCTTCTTGAATTAAATCTAGAAATAGCATTCCACGTCCAACATATCTTTTTGCTATTGATACTACTAAACGAAGGTTAGATTCTGCTAATTTGTTTTTGGCTTCTTCATCCCCTGCTACTATTCTTGCTGATAATTCCATTTCTTCTTCAAGAGTTAATAGGCTTATCTTTCCAATTTCTTTTAAATACATTCTAACAGGATCACTAATAGTTAATTCTTTAGCTAGTGTACTATCCTTTAATAAATCATCAAAATTTCCGCTAGCATCAATACTGCCATCGTCTTCTCCAGATAAATCATCGTCTGTCACTACTTGGATGTTGGCTTCCATTAAACTGTTATATAAGTCATCTAGTGAATCACTGTCTAAATCTAATCCTTTTAGGGATGTAGCTAGTTGTTCATATGTAATATAGCCTGCTTCAGTTCCTTTGGCAATTAATTCTTTCTTTCTCTCTTCATAAGGTTTTATTTCTTCTATCATTCTTTCACTCCTCTTAATAGCATTGTTTCTTTGAGAATACTTGCTTGTTTTAATGGGTCTTTTTCCATTTTTAATTTATTTGTCATATTTTCGATTTTTTGCTTTGATGGATATGAGTTTATTACTTTTATATAGTCTTCAATTTCTTCGTTATTATACATATCCTTTAGGTTCATAGTTAATATTTCTTTTATAAGGTTTACTTCTTCTTGGTTATTTGAGATATAGCTTATAAAGTCAGCAATATTAATTACTTTATATTTGTGGTAGTAATAGATAATTTCATTTATTAATGCACGAGTGTTTGGCTCGGCAATGAAAGTTATTTGATGTTCTACCATATTTATTATTTTTTCATCTTTTAACATATAAAATATCAAAACTCTTGTAGCTTTATCATATTGATTATATTTATTATGAGTTATTGGTTTAATATTTCCAGATTTGTCTTTTTTGTTTTCATTAACTTTTTGTAATTTTATATTTTGATACTTCTCTTTCAAGATGTCATATTTAATTTTAAATTCTGTTGATAATTTATTTAATGTTAACTCTACTAAAATGTCATCTTTTTCGTTAGTTAAATCATTTAGTGATTCCTCAATATATTTAGTAATATCTTCAATATCATTTAAGTTTTTTTCGGTTCTATGTAAGTTCATTAGAAAGTTTATTGGGTTTTCGGCATTAGTTATTTTATTTTTAAATGCTTCAGCTCCATATTTTAAAATATATTCATCAGGATCTAAGTTTTCTTCTAGACGAATTATTTTAGGAACGACATCAAGTTCTTTAAAAACATTAATGGCACTCGTTGTGGCTTCTTCGCCGGCTTTGTCGCCATCAAAGCAAAGAATTATGTTGTTAGCCATCTTTTTTAGTAGGTTGGCATTTTGCTTAGTAAGTGCTGTTCCCATCGTTGCTACACAATTAGTTATACCTACAGTGTTGGCTCTTATTACGTCCATAAATCCTTCCATAACTATTACTATGTCATTTTTCTTTAGTAATTCTTTGGCATTGTGATAGTTATACAGAATAGTTCCTTTTTTAAATATAACTGTTTCCTTAGTATTTATATATTTACTAGAATCTTTTGTGTTGTATATTCTACCAGAGAATGCTACGACCTTTCCTTCTAAATCATACAACGGGAACATTATTCGATTAATGAATAAATCAGTACCATTTTCATTGCTTATTCCTAAATCTACTAATTTTTTTAATGGAATTTGTTTACTTAATAGATAATCTGTTAAGGATGTTTTTGAAGTAGACAATCCTATTTTAAATTTTTTGATACTATCTTTATCAATCTTTCTTTTATCTAGATACTCTTTAGCATTGGTGCCTAGATTAGTATTTAAGTTATTTTGATAAAATTTGCAAGCTAAGTCATAAATTTCATATAAGTCAGCATTTTTGTTTTTGGTAATTTGATAATCTCCAAAGTCATACCCTACTTTTTTACCGAGGCTTTTTACAGCATCGATAAAACTTATATGTTCATAGTCTGATACAAAGGTAAAAACGTTTCCAGTAGCACCGCAAGAGAAACATGTAAATATTTGTTTTTCTTTAGAGACACTCATACTTGGAGAGTGATCATCATGAAATGGACACACGCCAAAATAGTTTTTACCACGTTGTGTTAATGGGAGATAGTTAGAGATTACTTCGACAATATCTGTTTTATTTCTTATTTCATTTATTACTTCGTTAGTAAGCTTCATATTTATCCCCTCCAATAATGATATTGTTAAAAAACTTGTAGATTACTTTTATTTTTATTAACTTTTAGTTAATTTGACACAAATTTTACACTTCAAGTTGACTTTTTAGCTATTTTATAAACATAGCGTCACCAAAAGAGAAGAAACGATACTTTTTGTTTATAGCTTCTTTGTATGCTGCCATTATTTTATCTTTACCGGCCAAAGCACTTACTAGCATTACTAAAGTTGACTTTGGTAAATGAAAGTTTGTTATCAAGGCATCGATAGCTTTAAATGTATAACCAGGATAGATAAATATATCTGTCCAACCATGGCATTCTTTAAATTCACCATAACTATTCATAATAGTTTCTAGTGTTCTAGTCGATGTTGTTCCAACACTAATTATTCTATTTTTATTTTTTTTAGCTTCATTTAAGACTTTAGCAGTTTCTTCAGTCATTTCATAATACTCACTATGCATTTTGTGCTTGGATACGTCTTCAACGTTTACTGGACGAAAGGTACCTAATCCTACATGAAGGGTAATATATTCTACTTTTATGCCTTTTTCTATTATTTTTTGTAATAGTTCTTTGGTAAAATGCAAGCCAGCAGTTGGAGCAGCAGCACTACCAATGTTTTTAGCATATACTGTTTGATAACGATCTTTATCTTCTAATTTTTCATGAATATATGGTGGAAGAGGCATTTCTCCAAGTTCATCTAATATTTCATAAAATACACCATGATAAATAAATTTTAGTTCTCTAATTCCTTCTTCACCAATAGAAAGGCACTCAGCAGATAGCTTATCGCTAAATTTAATAATAGTACCTACTTTTACTCTTTTTGCAGGACGAGTCAAGCAAGTCCAAGTGTTTTCTCCTTGTTCTTTTAGCATTAAAACTTCGATAACGGCATTAGTATCAGTCTTAATGCCATATAATCTAGCAGGCATTACTTTGGTATCATTTAATACTAAAACATCGCCTGGTTCTAGAGTGTCAATAATATTTTTAAAATGGCTATGAGTAATTTCACCAGTATTTTTATCTAGTATAAGTAGCTTTGATTCATCACGATTTTTTAATGGTGTTTGAGCTATTAATTCTTCTGGTAAATCATAATCAAAATCTTCTGTTTTCACACTTTTCCCTCCCAAATCGGACTATATTATAACACATTTTTTTAATATTTGAAAAACATTTAGAACAAAAATTTAAAAATTGGTAAAAAAATGACAATTATTTTGATATTTGGTATTATGATACATGAAAAAAGTCCTTATGAAAAGGACAATATTTTAAATATTATGAAGGCACTTGTGAATATCATGATAATACATTTATATCATTAGTTTTATCACCATTACCACTGATAGAATATGTTTCTCCTAGGTAGGTTGATTCTGGCTTGTTGATACATTTGAAAAAGTCTTTTATACGAGCAAAAAACTCACGGATATCTCTTTTATATTGGTCGTTATATATTTTCTGATCAGCAGTAATGCCATATGCTTCTAGATCTAATTTGTTTGCAATATATAGGGCACGATATAGATGATATTTTTGAGTAATAATTAGAACTTTGTTGGCTTTAAATATTTTTTTAGCACGATAGATACTATCATATGAAGATATACCTGCATGATCCATGAAAACATCTTCTGAAGGAATGTCATTTTCTATTAAGTAGTTTTTCATGACATTTACTTCGTCGTAATTAATAGCAGTATGATCACCACTTACTAATATCTTGGGGGCAAGGTGGTTATTGTATGCTTTGATACTAGTAGTTAATCTGTCTTCTAACATTGGACTAGGACGATTATTTCTAATACCAGCACCTAGAACGAGGATACAATCAAAATCATTTATATCTATGTCATCAATACTGTATATTTGGTCTTTGACACTTAAAATCATGTATAAATTTAATGAAATGCTTATTATTATTAGTAGCAATATAAATCTTATTATTTTTTTCATACTTTACCTCTTATTTAATTATATCATAAAAATAAGAAAAAAACACAAAACACTTGTGTTCAATCTATCACATGTAGTGATATTCTATTATATTCAAAGTATTTTTTTTAATGACTAAGTACTTATATTTTATCTAGGTATTTTTAATTCTTGACCAATAGTTAATGTGTTTGTTGTTAGATTGTTTAATTTTTTTATTTCATCAACAGTAGTATTATTCTTTCTAGCGATTTGGTATAGAGAATCCCCTTTTATGACGGTGTAAATAATATATTCTTCTTTAGGTAGCGGAATTAATAATGTTTGCCCTATGGTTAGAGTATTTGATGATAGATTATTTAGTTTTTTTATGGCATCTACTGTAGTATTATTATTTTTGGCGATTTGATATAGGGTGTCTCCTGACTTTACAATGTAGATGTCTTCTTCACTTGTATTAGAAGATGTATTAGAAGATGGCAATTTAATGATGGAACCTATGGTTAGGGTGTTTGATGATAAGTTATTTAATTTTTTTATGGCATCAACAGTGGTATTATTGTTTTTAGCAATTTGATATAGGGTATCCCCTTTTTTTACTTGATAAGTATATGTTTTAGTAGATGATGGTGTTTCTTCGTTATTAGTAGTAGATGATGATACAGGTATTTTTAACTTCATACCAATTGTTAAATTATTTGATGATAGGTTGTTTAGTTTTTTTAATTCATCGACGGTAGTATTATATTTTTTTGCGATTTGATATAAGGAATCCCCTTTTGCGACGGTGTATATTTTTCCAGTTGTTAGGTACTCAGCGATTGTATCTACGATGATGTCAATTGTTTTTTCATAGTTTTCTTTATACGGATACTCAAATATGATTGTTTCATTAGGATTAGTATTTCTAATTACACTATAATAGTCTAAAATTGTGTCAGTTGGTAGTCTTCTTTGAAAATACTTGGTGACGTTTATATCGTTAGCTTCTAGGCTGGTACTAATTAGGCTTGGAAGAATATCATTGCTTCTTAATGGATAGATAATATTAAATTCATTAGTATCGGATATTCTGTTTTGAATTATTAAATCATTTTTATTTTTTATTTCATTTATTATACTATTCCTCTCATCATCTGTTAATGATACATCAGTATTTCTTACTAGTTCGGTATCAATATTTTTTTTAGCAAAGTCAGTTGCCATGTATCTAGAAATTTCTAATAGGATGTTTTTTTCATACTGATTAGAATAGTTTTCTCCAGTATCTTTTCCTCCACGATACGGATCAATAATTACTTTCATATATTTCACCTATTAAATTATATTTATTATTTCTAAAAAAATACTTAAGAAAAAACATAAGAATTAATCTTATGCTTGGTTATATATAATTAATTTTATCCAACGGTTGCACCGGTAAAGTTTTCAGTTTTTGCTCCAAGGCTTCCTTTAAATTCCGAGTTTAGGATACTTTCATTGACTTTATTTGCGTCTACCCATAGGTAAACGGTAAATGAGGTGTTCTCATAACTTAGTTTATAGTCTTCAACAATATTAATAGTGTTTTTATCCGTATCATTAGTACCAGCAAAATTGCCTTTTTTATAATATACTTCTTCACCACTTTCATTAGTACCATATACTTCCCAAATGAATCCTTCCACAGCTAAGTTTGAAGTAATTTTTTCAATATTGATATATAGTGTTGCTTTGGCTAAAGCACTGTTTTGAGCCATTTTTATATTTACGGTGGTATTTATTCCATCTTCTTTTTTTGTGCATGGGTCAAGTGATCCGCTTAAATTTTTTCCTCCTCCAGTGTATATTACTTCAAAATTTTTACTATTAGCGGCGGCATTATTATTAGCTTTAGCAGTTGATGTGAAAAAAGCATAAGTTGATCCAATAATAATTATCATGATCAAAAATACAGCAATAATAGAATATATTAATTGTTTTTTCACTATTCAACACCCTTTCTTTGAGTATATTTTTTTATATATTAACTATTTTTTTTCTTTAAAGCACTACTAACATTTATTTTAGCAGAGAATCCTTTATTCATAAGGTTATTTTGATTTGTTCCATCTTCACTTAACCAGATATATAATTCATAATTATAGGTTTGTGGATAATTTGTGGGTTCAATTATAGTCATTGGCAAGATGTTTAATGTGGTAGATGCTCCTAGTGTACTAAAATTACCACTGGATACTACTACATTATCTTGTAATAATTCATATCTATAGTTAGGTATTTTTAATTCTTCTGCTATGGCAATGTTTGTTAGGGAGATTTCTACACCTATTTCATAGTCTTTTAAATTTTCATTCATTGTTAAATTAAAACTGTTTTTGGTAGCATATGTATATCTATCTTCATCATATATTGGCATTGTTTTGGTAGATGAGATATACTCTGTTTGATTGAAAATTACTGTAGGTGTTTCTTTGATAGTACTACCAGAAATATTACTTTCAGCATTAGAATATGCATACCAGCCATAACTAACACCAAACATAAGGGCAGTAATAAAAACTATGGTAATTGTAAGCACTAATATAGTTTTTCTAAATTCCATAGTTTATCACCCTCTTTATTTAAGCATTTTACTATTATATATATTATAATAACATAATTTTTAAATAATATCAATCATTATTTTCTAATTTTAAATGAATATCTTCTGACTTTTGTGTGAATTTATTATTCTAAGATAAATCAAGCATTATACTATTAAAAAAGAACTTTTATAGTTCTCTTAAGGTTCTTACCATTTGATATGAATAACCCATCTCATTATCATACCAAGCGATGATATGTAATAATTGTTTTCCATCTTTTTCAATGATATTAGTTAAGTTTCCATCAACAGTTGCACCATATGTAGATGAAATAATATCAGAAGATACTATTGGGTCTTCAGTGTAATTTAGAGTTTCATTCATATTATTTTTAAAAATATCATTAATTTCATTGATAGAGGTTGTTTTTTCTACTTCAAGAACAAGATCTATTAGTGAACCGTCTGATACTGGAACTCTTATCGCTGATCCTAAAATACGACCAGATAAGTTAGGTAGTACTTTACCAATGGCTGAAGCTGCTCCTGTTGATGTTGGAACCATGTTCATAGCACAGGCTCTTCCACGACGCTCTAATATTCCTTTTTTGTGTGTAATATCTAATGTTGCTTGATCATTTGTGTAAGCATGGATTGTTGTCATATTTCCTTTAATTATTTTTAGATTTTCATCAATTACTTTTAATACAGGGGCTAGACAGTTAGTTGTACATGATGCTGCGGATACAACGATATCATCTGGTGTTAAAATATCATTATTAACGTTATAGACAATAGTTTTCATTTCACCTTTTCCAGGAGCAGATATTAATACTTTTTTAGCTCCGGCAGTAATATGTTGCATGGCTTTATCTAGACTTGTAAACTTTCCAGTACACTCTAAGACTACATCTATTTCAAGACTTTTCCATGGGAGATTAGATGGTTCCATTTCTTTGTATACTTCTACTCTTCTTCCATTTATGTAGATACTGTTCTCGTCACTAGTAATATTCTTGTTATATCTTCCATGATTGGTATCATATTTTAGTAGATATGCTAATTCTTCTGGAGTAGATAAATCATTTATTGCTACTACTTCCATATCATCTAATTCTTCAATAATTCTAAAAACTAACCTTCCTATTCTTCCAAAACCATTTATAGCTATTTTTTTCATATTTTTTCCTCTTTTCTTTATTTTATTTTATTAAAACTTCGCCTTTTTGGACTAGTTCTTCTATATTCCCTTTTTCAAATCCTACTAGTGCTCCAACAATTAGTTCTATTTGTGAATCTCCAGCATTATTCAATTTTAAGGAGATATTTCTTGTTTGATTTGGTTTAATGATATTTTCTAACAAGTCTTGTGAATCTTCTGATAATGTTATAGTGAAATTATCTGGCGTGATACTTGGCTCTATTAAGTAATAATACATACCATATTTTACTGTTGATGTATAAGGATTTGTGAGAGTTATATTAATATATTTTTCTTCTTTAGGAGCTAAGATTATTTGTTTGTTTGAGGCAGATTTTAGAGAATATATTAGATTGTAATCTGCTTCAGATGGATCTAGAATAGTATTGTTTTCATTAAAAGCAAATGTTGCATATAGTGATACAATACCAGATACTAGTAATAATAATAGGATTATAATAATTGTCCTTTTTTTCATAATACACCTCTTTTTTTATTGTTATTTATTAAATTATAATTATACATAAATATTAACTAATAATAAAATTTATGATATCTGCAAAATTTATTCCCCAGATATATAAGAGTATTCCAGACATACTTAGAAATGGGCCAAAGGGAATAATGTTATCTTTTTTAAATAGTAAGAGAAATAAAGCAATTGGAAAAGCAATAAAAGTGGCAAAGAAAATATTACAAATAGCCATAGGATACCCTATTACTAGTCCAATTAGGAACATTAATTTGATGTCTCCTCCTCCTAAGGACTCTTGTTTGAACATCATATCCCCTACTTTTTTAACAAGATACATTGTAGCAAATGAACCTAAGCCAGCAAGAACTTTTAGGGCTGTTTCATATAGGCCACAATCAATAATATCAAGAATTATAATAGAAAAAGATGCAAAGATTAAGACTTCATCTAATATTATCATATATTCAATATCACTAATAATTATGGTAATTAAGCTTGATACAAAGATGAGGGCAATAATTAGTTCTAGTGATAAATCAAAGACGTGATAACATACAGCAAATAAAATACCAGTACAAAGTTCAATCAGTAGATAACTTATAGGTAATTTTGTGTGGCAATGGCGACATTTCCCTCCTTGAATAAGATATGAGATAATAGGAATCAATTCATACCATTTTAGTTTGTTATGGCAATGCTCACAATGTGAAGATGGCTTTATAATAGATTGTTCTTTCGATAATCTTGTGGCAATAACGTGATAAAAGGATCCCATAACACTACCAAAGATAAAGAAAATAATTAAATACAGTTTATCCATAAAAACTCCCTTTATATAATTGTTTTATATATATCAAACATAGGTACTACAACTGCTAGAAGGATAACTCCTACTATTACTGCTAATAGTACTATCATTATTGGCTCTATTAAACTTTTTAAACGGGCAATAATATTTGTTTGTTCTTCTTGATAATAAGCGGCAACATGTTCCATCATTTCACCTAGTTTTCCAGTTTTTTCACCAGTTAATAGCATTTCATAAGCTGTTTCTGGAAAGGCCCAATGTCCTTTGAAAGCTACTGATACGCCATTACCTTTACTTAAGTTAACGATGGCATCATTGATGAGGGATTTATATATTTCATTTTCAGTTATTTTACTTAGAATATCCATACTGTCAGTAATGAAAACGTCGTGCTTAATTAGTGTTGAGAATGTACTTGTGAAAGTTACTAATTGGTTATATTTTACTATATCTTTCACTACTGGAATATGCATAACAAAGGCTTGGGTATAGTATTTAAATTTTTTTGATGACTTATATAATAAGTAAAATACTAGAACTACTAAGATAATACCTCCTATTATGTAGTACCAGTTATTAGTGACAAAATTACTAATATCCATAATGGCAACTGTTATTCCTGGTAGTGATGAACCAGTTGTTTCATACATTGACGTGAAGGATGGTACTACGTAGGTAATAACAAATGTTAATACTGCAACAGCAAAGACCATTAGAACTGATGGATACGTCATGGCATTAATTATTTGTTTACGATTACTATCTTGTCTTTTATAGTATGCAGCCATATCATCTAAAACGCCTGTTAAGTCACCAGTCATCTCAGAAGTCTTTAACATATTAATTAGCATCTTAGGGAACACTTTTCCTTGTCTTTCAAGACATTGACTAAAAGATAGTCCTCTATTTAAATCAAAAACTATTTTACGATATAGCATTTGAATATTTTTATTTTTACTTTGACGACTCAATATTTCCATTGAATCAAGTAAAGGGATACCTGACTTGACATATGTTGATAATTGAGTTAAGAAGAAATTTAAGTCTTTAGAAGACATTCTTCTAGAAATTGAGGCATTTGCTAGGCCAAGTTTTGTAGAAAGTTTATCTTCTTCAATTGATACTATTTCATATCCTTTATTTAGAAGGAATGATTCAACATCTACTTTGTTTTCAGCATCAAAATAGCTTTCAACTATTTTATTATTAGTTGGATCTTTTACTTTATATTTAAATCTTTTTAATTTAATATTTTTCTTATTTTCATCTACTGGCGTAAATTCTTTTTTGATGGGTCTTACAGTATTTATAGAATTTGCTGCATTTGAATAGTTTACTTGATTATTTGTTTGGGTATTATTATTCATTACAGAATTACTTTGATTAGTAAGATTATTTAATGGATTATTATTTGCTACTTGGTTATTATTCATATAATCACGCCTTTTTATTATTTATCTACTATAATTGTATCACAAATATAATTTTTTTTAAACTTTTTTTAATATTTTTCATATATTATGTTAGGAAGGGATAAAAAAATGAATCCAGGAAGATATTTTATACCTAATATGGGAATGGGAATGCAGATGGGTCCGATGATGAATGGAATGGCTCCGATGACTAGAGGTGTTGGACTATTTGGAAGAATTGGGAATACTCTTAAATCAATTAATTTTAGTGGATTATTAAGTGGTGCTAATAAAACACTGAATGTTGTTAATCAAACTATTCCACTTATCAGGCAAGCAAAACCGATGGTTAATAATATGAAGTCAATGTTTAAGTTGGCTAAGGCTTTTGGTAGTGAGACTGTTTCTAGGAATGGTAATCAAAACTATAATGCTAATGGTAATAGTAATACAAAGATTTCTGCTAATAATAAGAAGAATGAAAATGTAGAAGACAATAGTAATAGTGATACTTTTAATTTTGTTCAGGATGGTAATAATAATTATCCAAATTTCTTCATTTAAAAAGACTTCAAAATATTAAAGTGATTTTCTTTATATATTTGAAGCCTTTTTTATTTAATAATTAATACCCTATACTTATTATAAACTCAATATTTAAATTAATAAGTCTGTTCTCCAGAAGCATGGATATATCCTGAATATGTGGTACCATTCATTTCACCATTTGTCTTGTTACCATCTAGCCAGAAATAAACAAAATAATATCTAGTTGCAGTTGTTAAATCTTCTGTGTCAGCATATAGAACTTTTTCTCCACTTGCAGTTATTGAACCAGTTGCTACCGCATTACTAAAATCGGTGGTACACGTTGAAGTTGTACTGGTGCTTTTACAAATTGCATAGTTTAGTGCGCCTGATGTCGTTAATAAATTGGTAGATGTTGATGTTAATTTTATGGTTATTTTACCACTAATTGATGCAGTACTTAGTTTAGCTGTAATTTGTTTTACAGCGGCATTTGCTGGAGTACCAGTAGTGACGTTTGGCACACTTGTTATTTCTCCACCACCAACATAATCAATTGAAAATTTACCAGTAGCAGCATTATAATTACCATTACTAACATTAATACCAAATGTAAACCAAGCAAATGTTGCTCCAGCAATTAGGGCTGCAAAGAAAAGTACACCAATAATGGTCCCGATCAATTTCTTTTGATTCATATTGTTCCTCCTTATATTATCTTATAATTAGATTCTAACATAATTTATATTTTTTGACAATATGTTTTTCATTTATTTGATTTTTTTTACTACAAAATGCTTACAATCAGGAGCGCAATTATCTTTTAAATACTTTTCTAGATTCTTATAATTATTTATTTTATTGACTTTCTTTGACTTTTCATCGTAGAAGCCTTTTAATCTTAGTTTACCATAAGCAATGTCTCCAACGATGTAATCATAGTCGTAAAAATAATCTGTACATTTAGATAAAAATTCTTCTTCGTCATATGCTTCTTTATAATTTTTGATTAATTCATATTTATTGTTATTTATTTCTATCATTATTATCTCCTTCTTTATAATTTAATAGTCTTTTGCAAAGGCTGATTTTATTTGATTATATTTATTAATATTTGAAGCAGAGTTCCAGGTAATAAAACCTCCAGTTAATCCTGCATCTACGAGAGCTCTTGCTTGATCACTTATTTTAGTGGCATCATACACTACTGTTGGTTTCCAATATGGAGTATCATAGGCGGTAATCCAAGTACGGGCTACAGCTGGTGTTGGTATTTCGGTTTGTCTCTCAACAGCACCTTTTGCCCAATTATTGACTGTTTTATATGGATTAGACCAAGTATCAGTGCTTCTATCAAAATGATCGGTATAAGGCATAGAACTAATTACGTCTACTATATTAGAAATGGCTGGCCAGTATTGACCATATGAGGTGACATATGTACCTGAACACTCTCCAAAGACATCTACGGATAAATATACTCCTTCTTTATGTATTTGATCTGTCGCATAAAATAGAAAATTTTGAACGGCTTCGGCTTTTTCTTCATCATATTTATTTTTAAAATCAGTACTTTTGTTTTGTGACATATTATAGGCATCTTCAGGAAATCTGACGTAATCAAATTGTATTTCATTAAATCCCATATCATTAATAGCTTGTTTAGCAAGGGCAACATTATATTCCCAAGCTCCCCTACTATAAGCAGATGGCCATAATCTTGATGAGACACTAGAACTTATACAATCTTCTGGATGGTCTTTACCATAATGAGAATCATTAAATACAACTATTCTTCCTATTACATATATACCTGATTGTTTTATTTTTGTAATGGCATTTTTATAATTATCATAGCTGTTAATAGCGGTATTATAAGCAGTCATCGAATACTCTTTAGCTATTTCCATAGGATAAGCAAGAGCACCATCTTTTAGGTCTACAACCATGGCATTTACTCCGTTATTGGTAGCTATATCTAAATAGGCATCTACATTATTAATTACATTAGACCCAGCATTTAGATACATAGCTTTAGCATTCTTTAGTAGTGGATTATTTTCAAACTCGACTTTTTCATATGGATAGTAATCGAGAGTTGAGGCTTTTCCACCATACAATTCACGGCTATATTTACGATCTTTATGGGTATCATATACTCCATTTTCATTATAGTTTTCCTTAGCAGCTTCTTCTGTATCAACGAGGTATTTAGCATATACCCAACCTTCTATGTCATTTACTTTTATTTTATACATATTGACATTGCCCTCAGCATCTATTTTATCATAACCAAGGATATCTAATTTATTACCCTTCTTTATGAATGAAGCTATTTTATAATCTTCGCTATTTTTGTAAATGGTAGATGATGTTCTAACATATTTTTCTTTTTCTTTTACTACATCATCTTTATTTGTACTAAGATTACTTTCAATTATATAATATTTTGCTGTTTCAGTACTATTTTTTTCATCTTTATTTGAAACAATTATTTCCATATAGTTGGTGTCATCAATAGTTTTCTTTACATCATATGATGATATTTTAGTACCACGGGGTATTTCGGTTGACTCTTCCATCTTGGTTGTTTCTTCATTATAGGTGTAGAGTTTTGCTCTACTAGTAGTGGATGCAATGTAATAACTTTTGGTAATTAGTTTTGAAGGAATATTTTTAAACAATTTTATGCCTACTAGGACTAGGGATACTAGTATTAATACGGCTACTATGATGCGACCTATTTTTAGTTTCTTTGTTTTATTTTTTCGACTATTCCTTGCTCTATTTGTCATTTTATCACCTATTGTTAGTATAGCACAGATAATTATTTTTTACCACAAATTATTTTACATTTTTAGTCATTTTGGATAATTCTGGAATTAATATTTTTATGATATTTGTAAATAATGATTGCTAGATAAGATTTAGAAATAAATAATAGTTGAATGTTATTATTTTTTTTGATAAAATTTATATTAAGGTGATGATATGAAATTGTTTTATGATGGAAATGGTATAGAAATAACAGAATGTAAAAGTTTTTTCTCGCGTTTTAAAGGTTTTATGTTTAAGAAAAACATTAAGGATGCATTATTATTTAATAGATGTAATAGTATTCATACGTTTTTTATGAAAGAAAATATTGATGTTATTATGTGTGATCAAGACAATGTTATTAAATATTATTTTAAAGATTTTGGTAGAAATAAGATTATTTTACCAAAGAAAAATGCTTGTAAAACAATAGAATTACCAACGAATGTTTTTAATTTTAAGATTAATACTAAGATAAGGATGGAATAATATGAAGGTATCAATACTTGGAGCGGGGGCTTATGGAATTGCACTATCAAAAATTTTGGTAGATAATGGAATGAATGTTATAATATGGACTAAGGTTCAGGATGAATATGATATGTTGACTCAGGAACACTGTAATAATATTGCTTTACCATCATTTAAGATAGATAAGAGTATAAAGATTACAATGAATATGGAAGAAGCTATTAAGGATGCAAAGGTTATTTTTGTAGCTACTTCAATTAAGTTTATAAAAGATGTTTTACTAGAGGCTAAAAAATACTATAAAAAGGGACAGCATGTATGCATGGCTTGTAAAGGAATTACTGAAGATGATTTGTCTTTTGGAAGTGAAATGGCACAAAATATTTTGAAATCTAAAAAGATAGGAGTTATTTCTGGTGGTACTTTTGCAAATGATATGGTTATGGATAATTTGATGGGATTAGTAATAAGCTCACATAACAAATCAACCTCTAAGATAATTAATAAGTGTATTTGTAATAAATACATTAAAACGATGATTACAAGAGATGTTTTGGGTGTCGAATTATGTGGTGCTATTAAAAATGTAATTGCTATTGCTTGTGGAATAATGGACGGTGAAAACTATTCAGAATCTACTAAAAGTATGTTTTTTACAATTTTCTTAAATGAACTTGTAGAAATGATTTATTATTTAGGCGGTTATAGAGGAACTATTTTAAATTATGCAGGAATTGGAGACTTATGGTTAACTTGCACTTCAAGCAGTAGTAGAAATTATACTTTAGGGTTAATGATCGGAAACAAGCAAAGTAGAAAGAAAATTGATGAATATATTAAAAATTCTACAGTAGAAGGATTTTATACTCTTAACTCAATATATCTATTATTAAAAAGAAAAAAATATAGAGTAAAATTTATCGATATTTTATATGAAATATTATATAAAGATGGTAATTCTGATTTATTTTTAAATTATTTTGATAAATAGAAATATATAAAAATGCAACACTAAGAATGTGTTGCATTTTATACTACTTGTTAACTTTTAATAATACTTTTTAATCTTTTAATAACTTTTTTTTCGATTCTAGAAATATATGATTGGCTAATTCCTAATAAACTGGCAACGTCTTTTTGGGTCATTTCTTTTCGATTATTTAGACCATATCTTAGTTCAATTATTTCTTTATCTCTAGGACTTAATTTTTCGATTTCTTCTAACATAATATTTTTATCTAATTCATCATCTAGTCCTTTGGTAATTAGATCTTTATCAGTTCCTAAGACGTCTTCTAAGTGCAATTCATTGCCATCGGAATCATAACTTAAGCTATCTTCAAAACTAACTTCAGTTCTTTTACGTTTGATTTTTCTTAAGTGCATTAGTATTTCATTATCGATGCAGCGAGAAGCATAAGTAGCTAATTTAATATTTTTATCTAAGCGATAAGTATTAACTGCTTTTATTAAGCCAATTGTACCAATCGATACAAGGTCTTCTAGATCTGTACCCGTGTTATCATATTTTTTTGCTAAAAACACAACTAATCTTAGATTATGCTCTATTAATTTATTTCTAGCATTTTTATCATTTTTCATTGATAGTTCAACATACTTTGTTTCTTCTTCTTTAGATAATGGTCCTGGTAAAATATCAGTACTACCTACGAATAATATTTTTTGATACTTCTTCATTATTTTTAAAAATAGCTTTTTTATCATTTTTTTCATTTCCTCTCTATTCAATTATATTTCTATTTAAAATACATTCTGCACCTTCAATGCCTACTTCATCAATTAACCCTATTAAAACATTTTTTCTCTCCCCTACTTTGTTTATGTATATTTTTTCTGGTAAGAAGCATTCTAGGATACCATGGCTATCTATTGTATTATAGGGAACAAAAATTATTTTTTCATTTTGATAATTAATTTTATTTTTATCTATAAGGATTATGGGGCGCCTTTTATATGGATCTTTTAGGATATTTCCTGTATCTAGATATGAATTCATAGTTATTTTTTCTTTACCTTTTAAATATATGTCTATAACATAATAATTAGAATAATTAGTTTTTATTTTTTTTATGCTTTTTATGTAGATATAAGTAATTATTGGAGCAATAATAATTAGTGTGAAAAAATTAAGTAAATAATTATCTATTTTAGGAAGAAAATAAATATTAATTAAGTAGACAAAACCTCCGATAAAAATACTAGTAAAATATATATACATAATGTTTTTTATAGTATAAATAATATCTTCATGTTTAAAAGCAATAATAGACATAATGATAGAAAAAAGCAATGATATTATAAAAATTAAGGATTTATCTATGGTTGTAAATAAAAAAATTAAAGGAATTGTACCAACGACAGATGATAGAAATAATTTAGGGAAACTTGTTAATCTATTTAGCAAAAGGCTTGTACCAATTAATATGCAATAATTCAGAATCAGATCTTCGATTACTAATAAATCAACATATAACATATTATCACCTTTATTAGTATAAAACTTTTTAAGGTAATATTTTGTCAAAAAAAGAGCTAAACCGATGTTAGCTCTTATCTATATAAACGTAAGTCTTTTCAAACCTACGGTACACTATATAATATGCACAGAATAAAAAATTGTTTACATTATTTTAAAAGATATTTATTATTTGATATATATTTAATTTTTAAATAAATATAAAAATACTTTCTTTTAATTTATAGTTTTAATTGGTAGATTACTATATATTTAAGGAAAGTATTTTATATTAAAATTTTATTATAAAGTTTTTGCTTTTTTCTCTTCAATAGTTTTTAATAACTCATCATTTTTAATGAAGAAGTTAGTTATTAAATTATTATCTGTTGCAGGACCTGTATACTCTCTTCCACTTAAATGGAACTCTTGTTTTTGTGATAAGTATTCATTTAATGGTATTTTATTTTTTGAATATATATCACCTTCTAATGCAGTATAGTTTTCTCCGAACATATCCTTATCATTTGAAACTTTTACAATAGAGTCATTGAACACTAATCCATTATCCATTTGTATAGTTCTCTTAACTTCACCATCATCTACTGATAATCTGATATAATTACCTCTTTCATCAGTTAAAGCTTCGATATGTGTAATTTCATCATTTTGTCTTTTTTCATCTAAGAACATTAATCTCCATACTTCTGGGGCTTCTTCGTACCAAGCACGGAATCTATTTCCTACATATGCCCCCATATCAAGCATACAATATACTTTGTTTTCATCTTCTAGAAAAAACTTCTTACCTTTTTCTTCCTTGAGCAATTCCATATAAACACCTCTTTATTTGATTATATATTTTTTTTAGATTATAGTCAATATTTTGAAGAGTTCTTAACATTTTTTCTTAAAGTCTTAATTATATTTATAATTTTTTTATAAAAAGACAAAAGTATAGTATAATTCATTATAGGAGGAGTTAATGATGAGAGTAATAACAAAAATAATGATTTGTCCAAAATGTAAGAAGGAATATGAAAAAATGTATTTAACCAGTTATTCAAGTGGCTTTGAGGATGCTGCTGGAGACTTTATCAAGAATAATAAGCCTATAACTCATTGTGAAAACTGCAATAGAAAGTTAGTACCTTTATACTTAATTAAGTATTTTGATGAAGATGGCAATTATTCTCCAGAGCAAAAAATAATTGATAAAGGTTTCGATTTATTTGAATTATATTTCGAAATTTTTAACAATATGCAAATTTTTTTCAATTGTGTAGATAATGGCAAAGTTGTATTATCAGCAAATATTGATAATAATGATGATAAATTTTCTACCTCTTTAATTCTAACAGGTATTGATGGAGACAAAAGTTTTAAATTACTAACAGCCGCGATTGATGAATATACAACTGGTGTTAATGATAGAAAAAATGAATTCATGATATTAAACTTAGCTAAAACTACTAATTCAATTTTATCAAATATATATGATTATATATTCTCTGATAGTTATAGTCTATATAAAGAGAAAAACAAGGAAAATATATTAAAAGAATTAATTGATGTAGAACACCTTTTATAGGTGTTTTTTTATTATACACTAGTATTCTTGCTACGGACTATATGTTTCAATCTTTGAGCTATTACTTTTAATTTTAAATATAATGCTTCCATCTAAGTCCGTTCTATAAATTTTACTATTTTTTAAGGTATTTAATATAGTTTCTTTCGGATGACCATATCTATTATTTTTACCAACACTAATTAGACTATATTTAGGATTAGTACTATGAATAAATTCTTCACTACTACTTGTAGCAGAGCCATGATGACCTACTTTAAGAAAATCTATATCTTTTAAATTATATTTTTTTAATATATCTTTTTCTTTGTCTATTCCAGCATCTCCCATGAATAAAAATTTATAATTATTAAATTCAGTATAAATAACATTGCTATTATCATTTTCATTATTGTACTCTTTTGTTTGTAAGAAATATAATTTATTATTATCTATACTCAACTCTTTAATACATGAATAATATTTTATTTTCTTTTTATCTAATACATTTATTAATTTTTTTTCTAAATTATTATGTGTTCCACAATTAAAAATTACTTTATCTACTTTGAAAGAATTGATTAGATTAATAGCTTCACCCATATGATCATAGTCTCCATGACTTAATATTAAATAGTTTATTTTATAAATTCCAATACTTTTCAAATATGGAATTGTTTTATTTGAAATAACACTATAATTACTATTTAATAATCCGCCGGTATCTATTAAAATATTACTTTTATTATAAGGATATTTAATAAAGATAGAGTCTCCTTGGCCTACATCTAAGTAGGATACTTTAATAGTCGGATCAAAATAAATAAATGTTTTGTGAATGAACAAAAGAACAAATAAATATATGTTTTTATAATTATGTAAGAACATTATAATTAAGATGTAATATATAATAATTAGATAAATATTAGGTTTTGAAAAGCAGATAATACCAATACTATATTTAGATATAAACAAGGATATTGATTCTAAAATACTAATGAAAAAGTGAAGAATAATTGATAATTTAGGAATAATAAAGCATATTAATGATAAGGGAAAAATAATTATGCTTACATATGGTATTAGAAAGATATTTAAAATAATGGAAAAGACATTTGCTTGATAAAAGTTATAAATACATATTGGAAAAGAAACTAGGAATGAAATGAGAGAGGTATATAGTGATTTCATTATCTTGTTTTTTACCTTTGATATTTTATAACTATATAGTACTAATGAGAAGGATATTATATATGAATATTGAAAAGATATGTTATACAGATAATATGGGTTAATTAGTAGAATAATTATTAAGACAAGACACATAAGATCTATTTTTTTAATTTTTAAGTTAAATAATTTATTTAAAGAAAATAAGATATACATAATTAAACTACGAATAACAGATGGTGAAGAACCAATAAGAATAGCATAAAAGGAAAGGAAAGCAATAACGACAGAATAATTATAAAAATTATTGTAAGATATTCTTTTTAGAAATGATAAGATTATTGCTGCAAATAAACTGATATGCATACCAGAAATAGAAAATAGATGAGATATACCATTTTGACGAAAACTATTAATAACAGAATCATCTAAGCTTGTAGTATCCCCTAAAATAAAAGTCTTTATATATTCGTTGGCATAAGAAATTGATAAAATTCTTTGATTCACTTTTTCTTTCAAATAATATATAATCTTTGTATTGTTTTCTATTTTACTAATACTATCTGCCACTACTATATAGTTGATACCATTATAATATAAATATTCTTTATAATTAAATTGATTAGGAATGGTATTTTTACTTGGTATTAATAGATTACCACTTATCTGTAATTTGTCACCTAATTTTATTTCTTCGGGCAATTCTTGATAATAATTTACTACTAGTTTTTCTTTGGCTTTTACATGAATAGTTATTTTATCAGCAGTTGCTTTTATTTTATAGACTGTTCCAATGAACTCTTTGTCAGCAACACTATAAACGCTTTTCCTTTGATACAAGCAAGTATACAAAATGGCTAATATAAGTATAAATATAGTAGTTATTTTTATATATAATCTATGTTGTAATAAATACTTTAATCTCTTCGTATAATTTTTCTCCTATTCCACTTACATTTAATAATTCTTCAATGGATTTGAAATTTCCATTTTTATTTCTATATTCAATAATAGCTTTGGCTTTCGATTCACCTACTCCACTTAGTGACATAAAGTCTTCAACAGTAGCAGTATTAATATTAATTTTTTTGGAAGAATTTTCATTATTGTTTTTATCTAGTTCAGTATTTAGGCAACCATCATTTTTTATGCTAGGGCAAACACATTCCTTATCAACGAATTTTACAACAGTATCTACAACATTGGAGTTTTTTACTTCTTCATTGGTATAGATAATAATAACCATTTCATCAGTTATCTTCTTAGCTAAATTTATTACAGAAGTATTTGAATCATCTGTAAGACCTCCGGCTAATTTAATAATATCATTTACATTGTTATCACATTCAACTTGATAAACTCCAGGATTAGCAACAGCTCCTTTAATGTCTACATGACAAAACGTTTTTAGAACTGGATCAGTTATGCTTTTTTCTATATTTATATTATCTTCTTTAGGTTCATTAGATAACTCATATTTTTGATTATTAAGTTTTTTTTGTATAAAAACTGCACCAATAATAATTATAATAATAACAATAATAGTTATGGGATATTTTAATTTTCTTATTGTTTTCATATGCCTCCTTTGGTCCTTCATAAATATTATTGTTAAAAAGTATTGGATTTTACTTTTTTTGGTATAAATTTAGACAAAGTTGGTAATAATTTTAAAATTTAAGAAAATAATTTAAATATGTTAAACTTTTTGTTAATAATTTTTTGTGGTTGTAAAATTAAATTAATTAGTTATTCTTTCAACTAAGTGTTAATAATTAATTGATGATAAACTTTTAAATTCTTAAATTAAGTTAAAATCTCATAATAAAAAGATTGAAGACGTTAAATTTGACAAAACAATAAAATAAAGATATAATAATCCATGAATTTTGGGGAAATTAATATATTAAAATACTAATGAATAAGGGGAGAAAAAATGAAAAAGAAAAATTTAATTATTTTAATAGTAGTTTTGGTAATTGTGTTAGTTTTTCTTTCAGGATACTATTATTGGGGATATAAGAATAATAAGAATGTAATTAATTTTGATGATGATGAGATTATTAGTGATGTTTTTGATAAGAAAAATACAAATTACAATAGCAAAATTATAGATGAATATGTAAAACTATATAACAATTCTGATGTAGTTGGGGAAATTAGTATTGTTAATAGTGATTTTAAAAAGGCTATAATGCAGGGAGAAGATAATGATTATTATTTGAATCATACTGAAGATAAAACTAGTAGTTATATGGGATCAATATATTTAGACTTTAGAGTAGATATTGATGAAGGAAAGAAATTATTAATATATGGACATAATTCAGGTAATATTGTAATGCCTTTTAAGATACTTGAAGAATACTATGATTATGATTTTTATCAAGGACATAAGTATATTAAGATTATTACTAGTAATAAGACTAGATTATATAAGATATATTCTGTTTTTATAGAAGTAGAAGATTTTGGATATATGCAGACTGATTTTAATAATGAAGATGAGTGGTATGAACATATTAGTAATTTTAAGAAGAAAAGTATGTATGACACTTTAGAAGATGTTAAGAAGGACGATAATATTTTAATATTACAAACTTGTAGTACTTATTATAAGTATAGAGATTATCAAAAAAAGTTTTTATTAGTAGTTGCTAAAGAAGTTAGTGAAAAATAAAAGAAAGTACATTATGATAGTGATTAATGTGCTTTCTTTTTCTTATTTTTTAGTAATAATCTTATAATATTAAGTAATAAGAAGAATGAGATGATTCCAATAAAGTATGTGGTATAATTTTCTTTCTTTTTAATATTAATGATATATGTTTCTGTAGTTTCATCATTTATAGTTATTGTGATAATACTACCATTTTTTAAATTATTATTGCCATTAATTATAATTTTATCTGAATCAACATTGATATCAAAATTTAGTGAAGTATCATCATTGATTTTTAGGGTATAATCTTTTTTATTTGGATTAAATGATAAGTCATATCCTTTTACTTTTATGCTTAATGGTTCTTTGGGTTTTTCTAAGACAGTTATAGTAGTTGTAGCAGTAATAGTGCCATCTTCATTAGATATTGTAATAATAGTAGTACCTGGTGACACGGCAGTTATGATGCCAGCAGAGATAGTGGCAACGGATTCATCACTGCTTGTCCATATTGGATTATTGATACTGGTGTTTTCTGGAGTTGAAATGGTTTTTAAGGTTGTTTTATCCCCTACATAAATCGTCTTGGCTTCTTCTTCAAATTTAATAGATTCTATTGGGGGAGAAATTACAGTTAATTCACAAGTAGCTTCTTTTGAACCTTCTAAACTAGTTGCTTTTATAGTGACAGTACCAGGCTTTTTGGCAGTTATTAGGCCATCAGAAGATACAGTGGCAATTGACTTGTCACTACTTTCCCAGGTTATCTTTTTGTTTTCAGCATAGGTTGGATCGTATGATACGGTTAGGGTTTCCTCTGAGCCTACTTCTAGGGTTAAACTTGTTTTATTTAGAGATATTGATTTTAATTCTTTAGATATTGCTTTGACAGTTATTTTAGTGGTAGCAACATGACCCCCATCATTTGAAATGACTCTAATTTCAGCAGTACCAGGCTTTTTGGCAGTCACTAGGCCATTACTAGATACAGTGGCAATTGATTCATCACTACTCTTCCAAGTTATCTTTTTATCAGTGGCATTACTTGGTGTATAGGTTGGTGTTAAGGTATAAGTAGATAACTCATTTATGGTAATGCTTGATGGTAAACTAATTGATGTTAGTGGAATTTTGTCGCTAACGCTAACTGACATACTGATATTTATATTGGTACCTGGAGCAGTTATTGTAATATATGAAATACCTACTTTTTTACCAGTTATTTCTCCTTTTGGTGTTATGGATACGATAGTTGGATTAGATGTGTAATAAACTAGATTTTGGTTGCTGGCATTACTTGGTGATATAATAACTTGAAGGCTTTTGGTTTCATTTAGTAGAATAGTTTCTTTATATGAATTCATTTTAATTGAAGTGATAGGAATATAATTATTTATTACTTCGACGATGCAGATAGTTTTACTTCCATCATTTGTATCAGTAGCAGTAATGAAAGCTTTTCCAATGTTTTTAGCTACTACTCTTCCATCACTTACACTAACGATATTAGAATCACTACTTGACCATTTAACTGATGATGAATTGTTATCAGATAGAACTTTTAATTGAGCACTTGTATTTATGCCTAATTTTAATTCTGATGGAGATAGATAAATAGCATATACTTGTGAATGATAAAATAAGATAATTATTGTTAATAATGGTATTAATATTTTCTTCATAGTCATACCCCTTTACTATAATAATTATAGTATAAATAAGTTTTTTAGTAAAGAGAAAGATTATAATATGAGTTAAAGTTCATAATAAAAGAGTTAATCTTTAGTTAACTCCATTACTTCTTTCATTAATTCTTTTTGAATATTATCATCATTTATATTTTGTAGACATTTTGAAATGATATGCCCTACTTTGATAAAGTCTTCTTCGGTAAAGCCTCTTGTTGTCATAGCAGGAGTGCCAAGTCTAATACCAGAGGTTTTCATAGGACTTTCGGTGTCTCCAGGGATTGTGTTTTTGTTGACAGTAATATGAATTTTATCAAGAGCTTTTTCGGCTTCTTTACCAGTTATACCTAATTTACTTTTGACGTCTACTAATATTAGATGATTATCAGTACCGCCACTAATAATGTGAAAACCTTCTTTTTGTAGAGTTTCACTTAGTGCTTTGGCATTATCTAACACTCTTTGTTGATAAACCTTAAATTCTGGTTGAAGAGCCTCATAGAAACACTCAGCTTTAGCAGCAATAATGTGCATTAATGGGCCACCTTGAATACCTGGGAATACTGTTTTATTGATTTTTTTGATTATTTCTTCGTTGTTAGTTAGGATGATTCCTCCACGTGGGCCACGAAGAGTTTTATGGGTAGTTGAAGTGACAACATCTGCATAAGGAATGGGACTTGGATGAAGTCCGGCTGCTACTAGGCCAGCAATATGAGCCATATCTACCATGAGATAGGCACCAACACTATCGGCGATTTCTCGGAATTTTTTGAAATCTATTGTACGAGAATAAGCACTGGCTCCGGCAATTATCATTTTCGGTTTTTCTTTTAAAGCAATTTCTTTGATAGTATCGTAATTTAGAACTTCTGATTCAGTATCAACATCATAAGAAATTATTTCGTAATCTTGACCGCTAAAATTTAGGCTATGGCCGTGAGTTAGATGTCCTCCATGACTTAGATTCATTCCCATTACTTTATCATGATGATTTAGTAAGGCACGATAAACAGCCATGTTAGCGCTTGATCCTGAATGTGGCTGAACGTTAGCATATTTACAGCCATATATTTCTTTTAAATAATCAATAGCTAAGTTTTCTACCATATCAACGTACTCACAGCCACCATAATATCTTTTACCAGGGTATCCTTCGGCATATTTATTAGTAAATATACTACCTTGTAATTTCATAACATCTTTAGAAGTATAATTTTCACTAGCAATTAATTCAATATTATGTTTCTCACGTTCTTTTTCTAATTTTAATATTTTTGTAATTTTTGCATCCATTTTTATTTTACCTCCATTGTTCTTTATTTTTGATTTAATAATTTTTTAGATAATTTGTATATTTTTTCAATTGATTCATTATCATTATAATTTTTTAATTTACGACGCATATTTAGAATAATATGTTTTCTTTTTATCATTTTGCCAACAGTTTTAGCTAGTTTTCGTGGAGTTTTGCAATTTATACCATAACCATTTTTACAAACAAATCTGGCATTATATATTTCGTTTCCACCATTACCTGGAATTAAGAGCATTGGCTTTTTCATTTCAAGGCTTTCTGTGATACTTAAACCGCCTGGTTTTGTAATGACAACATCCGATATATTTAATAGATTGTTTACTTCCTTAGAAAATCCTATTGGATAAACATTTTTATATTCATATTTTTCGATCATTTTTTCAGTTTTCTTTTTTAATTTTTCATTTTTTCCACATACATAAATTATATTAATATCGTATTCTTCTTCAAGTAATCTTTTTAGATATTTATAAGAGAATGATGAACCAATACTACCACCTGCGAAGAATAGAAAAGTTTTTTTACCGTTATTGACATGGTATTTTTCTTTTATTTTTTCTTCCGGAGAAACGCTTGTAAATGATTCTGAGATTGGTATTCCATATGCATAAATTTTCTTTTCATCAATTCCTCTTGTAATTAAATCATTTTTAACAATATCATTGCTTACAATTAGGGCATCAATTGATTTAACATCTTTTTCCCACATCTCGTGTGATTTGTAGTCAGTTATAATACTGATAATTTTAGTATTAGTTAATTTTTTTCTATTTAACATGCCTAAGGTAATATTGCCAAAGAAATGAGTTGATATTAACAAATCTGGGTTGAAAGAAATAATTTCTTCTTGAAGTGCTTTATTTTTGAAGATGGCTTTTGTAGCTGCTTTATATGGTAGTGTGGTAGTTTTAAAGTCAAATAATTCATATAGTACACTAAAAATGGCACTACTTGTACGAAATTTGAAGTTTTGTTCAAAGGCTTTCTTACTTATTAGGCCAATTAGATTTTCATAGTCCATTAGATCTATTACCTTTACTTCATAATCACTATGATTTATTAAGTAATTAGCAAGATAATTAGCAACTGTTTTATGGCCTGACCCATATGTAGCATAGGTTATTAATACTTTTTTCTTACTCATGTGTCCTCCCTAATATATTATATTTTATTTATACTTTTATATTAATTCCATAATTTTTTCTTTTAGTAATTTGTTTGCTTCTTCGTAGGTTAGATTGTTAACATTAATAGGTTTACCAATTTTGATACATAAGTCTTTGCTACGAAATTTATATTTTCCACTTATACCAAATGGTACAATTAGAGCTTTGGTTTTACTAGCCATTGAGACAGCTCCATATTTAAATGGTAATAGTTTTTCTTTAGTACGGTTTCTAGTCCCTTCGGGGAATAATCCAACGGCATATCCATGGTCTAATAGTTCTATGGCATGGCTTTTAGCATTTTCATCTTTGATAGCACGATTTACAGGAATACAGCCGGTCATTTTGAAAAACCAAGCAAATTTACTATCAAAATACTCTTTTTTAGCAAGATAGTGAATCATTCTTTTAGTGGATATGATGACTGAGCATTGGTCCATTAAGTGAACGTGATTACCACATAGTATGATTGGTCCTGTTTGGGGAATATTGTTGGCTCCTTCAATACGAGGGTTATACCATAATTTATATAATGGCCCTAGAATACTACGAAAAAATATATAACCTTTTTTATGTTCTTCTTTCATTATTTATGACTCCTTATTAATGAGATTACTTTATTTTGTAATTCAATGTTGTCTTTTTCATAATCACCGCTTACATAGTATGGCGTATCAAAACATATGGTGATAGATTTACGTAAAAATTTATATTTACCAGTTATAGAAAAAGGAATTATAGGACTATTAGTTTCACTGGCTAATCTTACGGCACCTTTTTTAAATGGCATAATGATATCATTAGTACGATTGATAGTGGCCTCGGGAAAGATAGCAATGGCTGAACCACTATTTAGGTATTCATTAGATGTGGCAATCGCTAAGGGGTTAGTTTTACTTCTATCAACAGGAATGATACCTACTCCAGAGAAGAAGTATTTTTTAATACCACGACAGAGTTCTATTTTTGCTAAAAAATGGAGAGTTCTGTTAGTTGATGACATTAAAAGTAATGGGTCTAGATTTGAGGTATGATTCCCTGCTAAAATGAATGAACCATTCTTAGGAATATTCTCTAAGCCTTGATATTGTACACGAAATAGGCTCATAACAAGTTTATCTAGTGGAAGAAGAATTCTATATAATAGTGGATCTTTTTTTAATTTGTTTTTCATGATATATTAACCACACTTTCATAATTGTACTAAATTTTATTTCTTCTATAATTAATTATACCACATTAGAGATAACTTTTTGTATAGATTTTTATTCTATGTAAAGTTATAGATAGTTTTTTATTGTATTATAAGACTTTTTAATAAAATATTTAATGTTTTAGTATTGTCAAATAAAATTTTATATGTTAGAATTAGATATGTCAGTTTAGATGGCCTGTTGGTGAAATGGTTAACACATTACCCTCT
>OIZL01000476.1_pt1 | contig 29478 bp, 30 predicted proteins | sample 1588541 | NCBI WGS metagenome assembly OIZL01 (sample SAMN03283285) | human gut metagenome | biome: human-associated habitat; material: feces | host: Homo sapiens | place: Peru | collected 2012 | reverse complement strand
GTATTAGGATGATTATATAAGTACATTAGGGAATCTTTGGTATTAGCAAAGTTATAGATACCCATACTAATTAATTTAGATAAGTAATTATTATCATTCATTAGACTATTTTCTAATAATAAGATTACTTTATCCATTTCTAGTCCCATAGATAATTTTTGGATATTAGAGATATCATAATAATCTTTAATAGCAGTAATATCTAGAAACATACGGTTAAAGAAAAAATTAGAAAATGTACTAATAATTTCATCGGCAGTAAATTGGCCATTAATAGATTTTATTACATCAATATCTAAACTGCTTAGTAAACCTTGATTTTTATTCGATACGATTACGTTCATATATCAACCCTTCTTTTCTTATTTATTTTTTCTTGCTTTTACTGTGGCTTCACCAGATATTTCCCAAGTACCATTTACAAATTCTTTGGAATTTTGATTTTTACCACCAAATGTTAAGATCATATTTAGAGTGCCAACACTCCAATCAGCATAAGTATTAACACTATAAATATACTTATTTCCATCTGTTTCTTCGGGAATTATAACAACTCCTTGGCAACAGTAACCTGATAGTTTATTTTGGTCATTGTATACTGGACCATTTCCATTATTGCAAGTTTTATTATATTGATTTTTGGCAATTAATGGCGCTAAACTATTCTCACAATCTAAGTCTCCAAGACTAATTATATCATTTTCTTCAAGATAACTAATTACTTTATTCTTGATACGAAAGGCTTTAGCATAGTTAAAAGATACAGCAGTAAAGCCAACGTAGATAACTATGAATACTAAAAACAAACGAATCATAAATTCTCCGCCAAAAGCTTCACGCATAAAGTATCACCTACCTTTTTTAATTATCATGAACAATTAATCTTGTTTCGCCAGATATTTTCCATGTGCCAATAACGTCTTCTTTGTCACTGTTATTACCATTTAGTGATCTGATAACATTAAAGAAGTGAATATTCCAACCAAAATAGGTTGTGACACGATAATACTCACCTATTGTATTTGAACCAGTGCCAATACGTTCTATTTTTATGCCATCTTTACAGTATACTTCATTACTACTCTTACCACAAGAGGCATTGCCGGTATAGTTCATTCCATTACGAATTTCTTTTTCGAAGAAATTTTCCATGCTCATTAATTCTTCAGCACTCATACGACTAATATTCACTTCTTCATGTGATTCAATATATTCAACTATTTTGTTTTTTACTTTAAAGGCTTTAGCATAATTGAGAGCTAAAGCGGTAAAACTTACATAGATTATTATAAATACTAAAAATAATTTAATCATAAATGCTCCACCAAAAGCGTCTCTCATATACTATTCACCTTCTTATTTTTTTTAATTATTTAGGAAGTACAATATTTCCACCAGCATTGGAACCACCTGCACCCCATAGACTACTGATTTTGTTTGTTATTGGACCCCAAAATAATGCTAAGATAGCACCAATTACAGCGATAGCTACTAAAGTTACTACTGTCATTGAAACTTCTCCTGTTGCTTCTTTCATTATTTCACCTCCTTTATCTTATATTTCTTTATCATTATAACATTTTTTTCTGTTTTTTACTAGTATATTTACATATATTAGGCACCGATCATAGAGAATGAAGCAATTAACATTAAGATTAATGAAGCTCCACCAGTGCATACTAACATTTTCATTGTTTGACTTTCCATAGTATTTAGTCTAGCTTTATATTTTTGTTCACGGGCTTTTAATTGAAGAGCAGATACTGTTTTTGAGAATGATAACATTTGCTCATGTTTTTTATCTTGTTCTCCAAGACTTAAACGATATAATAAACGCATCATACGCATAGAATCTCTTACTGGATATTGGTTAGCAAAGTCCATGTAAGGATCTACGCTTGAGTCTCCAGCTTCAATTTTTGCTACTAGGTCTCTTAGACCAGGCTTAAATACTTCTGGGGCATCTTCAATTGATCTAGCTAGGGCTACTGGTACGGTATAGTGTTGTACTAGTACTTCTAAGCTTTTTAGGTAATATGGTAATAATGAATCAATTGTATTTAGATGTTTTTTATAGAATTTTTTTAGATCAAAATATTGAACTTTGAAAATAATATATCCGAATACTACGGCTAGTAAGATATATAATGGTTTTAGATCAGAAATAAAGACAAAGATGAAGATTACCATAGCTATTAGGCCTTTCATTACTCTTTTACGAAATACTTCTGATACATCGTATACACGATCACCATATTTTGCTCTTAAGAGAAACTCATAATCTTTTTCTTGGAGCATACTAAATAGTCCTTTATTTTCTCCAAAGAATTTACTTGTACTTATTGTGCCATTATATATTAAGAGAAAGAAGACAATTACGCCTATTAGGATTATTTCTATATACATTATTCAGCACCTACATTCTCGTTATAATATTTTTCTCCTTTGAGAAGAAAATAACTATTTATAAATACTACGAAGTGAACTAATATTTTCATGAAGATATTATCTAGCATACTGATATATTGATCTACTCCTAGGATTAATTGAATTAACATGATTAATGAGTATAGAACAATACCAAATACTAGGAATTGACGATGAAATTGTTTTCTATCTGAACGATCGCGATATACTCCTTCTACTAGGATATCAATATCATTTAACATGTTATCAAATGTTTCTTCAGTATTTTTAGCACCTTCTTTAGTTACTTGTAAGAATAATTGATGCATATTTTTTACCATATAATATGGATATTTGGAATTCATATAGTTAATAGACTCACTAACATCACCTTTTTCATATGATAAGGCAATCATTGTTTTTACATCAGATAGTACTGGGTCTTCTAGTACTCCAGACTCTACTACTCCTTCAAGAGCTTTGATGAATGATTGGGTAGTGTTAAATTCCATTATGGTGTTAGTTGTATATACTTGAATTTGTTCAAAGATAAATTCACTATATTGTCTTTTGCAACGCAAATATGTTAGATATGGAATTGTGGAAACTGCAATGATAGCATAGACAATTACTACGATTAGATTATAGAAATAGAAGTATCCGATTAGGGCAGCTGCTCCGGCAAATATTACTACTTGGATAGTATATTGACGAGTACTATACTCTAAACCTAATTCTTTAATCTTTTCACGCATTACTTTATAAGAGTATGGAGCATATTGATCATAAGCGATATGGGCTTGGTCTTTTACAAATTTATAGACTCCCTCGCCAGAACTATTACGATAGGTTATGATGAATATTAAAATTAAACCGATTAATATAAATTCCATTTGTTCACCTACTTTCTTATTGATTATTATTATTTATTTGACTATTGTTTATTTGATTATTATTTGGTCTGTTTTGTAATGGAGAGGGATAAACTACTCCATTTGGTATATTACTACTCATATTAGGTTGATTTACTAGTACATTAGGATTATTACTGATATTTTGTACTATTGGTTGTTGATATGCATTTATAGCAACTCCTTGACTATTATTTGGAGTATTATTGATAGGAACATTTTGAATATTATTAACAGGAGGGGCTACTTGGATATTTTGTGGCTGATTATTTTGAACTAAAGCACTATTTAATCCTCCTTGATTATTTATATTAGTAGCAAAATTAACTGGTAATGGCTTTGGAGTAGATACTATAGGTGTATCAACAGATTTGTCTATAACTGCATCATTATTCGAAGAATCTACTTGATAATCTTCTTGTGGTTTAAATTCTTCTTTTACTAGGATATCTGGTTGCATTATTAAGCCTTGACTTTCTAGATAGTCTAGTAAGTATTTAGTTGGATTATGAAGAGTTATTTTACCATCTGGAGTTTTTTTATAGAGAATGTTTGATTTTGGTGTGTTATCTTCAGTTACATAAAATTCAACTACTTCAGATATTTCACGATGAAATCTTTGTCTTTCTTTACTATAATAACCTTTTACGTGAACTCCTAATTGAACATAACGATGGATACTTCTTAGGAATTGTTCTAGATCTATGTTACTTTCAAGTAGACTATATAGACGGTTGGGAATTGATTCTGCTTTGTCCGCATGAATAGTAGATAAGATATTGTGTCCAGAAGAGATTGAGTTTCTTACTGCCATTACGGCTTCAGCACTACGAACTTCGGATAAGAGTATCCAACGTGGGTTTTGACGCATACAAGTTACTAATACATCAGAATAACTGGCAATATTGTTAGTTTTCATAGCAACGATATCTCTTGTTGGGAATATTTTGTCTAAGTGAAGTTCAAGAGTATCTTCGATAGTAATAATTTTTTCATTTTCTTTGGTGTGGGCAGCAAGATACTTAATGAACTCAGTTTTTCCGGAACCAGTTTCACCACTTACTAGGATATTGCAGTGTCCTTCTACACATTTCATAAGAAAATCATGAATATCTAATCTGATGTAATCATCAGCAATTATTTTTTCTTTAACTAATCTTATTTTAGCAGGCGTTTTACGTACTAGAAGGGCTATACCATTTCTAGCAATTGAGTCATGTACAAAGTTAAGTCTTAATTCAGCACTTTCAGCATCAAGGAAAGGATTAGCCATATTGAATGATTTCCCCATAGTATTAGCACATTGGAAGGCTATTTTCTCTACGAGGGTATTATCAATACCAGTGTTTTCTACACGATATACTCCTTTGGATAAGGTTTTTATCCATACTTGTCCACCATTACTATAAGATATATCTGTGACATCATCATTATCTAGAAATTGGCGTAATGGGCCAAAATCTACTTGTTGGAATTGTGCATCCATATTTATCCCTTCCTTTTCTTTTTATTAATATTATTGATTATTTTGTTTATTTTCTTTTTCTAAAGCAGATTGTTCCATTTCATTTAATAATTCATTATATAAGTCTTGTTGATTATCAATTTTTTCTAATTTATCTAGAACAAAATTATATAAGTATTCGCTTGTTACTTCAGTAGCCATAGGATCTTTAGCATCAAATTTAACAGTATTTGGTACAAGGACTACTTCAATTTCATTAGTTTCAATGTAATTAAGTGAAGAGAATAACAAATATTTAGCTTCAGGTAATGAGAAATAGATGTATGATGGAGTACGAGTTTCTTCGGTGTTTTCAAAAACATTTTTACCAGAAGCATCTTTTACTCCAAGTATTTCGATGTTTTCATAAAATTCACCATATACTAGTTTATCATCATCGTCATATAGTTTTACATATATGTCTACAATGTTTCCTGGCATGATAGAGTTTCCATATGTTGATACTGTGTCTACTGGAAAACTTACTACTCTTTCACCCTCATTTACATTATATAGTACAGCATCTGGTAAGTTTGATTCTTCTACTAAAAGATCTGAATAGAAGATACTACCTGATGCAATCATGGTATTATAATTGCTATATTTACCAACGATATCTTGATAGTTTTTATAATATGTTCCTTTTATAAATGATGCTGGTACACTCATTTTAGCAACCATATCTTCAGTGATTAGAGTTTTAGGTTGAATAGTTTCTTTGGCATAATAGACATCTACTAGAGCTGTTTTTTTGTTAATTCTCATAGTATATCCGGCATATAAGATTACTAAACATGCTAGAACACCAAGAATTGTCACAGTGTTTTTGTTCTTTAAAAATTTACTAAATTTATTCATTTTTATCTTCCTTTCTTTATTTGTAACCATCTAATATTGCAGATAGTTCATTTACTACATTTATTTGTGTAGCATCTATATCAACACTATATGTGTTATAGATATTATAAGAATTTGTACTATCAACGATACGTAAACTTACTTTGGCAGGATATTCGCTTATTTGATAATAGTAGATACTGTAATTGCCTTGTCCAAAGGTAGAAGTCTCTGTAAAGCGACGTGTAAAATTTTCTACAAATTTTTCTTGACTAATTTTAATTTCACCGGTTATACGGTAATATGCAATGTCTACTGATTCAATCATGGCAGCTTCAGTAGCATCTTTTAATGTATAGTAATCTTGTTCGTTGCTCACGGTAATCTCGTTAAAGAGTATTATGATTAGGAGTCCAAATAAGCCCATGATAATTACTCCTACTGAGGCAAATGACCACTTCATTATCTACACTCCTCCCAGTCTTTATTACTAGGACCACATCCAAGATTATAGAATGACTTAGTACTTACATTATTTCTTTTAATTATACTACTACTATTAATGTAATTACTTGTACCATTTAGGTTCATTTCTGACCAACTGGTATATGGATGCTCTTTGTTGTATGTTCTAACACTATTAGCATTTATATTGGTAGCAAAATATGTAATACTAGAGAATGATTTTGTTAAGTCTGGATCTTTTTTGTTATTACTCTCCCACTCTTTCCATAAACTATCATTAGCTATTCCATTAGGAAATGGATTATTTATATTTATTGGGCGGTAGTAGAAGGCAAAACCTTTGAAGATTGTTTTATCACTGGATTGCTCTTCGTTGTAGAATTTTTGAGTTATTGGTACGTTATAAATAGTACGACGATAGCAACCATATTTTTCTACTGACTTTAAATCTGTATTTTTATTTCCAGTAAAATTTTCTTGATTGTTTCCTGGCTTGATATAATACAAATATTCATTATTCTTATTATAATCATTTATCATTATTTTGCACTCATTTGATGATATTTTTGCATTGCCATTCATAGCAAATTGAAATATATCAGTGGTTTTAGTATTTAGGGGAATAAATATATGCCAGTGACGGTTATAAAAATCACTTGTACTATTTTCTATTTTTATTTCATCTTCATTACATTTTCCACTACTACTAGTTAAGTATCTTACTTTAGCAGTTTTGACATTAATACAAGCGCCATATAATTCATAATTATACCTTTTTGTTAAATGATATTTTTCTGGATAATTATATGTATTTATGGAATTTACTGTGTATGTCTTGCATCCTGTTTTTTTAGGATTTGTTGTACAAGATATATCATTGGGGTCACTTACAGTAACTATATATGAACCTGGTATTTTATCCATTTCACTTTTAACAGCGTTTTTTATTTGTTCATCTTCTTTGGAAGTACAATTTCTACCTGATGTTGTAACATCACTACAATATGTTGGCTTATCACAGTTCCAATAGTGTTCACACATAAGGTCACCACTATCCACATCTACTGCACACCTTTTTTTAAATGTGCATTTTTGATATTTGTATGTTGTTGTTGTTGTCGTATAACATGATTGCGTCCAATAATAGTCTCTTTGCTCATATAAACTTGCTCCAATAGAAGTGCCTGCAGGTATTGGACTGCTTTTTGATATAATTTCATCATTATAATTATATAATGCATATTTCATATCACTGTCTCTTCGATAAATATGATATTTGTAGGTATTACTAGATGACGTTGTGAAACTTCCTGATTTTGTGCAACTTGTACCTGCGCCGTTGCCACCGCCTGTACCTGGTGATTGATTTCCTGGCTCAGGGTCATCATTATCACTGGTATGAAACCCACCTTCACCAGGTGGTTCTGGAGGTTGTTGTGTATTTTCAGATGTAACGTCAGCATGCACATAATTAGTATTGATTGTCATACCTATTATTACAGATAATATAACAAGAAGTATTGCTTTTTTTGATTGCTTTTTAATCATTCTAATCGCCTTCTTTCTTTGGCATTTTTAGCGGTTAGAATGATTGTTATTATTATTAATATTGTAAACACTAAAATAATTATTATTTGAGTTAAATTATCTTTAATATACTCTAATATTTTATCTACATTGTTTGGATTATTATTTTCTGTTGATGGGCTTGATGAAGAAGATTTGCTTTTCTTGTACGTGGCTACCCTCGACTCAAAAGTAGCACGATCTATCTCTTTGTCATAGGTTCTTTGACATAAAACAAATTCTTCAATACCTTCACATAATGGGTCATTATAATATGGGTTATAATCTGATACAGTTATGGCAATTGTTTTTAAAACATCATTACATGTATCTGTATTTCCTACAACTTCTAAAGTATATTTTCCGGTTTCAACATTTGTACATATTATATCATTATTATTTGTTAGTTTGCATTCTGATTCTTGGCCAATATCTATAGTAAAGCTATAATCTTTGGTATCAAATCCTTTTATTAAAATAGCCCTACTGTTGGATTCAGTATCATATTGATATGTGGCTGTAAATTTATCTGATATTTTTTTAAATGCATTCTTTTCTTCAGTAGTACATGATGCATATACTTTTGTATTAAATAAAGAAAATAATAAGAAAAATAAAGTTATTTTTTTGTATTTATTCATATTACCTCCTTTGTATAGTACTCCACTATTATGATTATAGCATAGTTTCAATATAAAAAAAAGACTTTTTTAGTCTTTTTACCGAAATATTATTTATTAATATAAGCAAATTTATCTATTTAAACTTTAAACTTTTTTCTATTACTTTTAAAGCTTCGGCACATTTGTCGCCGCTTCCATAATCATCATAATTTAGTACATACTCTTCATCATCTTTGTTTATAACATAATATGTTTGATTAAACTTATTACTCTCTTCTCTATAACCAATTGACCACTTATTACCATTTATATTTTTTTCACTGTATGTTATATCTGTTTCATTAAGCATTCCTTCTTTTATAGCTTGTTTCATATCTTTACTTGGATAGTCATATATAGCAAAATATAACATACACGAATTATAATTTTCAGTGTCATTATAAGAATAAAACTGCATATATTCAGTAGTACTACCAGTATCTACATTAAATGCTTTTGGCATTTCCACTATTAAGTTGTGAAATGTTATAGTATTAGTTTCATTAAAATCAACTTCTTCACTTTTTCCACAACCACTTACTATTAAGAGCATTGCTATAATTATAATTAAATTTATTTTTTTCATTTTTCATTTTCTCCTTATTTATTTACTCATAACTTGTAATTAACCTGTCATTAAATATACACTTATGATGAGACCTACAATACTTATTACTATTGAAGCAATATTTAATCTTATTAATGAGCCATACTTATCATTTAAAGTTTGTTTGTATTTTTTTGCTGATAATAAATTTATAATTGTATAACCTATTGCTATTCCATATACCCATGGAGAAACAACCATTTGGACTATGAATAATAATATAAATGTAATTACTATACATGAGCAACTAAATATCAGTGAATTTTTAGCTGATTTTATTATTTTATCAGCATTTTGGGTATATAATTCGTTATTTTGAATATTTAATCCATTACTATTTCTTATATTCGATAATCCATATTTATTAGCTGTAATTAATACTACATCTGCTAAAGTATCACTAGATATATTTATATTTTGATTCATAGTTTTATTAAAAGATATAATATGATTACCTGAACTTACATTTAATACGATTGTTTCACCATTCTTTATAGTTCCTACCGCTCTATTATCAATAAATATTGTATATTTTATTAATGAGCCTACAAATTTTTTTGGTCTAGTTAAAGTTAATTTATAAGTTCCATTATTAATATTTTGAGAATTTATATTGATACTTGGTTGACTATAATTATTATTCATTTGTTCATTATTATTGTTTAATTGTTGATTATAATTACTATTTACCTGTTGATTATTGTTTAGATTTTGTTGTGGTTGAGCAAATTGTGCCTGCTGATTGTTATTTCCTAGCATTGTACCACATTGTTTACAAAAAATTTCACCTGGGTTGTTTTGAGACCCGCATTTACTGCAAAACATCTTTTTTCCTCCTATTACTAGTTTCACCTACTTTAATTATAATGCAATTGTATCATAGAGTAATTATTTTGACAAGAATGTAAATAAAAAAAGAATACGTACATGTTTAATGGTATGTATTTATTCTTACAAAAATATAAAATATTTTTAGTCTTTTTCATTAAAATATGATTCAATAGCATAAGTAAGATTATCTATTAATTTATCTTGATATTCTTCATGGGTTAGACGATATCTATCATCTGGATTAGAAAGAAAACCTAACTCTATTAAGACTCCAGGAGTATTTATACGTTTATACATATAATAAGTGTTATTTAGTTTAGGATCTTTAACGTTATATGTTTTTTCACGGATATATTTAGTTAATTTAGTAGCTATTATTTCATTTTCTTTTATACGATTATTATAAAATATTTGGAGGCCTTTCCATTTGGTATTACTAATATAATTTAGATGAATAGATATATACATATCTGGATTGGTTTTGTTAATTAGATAGGCTCTTGTAGCTAGATCACTACGTTTACGATTTTTAGCATTATTTAGAGACAAATCTTTATCTTTTTCACGAGTTAGATATACTGTAGCCCCACGAGACTCTAAGGATGAGGCTAGTTTTTTTGATAAGAGAAGATTTAGATCTTTTTCATATATTTTTTTATATGTAGTGCCTGAATCAATGCCTCCATGACCGGGATCTAGATAAATAACTTTACCAGATAATGGGGTTTTAGTGTTTGCATATACTTTAGATATTATGGCAATAGAAAATATTACTGCTATTATCATTATTAATTTATATTTATTCATAATAAAATATATGTATTAATAATTAATTATTGACTACTTGAGAGATAATTATGATAATTCTTATTTACTTATACAAGAATATATATGTCAACTATATAATTTTATAGTTTAATCTTGATTTAATAGTGATACTTCATCTTCATTTACTAATAAATAATAACCATAATCAGCATGATATGCCCCTAAATATGACTTATCATTATCATAATCATTAATTACTAGTAATTCTGCTCTAGTAGGTAATAAATATTTTTTGATACTACTTTTAATTGTATTTAGATATTGAGTATCATTTGATAATTCTGTTTTTTTAATATAAACATAGTTTAGGAATGCGTTAGAATTATCTGTATAATCAATGTATGCTAAAACATAATTATCTTTTTGTTCAAAAATAATATAATCATATAAAGATTCACATTCAAATTCAATAGAATCGTTAGTGTTTAAATTAGTTAACAATAAGTTGTTTTTATCATTTTTTGATAGTCTAAAAGAATAATTGTTATTGTTTTTGGATTCTACTATTTTTCCATTTTCATCGAATTGTTTATCTTTATTTTTTTCTTGATAATTAATGTTATATTCTTCATAATTATCTACTGTTGTTGCATAGTGTTCGATAGAAATATGACCATATTCATAGGTTTCACCAAGAGTTGGAGTAACTACACCATAGATTATCATAAATACTACATAAAGAATAAAACTTACTATTGATAAGATAATTACAGATTTTTTCTTGGGTTTTGCATCAATATCATTGATATAGGGAATAATGTTTAATAATTCAGCAAATACTATTAATATTGTTAATAATATTCCTATAACTGAAAATTCAATCGTTGTCTCTGTTGTAGATGTTGCTGGACCAGCATCAATTAAAAATAATGAAAAATCCCATAAGCCATGAAGAATTATAACGGACCAAATATTTTTAGTTTTATAATATATTAATCCAAAAAGTATTCCTATTCCTGTAGCATTAATAGCTTGAGTAATTGTTCCTGCTAATGCTTGTCCTGTAAAATAATTACTAATATGCATAAGTCCAAAAATTATTCCACTTATTATAATTGAATACCAGACACCCTTTTTTGTATCGCCATATCGTTCTAAGAATTCGTTTAGCAACCATCCTCTACACAAAAATTCTTCACAAATTCCCACTAATAAGCAACCTATTAATAAATTTAAAATTGTTAAACCGCTACTGAATCCACCATTAATTATACCAAAGATAATCATGAATATAACAGAACCTATTAAGTAGAATAAACCATAAAATAGGCCTGTTTTGAGGGGTTCTTTTTTTTGTGTAAAAACGTATGAATTTTTAAATAGTAGCATAACTACTAGTACCATTGTTGCTAATACTGCTTCAATTATTACTAGGTTTCCTTGAGGATAGTTTACGATTGCATTTAATATTAATCCACCACCATAGCCATAGATAACTACTTCTGTAACAAATATGAATACAATTGACATCAATAAAGTATATAAAACAATATTTATTTTTTTCTTTTCCTTTTTATCCATTTTATCCATAATTTTTAATACTCCTTATTTTTTTATTTGGTCTTCTCTTAACAGACTATTTGATACTTCTATTTGTTGTTCTAAATAACTACAAGTTGAAGTTCCATTACCGTTATCAATACAATTAGTGACTTTTTCAATCATCAAAAGGCCCATTAATGAAGTAAATAATATAATACATGAAATAATTCCTAAAATTATTCCACTAATAGATAAACCTTTTGATGTACTTTTTCCAATGAACCCTAAAACGATACCAGCAATTCCCAAAAAAATAGCAATAATAGCAAAGATTTTTGCACCTGTTAGTGAATCAGGAGTTATTATAAGTGGTATTAAAGATAAAAGAGATAATATGAGAGAAGCAACTGCAAAGTTTTTCTTGTTTTTCAATTTAAATACACCTCACTTTCTATTCTTAATTACAAGACTACAACTAAAACTTGTTTACAACTATATAATAATCATATAGAATTTAAGGCAAACTACTTTTTTCGACTATATCTTGCATATTAATTATATATTATTTTTTTAGATTTGTCTATATGTTTCTTTCGTTTCAGCGATAAAGACTTTTCTTTCGTTAAAATATAAAATAATTTTAGAGTTTTTAATTAGGAGGTAGTTGTATGAATTTATGTGAAATTTTAGCAATAAATTTAAAATATTATCGTAAGAAATATAATTTATCTCAAGAAAAGTTTGCTGAAGTATTAGGAACAACGCTATCTTACTTGAATCAAATTGAGAATAATAAAGTTGATGTAAAAGTTTCTACTATAGATAAGTTTGCTAGAAATATCAGTATATATGATAAAAAAACTAGAATTAAACCTGAGGACTTAGTGACTTATACAAAAGAACATTTAACTTCTTTTTCTAGGATAGATGAAAGAAAAAAGAACTAATTATTGTTATGATGTGACTCCTATTTGGGAAATATCAGTAATTAGTTCTTTTTATTTTTGATAATATTGATTTGTTGATGTTTCTTTTTTTAGTATTGGGAGTGTTTATGGTATTCTATGGTTTGTTCTAGATAAGTGTTTATGACAGATAATGGAGTTTTAGTAGTTGCATATACTTAGATATTATAGCAATAGAAAATATTACTGCTATTATCATTATTAATTTATATTTATTCATAGTAAAATATATGTCTTAATAATTAATTATTGACTACTTATGTTGATAACAGGGAATAATTATGATAAAATATTTACGATTTATGGAGGGATACTCATGGATAGAATTGAATTATTGGCGCCAGCTGGTAATATGGAGTGTTTAAAAGCTTCGGTAATGGCTGGCTGTGATGCAGTTTATTTAGGAGGAAATCATTTTGGTGCTAGAGCTTTTTCAAAGAATTTTTCTCGTGAAGAGATAGTTCAAGCAATTAATTATTGTCATTTATATGGAGTTAAAGTATATATTACAGTTAATACGCTTATTTATGATGATGAAGTGGAAGAATTTCTTAGATATATAGAATTTATTCATAAGAATAATGTTGATGCTGTGCTTATTCAAGATTTGGGAATGTTTGATTTAGTTAGAAAGACTTATCCTGAATTAGAGATTCATGCTTCTACGCAGATGCATATTAATAATTTAGATGGGGTTAAACTAATGGAAGAATTAGGAATAAGAAGAGTTGTTTTACCTAGAGAATTATCTTTAGAAGAGATTAAAGAAATAAAGGATAATAGTAATATAGAACTTGAGGTTTTTGTTCATGGAGCATTATGTGTAAGTTATTCTGGTCAGTGTCTTATGAGTAGTTTAATTGGTGGAAGAAGTGGTAATAGAGGGGCTTGCGCTGGTAGTTGTCGTCTTAAGTATGATGTGGTTGATAAGGACGGAAAGAAGTTAAATAAGTTTAGTTATCCTCTTAGTATGAAGGACTTGAATAGTTTAGAGAATGTAGGAAATTTGATTGAGTCTGGTGTTAGCAGTCTTAAGATAGAAGGAAGAATGAAATCAGTTGAATATGTATATATGGTTGTTAGTATGTATAGAGAGGCAATTGATAGTTATTATAAGACTGGTAAGGTAATGATAGACGAGGATAAATTTCTTAAATTAAAGAAGATATTTAATAGAGAATACACCAAGGGATTCTTGGGAGGTGCTAATAACTCTGATGTTATTAATGGATATAGACCTAATCATATGGGGGTAGTTATTGGTAAGGTTATTGGATATGATAAGGGAATGGCTACGATTTGTCTTAGTGATAATTTAGTAATTGGAAGTGGTCTTAGAGTTATAGGGCGTAATAAGGATGTTGGTATACTGGTAAATGAATTTTATATTAATAATAAGTTAGTTAAAGAAGCTAAGTGTGGAGATACTATTAAGATTCGTGTTAATGATAAGGTAGAGGTTAATGATAAGGTAGTTATTACACTAGATAAGAGTATTAATCTTGAAGTAGAAAATGATATAAAATTAAAGCCTAGAAAGGTAATGATTAAGGGGACTTTTATTGGTAAAAAGGGAGATAATATAAGGCTTATATTAAGCGATTATACAAATACTGTGGAAGTGACTGGTTCTATCGTAGAAGAGGCTTTGAAGACTCCTACTAGTGAATTAGATGTGAGGGAGAAACTTAATAAGATTGGAGATAGTATTTATAGTTATAATGATTTAGAGATTATTATGGATGATGATATTTTTATTCCTTTGAAAGAGATTAATGATATCAGAAGAATGGCTATATTAGAACTTAATAATAAGAGATTATATAAAACTAATTATAGAAAAGAAGAATATAAGATAGAGGTTCAAGATTATGCTTATGAAAGAAAAAGAAGTGTTTTGGTAAATGATGAAGAAGATATTTCTAAATTAAATGATGAATATGATACTGTTTATTGTTATGAGAAGACTAATAATAGTATTTGGAAGACTCCTAGGGTTATTTGGAGGTATCCTGATAATTTAGAGAATGCTTTAGTGGGAGAAATAGGAGCTTTTTATAAGGGACATAATCTTGATACAGACTTTTCTTTTAATGTAGTTAATTCTTATACGGTAGCATTTTTACATTCACTTGGAGCTAGAAGAATTACTTTATCATATGAGATGAATGATAGACAGATAAAGAATTTGCTTAATTGTTATGAAAAAAGATATAAGAAACATCCTAATCTTGAATTAATTGTAGAAGGATATGAAGAAGTAATGATAACTAAATATAATTTAGAAGAGGATTATGGTAAAAAGAAGATATATTTAAGAGATATGTTTGGTAATTATTATAAAGTTATTGTTAGAGATGGAATGCAATATATATATAATTATAAGAAGAGAGAGATGGATGAGGCTAAGTATTATGATTGGGGAATAAACTCTTTTAGATTTAATATGGATACTTAGTGGTTGACAAAATAATTTTATTTGTTATAATTAGGTTAAGTTTTGTGAGTATATATATGGTTTATACCTAGCTATATAGAGCTATTGCTTACACGTATAAAGATACGGAGTCACATACATGTGGTGATTTTGTGTCTTTTTTTCATAGATACAGATCACTAGAAAGGAGGAATATAATGAAATACTTTAAGAAGATCGTTGGAGATAGGATATATTTGTCTCCGATTAATCCTTTGGATGCAGAGCAGTATGTTGAGTGGCTAAATAATAAAGAGACAGCAAAGTATTTGGGTCAATATACGAAAATACATACTGTTAGTGGTGAAGAAGAATGGATTAGTAATCTTCCAAAAAATGGTGGATATAATTTTGCTATTGTCTTAAAGGACGGTGATAAATTACTTGGTAATATTAGTTTGGTTAATATAAATAAGACTAATAGAACAGCAGAGTTAGGTATATTTATCGGAGATGAGAACTATTTATCAAAGGGATTTGGTAGTGAAGCTATAATGTTAATTCTTGATTATGGATTTAATTATCTTAATTTGTTTAATATTATGCTAAGGGCATTAAGTTTTAATAAGAGGGCTCTTAAGGCATATGAGAAGTGTGGATTTAAAACCTTTGGTGTATGGAAAGAGTCTGAATACTTTGATGGTGAATATTTTGATAATGTATATATGAATATTTTAAAGAGTGACTTTAATGCTAAGAAATTAAAAAGAACTACTAATTAGAACTTATTTATGATATGAGCCTCGTTTCTATGTTCAAGAAATGGGGTTCAGTTCATTTATTAAGACTAATTAATGGTCTTTTTATTTTAGATAAGAAAAAAATTATATGATTTTTACCATATAATTTTAGATTATTTTATCTCTTTTAGTGATTGGATCAACTACAATTTGATTAAATTTATTTTGAATTTCTATATCTAATAACTCATAATTTTTATCAGATTTTTCAAAGCTTTCTATCATATTTTGATAATCTTTTTTTAATTCTTGAGTTAGTTTGGAAAAGTTTGAAAGAACAGTATCATTGATAGTGTATGGAACATCAAAGCTTATTTCAGTTAACTTGTTAACATCACTATTAATACTATCTAATAGTGTACTTTGAGTTTTAACTATTCCTGACTCGGGATATTTAATTTTTGACATTATAAATTTTGTCCTCCACTGTCGTTTTTACACAAGTATCAATTTGATTTGCACTTTCTATTACACTTTCTCCGAAACTCTTTAATAAATAATAAAAATCTATATATTGTTGTTTGTCCAATCCCACTATTGCTGAATAGCTTTCAGCTTTATTACCTGTCCACTCTTCTGTTTCGAATGGAATATTGGTTAATCTTTTAAATAATTTAGTAATTTCTAGATTATATTTGTTGGCACCGTCAATAATGTTCTTGCCAACCTCTTCAATATATTTGGTATCGGCATATGTAAATTTCATTATATATCCTTCCCTTCTACATACTATTCTTCATCTAGTGAAGAGATAGTTGTTTTTAAATAGACTATACGGTTATTAATTTTGGGAATTGTAACACTTTTTAGATGGTTAGATATTTGACTAATGTTTTGTTTTGATGAATCTATTTGTTTATTTATTGGGGTTTTTTCTTCATCAATTGTATAATTAAGTAATATTGCATTACTTAGATCATTATACTTGTTAGCCATAGCATCTAATAAGTTCATGGTATTGGTTATTTGGGCTACCAAATTCCTACATTTTCTCAATTCTCTTACATAACTATCTAACATATAGTCTATCCTCCTTTTTAATCACTAAATTATTAGTCTAATTTTATGCTTCCAGCTGTTCTACGAATTTCTTCAGCATTTTCGCTAGCAGTTGCTGCAACGCTACTTGATCCAGCTTCCCATGCGTCATATGCTTTGTTTACTGAACTGATTTCTAAACGCATTTGTGATACGTATGCTTGTAATAATGATTTTACTGCCTCAACGAAATCTTTAGCTGCTGCTTGCATTGTTGTGCCAGCAAATGTTTGTGACATGTCAGCTTCAGCATTAAATTCGGCAATTTTATCCTCAATTCTTTTACAATAACTTTCAATAGCAGGAATTAATACTCCTTCCACTGCATCTTTGCTTATTCCAGCAAAACCGCCACTCCAAATATTTGATAAAGCTGCACTTACAGTACCAGTAATATTATTTATTATGCTTTTTGCATAAGTTAAACCGCCTTCAACACTGTTTGTGGCAAATGATCCTACATTACCAGTTATACCTTGTAATGATGCCATATTTTCTCCTCCTTTTTTTATTTATTTAATTAAAATGTAATATTGTTATCTACATCTGCTAAACTAGAAACATATGATTTTAATGATGCTTCTAGTGCTTCTCCTGCTTCTGTAAGTGATTTGACTATTTCATCAGCATCTTCTTCCATTTTAGTCTTGAACTTCTCTGCTGCTTGTCCTTGCCATGCAGCATCTACTGCTCCTCTTAATTCAGATAGTCCAAATTTAATTGATGTTGCTGTAGCTGTAATACATTGTGCATTTAGATTATTGATAGCTTGTTGCAAATTATTGGCATCATATCCAAATGTTGCACTTTCAATATTAACTGCCATTCATATCCACCTCCTTCTTCTTTGCATTTATTTCTGCTGTTTTGGCATTAAACTTATTTATTAGATATTTTTCCCCATCATGCATTTTGGCATTTAAACTTACTAGATCAGATGAATATGAAATAATATTATTTTTAATTACTTGATAATTCTTTCTAATTTCTTGATGCTTATTTTCAATATTTTTATTAGCTTCGCATGATAAATATTCTTTAATGGTATCTACTGAATTATCTATTCCATCAAAAATAATTGAAATCTCATCAGCAATATTAGTTATCTCAACGACTAATTCTTCTATTTCACTTTCCTTAATAGTTAATTTAATATTATCTGTCATGAGTATATCCTCCTTTACTAGTTTAATGCATGAATACCTTATATCATGTATTCTATATTCATTATTTCATTATTTTTTTATTTTGTCTAGATTTATTTTATTTTGTTTGACACTATTTGTAAAATATTACATCAATACTAATTCTGTACCATTTCTTATATCAGTATTGCGTACCAAGAGTTCATTTGGATAGATATTCATTTGTTTTCTATTGGCTAGGTAGATATTATTTTTTATAGGATATACTCCATTAGTTGAATTATTTATTAGTCTATTTAATAATATTAAGACTTCACTTATGGTTTTATTTATAGGAATATACATATCATAAGTTTTTTCTATTTCAGGCACATATAATTTTATTAATACTTTATATTCCATTATTCATCACCATCCATAACTGTCTTAATAACGGTATATTTAGCAGAAGTTATTGTGTATGCTAGACCTTCATAATTATATTTTTTATCTTCTTGAGTTATTTCACCTGTAGCAAATACACTTTGATTACTTAGTCCAGGACCTAACCAAATACCTTCATTATTATTGATTTGGCTATACCATTTTTCTAATTTAAGATTTTTAATCTTATCATAGTCATCAATTAATATGAATGTTTCTTTTTTAGAATTTGGAAGTTTATCAAATATACTTTGGAATATTTCTATTCCTCCCGATTTTAACTTCTGTTTATAATTACCTATACCTATGATTATATTTATGGCATTATCTTGAGTTTCTGTTCTTGATAAGACATCTTTTTCAATGGCAGCATAGACAGAATCTAATTGTTCATTGAATATTTTTATATCTAGAATAGGCTTTTTAAAGATATTTAACATATCAATTACTCTTACTTTAACATTTGATATTTTACTTAATATGTTAGTTAATCCATAGATAAATTTAATATTTGTTTTAATCTCTTTTCCGGTTATTAGATATATCTTTTCTTGGCTAAAGTTATATTTACTGATAGTTTTTTCATAGAAGTTGTATCCTAGTGGAACACTATCTAGAGTTGTAATATACTTAGTTAATTCATCACTGGTTACATTATCTGGTATTTTTGCTAATTGTTTTGCTTTGGTTTTATAGTACGCGATCATTTTAGTAGCTGTTTCATTTAGATATTCAATTTGCTTATCATCTTCAATAAAATATGCTGTTTGGAATTCACAATAGGATTCAGCATCTTCTCCTATTTTGCATATTCCACGTCCAAATGTTTTACTTGGTAATAGACCTCTTCTACAATTAGTTATTGAACGATATGCTGAGTCATCTTGAAGTTGCATAACAATAGTATGGTTAAAATATTGTAATTGTCTTTGTCTTAAACCATTTTGGGAAGAAGTACTAACAATATAAATTATTCCATATCTTGGGCCATCACGATACATGGTGTTTAGTGTTTCTGAGAGTTTTGGCATTATTTCATCAAATACTTCTAAGCTGTTTATTACTACAACGATAAGGGGCTTTTTATTTTTATTCATTTTGTTATATAGTTCAAATGAACCGTTATAATCTACGAAAGCTTCTTTTCTTTTTTCTTGCTCTTCAAGAATTAATTCTAATACTCCAATTATTTTATCTGCTTCTGATTGAGTTACTACTTCTCCAACATGAGGAAATTTAGAGAATTTCTTTAGAGTTTCGGCACCCATATCTAATACATAGTAGTTTATTTCTTGTGGAGTATGTTCGCTTATACTGGACCACATCAATGTTGATATTAACATTTCTTTTCCAGCACCAATTTGTCCAATAATGGCAATATTGCCTTTCGATAGGTCTAATTCTAATAATCCTTGTTGTTGTCTTCTAGGCTCATCATATTCTCCAATAGCAGTATTATAAGTGTATGGAAGAATTTTATGAGAGTATTTTTTACATATATTTTGTAAATAGATTACTTTTGGTACATTAGGTAACCATAATTGTCTTTTAACAAGTGTTTCTTTTTTACTTGATGCATCAATATATTGTGTGATATTAATTAACTCTTCGCCTTTACATTCTCTTTTAGTATCTCGTATTTTTTCATCATCAAAACTGTTAATTATATTGCCTATATTGTCAATGCAGGATACTGATTGATCAGTCTTTTTCTGCATAGTTTCAGATGGATAGTATTTTGCTCCAGCCCATGCTGATTGACCTAAGTTATAGTAGTCATCATTTCCTACCTCTAGATAAAAGGCTCCAGTTTGTTTTAAATATGCTGCATCCGGTTTCTTTAGTATCTCATTTGAATCTCCAGCATCTTGTACTTTTAGACATACTTTAAATTTTGAGTTAGACCATATTTGGTCGTTTACAACACCACTTGGCTTTTGGGTTGCTAAAATTAGATGTACTCCAAGTGATCTACCAATACGAGAGATAGAAATTAATTGTTCCATAAATTCTGGCTGTTGTTGTTTTAATTCGGCAAATTCATCACAAATAATTAATAGATGGCTCATTGGCTCTGATACTGAACCTTTACGATATAATGCTTGATATTTATAAATATTCATTGAACCTTCTTTTAACTTTTCACGAGCTTCATTAAATACTTGTTGACGTCTTTTTAGTTCTGACTCCATTGAGGCGATGGCACGGTTGATTTCTGATTTATCAAGGTTAGTTATAGTTCCTGCTAAGTGTGGCAATTTTATTCCTAGTTCGGAGTTTTCAAAGCTTAGAGCTAGTCCACCACCTTTATAGTCTATTAGGACGAATTGGACTTCATCAGGACTGTAGTTTACAGCTAGTGAAAGAACAAAGGTTATAATCCATTCACTTTTACCACTACCAGTTGTTCCGGCAATTAAGCCGTGTGGACCATGTTGTTTTTCATGAATATCAATTTTAAATAATTCACCATTTTGATCAATACCAATAGGAGTAGATAATGAATTAGTAGGATTATTATTTTGCCAACGTTCATTAATATTTAATTGTTCTACTTTACCAACACGGTACATTTCTAAGAATGATAGACTGGTTGGTAATTCATATTTTGATTTTTCTAATACAAGGGGGATGTTTGCTATTTTTTTAGCGCATTCATATATATCAATATTATCTAGGTATTCAGCTTGAAATTGTTTTTGATTTTCTTTTGATAATTTGTTTTTTATTAATCCTGATTGTATTTGATCAATCATAATAAATGCTTTTGTTTCGTTTGGTAGTGTCGATAAGCGATCATTAGAAATCAGTATAGAGAATCCAAGATTTTGTTTATATTTAAGTATTTTTTTAACTAAAGAAACATTACGTATTGCAGAAATATCATCGGTGAATATTAGATAATATGGAGCATATTCCTTGTATCTTTTTTCATCAGTGTTTTCTTTACTGCCATCATCTTCTACTTTAGCATCTTCATCATCTTGTACTCTATTATCAAATGTCTTTTCAATATCCACCAAAACTTCATTTAATTCTTCAATATTGTTGGCAAAATACCTTGTTTTCTTTTGGTTATCCCAACAGTGAGGAATTATTTTCAGGTAGTCCCATTTTTCTTGATTAGGTGTATATACAATTATTTTTAATTCAACATATGACTGCAGTGTCATTATTTGTAAAAATAGGTTATCAATAAATTGTTTTTGAAGGTTTTCATTACCAATTATTGCGGTTATATATTCTTCAGTTAGAGAGACAGTTTGTGGGGCATTTTCGATTTTTAATGATTTATTTATCATGTTTTTTAGATTAGTGTATAAGGTATCAACATCTTCAATGGAGAACTTATCTTCAGGAATGTTTACATCAATTTTAGCATCAACTGTTCCTATACCTAGTTTTAATTGTAAGAAATCATCATGATCTATATTTTTTTCCCATAGTATTCGATTTCTTTGTTCTATTGCTTGGAGTAATTTTTCTTTACTTGGAGTATTTTCAATCATTGATTGCATTTGATTTTGTTTAATATTGTTAATTTCAAGTTCTTTCTTTTGTAAATATTTGTTATATTGTTCAATTCTTTTTAATTCTTTTTTGGCAGTACGTTTTTTATTTATTTTTCTAGCGAGTGAAGGCCACAAAAAGGCTCCTGTCATGGTTACTACCATTGTAGCAATAGATAATATCATACGACTAGGATTAGTGCCAGAACCACTTTGTGAAAAACTAGATATTGTAGCAGCAATAGATATTCCAGAGGTACAAACCATCGTTAATTGAGGACCTATTGTCGTTATTAAAGGGGTATTTTCTTCTTGAATTGGAGATGGTGGTTCGTCTATTTTTACAGTTTCTTCTTCAACGATTGAATCAAAACGTGGTGATTTAAAGAAGTAATCATCTTTGGTATATAGTGGAGTATCTTCAGAAATTGTTGATGTGTATAATTTAAATTCTGTTTCTGAAACATCTATTGGTGTTAATGAAGAATGATTAATTTTTATTTCAGCAGGAGGATTATTTATAACAATCATATTTCCATAAAAGATTATTTTAAGTCCAAAACAAAATAAGTAATCTCCAAAATAAAGATATTTTTTCTTTACTTGACTGTCATTTACTATAATACTATTCATAGTTGTATCTAATAACCATGTTTTAGTATTATCATCAAAGGTTAAATTTATAGTTCCTTGTTGCATTTCTGGTGTTTGATAACTAATATCATAATCTACTGTATAACCAATTACTAATTGTTTTTTATTTATTTTTAATTTTTGAACATTAGGTTCATATATTGGTATGGCATATATTAAGTATTTTTCTTGAGTGGTTGATTCTGTAATTAGTACTTTACTATAATTAGTAATTGTATCGCTACTTTTTTGTTCAACAATAGCAGATGATGAAACGTTAAATATCCAAGAGCCATCTTTTTCTTCAATGTTTCCTAGAAACAGTTCTGATGATCCATATATTGGATACATTCCACTAACTTTAAAAGGAAGGATTACTTTTTTGAAGAAATTACGATTAATTATATATATTATCATTGTTAACACCACTCTATTCTTTATATTCTATTATCTATTTTATTATACATTATTATCTTTTCTGTGTCAATTATATGTCAATTAATTGATTAGTCTTTCTTTTTTATTTATTTTTAGTTATTATTAAGGTGGTGATAGAATGATAGAATATCAAAAATTAGCTACTTTTACTTATAAAAAAAATAATAAAAAGTATCAAATATTAGTGGATAATAATAATAAATACTTTTTTATGGAAATTAATCCAGATACTTTGGAATTGTCATATGTAAAACTAGAAGAATATATAGATTTTATTCAGATATTTTGTATTAATTCTCCAGTAGTAATGATAAAGAAGGATAAGAAAAATGGTAAAAAATTAAAGATTATTCCTAAGATTTTAATTGCTGGTGGAGCAGTAATATTATCTCTTTCTTCAGCTAGTATTATTACTACGGCGGTTGTTGAAGCAAGGTATAATGCTAGAATTGCGGCATACTATGAAACACATGATATACAAGAAGAAGTTCAAAGACATGTCTCTTTTGTTGTAGAAGATAAGGAAGAAGATTTAATTGTTGATGATAAATATTATAATGATCTTACTAATACATTATTTATTTATGATAATAAGTATATTGGTGAATATTTAGGAACACAAGATATTGAAAAAGAGGATATGATTAGACTATTAAATGAAAATGATAAAATTAGTAGTAGATTTAAACCATTATTTAGAGAATATATTGATAAATTATATGAAACTTATCCAAATGCTGATAAGAGAATTTTATATGATAATTTGAAAGATCTAGAAGTTGTGGAATGTGATAAGGGAGAGTTAACAAGAAAAACTTTATCAATAGATTCATGTGCTTGTTATGTTCCTAGGGAAAATAAAATTTATACATTAACTGATTATGAATATCAAAAAGGTACATGGGAGTATCAGATTATTTTTCATGAAATATCTCATGCCCTTAGAATGTCTAATATATATCGTGATGATGGAGAAACTATTAAAATTCAGGCTACAGGTAGTTCACTAAATAATGTTATAATAGATGAGGCATTAAACTCATTATTTGCTGTTAGCTTATTTGATTATGAAGAAAACGATATTGCTTATCAATTACAAAGTAATTATTTAAAGACTATGTTAGAATGCATGGATAATTACTCACTAGATGATTATGTTAATCATAGTTTAAGTTATTTTGCTGATAAGCTTGATGAACATAATGGAGATAATAACTATGCTACTACTATTTTAAACTTAATAGATGTACAATATCAAGATTATCATAGTGATAAAATAGATATTGAACAAGTAGAATATTATCCAATATATGACTATATTTCAGATATGTACTATTCAAAATACATTGATAATAGTATGTCATATGACGCAGCTAGAAGAGTTGCTGATACACTTGTTAGTAATGTTATGTTTGATGTACCAGAGGAATATAATATAGATACTAATAGATTTTATGAAAATTTAGATGAATACTGTAAAGAGATTGGAATAGATATTGTTAATACTAAAGGATTAAAATAAGACTACTAATTAGAACTTATTTGTTAAGACTAATTAATGGTCTTTTTATTTTAGATAATAATTAATTTTTTTATTAGAATCTATTGTTAAGAGAAGAATATCTTCTTTCTTTTTACCTAGTATTTTTAACTCATGATTAAGCCACTCTTTGTCAATGTTTGCTAAAGAGAAGTTTTCTTTAATAATTTTACCATCTATGATTATGTTATAAACAAGACCTGGATTAGATGACTTGATATTAAGATCTTTTTTGGTAGGAGGCTTTTCTTTTTCTTTGGGTTCAAAACTTATTTTACCATTTTCTTCTAGAATAGCTGTATTTATTTCTTCTAGATGGAAGTAGCCCATTAGTCTAGCTTCTCTTTCTAAGATATTTATTGTTATTTTATTTTTACCCATATTTTCTCTATTAGGACAGCCATTTTCAATTAGAACTGTAGGTGTACCATCAAAGAAAGTTCTTAAGGGAATACTTTTTAGACTTAGATAAGATATTAGAATGGATATAAGACAATATATTAAGAGGGAGATTAAGCCTCCTAAAAGATTTTTTTCAATATCTAGAGAAATATCAGCAACAATTGAACCAATAGTGATGCCAGTAATATAGTCAAACATATTCATCTGTGATATTTGTTTTTTTCCTAAAAGTTTAAAGAGAAAGAAAATAATTACAAGAACAAGAATAGTTCTTAAGATAATATGAATTATTTCTTGCATAAGATTCACCATAATTATTATTAGCAGAAAAAAGAATACCTATACTTTATTATGGGTATTCTTTTAGATTACTTTAGTTTTTCTAAAATTTCAGTTAGTCTACTCTCTTCTTTAGCTAAGTTAGTACGATCTAGTTCTACAACACTCTTAGGAGCCTTGGCTACATAGTTTTCATTAGAGAGAAGTTTTTTTCTTCTTTCGATAGAACTTATTAATTTATCTTTTTCTTTTATGAGATTATCTAACTCTAGTTCTTTACTAGTAGAAGTATCAAAGATATATTTTATTTCATAGTTATTAGTTTTTATACTGATACCTTCTTCATTAGATGAAGAGATAATATTATCATTATTTACTTTTAATAGTTTTAAGATTATATCAGCGTTATTACCATTAAAGTATACTTTAGAATCTTTTGGTATTTGATGTTCTTGTTTTATATTACGTACTTTTACGATAAATTCAATTATATTATCTAATTCAATAGATTCAGGGAATGTTAATTCTTCTTTGAATACTGGATAAGGAGACAACATAATAGTTTCTGAGTCTTTAATAGGGAGCATTTGATATATTTCTTCAGTGACATATGGCATAAATGGATGCAACATTTTTAATATTTCAGTTAGTATGTGGCATAATACACTCTTGGTAGTAGTATTCATGTTTATTTTAGATAATTCTATGTACCAATCACAAAAGTCATCCCAGATAAAGCTATAGAGTTCACTACCTACTACATTAAATTCATAGTTATCCATGTGTTTTTTGATATTTTTAATTAGATTATTAGACTTTGTTAGGATCCATTTATCTGATAATGAAAGGTTTTCATTAATATTAAACTTTTCAATAGTTAAGTCTTCAATATTCATTAGGACGAAACGAGAGGCATTCCATAATTTATTTATAAAGTTCCAGGTAGATGATACTTTTTCTTCATCATATCTTAGATCCATACCAGAGGCAGTTGATGTTGCTAGGAAGTATCTTAGGGAATCACAACCATATTTTTCAATTACATCCATAGGGTCTACTCCATTACCAAGGGACTTGGACATTTTTCTTCCTTGCTTGTCTCTGATAAGGCCATGTATTAGGCAGTCTTTGAATGGACGTGTGCCAGTAAACTCTAATGATTGGAAGGTCATACGGTTAACCCAGAATGGAATGATATCGTATCCTGTGACTAAACAATCGTTAGGAAAATATCTTTCAAAGTCAGCGGTGTTATTAGGCCAACCTAGTGTTGAGAAAGGCCACAATGCTGATGAGAACCAAGTATCTAGAACGTCAGGGTCTTGAATCCAGCCTTCTCCGGATGGTTCTTCCATGCCACAATATACTTCTTCGCCACGATACCATACAGGAATACGATGACCCCACCATAATTGACGAGAGATACACCAGTCATAAGTTATTTCCATCCAGTGATTCATGATTTTTTCAAATCTTTCTGGAATAAAATTTACTTTGGTATCTTTATTTTTTTGGTTAGCTAGCACGGCATCTGCTAAAGGACGCATTTTAACAAACCATTGTTTTGATAGATATGGTTCTATTACGGCATCACTTCTTTCAGAATGTCCTACGGAGTGAGTCATTTCTTCAATACGAATAAGAAGATCTTGGTCTTGTAAATCTTTTAGTAATGCTTTGCGACATGCTTCTCTTGTCATACCTTGGTACTTACCAGTTAATTCATTCATAGTAGCATCGGGATTCATGATGATGATTCTTTCTAGATTATGACGAATTCCTACTTCAAAATCATTTGGATCATGAGCTGGAGTTATTTTAACTACTCCGGTACCAAACTCTGGATCAGCATGTTCGTCAGTTATGATAGGGATTGGTTTATTCATGATAGGTAGTATTACATTTTTACCTAGATATTTTGTATATCTTTCATCTTTAGGGTTTACGGCTACGGCAGTATCTCCAAAGAGAGTTTCTGGTCTAGTAGTAGCTACATCTAAATACTCATCTGTTCCTTCAATATAATATTTTAAGTGATAGAAGGCGCCTTTATCTTCTTTATAGATAACTTCTTCACTAGATAAAGCGGTCATTTGAACAGGATCCCAGTTAATGATTCTTTCTCCACGATAGATAAGTCCTTTATTGTACAAATCTACGAATACTTTTCTGACAGCATAGTTTAAGCCATCGTCTAATGTAAATCTTTCTTTGTTATAATCTAGGCTTAATCCTAGACGGGCCCACTGAGTGTGAATGGTATTAGCATATTCTTCTTTCCATGACCAAGCTTTTTCTAGCCACTGTTCTCTTGTTAAACTACGAGGGTTTATGCCTTCACTACGAAGGCGGGCATCTACTTTAGCTTGTGTGGCAATACCTGCATGATCCATGCCAGGAAGCCATAAGCAATCATATCCTTGCATTCTTTTATAACGAATAATAATATCTTGTAGTGTTGTATCCCAAGCATGTCCTAAGTGTAATTTACCGGTTACATTTGGAGGAGGAATAACTATACAATAAGGGGTCTTAGATAAGTCTCCTGAGTTAAAATATCCATTAGTTTTCCATTTTTCATATTTATCTTTTTCTACTTCTATATGATTATATTTTTTATCTAACATTATAACCACTCCTTTCAATAAGATACTCATTTATAAAATGAAAGTATTCTTTAAATATAGTTTTATTATTTATATGATTATATATATTTTTAATGATATTATTTTTAATTAGATAATTACAAGAATAGGAATAATTTAGATCATAAGACATAGCTAGTGATAAGATTATTCTATCATTATTATTTTTTATATCTTGATAATTAATTGGTTTTTTCTTGTAGAAGTCAGAGATAATATTTTTAGATATATCTATGTTATCCATTATAAGATTTTTATTATTACTTAGGATATAGAAAATATCTATTTTATCTGCATCACGGATCATTTTTAAAAATAGTTCTTCTCTAGGAGATAGGGTACTAGGTATTTTATATTTATTGTGATATTTTATAGAGGTATATACGACTGGGTAATCTTCTTCTTTGATTTTGAATTTTTTTATTAGTTTTTCTTTTATTAACAGATTGGCTCCATAGTCGCCATGATCAAGAATATGATCACTAAATGTATGATAAGTGGTTATTTGATAGAAACGACCGATATCATGTAGTAAGCCAATCATTTTTGCTAGATATGTATCTTCTTCATTTAAAGATAATTCATGAGAGAGAGATAACATTTTTTCCATGACCCGAATACTATGATGATATTTTAAAGATATGTTTTTATCATCAAGATTAAAGGTTCTTACATATTCATAAAAATAATCCATAATGCCTCCTTAACAAAAATAAAAAGTCTATAATGAAAGGGCGAATTATCGTGGTACCACCTTTCTTATAGACTTAGCTATCACTTAAATACTTTAACGCAGGTTAACGCTCTATCCTATTGACTTAGATAAAGAACTCAGAAGCTACCTTCAAATAGTATAATTATTAGTTTACACCAAACACTAACTCTCTATAAATTATATTTATTTTACTCCTCTTCTTCGGGGTTTTTAATATCAAAAAATATACTAGTATTATAACATAATATTATTTTTTTGCAATACTAGATTGTTTTCTTTTTTAAATAACTTTTTAAGACAAGTTCTATTTGTTCAAAGAATTTTTCTATTTTACGATCTTCAAATATTAAAGAATTCATAATTTTTTCAACATATTCTTTTTCTACTACTAGTGAATAACTAGTTTTATAGTTTAAGCCGAATAAATTAGA
>OIZL01000475.1_pt1 | contig 29550 bp, 29 predicted proteins | sample 1588541 | NCBI WGS metagenome assembly OIZL01 (sample SAMN03283285) | human gut metagenome | biome: human-associated habitat; material: feces | host: Homo sapiens | place: Peru | collected 2012 | reverse complement strand
CTCCTTTTTTTACACGAAAACTCAAATTCTGAACAGCGTTTACACTTCCAAAACTCTTATTAAGATTATTGATTTGAATAATATTGCTCATTCAATTTCCTCCTGTATGATCGGTTAACTGTTTTATGACCACCGCGCACGTCCGGACTTTTTATGTTGGCTTTAAGCCTTATCCTTACAGGCTTTCAGGCACCTTGTCATTTATGGCCGCATACAGGGCCGCGACTATCTCCTTAATGCGCTGCTGCGCATTCTCAACGGCTACGTCCTCCTTTATGGACTTATCGCGCGTTGCTATCTCTATAACGCCTCTATCGAGCGTTTTGGGCGATATGATGACCCTTACGGGGCTGCCGAGAAGGTCGGCATCTGAGAACATAAAGCCTGCCGAAACCGCGCGGTCGTCATAAAGCACCTCATAGCCCTGCTCAGCGAGCGCAGCATACAGGCTTTCAGCAGCCTCCCTGACGTGCGCCTGCTCGGCCCTCAGCGCGCATATCTCTATCTGCCAAGGGGCTATGGTTATGGGCCATATCGGGCCATACTGATCGTGACGCTCCTCGCACACGCTTGCGATAAGGCGGCCCACGCCTATGCCGTAGCAGCCCATTATGGGGTTGACGCGGTTGCCCTTTTCGTCATCGTAGGTCATGCCCATAGCCTCGGTATACCTGCGGCCAAGCTGGAATATGTTGCCCACCTCTATGCCGTTTTTTACTATGAGCGAGTGCTTGCCGCACTTGGGGCATACGCCGCCAACGGTGGCCTTTGCAACGTTGGCATATTCAGCGTCAGGAACGTCCCTATCCATATTCAATCCCGTATAGTGATAGCCTTCCTCATTGGCGCCGCAAACAAGGTTCCTTGTGCCTTCAAGCGAGCGATCGTATACAACGGTTATCCCCTTGTGCAATCCTACAGGCCCTATGGCGCCGGCGACGAGGCCAACATGGTCTATCTCTACTGCCGGATGGACTTCGGCCTTTATATAGTTGCGCAGCTTTGTCTCGTTCACCTCAAGGTCGCCGCGAACGAATACAAGCACATAGCTATCGTCCTCGTTTCGCTGATACACAACGGCCTTGCAGCTCTTCTTTTCAGATGACTGCAGGAATTTGCAAACATCTTCTATGGTCTTATTATCGTATGTTGCGACCTTCTCAAGCGGGGCCGCTTCCTCGCCGTTATCATTATGCACTATGCAGTCGGCAGCCTCCATATTCGCTCTGTAACCGCACTCCGGACAAAGGACTATGGTATCCTCGCCTATATCGGTTAGCAGCATGAATTCATGGCTCACCTTGCCGCCCATCATGCCGGAATCGGACGCAACGGCGACCACCTCCGGTATGCCGACGCGTGCGTATATGCGCTCATACGCCCTGTAGCAGCGTTTATAGTAACGCTCCAGATCCTTCTGCGATGTGTGGAAGGAATAAGCGTCCTTCATCGTAAACTCGCGCACCCTTATAAGGCCGCCGCGAGCCCTCGGCTCATCGCGGAACTTGGTCTGTATCTGATATATCATGAACGGATACTTCTGGTACGTTCCGGCTATATTCATAGCCATATGAACAGCGGCCTCCTCGTGGGTCATGCCAAGCAGCATGTCCGCTCCGCTTCTGTCCTTAAATCTTAAAAGCTCCTTGCCCACGCTTTCCCAGCGTCCGGAGGACTGCCAGAGCGCTGCGGGCATAGCGACCGGAAACAGCACCTCCTGGCCGCCTATCCTGTCCATTTCCTGCCTGAGGATAGCCTCTATCTTGTTCTCTATGCGCTTTGCCGGCGGCAGAAGAGAATATATGCCGTTGCCCACCTGCTTTATGTACCCGCCGCGGGTCATAAGGTTCTGGCTCTCTATTTCTGAGGTCCTGTCCTTGTAGCGTTCGCCTAAAAGCTCGCTGACTTTCATTGTTTTCACCTTTCTTATCCGTTTGCACAGATACGCCCTTTTATCATATCCGTATTATACCATCACTTGACAAGAGCATACAAGCCCCAAAGGTCTGATTTGGGGCGTCTTTCTGCGTTCTGTTCACTCTTGAATTGCCTGCGCTCCACTGCCCTGAAATACGCCCATTCAGCCATTTACAAAACGCTCAAAGCCGGATAAACTATAATGCAGCGAAACCAACGAGGTGATGTCACATGAGCAAAATCGATACTATGGTATCAGAGCATCAAAAAGAGCTGGACTTTTCAGGCCCGTTCTATATTTCCTTTGATGAGTTCGGCTCCGCTCCCTGCGGCCGGATAGATTATCCTGCGCTTTCAAATGCGTTTGCGCAGTGGTTATACGATCGCGGTATCACGCCCGAAATAGTCGGCTGGAGCAGCAAAGGCGGCTTCTGCGATGCCGATAAAGAAGGCTATGCGAATAAGTTTACAGTAACACAAGGCGAATATGCAGCCGTTCTGAAGTCTATGGAGGATACGATCTGGGAGGAATTCTGCAAGGAAAAGATATGGGACGAATGCATATATAACAGCGAAATGCCGGACGAAGGATAGACCTTTTTTGTTTATGTTTCAATCCTCTTGATGAAAACGACAAATCCGAACCCATCACCTATCGGCATCGGGTTCGGATTTGATTGATTTGGAAAGGAAATCATATATTGATAGAATAACAGCCTATGGGTGCAAATGATAGTGCGTGGGTGCAATGAAATTCTCACAAAATATCAGTTCCTCCAGATTGTCAATTTTGCCACTTTGGTAGAGATATATAAAAAAGAACGGTGCTGAAAAATCAAACACCGTTTAATTCCTGTACTTGTTATCCTTCAACCTCCATCCCGTTTCTGAACCGGAAGAGCAGCGTTCCGTTATGCCTTAGTATGCCTTTGCAGTATTCTTGAGGTAGTCACGCGCCGGCTTGGTAGCGTCATACCATTCCGTATTCCTCTGTGTGGATTTGTCAAGCACGTTAAGCGCTATGTTCATGGCGCCCGCCTGCACTTCGTCCCATATGACGCGCTCGCCGTTGCCAATATAGTCAAACAACTGCGTTATGCTCTCGACAAGCTCAGTTTTTGGCATTGTGCTTTGGTAATCCTTAAGTATACGCCCTGCGAGCCGGTCTATTACTGCCGGTTTCACATGGTGTCCCTGAGTTATCTTAAGCTCCTGCCTTACAAGGTCAAGCGCCTGCGTAAGCTTGTCGTTCTCCTTTTGCAGCTTCTGTACATCCTTAGCCGTCACAGATACATCATCCTTGCGGGAGAACTTGACATCTTCGGACGTTTGTGGCATATTATTTATAGAAGCATGGCTCTGTTGACCGTCTTGGACGTACGTCTCGGGAACATCACTTGATGCCTTATCGGGATATTCGGAGATGCTTCTTTTTTTGCCAAATTCTGCCCTGTATTCTTCAGGCACATGTCCCAGAGGGACTTTTATCATTTGCTTCCCATCAAGGAACCTTCCCTTTACATCACCTTCAACATAGTAGGTAGTATCTACATGGTCGAGCGCGTAAACAACACCGTACAACTTTCCATTTCGTATCCTTGCTCGTACATCTGTGTAATTGTTAATTCGGAAGCATACGCTAAATCAAATGAACTATTGGCGTTATTACCTGCCCCAGCCAAAGCATTTTGAACATACTCATCATACTCGGCTTTTTGTTTGGAGGTAATATCCGCGTCCTTAGCAGAAAAGATGATACTCTGCGCCGAATCTGAATTTGTCGCTTTCGTCCCTTCCATTCCCTCAAAGTAATAGTCGGCTATCATGTCAAGGGTCTGCTTGTTGTTGCGGATAAGCTCCATCTGCTCCCAGCTCTTTTGGCCTTTGAGAATGTTATATGCCTTATCCAGTATCGCACGAAGGTCTTTTATAAGCTTCTCAAACCATGCCTTGACCTTTTCCGAAGCAGAAAGGACTTTTTCGGCGAAACGTTTAGCCTGCTTCTCGTCCGTAAGGATAACGGGGACTGTGTTAGCTATGTGCCGCTTCCGAGGTTTCTTCTCCAAGACGAAGCCATGCGGGACATCAGCAACGACGCGAAGGTGCTCTATGCGCTGCTGCTGGACAGAGCCAGCATTTCCCGGCAGAACGGCTACGTCGAGCCGGACGGCACAATCCGTCTCTACTTCACCTTGGAACAGGCGCAAACCAAGCTCCACCGCAGCCGACAATGTGCGACGCGGATATTTCATGAGCTTGAGTTCAGCGGTTTGATCTGCCGAAAGAAACAGGGGCTTGGAAAACCCGCATTGATTACGCTGAATTATCCCTCTAATGCGAAGCTGATTCAGCCGAAGAAAGGCAGCTCAATATTGTCCGGATAAAGGTCGAAAACAAGGTGTTTTCCGCCCCACAAGTGCTGAGAAAACACAGGGGAATATCTTTTCTTATGATCGTCCCCAAATGCGCCTAAATGTTCTACAGAAGCGATAAAGGAGGTACTATGTGAACGCAGAAAAAGCGAATAATCAAAACAGCATGGATGCAGCCGAAATTCCCGAATACGTCTTCGAATCGCTGGCACGGAGTCTGCTTCCGGTAATTCAGAAGTACTACGAAAGTGAAGACGGTAAAAAGGTATTTGCCGAATGGAAAGCAAAGAAAGAGAATACGGACTGTGCATCTACATAAAGAAGCCGGGAGGATTGCAATAATCGGCAGTCCTCCCGGTTTCTTTATTACCAGTCTTCAACTTCTTCTATAAAAACAATAAATCCGAACCCCTGACCGATCGGTCTAAGGTTCGGATTATATTGTTTTGGTGGAGCCGAGGAGAGTCGAACTCCTGTCCGAAAACCCATCAGCAAGACTTTCTACGAGCGTAGCCGTTGTTTTAGAGTTCCCTCGGCGAGGCCCCCAGCGGCAGGGTCGGCGCTTCGGTAGCTTCATAAATCCCGCCTGCGGCAAAGCTTACGCAGGTTGGTTCCCCACCTTGATGACGCCCGTGTCCTCAGGCGTGGGAACCTGAGGGCGGACGGTCACTGCTTAAGCAGCGACGGGTACAAAATTAGCTTCGTCAGTTAATTTTTAATTTCCCGCTTTTTACGAAGCGCGGGGCTTCGGCTCGCTTATCCGGCCCCCGTGATCCCCGTCGAAACCATGTACGGCCCCATGATAAGTCCCCTTTATCGGGGAATCCATTATACTATATTTTTTGAGTTAAAGCAACTCAATCGGCGCTTTTCATCCGGCGCTCCATATCGCGCTTTGCGTCACGCTCGGCCATTGTGTGCCGCTTGTCATAAAGCTTTTTGCCCTTTGCCACGGCAAGCTCAAGCTTCACAAGCCCGTCCTTTAGGTAAAGCCTTGTCGGTATCAGGCTGTAACCATCGGTCTGGGATAGCGAATGCAGCTTCTTTATCTCATGCTTGTGCAGCAGCAGCTTCCTCGTCCTAAACGGGTCCTTGTTGAATATATTGCCCTGCTCATATGGGCTTATATGCATGCCGACAAGCAGCATCTCGCCATTTTTTACCTGGGCATAGCTATCCTTAAGGCTCACCTTGCCGGCGCGCACGCTCTTTACCTCCGTACCTACAAGGGCTATGCCACATTCATAGGTATCCTCGATAAAATAATCGTGCTTGGCGCGCCTGTTTTCGGCTATCTGCCTAACTCCCTTTTTAATGGGCATATCGTTTCGCCCCCTTTTTCCTGTTTCAGTAAAAAGGGAACGCGCAAACACGGCGCGTCCCCATAAAAATCATACGATCTTTCCCTTAGCCAACAAACATCATCGCGATTGTAAGCACCGCTATCACTATGGCAAGGATTATGGTGATCCTCTGGAGCTTGGCTTCCTTGCTTGCAGCCCTGCCGCGGGCATTGTTCAAGGAGGCGGTATCTCCGCCGAACGCGCTGCCGAGACCCGCGCTCTTGGATTGCTGCATCAGCACCACGGTAACAAGCACCGCGGAGGCAAGTATCAGCACTATGCTGAGTATCATCTGTATAGTACCCATCTAAAAACCTCCCAAAAGTCCTTTGTGCGTTACTTTCTCAGGTTCAGCTCGTTAAGAATGTTACGATAACGCTCTATATCGGTTTCCTTAAGATAATTGAGAAGGCCGCGACGCTGACCGACCATCTTCAAAAGGCCGCGACGGGAATGATGATCATTCTTATGCTCCTTAAGATGCTCGTTGAGGTGGTTGATACGCTCGGTAAGCAGAGCTATCTGGACCTCGGGTGAACCGGTGTCGCCCTCATGAAGTTGGAACTTCTCAATAATTTCCTGTTTGGTTGCCATTTTAATTTCCTCCTAAATAATTATATTGCCCAGCGCCGAGTAATGCGTCGGAGTCGTCGCAAAACACAGCCGCCGGTTCTGACTAATGAAGTATAACACAAATTCTTTCGCCTGTAAACGGCAGATTCAGGCTTTTTTTAATATACTAAGGGCTTTTTCGCCGTCCAGCTTCATCTGTATGGAAAGCGCATGCACGTTTGGAAAGCGTATCTCGCCCCTTAGCCTTTCTATGAACTCGACCTTCAGCTTTTTGCCGTATATATCGGCGTCAAAATCCATTATATGCGTTTCTATGCTCGTCTCAGTGCCGCGCACAGTCGGGTTGCAGCCTATGTTCGTCACGGCAAAAAGCGGCCTTCCTTCAAGTACAGCCCTTGTGGCGTACACTCCGGCGGCTGGTATGGCCCTTCCTGCCCAGCCGGATATATTGGCCGTGGGATAGCTTAGCTTATGCCCTATGCCCCTGTTGCGCACCACATCGCCTTCTATGCTGTATGGCTCGCCAAGCATCGCCCCTGCGGAGCTTACATCGCCATTTTCAAGGCAGATCCTTATCCTTGTGGAGGATACCGGCTCGTTTTTATACATCACAGGCGGCACTATAACGACATCAAACCCAAGCCTCGCGCCAAGCTTATTAAGCAAATCAACGTCGCCGCGGCCGAACCTGCCGAAGGAATAATTAAAGCCCGCAACGGCGCACGCCATATCGAATCTTTCCATAAGCATGGCTATAAATGCCTCAGGCTCCGTTGCGGCAAGCTCATTTGTAAAATCGTCCGCATAAAGCTCGCAGCCAAGCGAGGCAAGCTTGTCCATGCGCCCCTGCTCGCTCATCAAAAGGGGCGGCTGCTTTGCAAACAGCTTCATCGGGTGCCCCGTAAAGGTATATATCGCAGGCTTTAACGCAAGGCTTTCCGCCCGCTTTTTTGCCGCGTCTATTATCGCCCTATGCGCCGTATGCACCCCGTCAAACGTGCCGAGGGCTATTGCCGTTTTCATGCGTTGCCCTCCGTAAGGTTCAGTTTTATATGCAGCGAGCCGTCATTGCCCGTTTGGCCGACGCCAAGGAACTCATCTTCATCATATACCATGACGAGCTTTCCCGCTTGCGCGTTTTTTAGCGCAGCTACGAATATATCCGCTCCGTTGCGTATTAGCTTTGCCTGCTTTTCGCTGAGGTTTTCGAGCCTTATATTTTCCATTATAGGGTTTAGCGCCTGCTCCATGCTGATTACGCTCTCCTCAAGCCTGCCTTCCTCCTTAAGCTTTTTAAGCTCGGCAATAGAATATGCGTTTTCTATTGTAAATTCGCCGCTCCTTGTGCGCAGAAGAAAGCTCATATACGCCGGCACGCCCATCGCCTTGCCAATATCGCTGCATATGGTCCTTACATATGTGCCCCTTGAACATACCATGCGCAAAAGAAAGCTGTTCGGCTTTGTTTTGTGCAGAAGCTCAAGCTCCGCCACATATGCCTTCCTTTTTATCTCCACAAGCTGCGCGCCTTCCCTTGCAAGCTGATACAGCCTTTTGCCGTCTATGCTCACGGCGCTGTACATGGGCGCGGTCTGTTCTATTTCGCCCCTGAAGCCTTCAAGCGCGCTTACAAGCCTCTCCTCAGGTACGGATGTAGCTTCAGCTTTTTCAATTATCCTGCCGTAAGCGTCCTGTGTATCGGTTGCAATGCCGAATGTTATCTCCGCAATATATTCCTTCTGCTTATCGACAAGCACGTCAAATAGCCTCGTGGCCCTGCCAATGCATATTGGCAGCACGCCCGCGGCTCCCGGGTCGAGCGTGCCGGTATGGCCCACGCGCTTTATTCTAAATATATGCCTTACATCCGCTACGGCGTCGCTGGACGTCATTCCGGGCGGCTTCAATATGTTTATAATTCCTTCCGTCATACCGGCTTATATCGCTTTCTTGGCAAGCTCAATCAGTTCGCCTGATATAGTGCTTATTTCTCCCCTTACCGTGCAGCCTGCGGCCTGTTTATGGCCTCCTCCGCCGTAAAGCATGGCTATGGCGCAAACGTCCGCATATTCCTTGGACCTCATGCTGACCTTGTATGCGCCGTCCTCCGTTTCCCTTATCAGTATGGCTATCTCAACGCTTTCAACGTCCCTAAGGTTGTCTATTATGCCCTCCGTATCCTCGTCCCTGGCGTTGAATTTGGCATAATCCACCCTTGTCAGCAGGCAGTAAGCTATTTTGCCGCCGAATACATATTCGGCCTTCACCAGGCCAACGCCCAGCATTCTTCTTTTTGATATGGGTGCGGACCTGTACACGGCCCTGTTTATAAGCGCATTGTCCGCGCCCAGGCTCATAAGCTTGCCCGCGGCATAATGCGTATGCTCTGTAGTATTTGAATAAGCAAAATTGCCGGTATCCGTAACAAGGCCACAGTACAGGCAGGTGGCTATATCCTTGTCTATATCCACCTGAAGCAAGGTTATAAGCTTAAATATCACCTCTGCCGCCGCAGCAGCGGAGGGAGCTACGCAGTTGAGCTGAGCATACATGGTGTTAGTGCCATGATGGTCTATATTAGCCGTATGCCCGGCATTATCCCATATGGCCTTCGCCGCGCCCATTCTGCCTTCGTCAGCGCAGTCTATGGCTATTGCCGCGCTTGTAGCAATTGCGTTTTCGGGCGCAATAAGGCCGTCTATCCCTGGCAAAAACCTGTATATCTTAGGCGCCGCGTTTTCGCACACGGCCTGCACCTTTTTATTCAGCTTTATCAGGGCAAGCCTAAGCGCGCATGTGCAGCCGAGCGTATCCCCGTCCGGCGAAACATGCGCTATAAGCGTAAAATCATCGTTTGCAAGTATAAAAGCGGCTGTTTTTTCAAGCGCGCTGTCCCCCATCGCAGCAAGCATGCCTGTTAATCCTCTGTTTTGCCGCCGTGCAGGCTTTCTATTATCTTGGCTATGTGCGCGCTGTATTCGATAGACGTATCGAGCGTGAACTTGAGCTGCGGCAGCGCCCTGAGCTCCATCCTCTGCCCAAGCTCATGCCTTATAAAGCCCGAAGCCCTGTTGAGCGCGTCAACGGTGCCCGTGCGCACGGAATCGTCCTCATCGTATACGCTTACCTTAACCTTGGCAAGCTTCTGGTCGTTCGTCACCTCTGCTGAGGATATGGTCGTCATTGGGGATATCCTTGGGTCCTTCATCTCCCTGACTATCTCGCTTATGGTCTTTTTGACCTCTTCGTTTATCCTGTCGTATCTTATGTTTGGCATTTCGGTTTTAAGAGGCGGCCTTTGACATTCGGGCAATCTGTCGCCCGTTTTAAGGCCGCCTTCCTTTCGTTTGTTTTGTTTTAGCGCTTGACCTCTTCCATAACGAAGGCCTCTATCGTGTCGCCCTCATGGATATCGTTGAAGTTCTCTATGCCTATGCCGCACTCATAACCCGCGGCGACTTCCTTAACGTCATCCTTAAAGCGTTTGAGCGAGGATATCCTGCCTTCGTGTACCACTATACCGTCGCGCACTACGCGCACCTGCGCATTGCGGCTGACCTTGCCGTCCTGCACATAGGCGCCGGCAATAGTGCCTACTCCGCTTACCTTGAAGGTGTTCCTTACGCTTATGCGCCCAAGCTCCACTTCCTTGTATACAGGCTTGAACAGGCCCTTCATGGCGTTTTGTATATCCTCTATGGCGTTGTATATTATGCGGTAAAGCCTGATGTCAACGTTCTCCTTTTCGGCAAGCGCTCTTGCGCTGGCGTTAGGCCTTACGTTAAAGCCTATCACAATGGCGTTGGAGGCCGATGCGAATATAACGTCTGAATCCGTTATAGCGCCTACCGCGCCGTGTATGCACTTGACCCGCACTTCATCGTTTGAAAGCTTTTCAAGCGCCTGACGCACGGCCTCAACGCTGCCCTGAACGTCCGCCTTTATTATTATGTTAAGGTCCTTCATCTGGCCCTCGGCTATCTGGTTAAACAGATCGTCCAATGACACCTTCTGCGTATTCTTAAGCTGCTCCGCCTTAAGCTTATCGCGTCTTTCCTCGGCCACCTGGCGCGAAAGCTTATCTATTTCAGCCGCGTTGAGCATATCGCCTGCGGACGGCACCTCGTTGAAGCCAAGCACCTCAACAGGCGTGCTGGGGCCGGCCTTGGTAACCCTTCTTCCCTTATCGTCCATCATGGCGCGCACGCGGCCGTAAGCCATGCCGGCAACTATGGGATCGCCAACCTTCAGCGTGCCGTTCTGCACAAGCACCGTGGCAATCGGACCTCTGCCCTTGTCAAGCTCAGCCTCTATTATTATGCCCTTAGCCATGCGGTTTGGATTCGCCTTAAGTTCAAGCACGTCCGCCTGCAGCAGCACCATCTCAAGAAGATTGTCAAGTCCCTGCTTTGTTTTGGCGGATACAGGCACGCATATCGTATCGCCGCCCCATTCCTCGCTTACGAGGCCGTATTCGGTAAGCTGCTGCTTTACCCTGTCCGGATTGGCGGTGGGCTTATCCATCTTGTTTATGGCAACGATTATGGGCACGCCTGCGGCCTTGGAGTGGTTTATAGCCTCAACGGTCTGCGGCATTATGCCATCGTCGGCGGCAACGACAAGTATTACTATATCCGTTACCTGCGCGCCCCTTGCGCGCATCGCGGTGAACGCCTCATGGCCAGGGGTATCTATAAAGGTTATCTGCCTGCCGTTGCAGGTCACGGTATACGCGCCTATGTGCTGCGTAATGCCGCCGGCTTCGCCCTCCGTTATGCTGCTATGGCGTATAGCGTCAAGTAGGCTGGTCTTGCCGTGGTCAACATGGCCCATTATAGTCACCACGGGAGGACGCTCCACAAGGTCCTTGCTCTCATCCTCGTCCACGCCTTCAAGCAGCACATCCTCATAGCTCTTGGCTATGTTCTGCTCAAGCTCTATATCGTAGTCCGAGGCTATAAGCGAGCATGTATCAAAGTCTATTTCCTGGTTTATGGTAGCCATTATGCCCAGTATGAACAGCTTCTTTATTATCTCGGCAACGGGCTTGCCTATCTTTTCGCTAAGCTCCTTTACCGTTATGGTCTCGCTGGTGATAACGGCCTTTTCTATTTTTACCGGCTCCGGCTTTGGCGCCGGCGCCTGCTGCCGCTTCTTCTTCCTGCCGCCGAAGTTGCCATCTTCGTCCCATGCATTCATTGAAGGTGCCGCCTCCTTAAGCAATGTCTTTTTGTTCTTTCTGCGCTCATCGTCTCTGTTCCCTTTAACGGGCGCTTTCTTGTTGGCGTCGTATGTGCGCTCCGGCCTGCCCTGCGCCGGCAGCATATCGCTATCCGCAATGCGCTCCCTGCGCTGCTGGAAGCCGCCGCTCCTCATTTCCTGCTGCCTTGGCTGCTGGAACCTATCATTCCTCGGCTGCTGCGGCCTTGTGTCGCCGCTGCGCATATCGGTCCTTGGCTGCTGAGCCCTGTCATTTCTCAGCTGCTGCGGCCTGTCCTGGCGCGGCTGCTGGAATCTGTCATTCCTCGGCTGCTGCGGCCTGTCTTGACGCGGCTGCTGGGCTTGCGCCGTGCGCGGCTTATCCTGAACGGGCTGCGGCTTGGCTTCGCCTGCCTTTGCCTCAGGCGCTGGCGCTTTCTTTACCTCAGGCTCCTTTTCTATCTCAGGCTCGGCCTTTACAGGCTCGGCTATCTTGATTTCTTCCTTAGCCTGCTCTATCTTGGCTTCATCCGGCTCGGTCTCGGCCTTTATCCCGGGTTCAGGCTCTGTTTCAGGCTTAGCCTGAGGCTTTTCCTCAACCATCTCCTCCGGCTCGCCGCTATGATAGGCTGCCGTGTCTGTGCTGTTGGCAAGCTCCTTAAGCCTTTCTATGCGCAGCGTTTCAAGCCTTTCTTTTTCTTCTATTCTTTCTTTTTCTATAAGCTTGCCTTCCATGTGACGCATATCCTCGAGCGTTGCGCCCATATGAGCGTTGGTATCCTTTATGCGCTCAAAAAGCTGCTTCGCCTGAGCCTCAAGCTCCTTGGCAGAATCCATAAGTTTTGCTTTTGCCATCATGCCACCCCTTTTAGTTATGCTTGCTCCGGCGCCTCGTAGGCCTGCCGGATTATTTCGGCAAAATGCCGGTCGGTCACGGCGGCTATCTTGTGGCTTGGTTTGCCTATCTGCCGCCCAAGTTCGTCTATACAGATACACTCTATGCCTGCGTTTTCACACATGGCCTTGTATTTTTCCCTTGTGTTCCCGCTTGCCCCGGCATCAAGTATTATAAGCTTCGCCTTTTTGGTTTTAACAAGCTTTTCACAGGTAAAGTCACCGCTTTGGCATTTGCGCGCCCTCGCCGCAAAGCCTATGTACGCCATAAGTTTAGCCCGGTTCACTCGCCGCATATCTCCTTTTGCAGCCGTAAGAACACCTCTTCATCTATCTTTTTATCAAGAGCCCGTTCAAGCGCGCGTATCTTTTTCGCCTTTTCAAGGCACTGGACGCTTCTGCATATATATGCCCCGCGTCCGGAGGCTTTTCCCGTAAGGTCGGCCTTTATCTCGTTTTCGGGCGTGCGCACTATGCGTATAAGCTCCTTTTTGGGTTTCATTTCCCTGCAAGCTACGCACATGCGCATAGGCGTCTTTTTCTCGGCCATTATTCCTCCGTAGTCTCCTGCATATTCTGCTCGGGTACATCGTCCGCATCGCAGCTTTGCAGCTCTTCTTCAGCCTGGGACTGGCTCTTTATATCTATCTTCCAGCCCGTGAGCTTGGCCGCCAGCCTTGCGTTCTGGCCTTCCTTGCCTATGGCGAGCGAAAGCTGCTGGTCCGGCACTACCACCTTGGCCGCCTTTTCGGCATCGTTGATATAGACCATTATCACCTTGGCCGGGCTTAGCGCCTTGGCTATATACACAGCAGGGTCGCTATCCCACTCTATGATATCTATCTTTTCATTGTGAAGCTCGTTCACCATGCGCTCCACCCTTATTCCCTTCTGGCCCACGCAGGCGCCAACAGCGTCCACCTGCGGGTCGGTAGAGTGTACGGCCACCTTGGTGCGGAAGCCGGCTTCCCTTGCTATCGACTTTATCTGCACCACGCCGCTCATTATTTCCGGCACCTCAAGCTCGAATAGCCTCTTGACGAGGCCGGGGTGCGTGCGCGATACGAGCACCTGCGGCCCCTTGCTGGTCTTTTTGACCTCAAGCACATACACCTTTATTCTGTCGTTATTGTTATACTCTTCGCCTGGTATGGTCTCGTTAAAGGCGAGCAGACCGTCCGTCTTGCCAAGCTCTACATATACGCCGTTCTTTTCAACGCGCTGAACGATGGCCGTAAGTATCTCGTTTTCCTTTTCGGCATACTCATCGTATATAACGCCGCGCTCAGCCTCCCTTATGCGCTGAACAACGACCTGCTTAGCCGTCTGCGCGGCTATACGGCCGAATTTGCTCGGGTCAGCCTCCTCCTCAAGCACGTCGCCTATGTCGAAAAGAGGGTTTATCTTCCTCGCTTCGGCAAGCGATATCTCGCTATGCTCGTTTTCAACATTTTCAACAACGGTCTTTGATGCAAATATCTGCACCTCGCCGTTATCCCTGTCCACCACAGCGCGCACGTTGCCGGCGGTGTTGTAGTTGCGCTTATATGCAGCCACAAGCGCTGATTCAAACGCGTCTATCAAAACTTCCTTGCTTATGCCGCGCTCCTTTTCGATGGCGTCCAAAGCCTCGATAAAATCGGCCTTCATTTTTCGTCCTCCCCTGAAATCCTTGTATTATTCAAAATCTATCCACAGCTTTATAAGCGCCGCGTCTTTTCGTTTTATGGTAACATCGCCAAGCTTATCCACGGCTATGGTAAAGCTTTCATCATCAAAGCCCTTAAGCGTGCCTGTAAGCTCCTTCTTTTTATTCACCGGCGCATACAGCTTGACCTGAAGCTTGTTGCCTATATTCCTTTGGAAATCCTTGTCCTTTTTAATAGGCCTGTCTAGCCCTATGCTCGATACGCTCAAATAATAAGCTTCTTCAATAGGATCGTTTTCATCAAGCACAGGCTCCACAGCCCTGCTCACGCGCTCGCAATCGTCAAGCGTTACGCCGTTTGGCGAATCTATATAAAGCGTAAGCACCATGCTGCCGTATTCCTTAATATACTCGACCTCGTCAAGCTCAAAGCCAAGCTCCTTTATTCTTTCCCTTACAAGGGAATCAACAACATCGGTAGTTTTCAACCCTGCCTCCCTATCAAAACAAAAGAGCGGGAACACAACCCACTCTTAAATACCCACAAATACGGCATTTTGCCGCCCAACAATGGCATTATACCACAGCATATGCCCATAAGCAAGACCTTGCTTAGAAAAAGCTGACCTGGTTGCTTTCCGCCATGCCGTCAAAGCAGCCAAGCTCCTTAAGCTTATCCACCACGCCGCTGTTCGCCTTGGTACGCAGGCGGAAGTCCTCTATCGAGTTGAACGGTACGCTCCTGTCGGCGGAGCCTATGCTTTCCGCAGCGGCGGTGCCTACCCCCGCCACGGCCGAAAACGGCGGCCTCAGCGCGCCGTCCTCAATAAGGAACCTTGTTGCGTCTGACTTATATATGTCCACATTCATCAGCTTTATGCCCCTTCTGTTCATCTCATACACAACTTCAAGTATTACCAGCAGGTCCTGCTCCTTTTTTTCGGCCTTGTTGCCCTTATCCTTTATGGCTTTTATGTTCCTTAATACCTTATCCTCCCCGCCAAGCGCCATGGATACGTCAAATGCGTCCGCACGCACGGTAAAGTATACGGCATAGAACGCCTCTGGCCTATGCACCTTGTACCATGCTATCCTGAATGCCATCATAACGTATGCCGCGGCATGCGCCCTCGGGAACATATAGCCTATCTTTTTGCACGATGAAAAGAACCATTCCGGCGTGTTGACCGCCCGCATGTCCTCCTCCATCTCCTCTGTAAGCCCGCTTCCCTTTCTTACGCTTTCCATTATTTTGAACGCCTTTGAAGGCTCCATATTTATGCTTATAAGGTAGTTCATAATGTCGTCTCGTGTGCATACCACCTGCGAAAGCGTAGCCACCCCGCCAAGCACAAGATCCTGCGCGTTGCCCAGCCACACCCCCGTTCCGTGCGAGAGGCCGGCTATCCTTACAAGCTCCTCCATAGTGGTCGGCCTCGTATCCATAAGCATCTGCCTTACAAAGCTGGTGCCAAATTCGGGTATCGCTATGCTGCCCACGTCACAGCCAAGCTCCTCAAGCGTTACCCCAAGCGGCTCGATAGATGAAAATATTTTCATGGTATCCGGATCGTCAAGCGGAAGCTTTTTCGGGTCTATGCCCGTTATGTCCTGCAGCATCCTCAATGCCGTAGGATCATCGTGGCCGAGTATATCAAGCTTGACGAGCCTGTCGTCCATGGCATGGAAGTCAAAATGCGTAGTAACGGTGTTCTTCTCGCTTTTGTCGGCAGGATACTGTATCGGCGTAAAGTCGAATATCTCATATCCCTCCGGCACTATAACTATGCCGCCCGGGTGCTGGCCGGTGGTGCGCTTGACCCCGGCGCAGCCGGCAACGAGCCTTTCCGTTTCGGCCCTTGTAAAAAATGCGTCGTGCTGCTCGCAATATCCCTTTACATAGCCATATACCGTTTTATCCTGAAGGCCGGATATCGTGCCTGCGCGGAAGGCGTGGCCCTTGCCGTACATGACCTCCGTATAGGCATGCGCCTGCGGCTGATAGTCGCCGGAAAAGTTTAGGTCTATATCGGGCGTCTTATCGCCCTTAAAGCCAAGGAACACCTCAAAGGGAATGGTATAGCCGAGCTTATTATATTTTGTGCCGCATACGGGGCAGTTCTTGTCCGGCATATCGACACCGCAGGCATATTTGTCAAGGTCAACGTCAAATTCGCTGTGTTTGCAGTTTGGGCAAACGTAGTGCGGCTGAAGCGGATTAACCTCGGTTATCCCCGCCATCGTCGCAACAAAGGACGAGCCTACGCTGCCGCGGCTGCCTACAAGATAACCGTCCGCAAGGGACTTTGACACCAGCCTTTGCGCGCTAAGGTAAAGCGAGGCATAGTCGTTGCCTATTATCGATTTAAGCTCCTTATCGAGCCTTGCCTGCACAACAGGGGGCAAAACCTCGCCGTATATCTCCTTCGCCCTTTTTTCGCACATGCCCTTAAGCTCCTCGTTCGCCCCGGGGAATTTCGGCGCGTAGGTGCTTTTTTCGCTTAAAAACGGCTTCATGCTTTCGCACATGCCGGCAATCGAGTTCGGCACGTCTATTACTACTTCCCTGGCCTTTTCCTCGCCGAGGTAGCTGAATTCCCGCAGCATATCGTCGGTCGTCCTGAAATACAGCGGTGCCTGCTGCTCCGCGTCCTTAAACTCCCTCGCGCTCATGACTATGGCCCTGAACACAGCGTCCTCCGGCTCCATAAAGTGCGCGTCGCCCGTAGCCGCCACGGGTATGCCAAGCTCGGCGCCAAGCTCAACTATCCTTTTATTAAGTCCCCTCAAAGCGTTATCATCCTTGACAATGCCCTCCCTTACAAGGAAGGCGTTGTTGCCTATGGGCTGTATTTCAAGATAGTCGTATTCCCGCGCTATATCGCATATCTCCTCGTGCGGCTTGTTTTCAAGCACCGCCCTGAACAGCTCCCCCGCCTCGCATGCGGAGCCTATTATCAGGCCTTCCCTGTAAAAATCCAGCAGGCTCCTCGGTATCCTCGGCACGCCTTTAAGATGATCCATATGCGCATAGGATACAAGCTTATACAGGTTCTTAAGCCCTGTAAGGTTTTTGGCTATTATTATTATGTGATATGTGCTGCGCTGGCCCTTTATCCTCTCCCTGGGCACGCAGTCGAATAATGGTATCCTGCTTTTGCCTATAGCTTCATACCTTTCAAGTATGCTTATGAACTGGGCGCATATCGCCCTTGCGCCGTCGATAGGCCATGAGGACGCCCTTTCATTGCCCATAGCGGCCATGCAGCCTTCTACCGTGCTGGTGTCGTCAAGCGGCGCCCTGCAATGATAGCGGCTCAGTATCATGGCGTCCGCAATATGCTCGGGTATTGCAACGCCCCTCTGCTTGGCCTCTTTGTAAAGCTCGTAGTATTCTTCGCCCCTCCAAACTACCGGCTTGGCTTCGCCTATAAAGCCTGCAAGGCGGATAAGCGCGTCCTTAAGCGAGGGCGCGTTCTCGCTGTCGCTTTCGCTTATGCCCGTTTCTTCCCTGAATCCGGCGCTCATAGGCACGCCCACGCTCAGCGGTGTATAGAAGCTGCCCTTCTCTCCGTTTTTATCGAATTTAACCGCGCTTATCGCGCAAAGCGCGCCGTTGCAGCGGGTAAGCTCTATTGCCGCATATTCGCCGCTTGGGTCGGCCCATACGCAGTCAGGCAAAAGATAGCCCTCAACGCCCATTATTACCTTTATGTCAATGCCCTTTTTCTTAAGCTTGTCAGCCGCGCTCACCGCCGCGGGGAACGCCTGCACAACGCCATGATCCGTTATGGCTACCGCCTTATGTCCCCACTTTGCGGCCGTCTTTACCGCCTCCGCCGCGTCGATAAAGCCATCCATAGCGCTCATCTTTGTATGCAGATGCAGCTCCACCCGCTTTTCCTCTGCCTTATCCTTTCTCAGCACGGGTTCGGTTTTGTATATGGAATCCGGAAACAGGCAGTATGTGCCGCTGAACTCGTCTCTTTGATAGCGGCCATGCACAACTATCCAGCCGCCCGCGGTCTTAACCTCGTTGAGTCGGTCAATTATCTCCTTTTTGTCTGCGCTTGGGAACAGCTTTACGGGCAATGTGTTGCTTTTATCAGTAACGTAGCACTGCACTATAAACCCGCCGTTCTTCCTTTCGCGCACATCTATTGATATTATGCCGCCCTGAACGGTTATCGTCTCACATTCCTCATTAACGTCCGCCATCTTCATTATCGTAGATGCGAACACCCTGCCCATTATTATGCTTTCCTGCGGAACAATGGGCTTTGCCTGCTTCGCGGCGGCGGCAGCTTTTTTAGGCTTGCGCTCTGCTTTTGTATTTGAAGGCGCATCCTCCCACGGCGGGGTATCGGCATAACGGCTCTGCTTATTTATAATTACCGGCTCCTCGCGCCTTTCCGGCATGGCAAGCTCTATGCTTTCGTCGCCTACAAGCATAACGTTCATGCTTTTATCATAAAGCCGGTATACAAACTCCTCCAGCCTGTTTGCGCCGTTGTAGCTTTTTGCGGCAAGATACAGCCTTTTTGGTATCCTTACGGCTATCACGCCATCTTCGCGGCGTTCCCATTTTGCAAACCTCAGCACGGGCCGCATGAGCGGGGAATAGTATTCCCAGCTTTGCCTCAGCATGTCAAAAAAGCCGGCGTTATCCGTTGGATCCTCGCCGGATCTAAGCCTTGCACAAAGCAATACCTTGCAGCCAGGCGCATTTTTGCCTAAGGCCAAGGCTATCTGCTCCGCTTCTTGGGAATCAATAAGGCGCTCAAGGCTTATTTCAGCCTCAAGCTCAAGCTTTTTTATATGCAGCCTTGCTTTTTCAAGCTCAACCCCGAATTTTTTCAGCCCGTAATCGTCCCTGCCGGCTTCCATTGCGCTTCATCTCTCCTCAAGCATTTGCTTTGCCTGCTCAACAAGCTGCTTTTCAGCCTCGTCTATTCCGTACGCCGCTATCTGCCTTCCTTTTTTGAAAAGCACTGCGTTGTTCCTGCCCAGCGCAAGTCCTATATCGGCCTCCTTCGCCTCGCCCGGGCCGTTTACCGCGCAGCCCATAACGGCTATTTTAATAGACCTTTTTTCCCTTTTGAACTCGGTTTTCACATGCTCGTATATCTCGCCATGCTTTTCAACGTTGCCGCATCTTCCGCATGTAGGGCAGCATACGATGTGTAGCCCGTCCGCCCTAAGCTCAACAGCCCTTAGCAGTTCAATTCCGGTTTCGGCCTCTTTCACAGGGTCGCCCGTCAGCGATACCCTTATCGTGTCGCCGATCCCCTCCATAAGCAGCGCGCCTATCCCCGCGGCGGAGCGCACTATCCCCTCCATGCCGCCGCCAACCTCCGTCACGCCGACGTGCAGCGGATAGCTGCAGCTTTCGCTCAGCAGTCTGTACGCCTTAACGGTTTCCGTCACGGACGATGATTTTGCCGATATAACTATATCATAAAACCCGAATTTTTCTAACATTGCGGCGTTGTTCAGCGCGCTTTCCACCATAGCCTGGGCGCAGGGACCTGAGTGCTTTATCAAAAGCTCCTTTTCCATGCAGCCCGAGTTTATGCCTATGCGTATAGGCACGCGCCTTTCCTTAGCCCTTTGGCAAAGTTCCTTTACCTTATGCTCGGCGCCTATGTTGGCGGGATTTATCCTTAGCTTATCAACGCCGGCCTCAAGCGCGGCTATTGCCAGCCTGTAATCGAAGTGTATATCAGCCACTATGGAAAGCTCGGTGCGTTTCTTAAGCTCCGCTATAGCCATAGCGTCGTCAATATCCTTAACGGCAACGCGCACTATCTCGCAGCCGGCGTCGCAAAGGCTTGCTATCTGCTTGGACGTAGCCTGTATGTCAGCCGTTCTTGTGTTGGTCATGGACTGCACGGTGACCCTTGCGCCGCCGCCTATTTTTGTATTGCCCACGCATACCTGATGCGTGTTTTGCCTTTGCGTCATGCATTTATCCCCCAATCAATCTCCTTACGTCAGATATGGTAAGCAGCAGGACCAGTATTATAAGCAGCGCAAAGCCCACAAGGTGTATAATGCCCTCTTTTTCCGGAGGAACAGGCTTGCCCCTGACAGCCTCTATTATCAGGAAGATAAACCTTCCGCCGTCAAGCGCGGGAAGCGGCAAAAGGTTCATAAGGCCAAGGTTGGCGCTTATAAGCACGCCAAGCCTAAGCACGGTTTCAAAGCCGGTCCTTACAGCCTGGCCTATTATGCTGACTATGCCCACCGGACCCGCTACGTCGCCGCTTTGCACCTGCCCCTTAAACAGCATGCCGAAGAAGGATATAAGGTCCTTTATCATCTGCCAAATGTAGTTGAAGCTTCCTGCAACGGCGCCGAAAAAGCCGTACTTCAGCCGCGCAGGCTCCATTATTATGCCTATAAGGTTCCTGCCATCGGCTTGGTTATAGAAATCCTTTACCGTAAAGCTCAGCTCTTCACCGCCGCGCAGCACCTCCACCTGCATGCTTTCGCTGTCCGCATTTATTATAAGCTCGCTTATCTCGTTGTAATAGCTAAGCTTATGCCCGTTTATGCCTACGATCATGTCCCCAGGCTCAAGTCCGGCCGCCTGAGCGGGCGAGTTTTCAAACGAAAAGCTGTTTATGCTCGGCATGTACTCGCCATAGGTCATAAGCATTATGGTTGCCAGTATTATTGCCGTAAGTATGTTCATCACGGGACCGGCGGCAATGACTATCATTCTTTGCCAAAGCTTATGCGAGCTGAAGGCCTTGCCGTCGCCGGTGTCCTCATCTTCGCCGTAAAAGCGGCACATGCCGCCTAAAGGGAAAGCCCTGAGCGCATACAATATGCCGTTTTTCTCTTTTTTGATTATTGCCGGGCCCATGCCCACGCTGAATTCTACTATGCCGAAGCCGAAAAGGCGGCCCGCGCAGTAATGTCCAAGCTCGTGCAGCACGACAAATATGCCAAGCACTATAAGCGCTATTATTATCGATATCCATGTACTCATATGCTTTGTCCTTTCAAGGCTGCTTCCCGCGCCATCCTGTCCGCCTCAAGCAGCTCCTCAAACGATGTTATGGCGTGATTCTCGGCCTTTTCAAGCGCACGCTCCACCCTTTGCGCTATGCAGTCAAAGCTTATCTCCTTTTTTAGAAAAAGCCCGACTGCGGCTTCATTTGCGCCGTTATACACGGCGGGCATTATCCCGCCCGCTTTAAGCGCATGGTACGCAAGGGGTATCGCCCTGAAGCGCTCCGTATCCGGCTCTTCAAAGCTCAGCGCCGCTATCTTGGCAAGGTCTATGCTGCCAAACCGGCTTTGGCATCTATCCGGATAGGTAAGTGCATAATGTATCGCCAGCCGCATATCCGGCGCGCTGAGCTGAGCTATTATGGAGCTATCGCAAAACTCCACCATGGAATGGACCACGGATTGCCTATGGATAAGCACGCTTATACTCTCCCCATCTACGCCGAAGAGATACGCGGCCTCCATTATCTCAAGCCCCTTATTGAAGAGCGAGGCTGAATCCACCGTTATTTTACGGCCCATATTCCACGTTGGGTGGTGCGATGCCATCTCCGGCGTTACTCTTTTTAGCTGCTCCCTTGTAAAATCGACGAACGGCCCGCCTGACGCCGTTAGTATTATGCGCCTAAGCTCGCTTTTTCTTCCGGCCGGCAGGCATTGGAATATGGCGCTTTGCTCGCTATCAACAGGCACTATCTCGCCGTTGCCTTTAGCTTTTGCTTTTTCAACCAGCTCATGCGCGCACACTATGCTTTCCTTGTTTGCAAGCGCCACCCTTTTGCCGCTTTCAAGCGCCGCGATAAGCGGAAGCGTGCCGGAAAAGCCGCTTATTGCGTTAACCACGATATCTGCCATGTCAAACGCGGCCGCCTTAACAGCCGCGTCCTTGCCGCATATAAGCTCTACTCCCTTAGGCAGCCTTGAGCTTATGCTGCGCGCCGCAGCTTCGTCCTCAACGGCCACGAGCGCAGGCTTGAACTCTATCGCCTGCTTAAGCACAAGCTCAGCATTGCTTTTTGCGCTCAGCGCGCATATCCTGCCCGTTTCGGGCTGCTGCCGCACAACGTCAAGAGCCTGCGTGCCTATTGAACCTGTGCAGCCAAGAATCGCTATGTTTTTCATGCCAATATTATACTCCGGCAATAGTGAACACAGCGTAAATTATAGGGGCGCAAAATAAAACGCTGTCCAGCCTATCCAGCACCCCGCCGTGTTCTGAAAATACCCTGCTGTAATCCTTTATGCCGGCATAGCGCTTTATGCTGGAGGCAAAAAGGTCGCCTATCTGCCCTGCGCCGCCAAGCGCCACCCCCAGCAGCACAAGCAGCGTTATGCCCGCGCCTGCATCCCATATATTCTGCAAATAATACGCCAGCACGCCGCCCGCGCCGCCGCCAACAAAGCCGAATATGCTGCCCGCAACGGTCTTATTGGGGCTGAGCCTTGGGCAAAGCTTCTTTTTGCCCAAAAGTCTGCCGCCAAAGTATGCGAACGTGTCGCCCATAAGCGGCATTGCGAACGCGCACAGCAGCGCTATCCTGCCCTTGTCACCTTCTGCGGAGTATTCGCACAGCATGGCTATCGCGGCAAAAAGGCTGAGCGGATACACGAGCATGAAAAGCGACGCCATAGTATCCTCCGTTTTTCTTATATCCGTAAATATCCTGTCGGCAAGCGCCGCCAAGACCGCCGCCATCCATATGAGCCAAAGCGCAAACGCGCCAAACAGCTTATATGCCGCAAAATAGAAAAGCGCAAATATATATGCCGGCAGCATAAACGGCCTGAGCCCCTTTTGCATAAAGGCGTTGCCCATTTCGTACACTGCCATTATGGCGCCGAGCGTAAAAACAGCGCACAGCGCCCAGCCGCCAAAATGCAGCCCAAGTATAAGTATAGCTATAAGTAAAGCCGCAACGGCTATGCGTTTAATAAGCTTCATTTTCCTTCCAATCCGCCGTATCGCCTGTTCCTGTGTGCAAATTCCTCAAGCGCGGCAATATAGCATTCGTCGCTGAAATCCGGCCAAAGCGTATCCGTAAATATAAGCTCCGCATAGGCGCTTTGCAGCAGCATAAAGTTGGAAAGCCGCTTCTCCCCGCCCGTGCGTATAACAAGGTCAACATCCGGCAGGCCGGAAGTATAGAGCCTTTGCATCATGCTGCCCTCGTCTATATCTTCTATATTCAGCTTGCCGCTTATAATATCACCTGCTATGCTTTTTACGGCATGCAGCGTTTCCGCCCTGCCGCCATAGTTAAGGCCTATATTGAGCTTTAAGCCCGTGTTTGAGCCTGTTTTCTCCATAGCTGCCAAGCATTCGCGGCACACCTTTTCAGGCAGCGCCTCTATGTCGCCCATAGCGCGTATCGCAACGTTGTTTCTATGAAGAGCGTCTACCTCTTTCATAAAATATTCCATAAAAATCGAAAACAGCGTATCCACCTCAGGCTTTGGCCTTTTCCAATTCTCGGTAGAAAAGGCATAGAGGGAAAGCGCCTCTATGCCCAAGTCGCTGCTAAGCCTTATTATGCCCCTCAACCGCTCTGTTCCGGCCCTGTGGCCCATAGACCTTGGCAGGCCGCGCCTTGTGGCGTAACGGCCGTTACCGTCCATTATTATGCCAACATGCCTCGGCAGCGGCTTCAGCCTGCCGCTGAGGGCTTGCAATTCAGCCTCTGTCAATGCTTATTCCTCCGGCGCGTCAACACGCGTCTTAAACACAGCCCATGTAAGCTGCGCCTTGTTTTTTTCTGTTTGGATAGCGCGCACAACGCGCCTCTCGCCGCCGTCAACGCCCTTCCGGCTGGATACCTCTATGGTCTCAGCCTCTATGCCGTCATTTTTAAGCGCGGCGATAGCCATCTCGAGTTCAAGGCCCTCTACGTTCCTCAAACCTCCATTATCTCCTTCTGCTTGTCGCTTACTATCTTATCGATATCCTTTATATGCGAATCGGTAAGCTTCTGCGCCTGGTCTTCAAGCTTCTTACGGTCGTCCTCGGTGATCTCGCTGTCCTTCTGCGCCTTTTTTATCTGCTCTATGGCGTCCCTACGGATAGAACGGATAGCCACCTTGGATTCTTCGCCCTTCTTCTGTATGGTCTTTGCAAGCTCCTTGCGCCTTTCCTCGGTAAGCTCGGGGAATATGAGGCGTATGCACTTGCCGTCGTTTGACGGGTTGATGCCAAGATCGGACTTCTGTATCGCCTTTTCAAGCGGGTTGAGTACAGAAGGATCGTATGGGGTTATCACCAGCATTCTTGCCTCTGGCGAAGATATGTTGCCTACCTGATTAACGGGGGTAGGCGTGCCGTAATAATCCACCATTATGCGGTCAAGCACCTGCGCATTCGCCCTGCCTGCCCTCAGGGAGCTTAGATCCCTATGCAGCACGGCTATGGTTTTGGCCATTTTTTCTTTTGCGGTTTCTATTGCGTCCATATTTATACCTCCGTATCTAATTATTGCTAAGGAAGTGCTGATTAAATGAGGGATGGCAGCAGGGCGAGAGGTTTTTTCGTCAGAGCCATGTAAAAAACGCAGGTATAGCGGAGCTATGCCGGGGCTTTTTGCATGAGCTATGACGGAACGATCAGCCGCCATGACGCCGCGCCGAATTAATCGAGCTTCCCAGATCCTGTATTTATATTGTAGGCTAAATCAGTCGCTTAGTCAATCACGGTACCAACATCGTCGCCCTTTATGGCGCGAAGTATGGCCCCTTCTTCCTTAAGGGCGCAGACGATCACGGGTATCTTCTGCTCCTTGCAAAGGGTTATGGCCGTAAGATCGGTAGCCTGCAAGTTTCTCTCTATCACTTCCTGATAGCTAAGGCGGCTGTATCTTACCGCGTTCTTATCCTTGTTAGGATCGGCCGAGTACACGCCGTCAACATTTTTTGCAAGCACCAAAGCATCGGCATATATCTCGGCGGCCTTAAGCGCGGCTGCCGTATCGGTAGAGAAGAACGGCCTCCCCGTGCCGCAGGCGAAAAGGCACACCTTGCCTTCCTTCATGGCGCGCCTTGCTATTTCCGCCGTAAAGTCATCGCATATTGAGGGCATATGCAGCGTAGAAAGCACTATCGACTCAACTCCCGCTTCCTTGAGGGCAGCCTCCATAGCAAGACAGTTTATGGCGGTAGCGAGCATTCCCATTTCATCAGCGCGGTTCCTGTCCATGCCGCCGCTGCTCCTTCCCCTCCACACATTGCCGGCGCCTATGGTAACGCCTACCTCAACGCCCGCCTCGACAAGAGTCTTTATTTCCCGCGCAATACGCGCAGAAGCTGCAAAGTCTATGGTTTCGCTGCCGCCCATAGCCTCGCCTGAAAGCTTTAATGATACGCGATTATATTTGAGCATAGTCCTCTCCTTTATACAAAAAAGGGAACGTTAATAACGTCCCCTTTTGTAAGCTCTATTATTTCTTCATCTGGCCCATGACTTCTTCTGCGAAGTTATCCTGCCTCTTGGCCAGACCCTCGCCCATCTCATAACGGACAAAGCGGCGGACGCTGATCTTCTCGCCTATCTTGGCGATGGCTGCGCTTACCATCTCGCCGACCGTCTTATCGGGATCCTTTACGAAGGGCTGCTCAAGCAGGCAGACCTCCTTGTAATACTTCTCGATACGGCCCTCAACCATCTTCTCTATGATGGCTGCCGGCTTGGGCTTAGGCTCGTTCATGGCCTGCTCGCGCAGTATCTTCTTCTCATGCTCTATCTCGGCCTGGTCAACCTCTTCCTTGGTAACATAGGTCGGGTTGGATGCGGCGATGTGCATGGCTATATCATGTACAAGCTGCTTGAAATCATCGGTCTTGGCAACGAAGTCAGTCTCGCAGTTGACCTCTACCAGCACGCCGATCCTGCCGCCCATATGGATGTAGGAATCAACGATGCCTTCGGCAGCTATGCGGGAAGCCTTCTTGGCGGTGGCGGCAAGGCTCTTCTCGCGAAGATACTCCATAGCCTTATCCATGTCGCCGTCGGTCTCAACAAGCGCGCGCTTGCAGTCCATCATGCCGGCGCCGCTCATCTCACGCAGGGCCATTACGTCTTTGGCAGTAAACATAATTTATAATCCTCCTAATTTTGCGCTCGGCTTATAGATTAAAACTCGTCTTCTTCGGAAGCTGCTTCCTCTTCGGCAGCCTCATCGCTCATCTGTTCGCCCTGCCTGCCCTCAAGCACTGCATCGGCTATCTTGGAAGCGATAAGCTTGACAGCGCGGATAGCGTCGTCATTGCCGGGGATGGGATAATCGGCCTCGTCAGGATCGCAGTTGGTATCGACTATGGCCACAACGGGAATGCCAAGAGCCTTGGCTTCAAGAATGGCTATATGCTCCTTCCTGGGGTCTACTACAAACATGGCGGAGGGCAGCTTGCGCATTTCCTTGATGCCGCCAAGGTTCTTCTCAAGCTTTTCCTGCTCGGCCTTGAGCTTGATAACTTCCTTCTTGGGGAGCAGCTCGAAATCGCCGTCGGCTTCCATCTTCTCGATCTTGCGCAGCTTGTTGATACGGCTCTGTATGGTCTTGAAGTTGGTCAGCATGCCGCCCAGCCAGCGCTGGTTAACATAGTACATTTCGCAGCGCTTGGCTTCCTGCTCTATGGATTCCTGAGCCTGCTTCTTGGTGCCTACGAACAGCACGGTGCCGCCGTCCATAGCCAGATCGCGGATGAAGTAATAAGCCTCGTCGATCTTCTTAACGGTCTTCTGCAGGTCGATGATGTAGATACCGTTGCGCTCGGTGAAGATGTATTCCTTCATCTTCGGGTTCCAACGGCGGGTCTGGTGACCGAAATGGACACCGGCTTCAAGCAGCTGCTTCATGGAAATAACTGACATAAAAAAACCTCCTCGTTTTTTATCCTCCCCGCGCATCACTCCCTGAAGGAGCCGGAGCATATCCGGCACGAGCCCCAAAGTCCGCACGGGTGCGTAATCATTCACTTTTACGCGGGCGCGTCATTCCACAAAACGCGCCATGCTGGATTATAACACATGGCCGCTTTATTGGCAAGAAAAAAGCGGCCGCAGATATAAGTTTTTTATTCAAAACTGTTTACGAACGTAGTCGTTATACTTCTTTACGTTCATACAGTCCTTATATGTGTTTTTGAAGCGCTGCACTGTAAGGTTGTTCTTTTCAAGTATGTGCCTGTACTTCCAAATGCCCGCAAGCAGCGGAACGCCGCCGCAGATATAGCCCATGGGCGCGGTCCTGTAACAGGAATAGCATAAAGCGCCTATCACAATAAGCGATATCACAACGCCTATCACCTGCTTTTTCGGCTGCATATTCCTGACGTCCTTTTCCTTTACTACGCCAAGCTTTATCATTTCCTCGGCAAATTCCTTCTGTACCCCGAAAAGGCTTATGGCGTTAAGCGTCATGGGTGCCGTTACAAAAAATGCAAACAACGCAAGCAGTGCTTGGAATATGAACACCAATATGCCAGTACCGTTACCGTTCATTATTTTTCTCCTTAACTGATAACCTGATATATAAATTATAGCACGTCATATCAATATTGTCACCAGTTTTGGCAAATGCGCCCGCTTTGCCGTGCGGCGCAGGAAAAAGGCGCGACATATGGCGCGCCCCGGTCTGTCAAAAAAGTGGCGTTCAGCCACTTTTTTGACACTCTCAAGCCCTGCTCAATGCTATTGAGCCTGGGTCAGATTTTTGTTAGCCTCGTCTATTTCAGCAAACATTCCGGCATGCTTCTTGGAGACGATAATCTTGATAATGAACAGGGTGCCGACCATAAGCACTATGGCTATTGCAAGGTTCAGCCACACCTGCTGGATAAGGCCGGCAAGTATGAAGCTTACAAACGCTACAGCGGCAACCGTAAGCGCATAAGGCAGCTGGGTGAACACATGATTCAGATGGAAGCAGTGCGCACCGGCGGAAGCCATGATGGTAGTATCGGATATCGGTGAGCAATGGTCGCCCATAACGCCGCCGGAGCAGGCAGCCGCAAGTCCGATAACGCAGAGGGTAGGCTCGGTTGCATAGTCGAATACGGAAACGACTATGGGAGCCATTATGCCGATGGTGCCCCAGGAAGTACCGGTAGCAAAGCCTATGGCAGCGCCGATTATGAATATGACCGCAGGCAGGAACCGCTTCAGCTCGCTAGCGTTAGCCATGGCATTCCTGACAAATTCAGCGGAGAACATGGCATAACGGGTGAAGGAGCAAAGCGTCCAGGCAAAGGTCAGTATAAGTATGGGAGCGATCATCTGGATGAAGCCCTGCGGTATGGTCTCCATAGACTTTTCAAAGCTGAAAGCGCCGCGGATCCAGAAATAGACGAACGTGAACAGCAATCCTATAAGTCCGCCAATGGCAAGGGCTGGGCCGGCAACGGCATTGGAGAAGGCGACAGTAAACTGCTGATAGCCTTCTTCGCCTTCGGTAAAGTAACCGCCGGAGTATACAAGCGCGATAACGCAAACGACAATAAGCACTATAACAGGGATAAGAAGGTCCAGCACGGAGGACTTGCCATTTGCAGGCTTCTCATAATCGTCAGCGCCTTCGAACGGACGCTCGGGAGTGGTGAACAGATCGTCCTTGACCTGAGCGTTGTACTCATGCTTGAGCATAAGGCCGTAGTCGAGGTTGAGCAGGCTTATTACCACTATCATGACAAGCGTCAGCAGGCAGTAATAGTTCCAGGGTATCTGCTGAATGAACAGCTCTATACCGTTTATGCTTTCGCTGGTAACATAGCCCGAAACGGCAGCGGCCCAGGAAGATACGGGAGCGATCATGCAGACCGGAGCTGCGGTAGCGTCGATTATGTAGGCGAGCTTGGCGCGGCTGATCTTGTGGCTCTCGGTAACGGGACGCATGACGGCGCCGACGGTGAGGCAGTTGAAATAGTCATCGATGAAGATAAGTACGCCAAGCAGCATGGTGAGAAGCTGAGCGGCGCAGCGGCTCTTAACAGTCTTCTTTGCCCAACGGCCGAAGGCTTCGCTTCCGCCGCCCTTGTTCATCAGATCCACCATTATGCCCAGGACAACAAGGAACACGATTATACCCATGTTGTCGCTGTACGCCAGCACGGATACGATACCGTAATCAGCGCCGACCAAAGCAACTATGGTATCCCAGGGCCTGAACTGGGTGTAGAGCAGAGCGCCCACCAGGCAGCCAAGGAACAGGGAAGAATAAACCTCCTTGCTTATAAGTGCAAGCACGATAGCTACAATAGGCGGCAGCAGCGACCAGAACGTTGCCGCGAAGGGAGTATCGGTATATACCTGCTCCTCGTAGGTGGCGCCGTCTTCGCCCAGCTTGTACTCAGTGCCGTCAGCCATGACGATCATGTCACCGTCGAAGGTGAAGAAGGTCTCGGCATCGGCGCTGACATAGGTGTCGCCCTCCAGGGCATACACGTTCTCATCGCCATCGATGAAGGTTCCGTCCGTCTGCTCGACGAGGGTGCCGCCGCCGATGAGCGTGGGGTTTTTTGCGTCCTTGAAGCTAATGCCCAGGACCACCAGCAGGATGATGAAGATCCCGAGAGCTACAAAATAGGCAATCTTTGTACCTTT
>OIZL01000474.1_pt1 | contig 29668 bp, 28 predicted proteins | sample 1588541 | NCBI WGS metagenome assembly OIZL01 (sample SAMN03283285) | human gut metagenome | biome: human-associated habitat; material: feces | host: Homo sapiens | place: Peru | collected 2012 | reverse complement strand
GCCCAGCGCATCCTTGACCGGGACCACTACGGCCTGAAAAAGGTCAAAGACCGCATCCTTGAGGTGCTGGCCGTCCGGAAACTGGCTCCGGACGTCAAGGGGCAGATCATCTGTCTCGTCGGCCCTCCGGGTGTCGGCAAGACCAGCATTGCACGCTCCATCGCCGAAAGCTTGGGCCGCAAGTATGTCCGCCTGAGCCTTGGCGGCGTGCGGGATGAAGCCGAGATCCGCGGCCACCGCCGCACCTATATCGGTGCCATGCCGGGCAAGATCATCAGCGCGATGATCACGGCCAAGAGCTCGAACCCGCTGATGCTGCTGGACGAGATCGACAAAATGGGCTCAGACTACCGGGGCGACCCCAGCGCGGCGCTGCTGGAGGTGCTGGATGCGGAGCAGAACAGCACCTATCGGGACCATTATATTGAGATTCCCTTCGACCTGTCCGATGTAATGTTCATCACCACCGCCAACACCCTGGATACCGTCCCCAGACCCCTGCTGGACCGTATGGAGATCATCGAACTGGGCTCCTATTCCGATGAAGAGAAGCTCATGATTGCCAAGAATTACCTGGTGCCCAAGCAGCTGAAAAAGCACGGCCTGAAAAAGACCCAGCTGCGCATTACGGATGATGCCATTCGGGAGATCATCTGCTGCTATACCCGGGAATCCGGCGTTCGGAACCTGGAGCGGGAAATCGGTGCCATTTGCCGGAAGGCAGATATGCAGCTGCTTTCCCAGGAGGAGCCAAAGAAAATCACCGTCACCGGCGGCAATCTGGAGGACTTCCTGGGCATCCGCAAATTCCTGCCGGACCGTCTGCCGGGCAGCGACCAGGTGGGCCTGGTCACGGGCCTGGCCTGGACCAGCGTAGGCGGCGAGACCCTGGAAGTGGAAGTCAATGTGATGGAGGGCTCCGGAAAGCTGGAGCTCACCGGCAACCTGGGCAACGTCATGAAGGAGTCTGCCCATGCTGCCCTGAGCTATATCCGGGCCAACGCCCAGAAGTTGGGTGTCCCCGTCGACTTTTACAAGACCAAGGATATCCATGTCCATTTCCCGGAGGGCGCTGTGCCCAAGGACGGCCCCAGTGCCGGTGTGACGGTCTGTACGGCAATCGTCTCCGCCCTGACCAATACCACTGTCCGGCGGGATGTGGCCATGACCGGCGAAGTTTCCCTTCGGGGCCGGGTCATGCGCATTGGCGGCCTGAAGGAGAAGACCATGGCGGCGCTGCGCCACGGCGTGCGCACCGTCATCATTCCCAAGGACAACGAGCGGGATTTGGAGGAAATTGACCAGACCGTCCGGCGTCAGCTGAATTTCATCAGCGCACAGACCATGGACACGGTGCTTTCCGCCGCGTTGAACCGGCCCACTGAGGTCAGCCCCACCATTCTGACGGAGCTTCCCGGTGATGTGCGCACCAGGGTGCAAAAGCCCGGCCTGCGCCAGTAACGGAGGGAATGCTGTGAACTTTCAGAATGTGGAATTTCTGATTTCCGCCGCTTCCAAGGAGAATTTCCCCACAAAACGGCTTCCGGAGATTGCCTTTGCGGGCAAGTCCAATGTGGGCAAATCCTCCGTCATCAACCGCCTTTTGCAGCGCAAGAGCATGGCAAAGGTGGGGGATAAGCCGGGAAAGACCGTCCATGTGAACTATTTTTTGCTGGATAAAACCTGCTATCTGGTGGACTTGCCCGGCTACGGCTTTGCAAAGGTACCCCAGGCGGAAAAGGACCGCTGGGCAAAGCTCATGGAGGACTATTTCGCTGCCAACCGCATTACTCTGGGGGTGCTGATCGTGGACTACCGCCATCCGCCCACGAACAACGATATCACCATGGCCAGGTGGTTTCTGGATTCCGGCTGCCCCTTTGTGGTGCTTGCCAACAAGAAGGACAAGCTGAAAAAGAGTGAGCTGGAACCGAACCTGAAGGTCATCCGGGAGGATTTGGAGCTTCCGGAGGGCTGCCCGGTGATCCCGTTCTCCGCGGAGAAGGGGAACGGCCGGGACGAGCTGGTGAAGTACATTCTTGCTGCCGTAAAAAAGTAAAAAACGCAGGAGCGACCGATCTTGGACGCTCCTGCGTTTTGTTACTCCGCGGGTGTTTCCTTGAGGAAACGGATGATGAACGGGATGCTGAGAAGTCCAGCTATCACATCCGCCGTAGGCTGAGCGATCTGAATTCCCGGCAGTCCCAGCAGGGGAACCCCGATCAGCAGCATGGGAATTGTGACCGCACCGGAACGAATGAGGGACAGAACCGAGGAAATGGTGGGCTGCTGGATGCTCTGATAAAGCATATTCACCGGTACGGAGAAGGGGAAAAACAGCATACCGATCGCCGTATATCGCAGCGCGGTGGAGCCGATGGCAATGACCGCCTCGCTTTTCTGGAAAATCCCGATGATACCCTCAGCACAAATCATGCTGATAACGGAAAAGCTGCCGATGAAGATCAGCCCGAAGCACATGGTGAACACCAGACCTTTTTTCACCCGGTCGTATTTTCTGGCCTGATAATTGAAGGATGCCACCGGCTGGAAGCCCTGCCCGATGCCGAGACCGACGCAGATCAGGAAATTGGAATACCGGTTGACCACGCTCATGGCGGCGATGGCCGCGTCGCCGTACAGGCCGGAGGCCACGTTCAGGCAGATGGTGGAGATGGCCATAAGGCTCTGGCGGCACAGGCTGGGGAAGCCGCCCCGGAGAATTTCCTTGAAAATGTGGCGGGAGAACTGGATCTTGCGGGGGTGGAGCCGCAGATTGCCGCCCCGTGTGCAGCCAAACAGCAGCAGGCCGAAGGAGAACAGCTGCCCGATGATGGTGGCCAGCGCCGCGCCCTTGGCTGAGGGCGACGCTGCCGATCGGAAAGACATTATTTTCCTGGAAAAATTACCTTTGTTCTTCAAATAATAGAGCAGAGGTGGTCCTTTGGGAGGCATTCAAATGTTGTCAGATAAGAAGAAAGTGGCCATTGTAGGCGTTGGTATGGTAGGCATGAGCTTTGCTTATGCGCTGCTGAACCAGAATATTTGCGATGAGTTGGTACTGATCGACATCAACAAGGAGCGGGCATACGGAGAGATGCTTGATCTGCAGGATACGATCGAGTATCTGAACAAGAATGTAAAGGTCAGGACGGGTGACTACAAAGACTGTGGAGATGTGGATATCATTGTCATCACGGCAGGCGCGCCGCCGAAACAGGGACAGACCAGACTGGACACGCTGGAGCTGAGTGCAAAGATCTGCAAGTCGATCGTGGATCCGATTATGGAGAGCGGATTTGACGGTATTTTTCTGGTAATATCGAACCCGGTGGATATCATAACCCACTATGTACAGTTCCTGTCCGGACTGCCGAAGAATCAGGTGATCGGAACCGGAACAGCGATCGACTCGGCGAGACTGCAGAATATGATCGCGCAGATCGCCAAGGTTGATCCGAGGAGCGTTCATGCCTATTCCATGGGTGAGCATGGAGACTCCCAGATGGTTCCGTGGTCTACCGTCACAGTGGCAGGCAAACCTTTTTACGATGTGATCGCAGATAATAAGGAGCTGGTCGGAGACGTGGATCTGGACGAACTGGTCTATAAAACGACGCAGGAAGGATGGGAAATCCTGAACCGGAAGGGGACGACCTACTACGGCATTGCGACCGCCTGCGCGGGAATCATCAAGGCAATCCTGAACGATGAAAACCGCATCATCCCTGTTTCCACTCTTCTTGAGGGCGAATATGGAGAAAAAGACGTGTATGCCGGTGTGCCTACCGTACTGAACCGTTATGGGGCATCCGATGTGCTGGAGATTCATATGACGCCCGGTGAACTTTCCAGATTCAAGGAATCCACAAAAGTTATCCGGGAATATACGGACCGGATCCTGGAGATCCACAAGAGTTTATAGAGTGAAAATTGCCCCTCTGTCTGACAAAAAATGACAGGGGGCAGATTTTATATCAGAGCTCCATGATTTCACGGAGCAGATAGGTGCGGTTAAAGGGGAAAGAGAAATAGTAGCCGTCTGCGAAATCCTCCGTCAGCCGGATGATGTCTTTGGCGATGGCTACACCGACTGCTTCGCCTTCCTCACGGCTGCCCTTTTCCGGATAGCGCGCAATGATATCCTCCGGAATATTGACGCCGGAGATCTCGTTTTGCATAAAAAGAGCGTTCTTGCGGCTGATCAGCGGCATGATCCCACAGAGGATGCAGGCGCCCGTCTCTTCCTTGATCTGGCGCAGACGGTCGGCGTCCCCTTTGCTAAAGACCGGCTGTGTCAGGAAAAATTCTGCACCGGCGGCCATTTTCTTCTTCACACGTTCTATCTCAACCGGGAGATTGCGCCGTCCCTGATTGATGGCTCCGCCATAGCTGAAAGGGTTCTCCCTCACGATCTCCTCGTTCATCTCCTGCGCGATCTTCATAAGCCCCACGGAATCAAAGTTAAAGACAGCCTTCACCGTCTGCCGCACCATGGTCGGCAGAGGATCTCCCGTGATGATCAGAAGGTTGTGGATGTCATTGATCTTTGCACCCATAAGAAGCGAGCGCATTGCCACGGTGTTTTTGTCGCGGCAGCAGATATGGGGCATGACAGGAAGTCCTGTCTCTTTATGGACCTTATCTGCCATCAGAACGGAGTCCACACGGGTTCTGCCGGAAGGGGAATCCGGAAAGGTGAGCACGTCGACATCGGAGCCGATCAGCGCGTGAGCCGATTCCAGCAGCTTTTCATCGTTGGCGTCAAAGGGTGGCGCCAGCTCAACTGCGATCAGCTTCTTTTGCTTGCGGCAGCCGTTTTCATCATACAAAAACCCTTTGTGTGCATGGGGAAGTTTGGTCTGTGAGGCAGATGCGGTATGCCTGTGGTGCTTGCGGTGAAATTCGTTCATCTTCTGCGCCGTCTGCCGGATAAATTCCGGTGTGGTCCCGCAGCAGCCTCCGACGATGTCGATACCCATTGCAGCGGCATCGGACAGCCTCTGTGCAAAGTAGGCAGGGGTGTTGCCGTAGAGCAGCCGGTTCCGGCTCATAACCGGATAGCCGGCGTTTGCCAGCGCGAGCATATATTTTCCTTCCGGGAAAGCGATGTCCTGCAGCAGTCCCAGCATATGACCGGGACCGACGCCGCAGTTAAGTCCGATGGCGTTCACCGGAAGGGCAGCGGCGTCCCGCAGCAGATGAGCGGCGCTCAGCCCGGCAAGACTGTAGCCGAACTGGTTGACGCAGAAGCTGACGCTGATGAAAGCGTCTGCCGCATGGCATCTCTCGATCGCCGGAAGAAGCGCGTCAATGTCGGAAAATGTCTCGAAGTGCAGAATATCGATGCCGTTTTGTAGGAATACTTCCGCAATCTTGACATATTCCTGCCGGATCTCTTCCGGCGTGTGATTCTCATCGGCGGGAATCGGACCGATGTCCCCGGCGATGTAGACCTCCGTGCCCTCGGCGCTCTCGCGTGCCAGCGTGATGGCGGCGGCTATGTTTTCCTCCACCCGCCCCCAGCTTTTATGGAGCAGTAAAGTGTTGCAGGCAAAGGTGTTTGTGCGGATCAGCCTTGCCCCCGCCTCGATATATTCTGTGTGGATCGCGCGGACACGGTCGGGAAAAGCCATGTTTGCAAGCTCCGGCATTTCCTCTGTCTGGTATTTTGCGGCGTAGTAGGTTCCAAAGGCTCCGTCGCAGACCAGATAATGATGTTCCAGATATTTTTGTATTTTCATAGTATTTTCCCTTCCTACATCGCATTTGGTTCGTTTGAACTGCCATGATTATAATCTTTTGGCAGGGGGGTGTCAAATAAAAGGATAATACGCCTAAGCAAAGAAAAAGCGCTCCAGAGCTTCCTTACATCCGTCATGGTCATTGTCGTTGACAATGGTATCGGCGATGCCCTTGATCCGGTCATTAGCATTGCCCATGGCGATGGACAATCCGGCCTTTTTCATGGCCTCGGCGTCGTTGTCGGCGTCTCCCACGACTACCACTTCAGACATGGACAGGTGCAGATAGGAGCACAGCTTTTCAAGACCGATACCCTTGTCGAGCCCTTTGGCGGATATTTCGAGAGAGGTGCTTTCCGCATCGATCATCTCCACGGAGAGATTCTGTGCAAGGATTTTCTGGCGGGTGCGGGTTCTGGCTTCAGGAGAAGTGTGGTAGAGGTTGACTTTGGGGACGGGAAAAGGGTCTGCCTGGTATCTGGCAGACAGATCGTCCCACTTGTCGGTGACTTTTTCATACATACTGCGGTAGACGCCCATGTGATAACGATCCATCTGCGGGATCTTATCCTTCTGGACGATCGACTGCTGTATCAGGAGATGGATCATAATATCCTCTGGTGCAGCAATTTCAAGAATCCGGCTCACAATATCGACAGGCAGGGCATTGCTGTAGACTGTCTGCTGCGTCTGACGGTCTAACACCAGTGCGCCGCTTACGGAATTGATATAAGGAACGTCGAGAATAGAAAAGTATTCGCCAAGCTCCGCCATACAGCGGCCGGTGTTGAAAACAACATAGATACCCTGCGCCATCGCCCTATGCACAGCTTCTGCGGTGGAGGGTGTTATTTTTTTCTCGCTGTTTAAAAGCGTTCCGTCCATATCAAATGCGATCAGCTTATAGAGAGACATCGTTCAGACTCCTTTTCAATACTGTTTTCATAAGTTTACTGCATTTATCCCTGCTTTTCTATGATTTTCAGAAAAAAAACCACGTGAGATTTTGTTTTTCAAAATAAGAAATGATAACATTAATAATGGAAGAACGCCATCCATTCGCTTTGAAAATCTAAAATGATCACACGATGGGAGTAAAAAATGAATTTATATCACTATTTTGATAAAGATCTGGGGCCATTTAAGAATCTGTCGGAGCTGAGCGAAAAGGAAGCCGAAGCTGTGATGAGAAAATTATCCAGAGAAAAACAGGATGCCTTTTGCAACAAAAGAAATTCCTCATATATGAAGATGAGAAAGTATTACGAACAGATATTGAGGGACGAATTTCAGAAAAAGGGTGGAAGAATGGAGCGATTCGTGCCGCAGTATATGGTAGTGGAAAAGTGTGATTTCTTAGAGTCATGGTATGTCAACAGCGATAGTATAAAGATTGATATAAAGGAATTTGATCTCAATACGCTGTCATTTACATATGGAGATTCCCATCCAACATTCAGCGACAGAGTAAATGATGGAAAGGAATACAGAAAAAAGCTGTACTTGTATGATGAGATCCTCGAAATGATAGAGAAGTATGGTTATCCCCAGGAATGGAATAAGGATGGAAAATTTGGTCCGGAAAGATATATCGAGGTACATGTCTGGTCGGATGAAACGCTAAAGCATTATTACAGATAGCCGGTGAAGGCTAGTGGAGCATAACGATTTTCCTCACAAACGGGATATGGCTTACCACGAAAGCCGCAAACAGGCTGACCCCGAAGGTAAACAGAGTTATAGCCGGTATAGAAAGGACTGCCGGAAAAGACACGGTAGTTATTCCGATCAGGTTTAATTTCTCAATGATAAACATATGAAACATGTAAACGAAAAAAGTGTATCCGGACAATAGAAAAGCTCGCATTCGTACAAAAAATTTTTCCGCTTTCTTCAATGACGCTGGCTGTATCAGCAGTTTTTTACAGTATAGAACAATATGTTCTAAAATGCAATAGAACAATCCGTTCTTAATATACTTAGAGTAATGGGATTTTTACTATCCAGAAGTGGTGAGCTGAATGAAAAAGTATGAGCGGATAAGAAATCTGAGAGAAGATATGGATATGACACAAACGCAGGTAGGGGAATATTTGCATATTTCCCAGCGTTCCTATGCTCACTATGAAGCCGGGACAAGGGAAATACCGATAGATATTCTGATGGAAATAGCAGATCTGTTTGAAGTGAACATAGATTATATTGTTGGAAGAACAAATATAAAAGAAAAATTACCGATGAATTAAGGTGTGGAAAAGGCGACATGGGATAAAGATATTCCTTGTCGCCTCTGCTTGCGTCTGTCAGTTTTCATTGCTATGAAACTTGTTTTACTTACATAAAATATCTACATTGCTGAAAATAATTTTCCGCTTCTTTATTCATAAGTTTAATCAGTAAATCTAATTTTCCAGTTTCTCTATACTGACTTAACCCATCAAGATAATCATTGCGGTTTTCATCCAATATAATTATAGGCAAAGTATTTATATTTCGTAAGCTTTCCCGAAAAAGGATCATACGTCCCGTTCGTCCATTTCCATCCTGAAATGGATGTATCGATTCATATTTTGCATGAAATTCTGCTAATACTTCTAATCCTTTTTCCTGCTTTTTATACCATGACAACAGTTCCCTTATTTCCTGCTCTACTTGTTGTGGAGATACCGTGTGATATATGCCAATCATATTTGGTCTTTTCTTGTAATCACCAATCGCATATCCATTTGCCCGATCCTCGAATACTCCGGATTTCAATTCATAGTGTAGCTGTTTAATTATTTCTTGAGATAGATCTTCGTTTAATGTGTCCAACATATAATTGAACATCAGAAAATGCCCATTCATTTCCTCAACATCTTTTGCCCGATAATAATCACTGCTTTTGGGCAAAGTTCCATTATCAAACAGTGATGCGGTCTGTTCTGGAGTTAGCGTGCTTCCTTCTATTTTGTTTGAATTATATGCCATAGTTCGTTGTGTATAAGCATAAATTCCTGACCGGTCAAATCGCTTTCTTTCTATTTTAAGCCGTTCTATCAGCCATTCTTTAAACTCGGTCATTATAATTCTCCTTATTTGAAATGTGTCTGTATATCAGGGATGTTATAACTATTGATTATTTTCTGTCTATATCAGTCAAAAATATTGCATCTTAGTAAGAAGCTAGTACATAACATCCATCTTTTATTGCAAATTCTTTTGTTTTTAAATCTTTTTCTAGATCAAGTAATTTTGCAATTGCCAAAGGAATGTTATCGTGGAGTGTATAGCCATCAAAATAGCCAAATTCTCCATCGCATTAGTATGGTTCTGTAACAATAGACTGTAAATTTTTCCCTTTATAAATTCTAAATTGGTATATTATTTTAATTATAACATATAACAATGCCTTTTCCATAATAAAATAATACAGAGAGCATCATAGAAAAGAACAACTAAATAAATTATACTGCGAATGAGAACCGATCCCTTTTATGGTTTCACTATCTAAGATTTTCATGTATAATAAGTGACGATATAGCAATAAGGAGAGAGAGCAGTATGGGGAGAAAATCGACAAAGGAAAACAAAAACATTTATCAGATAAGCCGCGAAAACCTCAATCTTACAAGAGAAGCGGCCGCAGAGCAGCTCGAATACATATCTGCTGACCGGATAGAGAAAATTGAGAGTGAAAAAAGTATTCCGCACCCGGACGAAATTCTCGCGATGGCAGACTGCTATAAAAATCCCTCGCTGTGCAATTATTACTGTTCGCATGAATGTCCGATCGGAAAGGAGTATGTTCCCGAGGTCACGGCAAAAGATTTGTCGATGATAACTCTTGAAATGCTTTCGACCTTAAATACTCTCTCGAAAGAAAAAGACCGCATGATCGACATTGCCGCAGACGGAAAAGTCACGGAAGATGAGATTTCGGATTTTTTGAGAATTAAGGAATATCTTGAGGGGATGTCCCTGACGATCGAATCCTTCAAGCTGTGGATAGAAAATACGATTGCTTCCGGAAATATAGATCCGGGATTTTTCAAAAAGTAGGGGTTCTGTCGAAATATTACTTGGCTGTTCTTTCTCTTACATAGAAGTAATGAGACAGAGCAAACCCCAGTATATCCCGCCAACGATCACGATGAAAGCGACGATAGGAAAAACGATCATTTTCCAATTTTTTTGCCGGATTCCCTGCACGTCTACTCGATCCACTGTATAAATGCTGTTTTATCAGAACTATTGTATCCTGCGCGTTCATAAAATTTTATGGTTGATTCTTTCTTTGAACCCGTGAGCAACATCATTTTATAGCAATTTTCTTTTTCTGCGATCTCTTTTGCATAATCTAAACACTGTGTCGCGTACCCTTTTCCTCGATATTTTTCATCCGTGACAACATTTTCTATAAAGGCATACGACCGTACATTCCTTGTCAGATTAGGGATCACTACACATACACAGGATGAGACGATTTTACCATCTATAACATTCACAACAATATGGTGATTTTTATCCTGAATGATGGTTTCCCATGTGTTTCTTAAATGTTCTGACGCTTCTGGAACACTGGTTTCGTGCAAATGTAAATATAATTCTAATAAATCAGTTAATTCGTTTTCATAAATTTCTCGAACCATTGCGTCCCTCCGTAGTTGTTTTGTTATCGCATTTCCAAGTTCAAGCTATGTTCTAATGTCTGTAATATCCTCGTTAAAGCCGCAGATCTTTATGAAAAAAGAGATAATTGATATGCGGCTATCACTCTAGGTTTAAATATTTTCTTAATGCGCCTTTTCAATTATCGCTCCAACGCATGGTATTGCAAAAATTTCGTGTATCATATAAAACCCTCTTTCCTTCGATGAGTTTGGCATTCAGCTTTGCCATGTCCTTACTACTTTTCCTCCACAACCTGAAAGATATAGAACTTCAGATAATAACTTTCCTCCGCGGCCCACAGGATCGGATGATCGGGCGCCTGCGTGTGAAATTCCACCTGACGAAGCCGCTTGTGCGCGCCTCTGGCAGCTTCGCGGATCGTCTTGGCAAAGAGCTCCGGGTCCATGAAGTGGGAGCAGGAGCAGGTGGCGAGAAATCCGCCGTCTTTGACCAGCTTCAGGCCGCGCAGATTGATCTCCCGGTAGCCCTTGACGGCATTTTTGGTAGCCTGTCTTGATTTGGTGAACGCCGGAGGATCCAGGATCACAACGTCAAATTTTTCGCCCTCCGCCTCCAGTGCGGGCAGCAGATCAAAAACATCGGCGCAGGTAAAGGTCACGCGGTCCTCGAGATGATTCAGACGGGCGTTTTCCCGCGCCTGCGCAATGCCAAGCTCCGAGGCGTCAACGCCGAGAACAGAGGAGGCGCCGGCGATCCCTGCATTCAGGGCAAACGAGCCGGTATGGGTAAAGCAGTCCAGAACTTTCTTATCTTTACAGATTTTATGGATGGCGGCACGGTTGTTTTTCTGGTCTAAGAAGAAGCCGGTCTTTTGCCCATCCTGAACATCCACGATATATTTCACGCCATTTTCTACAATCTCTACTTTGGTATCAAACGGTTCACCGATAAATCCTTTATAGCGGGGCAGACCTTCCTGCTCACGCACTTTCGCATCGCTGCGCTCATAGATGCCGCGGATCGTGACGTTGTCCTCTTTCAGAATATCCACCAGCATAGAAAGCAGCAGGGGCTTGAGACGGTCGATACCGAGAGCGAGGGATTCTACGACCAGCACATCGGAAAACTTGTCGATGACCAGACCGGGCAGCCAGTCTGCCTCACCAAAGACAATGCGGCAGCTTCCCGTGTCGACCACCTGTTTGCGGTAATCCCACGCCGCCTGCAGGCGTGCCCTGAGAAGATCTTCCGTAACCGGATGTTCTTTGTAGCGGCTCATCATGCGGACGGTGATCTTAGAATGTGTGTTGATGAAGCCGTATCCCATGAAATAGCCGTCAAAATCATGTACGATCACGATATCGCCGTTTTCAAAGCTGCCGAGGATGCTGTCGATCTCATTATCATAGATCCAGGCGCCTCCCGCTTTCAGGGTGCGTCCTTCTCCTTTTTTTAAAGTTACGATGGCGTTACTTGTCTTTATTTCCATGCTGCCTGTGTTTCTCCTTTTTGATCTTTATCATGTAATCATTATGTAGTTTCCGCTGATCCTGTGCAAAGAGCAGGGACTGACTTTCAGTATAGCAGTTTTAAGCAAAGTATGCCATAGCCCGGGGACGGATGGAACAGGCGAAAGGCGTAATAATTTTTAAAATTTTGCCCGCCTGGACAAAAAACGTGATTGTATCTCCGGGAATTTCCCGATATACTACCTATAAGAGAATATAGACGGGGTGCGGCAGGCTTTCCGGCTATGGGAGAGTGGCTGCGTACCGACGAAGTCATCAGGGAAAGGAATCAGAACGATGCTGAAAGTGGAAAAAAATACAGACAAAAAGGTAGATAAAGAAATTGACAAGCTGCTAAAAAAGATGACACTGGATGAGAAGCTCTCCATGATACACGGAGCGACGCTGTTCAAGTCCGGCGCTGTGGAAAGACTCGGGATCCCTCCGGTAGTAACCTCGGACGGACCGATGGGCGTGCGTGCGGAATTTATGAAGGACCGGTGGATCCCTTCGGGAAACAATGACGACAACGTATCCTATCTTCCCAGCAACAGCGCGCTGGCGTCTACGTGGAACAGAGCGCTTGCGCATGACATGGGAAACGTTCTTGGAGAGGAAGCCAGAGGGCGTGGAAAGGATGTGATCCTTGCGCCGGGAATCAATATCAAGAGAGATCCCCGCTGCGGCCGGAACTTTGAGTATATGAGTGAAGATCCCAAGCTGACGGCAGAGCTGGCAGTGCCTTTTGTCAAGGGCGTGCAGGAGAACGATGTGGCAGCGTGCGTTAAGCATTTTGCGGCGAATGTGCAGGAGACAGACCGTCTGATGGTCGATGAGGATATTGACGACAGAACGATGTATGAGATCTATCTGCCGGCGTTTAAGGCGGCGGTGCAGGAAGGCGGAGCCTATTCGATCATGGGCGCTTACAATAAGCTCAACGGTTACCACTGCTGCGAGAACCGCAACCTGTTAGACCTGATCCTGCGTGGAGAATGGGGCTTCGATGGAGTCGTGATCAGCGACTGGGGCGGCGTACATAAGACAAAGGAGGCGGCAGAGTGCTCCATGGATCTGGAGATGTCGGTGTTCCCTGACTTTGAAAACTACAAGCTGGCAAATCCGCTCAAGGAACTGATCGAAAAGGGAGAGGTTTCGGAGGAGTGTGTCAATAAGAAGGTGCGGAACCTGCTCCGAATGATGTATCGTCTGAAGATGATCGGAAAGCAGAAGGAGGAGAGAAAGCGCGGCACCTACAATTCGCCGGCGCACAGGGAGGCGATCCTGCGCACGGCAAAGGAGTCCATGATCCTGCTTAAGAATGAGGGCAGTCTGCTTCCGCTGAATGCGTCCAAGATCAAGAAGCTGGTAGTGATCGGTCAGAACGCGGCCAAGATCCACTCTGACGGAGGCGGAAGCGCCGAGATCAAGGCGCTCTATGAGATCTGTCCGCTTATGGGAATCAAGACCTATCTGGGTGGAAATACCGAGGTAGAGTATGTGCAGGGATATTATGTTCCGGATAAGCCAAAGACCTTTGAGCAGAACTGGCAGGCAACCAGTCTGGACGACTTGAAAAACACTACCGTAGGACAGGCAGTCCGTGACGAGGAGCATGCGAACGAGAACCACCGCAAGGAGGAGGAACAGCGTCTTGCGCAGCTGGAGAAGGAGCGCGTGGAGATCCATCAGAAGAACGAGGCGCTCTTTGCGCAGGCAGTAGAGGCTGCCAAAGATGCGGACGCCGTCATCTTTGTGGGCGGTCTGAATCATGACCTTGACAGCGAAGGCTTTGACCGGTCGGATATGAAGCTGCCTTATGAGCAGGATATTCTGATCGAAAAACTGCTGCAGGTCAGAAAGGATATGATCGTTACCTTCGTGGGCGGCTCGCCGGTAGAAATGCCGTGGCGGGACAAGGCGCAGGCGATCCTCTGGAGTTACTATGCCGGAATGGAGACAGGAAACGCCTTTGCAGGAATCCTTTTCGGAGACATCAATCCGTCCGGTAAGCTGGCAGAGACATTCCCTGCAAAATATGAGGATTGTGCGACGGCGAAGAACGGACAGTTCGGCAAGTGGGGCGAGATCAAGCTGGAAGAGGGACTGTATTATGGATACCGCCATTTTGACAGGGCGCACATCGCACCTGCGTTCTGCTTTGGACACGGTTTATCCTACACGACGTTTGAATACAGCGGACTGAAGCTGCAGGCAGATAAAAATAAGAATGTAAAACTTACCTTTACCGTTAAAAATACCGGAAAGAAAGCCGGCGCTGAGACGGTACAGGTATACGTTGCGCCGATTTCACACAAGGAAGACAGACCGGACAAGGAGCTGAAGGGCTTTGAAAAAGTGACTCTGGCGCCCGGAAAATCCCAGAAGGTGTCGATCTCACTGCATCAGCAGGATTTTGCTTATTTTGATGTGCATGTGCATGATTTCGTGGCTGACACAGGCGATTATGAGATCCTTGTGGGAGCGTCGTCGGGCGATATCCGGCTGAAAGGGATCGTGACGCTGGAGTAGTCTGCGATCGGAGCGGCTTTTACATCGTTTGCAGACGCCGCGTATATTTTGAGATACCGGGTACATTCTAAGGAAAGAAGAGCGGCAGGTTTTCTGGCTTTGAAGGGAGACCGCCGCCACAATCTTAGAATGAAAGAGGTATCAGATATGGATTTTAATTATAATGAACTGCCAATGAATCTTGGGCTTGCGTTTGCCTCAAACCGCCTGGCGATGGATCGTTTTGCGGGCATGAGCGACGACGAGAAGCGGGAATTTGTAGAGCGGAGCCGCGGCATCCTTTCCCAGAATGAGATGGACGAGCTGGTCGGCTCGCTTGCGAAGGACGATGAGGAACCGGATCTTTCCCTGGAGCGGGTGAGAGATGTTTTTGACGGACCGGAGATTTTATAGGCAGAGGATAAGGAGTAACGGGACACATGGAGATACGGCTGCCGGATAAGGTGAAGAGGATCATAGATACGCTGACGGCAGCAGGCTTTGAGGCCTACGCCGTCGGCGGATGCGTGAGGGACAGTATTCTTGGAAGGGTTCCAAACGACTGGGATATCACGACTTCGGCGAAGCCGGAGGAGACGAAGCGGCTGTTTCCGAGGACGATCGACACCGGGATCCAGCACGGTACGGTGACGGTTCTGCTGGACCGGGAAGGTTTTGAGGTCACAACGTACCGGATAGACGGAGAGTACGAGGATTCCAGACATCCCAAGGAGGTCACGTTTACCGCCTGTCTGGAGGAAGACCTGAAAAGACGGGATTTTACGATCAACGCCATGGCGTACAACGAGACGGACGGACTGGTGGATATCTTTGGTGGAACAGAGGATATCGAAAGAGAAACGATAAGGTGCGTGGGAGATGCGCGCGAGAGGTTTTCGGAGGATGCGCTCCGGATGCTGCGCGCCGTGCGCTTCTCCGCGCAGCTTGGCTATCAGATAGAAGAGCGGACAAGGAAAGCAATACAGGAGCTGGCGCCGACCTTGCAGAAGATCAGCGCGGAGAGGATCCAGGTGGAGCTGGTCAAGCTGGTCACATCGCCGCATCCGGACTATCTGCGCGTGGCGTATGAGACCGGCATCACCCGGGAAATCCTGCCGGAGTTTGACCTTTGTATGGAGACGCCGCAGAATAATCCTCACCACTGCTACAATGTGGGCGAGCATGTCCTGCACGCGATGCTGGAGACAGAGCCGGACAAGATCCTGCGGCTCGGTATGCTGTTTCACGATATCGGGAAGCCACAGACGCTGACGATCGATGAAAAGGGTATTACCCACAACAAAAATCATCCGGTCGTAGGGGAAGAGATGACGCGCCAGATCATGCACCGGCTTAAATTTGACAATGACACGATCTATAAGGTGTCAAAGATCGTGCGTTTCCACGATCAGCAGATCGAGCTGACACAGGCCGGCGTCAGAAAAGCTGTCAACCGGATGGGAGAGGACATCTTTCCGCTGATGTTTCCGGTGCACTATGCAGATATCTGCGCGCAGAGCGATTATCAGAGAGAAGAAAAGCTGCAAAAGCTCCGCCGCCTGCGGGAGATCTACGATGAGATCTGCAAAAGCGGCGATGCGGTCAGTCTAAAAGGCCTTGCCGTCAACGGTTCGGACCTGATCGCGCTCGGGATGAAGCCGGGCAGAGGGATCGGAGAACTGTTGGGCACTATGCTGGAGGCAGTGCTGGAGGATCCGTCGCTTAACAGCCGCGAGGAGCTTCTCCGGTTTGCCAAGCGGCATATGGCGGAAGGCGCGGGACGCGCGCAGTAGAGCGTACACAGAGAAAATTGTCATTCAAATTCATACTTTGCCAAAGCACCTCATATGATAGGATAGACGATCGAGCGGAGGGCAAGGATGTGAATGACAGAGCTGTCAGTTTATTTGATAATTATGAGATAGAAGTGAACAGAACCTGGAAGGGCAGAGGGGCGATCCTTTGCGATTCCGACCGGGGACTTTTGATATTAAAAGAGTATTTTGGCCCTGCCGAGAAGATCTTTTTTCAGGAATTTTATCTGGTGACAATAGCGGAAAGAGGTTTTGACAGGGTGGAGAGGATCCTGCGCGCGAAGGACGATTCGCTGATCGTTTACGATCAGGACAGAGTGCCTTATGTCGTTAAGACGTATTTTGAAGGAAAAGAGTGTAACCAGCGCGACATGGATGAGTGCAAGGAGGCGGTGCAGACGCTGGCACGGCTGCATAGCGTGTCTGATCTGGGAGACTGCGAGCGTTTGCAGGAGCAGCCGGTTTTTCGCATGGAGGATGAGTACGACAAGCACAACCGCGAGCTGAAAAAGGTAAGGCGTTTCCTGCGGGAAAAGAGTCAAAAGACGGATTTTGAGATCTATCTGATGAAGCACTATGACTATTTTCTGGATATAGCCTTGCAAATTACTGAGGAATTGAGGTATTATTCCTATGAGAGAAGTTCATTTTCTTTTCCGGTAGTCTGCCATGGGGATTATCAGTATCACAATATCCTGCGCACGCCGGGGGGAAATGCACTCGTCAATTTTGAAAAGTGTGTCCGGGATTATCCGATCCGCGATCTGTATCTTTTCCTGCGCAAGCTGCTGGAGAAGAACAACTGGTCGCAGACAATGGGAGACGTCCTTTTGAATACATACAGTAAGGAGCAGCCTTTGTCTGCGGAGGATTACAGGCAGCTCTATTACCGGTTTGCCTATCCGGAGAAATTCTGGAAGATCGTGAATTTTTATTACAATTCGGGCAAGGCGTGGATTCCCGGCAGAAATATGGAAAAGATAGAGAAACTTTTCGCTCAGGAGAGAGAAAAGCAGTTATTTATGGAAGGGATATTCCGGGAATAGCGGCGCAGATACGCGCGGTGACCGGAAGAGAAAGGAACAGTGGGGATGATGTACGGAAGAAGGATACAGGGCGCTGCGGCAGTGATGGGGATAATGATGCTGCTGACCGGCTGCACTTCTCAGGCAAGCAGCATAGGGTTTGCAAAGGAACAGGAAAATGTGGTGGACACCGGGTTCACTGTGACTTCCGTGGGAAGCTATGATTCGGCAGATACGGCGGTCGTGATGGCGGTAGATCAGGAAAATAAAGGGATCACGTTCCTGAACATGGACACCGGAAAACAGTATACGCTCTATTATAATGGAACGACTTATTTTAAAGATAAATACGAGGGACCGATGACGGTTTCCCAGATTCAGGCGGGAGATATCGTGGACGTCAACTTCCTGAAGGGAAAGCGTCAGATCGCGAGCGTCCAGATCTCGCCCAAGGCATGGAGCTACGACAAGATCGACAACTACGATCTGGGCGGCATCAATCACACGGCCAGCATCGGTTCCACCGTGTATTCCCTGCCGGATGAGGCGGCGATCCTCTCGGAGGGGAGACGGGTCGAGGCGATGGATGTGGTAAAGCAGGATGTGGTAACGATCCGGGGCATCGACCATAAGATCTACAGTGTGGAAGTAGAGAAGGGACATGGATATTTAAGGCTCAAGGGCGACGAAGCGCTGGTCGGCGGATGGATCGAGGTCGGAAGCGCGGTGATCAGCACGATCACAGAGGGCATGCTGCTCACGGTGCCGGAGGGCAGTTATCAGGTGGTTCTGTCGAACGGCAGGGCAAGCTGTACGAAGGATGTGGTGATCGAGAGAAACAAGGAGACGGTCCTTGATGTGAGCGATGTGGAGATCGCACAGGATAAGACTGGTAAGATCCTCTTTGCGGTAACCCCGGCAACAGCGAGCGTTTCAGTGGATGGAAAAGCTGTGGATATCAGCTCTGCAGTGGAGCTCCTGTACGGGATCCACCAGGTGTCTATCGAGGCGCAGGGTTATTCCTCTCTGAAAAAGTATATTCAGGTCGGTTCAGAATTTGCGACCATCAGCTTTACGCTGGATCCAAAGGAGGAAGATTCCGGGATCAGCGACAATTCGTTGGAGACAGATTACCGGCAGACGTCCGCAGATTCGACGCTGAACGACACTACGACGGGCACGGTGTCCGGAAACAGTATCAGTGAGAATACAACGACTGCTACAAATAAGACAGGTAACAAGATTTATGTGGACAAGCCGAAGGGTGTTGAGGTTTATCTGGACGGCAGCTATGTGGGTGTGTCCCCGGTCAGCTTTAAGAAGGTGACGGGAAGTCATACGCTTACGCTGCGCAAGGCAGGCTACAAGACCAGGAGCTACACGATCTATCTGTACAATGATGGAGAGGACATCACTTATTCCTTCGCAGATCTGGTCAAGGAGACGAGTTCAGTCAGCGACAACAACAGCAGTACCACTTCGGAAGTGACCACGGAGGAAAAAGAAGAAGAGACGGAGATCGTCGACGGCGACGAGCGTACGCTTGACGATGAGGAGGGGAACGAGAACAGCGGGGATGATCCCGATCGTTCTGCCGGAATCGGAGGAGACGAAGGCGGCGGGGAAGACCCGGGACAGGGCGGCGAGCAGCCGGTGAGTCCTTCGGAGAATACGATCGAAAAGACAGAGAGCAGTGGGTTGCGATGATAGCGTTAAAGAGTTCTGATGAAAAATATACCTATGAGGATTTTTTGCAGATCATTCGTGACCTGCGAAGTGAGAACGGCTGTCCGTGGGACAAGGTACAGACGCACGACAGTCTCAGGCCGTGCATGATGGAAGAGGCGGCGGAGCTTCTCGCCTCCATACGGATCTATGACCAGACGGGCAATGCGGAAAATATGCGTGAGGAGCTGGGCGACGTCCTGTTGCAGGTAGTCATGCACGCGCAGATCGCGACGGAAGAGAAGCTGTTCGATATGACGGATGTGGTGGACGAGGTAAGCCGTAAGATGATCCGCAGACACCCGCACATTTTCGGCACAGTGAAGGCGGACACGCCGGATCAGGTGCTGGCGAACTGGGAGGAGATCAAGAAGGAAGAGAAAAAGGGGAAAGACTGGATCAAGTCGCCCCTCCAGGAGATCCCAAGAGAGCTGCCATCCCTTACAAGGGCGACAAAGGTCCTCAAGAAGATAGACAAGCTCTACGAGCCGGGAAAAAGCTATGAGGAGAACGTGAAGGAACTGCAGGACTGCGCGGCGAAGCTGCAGGATCTTTCGTGTGGAGAGGCGACGGAAGAGCTGCAAAAGATCATGGGAGATATGCTGCTTTCCCTTTCGGATATTGCCAGAAAAAGCAAGCTGACAGCAGAGCAGATACTGGCAGACCGCATCGACGATCTGATCGATGACTGTGAATCCCGAAAAATGCCCTAAAAATGGCATTTTTTCCTTGACAATAGTACGAAAAAAGTCTATAAATATGTATAGGCGTTTCGCGAGAGAAACATCTGGCAAATATGAAAACTCAATATCAAGAGGAGGAGTTCGATATGAACAAGACAGAATTAGTTGCAGCTATGGCTGATCAGGCTGGATTATCCAAAAAAGATGCAGAGAAGGCATTAAAGGCATTTACAGATGTTGTTGCTGCTGAGTTAAAGAAGGATGAGAAGGTTCAGTTAGTTGGTTTCGGTACTTTCGAGGTATCCAAGAGAGCAGCCAGAGAGGGAAGAAATCCTCAGAGCGGTGAAGTTATGAAGATCGCAGCTTCCAAGGCTCCTAAGTTCAAAGCTGGTAAGGCATTGAAGGACATGCTCAACGCATAATCTCAATACATGAATCTGTCAAAGACCTGTATGCGAACCATACAGGTCTTTTTATATCGAAAGGAAGGAGAAAAAGATGAGACTTGATAAATATTTAAAGGTATCCCGGCTGATCAAACGCCGTACCGTGGCAAACGAAGCGTGCGACGCAGGCCGTGTTCTGGTGAACGACAAGCCGGCCAAGGCGTCGGTCAATGTCAAGGCGGGGGATATCATCACGATCCAGTTTGGAAACAAGGAAGTAAAGGTGGAGGTTCTGGATGTACAGGAGACTGTGCGCAAGGAGGATGCGAAGGAGCTGTTCCGCTATCTGCCCTGACGGGGAGCAGTGTGGCGTAAGGGCGCCAGAGGTGTGCATATCCGGCGGTCGCGCGGCATATATTTAATAAGTGCCGCAGGATAGAGAATTTGGGAGGATATGTGCATGGAGGATTTGAACAACAGCAGCAGGAAGCCGCACAAGCTGATGCTGACGAACAGAAAAAACTGCACGATAAACGGTGTCAACGATGTACTTTCCTTTGATGTTAACGAAATCTTGCTGGAGACAGAACAGGGAATGCTTATGATCAAAGGAAATGAGCTGCATGTGAGCCGTTTGTCTCTGGAAAAGGGAGAAGTGGACATCGACGGACGGATCGACAGCTTTACCTACTCTGAGAACGGCGGATACAGCGCAAAGACGGAGTCGCTTCTGACACGGCTTTTTAAATAGAGGAGGAAAGGATCGTGCGGTATGAGTCAGGATATTATAAAGGAGGTCACGTTCTTTTCCCACTCCGTCGTGATGGGGCTTGCCATCACGTTCTTTTATGACTGGTTTCTGATCTGCAGGAAACTGATACGCCACAGCAGGCTCCTGGTCTCGCTGGAAGATCTGATCTTCTGGATCACGTGCGGGATCGGTGTATTCTATATGCTCTACAGGGAGAACAACGGGATCCTGAGATGGTTTGCTGTCGTGGGAGCCGTCCTGGGAATGTGCTTTTACAAGGCGGTAATAAAAAAGTCGTTTGTTAATATTATGTCAACGTGTATATACAAGATAATGTGTTTCATTTTTCGTATACTACAAGTTGTGCTAAAACCGGTAAAATGGCTATTTTTAGCGGTTCGAAGGTATGTTCGATGTGCGGTGAAAAAATCAGAAATATGCCAAAAATATGTTAAAAAGAAGTTGACGGTTTGCATAAAAATGCTTAAAATGGTTTTATGTAAACATTAGAAAAGCCGTTTATAAAACGGACAAAGGGGATGTTTTTGGGGTATGGCGAGGAAAGCAGCATATCGAAGAAAGCACCAGAATCGCATGGGAATGTTTCTGGTCACCACAGTGGTGCTTATGATGCTGCTGGTGGTAACGGTCAAGAGTGTAGAGCTCCGGGAGAAGAGAGCGACCTACATGGCAAAAGAAGAGGCTTTGCAGCAGGAGATCGAGTCCGAGGAGGCGAGATCGGAGGATATTGCAGAGTATGAAAAATATACACAGACCAAAAAGTACGTGGAAGAAGTAGCCAAGGAAAAGCTGGGACTTGTGTATCAGGGCGAAATTATATTTAAGGACGAAAATTAGGCAGATCTGAGAAACCGGATCTGCTTTCGTTTTTTTGAATTGCTGATGCAAGAATAAAAAGGACAACCCTCTCATATATTGAATAGAACCCAGATAATTGCGAAATTGTAATTCCGTGACAGAAGCGTGCAAGGATTTATGAATAGCGCAAGGATCGGATGGAATCGAATTCAAGAAAGTGAGAGAGTATAGTATGAGAAAACAGGAGGCGGCGAGGGACGAGAACAGGATCAGCATTATTCCAGAATACGGGAGACAAAGGCTTCTGATGTACGCGGATTCGTTTCGGGAGCTGGCAGAATTTTTTGAGGAGGAGGAATCCGGAGAAGAGGAGAAACCGCAGGAGACAGCGATCGTGGACAGGCAGGAGTATCTGTGCCGGAAAAGACTGCAGGAAAATCAGGAGCTGCTGGCAGGGCATCTAAAGGAGATGTCCCATATCATGGCGAAGGTCGCAAAGGAAACCTACCTTTACCGGCCGGTCAGCGAGAGAAGGTTCCGCAAGATGGCAAGGCTGCTCCGGAATGGCGGGATCCTGCTGAAGAACTTTTTTGAGCTGGAAGGCGAGGACGGACATATGGAAGTAAGCCTCACCATGCGAAGCCTCCACGATACGGGAATCTGGGCGCGGGACAGAGAGCACGTTTCCATGGAAGAGGTGGCGGATTTTGTTTCTGTGGCAATGAATACGAGGCTGTGCACCGCAAGGAACACGCCGCAGTATCTCACCAGAGAGTGGAACACCTATTATTTCGTAGAAGAACCGGCGTATCAGCTTCTTACAGGCGTGGCGAAGGCGATCAAGGAGACGGAGGTGATCTCGGGAGATAGTTATTCCTTCTGTGAGCAGGAAAGGGGAAGGATGACGGCGCTTTTGTCCGACGGCATGGGATCCGGGGAAAAGGCATGCCAGGATTCCGAGCGGGTGATCGAACTGATGGAACGCCTTCTGGAAGCGGGATTCCAGAAGGAAGCGGCGGTGCAGATGATCAACGGCGCGCTTGCGATGGCGGGGGAAGAGCAGAATATGTCTACACTGGACGTCGGAGAGATCAATCTCTATACAGGAGCCTGTGATTTTATCAAGGTAGGCGCGGCGTGCACTTATATTAAGAGAGGACAGCTTGTGGACAGGCTTTCGGCGAGGAATCTTCCGCTAGGCGTTTTTCAGAAGATGGAAACGGAGACGATCCACCGTTCGCTGCAGAGCGGCGATTACGTGATCATGCTTTCCGACGGCGTGCTGGATGCGCTTTCGCAGGGAATGGGAGAGGAGATCCTGCCGGAGCTGATCGGACAGATGGACTACGGCAACCCGGGCGAGATCGCAAACCAGCTGCTGACCTACTGCATCAAACAGAGCAAGGGACAGATCCGGGACGATATGACCGTGCTTGTGATGGGGATCTGGGAGACGGAGCAGGCCGCGGGTTGAGAATGAAAAGGGGCTGTGTTATGATACAAGGAGCGCAAAGAGACCGTTTCGTCTGTGCGGCGGCGGACAAGCCCACAGGCGCAGATTTCAGGAATGGAGAACATGAGAGAAGCGATACCGGAAAAGGTAAAAAGATATATAGAAAAGCATAATATGCTTGAGCGGGGAGCAAAGGTGGTCGTCGGGGTTTCCGGCGGTGCGGATTCCGTGTGTCTTTTGCATCTGCTCTGGCGGTTATCTGCGGCGTATGAGCTGACTTTGCAGGCGGTACATATCAATCATGGCGTGCGAAAAGACGCGGCGGCGGATGCGGCGTATGTAGAGAGCCTCTGCAATCGCCTGGGAGTGCCCTTTTTTCTGAGAGAGGTGGATATGGAAGGCTATGCGCGGGAAATGCACTTTTCACCGGAGGAGGCAGGCAGACATCTCAGGTATCAGTGTTTTCGTGAGACGGCGGCGCGGCTGGGCGGAGATGTGAAGATCGCGGTCGCCCACAACGCGGAGGACCGTGCGGAAACGATGCTTTTTCATATGTTCCGCGGGAGCGGTCTCAAGGGAATGTGTTCAATCGCGCCGGTCAGGGAAGAGGTCATCCGGCCGATCCTGTGCCTGACGCGGGCGGAGATAGAAGGGTATCTGGAGGAGCAGGGGTTGACCTACTGTGTGGACAGCACCAACGGGGAGGATCACTATGCCCGAAACCGGATCCGGCACCATATCCTGCCCTATGCGGAGAAGGAGATCTGCACGGCGGCTGTGCCGCATATGAACGAGCTGGCGGACATACTTTCCGAGGCGGAGAAGTATCTGGAGGAGCAGACGGATGAATCCTTTGCGAGGTGCGTTGTCCGGGAGGAAGAGGCTATGTGCGTGGAGCTTGCAGCGTTTGAAAAGGAGCCGGAGATCCTGCAAAAGAGGATCCTGCGCAAAATGCTCTGGGAACTGACCCCGCACGGTAAGGACATCACACGTCAGCACATCGAAGATCTGCTTTCCCTGAAAGAGAGGGAGGGAAGCAAGGAACTTCTTCTTCCCTATGAACTTAGGGCACGGAAGGTATACGACAGGCTATATCTGGAAAAACTGTTTTTCAGAGAGGAAGCGGAGCCGCGGGAGGAGGATTTTTCCTTTGAGGTGATCGACAGAGAGGCTTTTTTTTCCGAAAGAAAGGAAAATATTAGTGAAAATAGATATACGAAATGCTTTGATTATGATAAAATAACTACGTCTTTGCTTCTGAGAACAAGACAGCCGGGCGATTATCTGACGATCGACACGGCCTTGCATAAGAAGACACTGAAAGAGTACATGATCAACGAAAAAATCCCCAAATGGAAACGGAGCCGTATGCTGGTGCTGGCGGACGGCGCGCATATCGTGTGGGTTCCGGGATATCGGATCAGTCAGTATTATAAAGTGGATGAAAATACCAGACGCATTTTGAAAGTGTGTCTAAGAGGAGGAGAAAATGGCAGAACGGATTGAAGTTTTATTGACAGAAGAGGAAGTAGATAAGAGGATTCAGGAGATCGGAGATCAGATCTCGAAAGATTATGCCGGCAAACAGATCCATCTGGTATGTGTCTTAAAGGGCGGCAGCTTTTTCATGTGTGAGCTGGCAAAGCGCATCACAGTACCGGTTTCCCTGGATTTCATGTCGGTTTCGAGCTACGGCGGGGATACCAAATCCAGCGGTGTGGTAAAGATCGTGAAGGATCTGGACGAGCCGCTCGGCGGAAAGAATGTTCTGGTCGTGGAGGATATCGTAGATTCCGGAAGAACGCTGAGCTATCTTCTGGAGATGCTGAAGGACAGAGGTCCGGCAGATGTGAAGCTGTGTACGCTGTTGGATAAGCCAGAGCGCAGAGTCGTGGACGTCAATGTGGATTATACCGGGTTTGAGATCCCGGATGAGTTTGTGGTAGGCTACGGACTGGATTACGATCAGAGATACCGCAACCTTCCCTATATTGGAATCGTCAAGTTTGACGACAAGTAAAAATACACAGAGCCGCGAGGCTTCCAGAAACGTGCGAGGGATGCGGGAAGAGGACGGCTGAGAGAAATGTTATAAAATGGTATGTCGGGAGGCTGACCAGGAAAGAGGTTTGCTTTGAGTAGGAATAGTAGAAGTTTTTATTTATATTTTGTGCTCATTATCGGGCTGCTTTTGTTCACCGTCTGGATCGGGACACTGAAAGTCCAGAACACGGGGTACACAAAGGGACAGTTTGAGTCGCAGTTGAAAAACGAAGAGGTGGCAAGAGTCAATATCTGCCCCAACAAGGATACGCCGACGGGATCGCTGGAGGTAACGCTGAAAAACGGCGAAGAGAGAGTCCTGTACGTGACCGATGTCAGCGAGATGGAGAGTCTGGTGCGGAGCTACGGGCTGGATCCCACGGTGGAGAATGTACCGCAGGAAAACTGGTTTTTGAACAGTATCCTGCCGATCCTGATCGTGGTAGTTGCCTGTGCATTTTTCTTTGTGATGATGAACGCACAGAATTCCGGAGGCGGCAGCAACGGCAAGATGATGAATTTCGGAAAAAGCCGGGCGCGCCTTACGATGGGCGGAGAAAATAAGGTGACGCTGGACGGCGTTGCGGGACTCAAGGAAGAAAAGGAAGAACTGCAGGAGATCGTAGAATTTCTGAAAGATCCCGGCAAGTTTACCAAGGTCGGCGCGAGGATCCCGAAGGGCGTCCTGTTGGAGGGCGCTCCGGGTACTGGTAAGACGCTTCTTGCCAAGGCGATCGCGGGAGAGGCGAATGTGCCGTTCTTCAGCATATCCGGTTCTGACTTTGTGGAGATGTTTGTCGGCGTCGGTGCATCCCGTGTGCGTGATATGTTTGCCGAGGCGAAGAGACATGCGCCCTGTATCATCTTTATCGACGAGATCGACGCGGTGGCGAGACGACGTGGAACCGGGATGGGCGGCGGTCATGACGAGAGAGAACAGACGCTGAATCAGCTTCTTGTAGAGATGGACGGATTTGGGATCAACGAGGGAATCATCGTGATGGCGGCGACAAACCGTGTGGATATTCTGGATCCTGCGATCCTGCGTCCGGGAAGGTTTGACCGTAAGATCACGGTCGCAGCGCCGGATGTCCGGGGAAGAGAAGAGATCCTTAACGTGCACGCCAAGAACAAGCCACTCGGTGACGATGTGGATCTGGGACAGATCGCGCAGACGACAGCTGGCTTTACCGGAGCAGATCTGGAGAACCTTCTGAATGAGGCGGCCATCAACGCGGCAATGGATAAGAGGGCGTTTGTGAAGCAGGAGGATATCAAGGCTGCATTCATCAAGGTAGGCATCGGCGCGGAGAAGAAGAGCCGGATCATTTCCGACAAGGAGAAGAAGATCACGGCCTATCACGAAGCCGGTCATGCGATTCTTTTCCATGTACTGCCTGACGTCGGACCGGTGTATACCGTTTCGATCATCCCGACAGGACTTGGAGCGGCGGGTTATACCATGCCCCTCCCGGAAAAAGATGAAATGTTTATGACAAAGGGTAAGATGATCGAGGATATCATGGTATCCCTGGGCGGAAGAATCGCGGAAGAGATCATCTTTGACGATATCACGACAGGCGCATCGAGCGACATCAAGAAGGCGACGAAGGTTGCCCGCAGAATGGTGACGCGCTATGGTATGTCGGAGAACATCGGCGTGATCAACTACGACGATGACGACGACGAGGTATTTATCGGAAGAGATCTGGCGCATGCCAAGAATCACAGCGAGGTGATCTCCGGGGAGATCGACAAGGAAGTCAAGGCGATCATCGACGACTGTTACAGCAAGGCGAAAGCGATCATCATGGAGCATGAGGACGTTCTTCACAAGTGTGCGAAGCTGCTTCTGGAGAAAGAAAAGATCAACCGTGCAGAGTTTGAAGCGCTGTTTGACACGTACTATCCGCAGCCCGATGAGCCGGGAGAGACGGTTGCAGAAGACTAAATTGTAAAAAATGCACAAAAACGCTAGTCGAAAATTGTAATATTTGTGAATCCTTAGTATTGTGGCAGGGTAGGTGCTATGCTATTATACTACTTGTAACCCCCCAATACATTATATAGTTTTTTGCTATACCCCATAAGAAAGAAATACCTTCTCTAAAAAAGACAGTCTTCGAAAGCTGTCTTTTTTACTTTTTTAAGTCTTAGTGTCCAGAATCGTTTGGTCTCTTGAATATCCACTACATATAGTATAAAATAACTACATATAAATATCTTGAATTTGTGTGAGCGATGAATGGGGGACACCATGGATATCAATGATTTTCAAAAACAACAGTATATCGTAGAGATGCGACCGGTTTTTGACCGTAAGGCATTATTTTCGGATATGACGGAAGAATATGTGTGCCCGTCGGAACCAAGTGCTTACGGAGAAGTTGTGATACACTTCCGTACCAAAAAGAACAACGTCGATCGGGTCTTTCTGATCCACAAGAATGAGAAACATCTGATGACAAAGACGGAATCGGATGAAGAATTCGATTATTATTCCCACACCGTACAATTAGAGAATGAGAAATTCGTATATTATTTTCAGGCGGAGGTTGGAAAGCTGTCATGCCTGTACGACCTGCGGGGAGTCTGCAAGGATGTGAACGAGTATTATCATTTCCAACTGATACCGGGATTCAAGACACCGGCGTGGGCCAAGGGTGCTGTGTTTTATCAGATATATGTGGACCGGTTCTTTAACGGAGATCCCTCGAATGATGTATTGACGAATGAGTATCAGTATATTGGAGACAAAACTGTCCGCGTGGAGGACTGGAGCAAGTATCCTGCCACGATGGGAGTGCGCGAGTTTTATGGAGGAGATCTGCAGGGTGTCCTTGATAAAATGGACTATCTGCAGGATCTTGGGGTAGAGGTTATCTATTTCAATCCGCTTTTCGTGTCACCGTCGAATCATAAGTACGATATTCAGGATTATGATTATATTGATCCGCACTTTGGAAAGATTGTACACGACGAAGGAGAACTGCTTCGGCCGGATCAGAGTGAAAACCGTTTCGCAACCAGATATATAGACCGTGTTTCCAACAAAGATAATCTGGAGGCCAGCAACCGGCTGTTTGTGGAGGTTGTCAAGGAAGCACACAGACGCGGCATGAGGGTTATCCTGGACGGTGTGTTTAACCATTGTGGTTCTTTTAACAAGTGGCTGGACCGGGAACGCATTTATGAGAATGCACCCGGCTATGAAAAGGGAGCTTATATTGCGCAGGACAGCCCTTATCATGACTATTTTCAGTTTCGCGACAATAACAGATGGCCATATAACGGAACCTATGATGGATGGTGGGGACATGATACCCTGCCTAAGCTGAATTATGAAAATTCAAGAGAACTGATGGACTATGTTCTGTACATTGCGAGAAAGTGGGTTTCCGCACCGTATAATGCGGACGGATGGAGACTGGACGTGGCGGCAGATCTGGGACACAGTCCGGAATTTAACCATAACTTCTGGAAGGAATTCCGCAGGCATGTGAAAATGGCAAACCCAGAGGCAATTATCCTTGCGGAACACTACGGCTGCCCGAAGGACTGGCTTCAGGGAGACGAGTGGGACACCGTGATGAACTACGATGCATTTATGGAGCCGGTCACCTGGTTTTTGACGGGTATGCAGAAACACAGCGACGATTACCGGGAGGATCTTTTGGGCAATGCAGAGAGCTTTTGGGGAGCCATGCAGCACCATGGAGCAAGCTTCAGTACCCCTTCCCTGCAGACTGCCATGAATGAATTGTCCAATCACGATCATTCCCGTTTCCTGACAAGAACGAACCATAAAGTTGGACGGACGAACACGCTTGGACCGGAGGCCGCCAATCAGGATATCAACAAAGCGATATTGAGGGAAGCTGTTGTAATCCAGATGACATGGCCGGGGGCACCGACGATTTATTATGGTGACGAGGCAGGTGTGTGCGGCTTTACGGATCCTGACAACAGAAGAACTTATCCGTGGGGACATGAGGATCAGGAGCTGATCGATTTCCACAAGGCGATCATTCGTATCCACAAGTGTCATAAAGAATTGAAAACGGGTTCCCTGAAATATATGGAAGCCGACTACAATGTGATCGGATACGGAAGATTTAACAAGCAGGCGCAGAGCGTGATTCTGGTGAATAATAACAACCATGAGATTACAAAGGAGCTTGCCGTGTGGTATCTGGGGATTCCCAAAGAATGTACACTGAAACAGCTCCTTCTTACAACGGCAGATGGCTATAGTATACAGTCGAAAGAATATCCGGTGATATCCGGCAAGGTGACGATTACGCTTCCGGCCACTTCTGCGATCATTTTGCACTATGAGGATGAGACAGCCAGAAACTTTGTACAGTTTACGTCATAAAAAAGAAATTATGAAACTTATCTACAGGAAAGAGAGGACAGCATGAAGGAACAGAAAATACCTTACAAGATTTATCTGGACGAGGAGGAAATGCCAAGGGAATGGTATAACGTCCGTGCAGATATGAAAAACAAACCGGCTCCGCTCTTAAACCCGGCAACCCATGAGCCGATGACTCCGGAAGAATTAGAGCATGTCTTCTGTAAGGAACTCG